>OLHJ01000023.1_pt1 | contig 83814 bp, 78 predicted proteins | sample 1609491 | NCBI WGS metagenome assembly OLHJ01 (sample SAMN05416861, study PRJEB24817) | seawater metagenome | isolation source: Sea water | place: Canada:Atlantic | collected 2013-11
AAAAGAATGTAAGTAACAGAAAACCCACGGAGCAATAGCTTGCGTGGGTTTTTTTTGATTCCAATTTGGATTCTTATTATGTTGAACCTGAGAAACTAACGAAGTGAACAGTCTTGGCTCCCCTAGCTTGCGATGGCCTTGCCGTTAGCGAGCATCGCGTTGATGAGTTCGGGTAGCTTGTCGGTATCGTAGGGCTTCGATATACAAGTGATGTTTTCCGACTCGTCGATCTTGTCCTTGAGGATTTGCTGCGTATAGCCTGTCGCCAGAAGAATTGGTGTGGCTGGTTTCTCTAATAGAATGCGCTTTGCCATATCGATTCCATTCATGCCGCCAGGCATCATGATGTCTGAAAAAACTAGATCGATATTCGGGTTGTTATTAAACCGCTCCAAGCCTGAGTTGCCATCGTTAGCGGCTATTACTTCAAAGCCAGCCTCCAGCAACATCTGTGTGGCAACGTCTCTTACACCGGAATCGTCCTCGACCAAGAGAATGGTGCCGGTGTATTGTTCCGGCGCTTTCCCATCTCCAGTATCCGTGTGTTGGGACTCGGCTATTCCCTTCGTCAGTGGTAGATGCAGAGTGAATGTTGTCCACTCGCCGCTGCGGCTTTTTACCGATATGTTGCCACCCGATTGTTGCAAGAACCCGAACGCAGTACTAAGACCGAAACCGGATCCTTCGCCCATTGCTTTGGTCGTGAAGAAGGGGTCGAATATTTTGTCTTGGATTTCGGCAGGGATGCCCATGCCGTTATCGGTAACTGTTAGTTCGACATAGTCGGTCTCGCCCCCATGTGAAGTTGCATCGGCGATCGAATCGCTGAGTATTACGCGCCTTGCCGCGATTGTGATTTGACCACCCTCAGGCATCGCGTCTTTTGCGTTTACGCACAAATTTACGATAACGTTCTCGAATTGAGTTCTGTCGATCTTCACCGTATTGCTGTCTTCACTCAGCAATAGTTTTAGGTCGATATCTTCGCCAATTACGCCGTTAAGAAACGATTCCATATCGGTAAGAACTTCATTGATATCTTCGGTCTTGCTTAGCAGAGCCTGCTCTCTCGAGAAACTGAGTAATCTCTTGTTCAAGTCGGCGCCGTTTTTTGCGGCCTTTACTAAATTATCGATTATCTCTATCTCGCCAACACGTCCATCGCTAGTCAGGCGACGCTTGAGAAATTGTAGATTGCCCATGATGACGGTTAGCATATTATTAAAATCGTGTGCTACACCGCCCGTGATTCGACCTATCGCTTCCATTTTTTGCGACTGCAGAAGTTTCGATTCCATCTCCAATTGATTCGTCATATCAGAGAAACTCACCACCGCACCGATAAGGCTTCCTACCTCAGTAATAGGCCTGCAGGAGAAACTCACAGGGAGAACTACCTGGTCTTTTCCGCAGAACACTCCGGTTACACTTTGCACTGACTGGCCTTGAAGTAAACAAAGATTTAGCGACTTGCGTGTGGCAGCCTCTTTGCCTGTTTCCGTGGTGCTGCGACAGATGATGTCTAGTGCATTCTCGCCGATGATTTCGGATTGCTTGAGTTGCAATAGCTGCAATGCCATCGCATTGACGAAGGTTATATTGCCGATGTTATTGATGCCAAAAATGCCCTCACCCACCGCATCGAGTAACAGTAATTTTTCCTTTGCAGCCATAGCCAATTTGTTATCACTGTCCTGCTTTTCTGCTAGAAGGTCCTCTTCGCGTTTGATGCGTGTTATGAGTTCCTCTTCTCGTTGCTTGAGAGTCTCGGCTTCGTTACCTAACTCTATATCGAGCTCAGTGTTGCGCAGGCGCAGTTTAATGCTTCGGTTTAGGTCTCGGCCAATACGCATTGCCATGAAATAGGCGAAGATAAATATTGTGGCTAGCGAACTGGCAATCTGTATGTCTTGCTGTGAACCCATATAGATTGAAAAGGCGATATTCAAAGAGACAGCGGGAATAGCAAAAGTCAGGAACAGTTTTCGGTTAACAGACAGGACGATGGTGGCGTTCGCAACCATCAAGCAGAACCAGATCAGCGTCGCTCCCTTAGGAGGGACGACTAACTCCGCCGCACTAACTGGTGCGAGCAACCAGGTTGAGCCCCAGATCAGTCCTGAGAGCAATACCATGGCGAGTAGGAAGCGTTCTCGAGACTTTATATTCTCAGATGTCGAGGCTACGCTGACTTGTGAGCGCCCGAGTAGGTAGAACAGACCACAGCTGAGGAGAAGTACGCCGATCCAAAAATAGGTGCCGAGATAGATTTTTTCAGCGAAAGCGAATGCAAACAGCACGAGCATGGTGCCAGCAGCGGCATCTACGCCGAGAATAACGGGGAGTTGCCGAAACACCGAGTCGATCTGCGCGCGATGTACGACCTCGCCTTGAGGGTCTGTGGTGCTAGTGCTTTTTGAGCGCTCCATCATACTAGTCATAATATTGCTCTTGAGAAGAGAAATTTGTTATGCAAAGCGTAGCTGGTAGAGACCAAAGCAGTAATTAGGGGTGAGCCGTGAGTCTCGCTTGGGCTAGACTACCACGAAAAATAGGGGATGTGAGTAGTTGACGGCGAATTGTAGCGCTATAGCTATCGGGCGGTGGGGGTATTGTGGCGAAAATTCTGCTCTGGAGAATAAAAAGGGCCTCACTGCCTAGCTTGTGAGCTAGTCGGTGAGACCCTTTCAATTTACGAGCATAGCGCGAAATTACTTCCAGGCGCTGGCTGCTGCGTTTGGATCGGACTCGAGGAAGCGAATCAGGTCGGCGTGGAATAACTCAGGTATCTCTATCTGAGGAGCGTGCCCTACATTTGGATAGAGCAAAATGGTTGAGTTCTGTAGCTCATTATTCACATTGTGCGCGAGTGCTGGGAAGTCATCGACTAGACCGTCTTCCTCACCGCCTACAACCAGTGCTTTCGTCGCAATATGCTGCCAATCATAGACGACTGGATCGTCATACAGCATCTGGCCCTGCAATCTGCGAACCTGGGCTAGACGAGGCCATGCGCCACTCATAGTCTGGCCGAATTGGCGACGCACAAATTCTAAATGCTCAGGTGGCCAGCGTAGCGGAAAGTAGCGCTGATGCCCGCGCAGGATAGATTGGTAAGTAGTGGCTCCGCCACCGACGAAGGGGTCGCTCCAGGGTCGGCTCTGACGTTGATCGGTAAGACCGATCTGATTCACCATAACAACGTGAGTCGTAACGTCTGGATACATCATCGCGAAGCGGCTAACAGTCATTCCGCCCATAGAATGGCCAACGATGGCGACTTCATCAATTTCAAGTTCATCTAGCAAGGCCTTCATATTTGCTGCGACGAAATTGAAGCTATAAGGAAGAATTGGCTTAGATGATTTGCCGTAGCCGATTCTATCTACGGCGATGATGCGAAATCCAGCCGCGGACAATGCCTTGAAAGTGGGTGTATAGGCTTCGGAATAGAAGTTCATGCCATGCTGCCAAAACACCGTCTGACCGTTTGAGCGGCCACTAGGAGGCACATCCATATAGGCCATGCGGATATCTTGCTGAAAGCGATTTAGTTCCAGAAAGTGCACGGGGTAGGGATAGGGGATCTCTTCGAAATTTGCGGAAACAGAGCCCCAATGTGCTGGAGCCTCTGCGGGCGCTACCTCTGGCCAATCTGTCTGAGCCAGGCTGGCGGATGAGGCCAGACTCAGCAAAAACGCGCCAATTGATAGGATTACTCGTTGTTTTAGCTTGAACATATTCAACATACCTAAGTTATGAAAAAAGTTATGAAAATAATTTTTTATAGGGCACTGATACTTATGGAGCGGTAGAGTATTCCAGATTGCGGGGAATGTTTCAAAAGGTGTTGTGTATCAATTGCATCAATCGAGGGGAGCGGCGGCGAATCTGCGCCGAAGCGATGGCTGCCGATTCCAGGGAACCGGTAGCCTCGCCGACTAGCACAGAGGCTAATCTTCTTTCATGCAGCGGGGGTCGGTGTTCTGGATGTTGGCAATAGTTTCACGGTCGATTGGAAGCGGGGCGCAGCCATGACCTGTGCCACAGATCAGATCCCATTCGGGTGTTGCTAGCATGTGACATCCGAAGCAGTTGCCGCCGAAACGATTTACCACTTCAGTTGTGCCACGAACGGCGATCTCGGAACCGGCTTCAGAGACGGTAAGCTCAAAGAATTCCCAGTCGTTTGTTTCCTCATTCCAGCCTTCCTGATGCTTGATCATCACCTCGGTAGGGACCAATGAGACAACCGAGCCTGCTGGATAGTCTCCACCGGTTTCGGAATTTGCAACGGCGACTGTGGCGTCAAGGTCCCCGAGCATATTGTCCACGAAGAAGGCGCCAGTTGACGATTTGGTCATTTCAGTAAGGCACTTAAAAAGAGCGTCTGTCACGTCAAGCTGCTTGTCAGCGTCTTGGGAATTACTTTGGCTTATGGCTGTTAGCGAAAAACAGAGTAGTAGAGCCATCTTGATGGACTTAAATGGTACCAGGGATTTCATTTCTTTCTCCTAAATTTTTTATCGAGCGCTTGTTCGAGCTGCATGGTATTGGGTCTGACCTGATCTTGCAAAGGAAAGCGCAGCGCAGGCGAGAGTAGCGGCTATGAATTGTGTATGGACTCTATGCCTAGCTGCGCCTATTCTTCACCAAAGAAGAGGAGCGTCCAGCTCACTGGGAGAATGTTTATGTCAAAGTTTACTGTTGTGTCTTTTATGCTGTCGATGCTGCTGACAGTCCAAGTCAATGCTCAGGTCGATGCCGACGATCTCTATGATCTTGTGGAGCATAACTACGCTGACAATGATGGCGTCAATATTCACTACGTGAGTCTGGGGGAAGGGCCCCTGCTTATCTTCATTCACGGTTTTCCGAATCAATGGTATGACTGGCGCTATCAGATGGCGGCGCTGGCGGATGACTACCAGGTGGTTGCGATCTCGCTGCGCGGTTACAACCGCAGCGATAAGCCAGAAGGTGTCGAGAACTATGAGTTGCCGCATTTGACGTCGGATGTGGTGGCGGTGATGGATGATCTAGGAGCGCAGAGCGCCACCATAGTCGGTCACGATTGGGGAGGCATCATCGCCTGGAGCTTCGCCGAGACCTATCCAGAAAAGACTGAAAATTTAGTGATCTTTAATCGGCCACATCCGCGCTCACGCAAGCGTGAGATGGCACTCAACAATGAGCAGAAAGAGCGCAGTGCCTATATAGCTAGGTTTACCAACAGTGAGGGGGACCTTGGTGGCATGGACGCGGAGCGTCGCGCACAGAGTCATCAGGGTACGGTGTGGTACGAGCGCTATCTCGGTGCTTATCAGCGATCAGACTACGAAGCGATGCTGAACTACTACCGAGCCTACTACCCGAAGCCGCCTTGGATGGTGGATGAATCGCCGATCGTACCTATTCAGGTCGCGGTGTTGGAGTTTCATGGATTAGAGGATGGTGCCTACGTTAACGAGTCGCTCAACGACACTTGGGAATCCATGGGGCGCGACTTCACATTGGTTACGCTGCCGGGTATAGGCCACAACTCACAGAATACCGGTGACATTCAGTTCGTTACTACCATGCTGCGCTCTTGGTTAGAGATGCAGAAAAGTAGGTAGTGAGTGTGGCGCGTGTCTTTACAGTATTGATTAGGCCGAATTTTTCGACGCGTTAATATTGCCGTAGAGTGAGCGCACGACCATCTTCTCGAAGTCTTCGATACGCGGATCATCTTCATCCTTGCGTCTCAGTTCGTTGATTTTCATCAAGGCGAACTGCTGAGTAACTAGAAGTGGTAGCACAATGCGCTCGCGTAGTTCGATGCTGAGTCTAGCTCGAGGGTTATCCTCTAGCAGGAAGTCTTGTTCGGCCACTTTTAGAACCATCTTATTAGTAAGCTCATGCTCCGCGTGAATCATCTTCCAGAAATCGCCGAAGCGTTCATCATTGATCATATAACGGGTCAAATGAAAGTTGGTTTTGGCGAGGTTTTGCATTCCGTTAGCGATCAATGCGCGAAAGAACCCCGAGTCTTTGTAGAGCTGGATGCAGTTGTCGAGTTGTCCCGCTTTTTCCTGTGCGGCTAACGCGGTGCCTAGGCCATAGTAACCGGGCACGTTCTGTTTTAGCTGCGCCCATGCTCCAACGAAAGGTATCGCTCGAAGGTCTTCGAATTTCAATTCGGAGCTATTGCCTCTCTTCGCCGGACGACTGCCGATGTTAGTCATATTGTAGTAGTGCAGCGTACTCATCTCTTCCAGATAGGGAAGAAACAACTCGTGTTGCTTCAAAGATTCATATTTTTTCAGGCTTGCAGTGGCTAGCGACTCGATCAGACTGCTTTGGCCTGCGTTCAATTCTCGCTCAGGGCGATCATAGAGATTGTTTTCCAAGCCGGCAGCGAGCAGCAGGCTCAAGTTGTGCTGTGCCGCAGGTTTCACACCATAGTTAGAGCTTATAGTCTGTCCCTGCACGGTCATCTGAATTTCGTTGCTTTCAATCTTCTTACCCAGCGCTGCATAGAATAGATAAGCGTTGCCGCCGCCACGCGCCGTAGGGCCGCCGCGGCCATCGAAGAATATGACTTCGATGCCTGCTTCTCTAGATACAGCCGTTAGGTCTTCTTTGGCTTTATAGATAGCCCAATTTGCCATCAGGTAGCCGCCGTCTTTTGTGCCATCGGAGAAACCCAACATGATTGTTTGTCGATTGCCGCGATTGGCTAGGTGTTTCTTGTATACCGGGTTGCTATAAATACTGCGCATGGACTCGCCAGCATTATCCAGATCGTTAATCGATTCAAATAAGGGCACGATGTCGACGTTGAGCGCCTTGTCTTGCCAACCACATAGTTGGAAGAAGGCATAGACTCGTGCCATATCAATCGGTCCGTGGCAGTTGCTAATAATATAGCGGTGGCATCCCTGCTCTCCGTTGAGAGTTTGAATGTCATCGATCAGCGCGAACGAGCCAATAGTATCCAGCAAGACGTCATCATCGAGTGAAGGGACTTCAGCAGTTCCAGATACGTTCAGCAATTTCTCTACCTGCTCGGCCTCGCTAAGAGTATCTAAGCCGACTAAAAGTGACGAATTCTCTGCAATGACTGCGTCGAATGCGCGGGAAATAACGCGGCTATCCTGACGAATATCGAGGCTCGCGAAATAGAAACCGAACAGAGTTACCTTGCGTCTAAAGGAACGGAGCTGGTCTATGAATAGACTCTGATTTTGCTTTACGAGGATAGTCTCTATCTCATCAAGCTTCGTGATCAAGGCTTCGGCATCGAGCGTGTAGACAGGCTTGCTCTCGGACATTTCGTCGTGCAGTTGTTTCTCGATCTCATCGAGAATCTTGTAAGTCCCCTTGAAGGTTAGGCGCCGCTTAAGCTCGCGCACATCACGGTGGTAGCAGCTTGCTATGCTGTAGCGAAGCTTTGCGGCGACACGATGCGTTGTGTCGACATTCACGAAGGGGTTGCCGTCACGATCGCCGCCGGGCCAGAAACCAATGGTCATAAGTTTCTGATTCTCGAGCACATCGCGTTCATAGCGGCCCGCGAACTTATCGATTATCTGCCCCATTACTGGGTAGAAAATATTGCCCAAATACCAGCTGAGTAGCACGGCCTCATCATAGGGAGAGGGCTTGGTCTTGCGTGAGAATGGAGTGTTGCCTAACTGCTGCAGAAGCTGTCTCACCTCGGAATTGTCGTTGCGAGCGATAGCGCGCGTTAAATCATTGATGATTGCGAGAACTGTGCCGGGATAAAACTGTGTGGGATGTGCGGTTAGCGTTACGCGTATGCCAAATTTTTTGAGAATCTCCGAGAACTGTTCGCTAAGGTTTTCCGATTCGACTTTCTCAACCACGGTCTGCAGAATTTTAAGCTTGTCCACCTGATGCATTTTTCGATACGCCGCATCTTCAATAGCATCAACTAGAACTACCTGCCTTTCAACGTATTGAATGACTTTAAAGAGAAAGTTATTTTTATCAGTATCAGAGAAATGCGGTTTGTGTAGGTCGAAAAATTCTTCGATGATTGCGTCTGGGCTCTTCCCCTCGATAAGACCCTGCTGGCAGGCGGCGTCCAGCAAAGGTAATAGCAGTCCAGTCTTTTCTACGGCATCGAGTGGCAGAGTGAGAAACAGGCCGTTATACAGTTGGTAGTTTAGGCCAATCAGTTCTTCGAATTTGTTGGATAGTGAATCAGTCATCGTTGTCCATTGTTAGCTAGTGCGTGGTTCTCAATAAAGATCTATTTCTGTTCGGCATGTGCCTGAATAAATTTTGTTGTGAGCGAGCTGTCATTCAATCGAACAGATCGAGTTCGATGATATTGGCCATAGCGGCATAACCGGCATCATTGGGGTGCAAATTGTCTTCGGTAAATTCGGGAAGAATGCGACTCGGATTGGCGGGATCCTGCACTGCCTTCTCAAAGTCGATAACGCCATCGAACTCGCCGCTGCGAATGAAGGCATTGACTTGCTGCCGCACGAGTTCGCCCTCGGGCGTGAAGTAGGCTGCGCCTTCATAAGGAGTGAGAGTGGCGCCAATAATTTTAATTTCTCTGGTATGAGCGCGGGCGATGATCTGCTGATAGCCGGCGATGATTTCTGCTGCAGATATTAAACTGCCACTGGGTGACATACCGATGTCGTTAATGCCTTCCATTAGAACCATATGAGTTACCTTGCTAAGTGCTAGCACATCGCGCTCGAAGCGTGCCTGCAGGTTTTCACCGAAACGTGAATTGCCTTCTGTAGTAACCCTATTGCCACTTATGCCTGCATTAACAACGGCAAATTTTTGCGTGTCGTTGTCTGCGAAGAGTCTTCTCGAGAAATGATTTGGCCAACGCTGATTAGCGCTTGTGGTAGATCCCCAGCCATCGGTTATGGAGTCTCCCACCACTGCTATTGCGGAAATTGATTCAGAGCTTATTACATCGATGGCGGTCAATAGAGGCCATGCGACGGTCTCTGTTTGATTGCTCAATTGCTGCGAGCGGGTTTGATCGCCATTGCCGGATATATAGTTGGTTTGATTTGATAACGCGTGGGCTGTTAGAAATCCATTGTCCTCTGGAAGATAGAGGCTAATGCTTAGGTTAGTCATCTCGGGTAGCTCGTAGTTGAGTGGGTCGCTAAAAACTACAGCTCCCTTAGGTATCGTTACCGAGGATTGACCGGCGAACTGCAGAGATTCAACTGTGCTGGGCTGGATTGAACTTTCTTCAGATTGCAATGCAATGCTGGCGGCACCAATAGTTATCGTTTCATTACCGTGAGTATTGCTTAGGCGGATGCGCACACTGTCGCCCCCCACACTGCTGTGGACGATCAAGCGTAGCGTTTGATCCTGTGGACTGTTGTCGGGGTTATCTTCTCCGGGTAGGGTGCTCGGCGAAGTGCTCCAGGTCGTCACCCAGCGTGGGTCGCTTTGTTCCTGCGCTAAGGTGAATGGGGCAGAAACAAGAGTTGTGAATAGCAGGAAGGCTGCGAGTAAGGAAAAAGGGGTGTGCCTAGATTTTGTTAGGCTATTTGTTTGTTCCGATATTTTCATCATCTTGTACCCAGCAAAAATTAACTATTATTGTGCGACTAGACTAATAGACGCGACCGATTCGCAATGAGTAAAGCACAGAATCCTAAAGATGAAAATCGCAATTCATGAGTTGCGAGACGATACTGCGCCTGCTATAAACCTGATCAGCCAAACGCCTGAGCACTATGCTGGCGTGTATCTGAAAGACATTAGAAAGGGAATAAAGTCGCTATGGGATTACTACCTGCAATTGAGATGGAATCGCCGAATGGTGCTGATGTGAATGCGTCTATTATTTGGCTGCACGGTCTTGGTGCTGATGGCAGTGACTTTGCGCCGCTCGTGCCGCAATTGAGTTTGCCTGAGAGCTTAGGAATACGGTTTATTTTTCCCAACGCGCCATCTATTCCGGTATCGATCAATAATGGTTTTGTAATGCCTGCCTGGTACGACATCAAGGAAATGGATATCGACCGACATGTCGATGAAGAACAGCTGCGGCAATCAGCGACCGGTGTGCACGCGCTCATCGATAGAGAAATCGAACGGGGCGTAGACAGCAGTCGGATTATCGTTGCGGGCTTCTCCCAAGGTGGCGCCGTTTCCTTTGAGGCCGGACTGACCTATTCAAAGCCGCTGGCTGGCATTATGGCGCTATCTACCTATTTTGCTACGGCAGACAGCATCAAGGTGAATCCTATACACGAAGGCATGCCTATACTGATCTGCCACGGCAGCATGGATCCGGTAGTGCCGGAGGCATTAGGAAAGAAGAGCGAGGCGACCTTGCAAGGTCTGGGTTTCGCGCCGGAGTATCGCAGCTACCCCATGGAGCATTCCCTATGCCCGCAGCAGGTTGTGGATATCTCTGACTGGATGGGTCGTGCGCTGAGCTGAGTTTTGGCTCGCAAAACAACTACTTTGAATTGCTCATTGACCTTAGAGTTAACTCTAAGCTTATAATTGCCCCAAGTTTCAGCAAATAAGCCGTAATTTTGGGATCTAGAACATGTTAAAAATTAGTGAACTCTCAGCGCAGACGGGGCTTTCAGCCCATACTCTACGTTATTACGAGAAGCACGGTCTAATTCATGCCAGCAATAGAAGTGAGGCGGGATACCGCTTTTATACCGATTCTGACGTGCGTCGCGTAAAGTTTGTAAAGACTGCGCGTAATACCGGATTCTCCCTCGAAGATATCGGTCAACTGCTCTCCATTCGTGTAGACAAGCAAAGTCACAGCTGTCAGGAAGTTACTGATATCACCGAGAAGAAGCTCCATGAGGTAAATGCCAAATTGGCTGAGCTGCAGTCCATACAACAGACGCTGGAGCTGTTGCTGGAAAGCTGCTGCGGCGGGCCTGAGAATGCTACCCACTGCTCGATCATTGAGGCTCTGGATGCGGGCATGTCCTTAGAAGGCGAAAACGAAGGCGAAAACGAAGGCGAGGACTCTTAAAGTGAATTTACTGACAATCTTCTGGAATCTAGTTATCGAGAGCGCGCCTTGGCTGCTCATCGGCTATTTGTTGGCGGGCATTATTAAGCAAGTCATTCCTAGCGAGTGGGTGCACAAGCAGCTGGCAAAGCCAGGCTTTGTTTCTATTGTGAAGGGCGCGTTCATAGGAGCGCCACTGCCGCTGTGTTCCTGTGGAGTCATCCCCACTGCGTTAGCGGTGCGTAAGGCGGGAGCATCTAAAGGTGCCACTTCTTCCTTTTTAGTGGCCACTCCAGAAACTGGGGTTGATTCGATCTCGTTTTCCTACGCGGTCCTCGGGCCTGTGTTTGCCATCGCGAGGCCAGTCGCGGCGCTTACCAGCGCGATTATCGCCGGAGTACTGGTAAATAGTTTTGATAAAGAAGATGCGGTAGTAGAGCCGGTTAAGGCTGCGAGTAGTTGCTGCCACAGTAAGCAGCAAGAGCCAGCCGAAGACGAGCGGAGTCTAGGTGAGAAATTAATCAGCGCGGTGCAATACGGCTATGGTCGAATGATTTCCGATACCGCGAAATGGTTGCTAATAGGTTTAGTGGCGGCGACCATCATTACAGCAGTAGTGCCACAGTCTTTCTTCCTGCAGTGGGGAGATGGCTTGGCGGCTATGATCGTGATGGTGATCGTAGGTCTACCTATGTACATCTGCGCAACAGCTTCGACTCCCGTCGCCGCCGGATTGCTCTTCGCTGGTATTTCACCGGGTGCTGCTTTGGTGTTCATGTTGACTGGCCCTGCCACAAACATTGCAACGATGGGCGTGATCAAGGAGCAGCTGGGAACGCGCTCGCTAATTGCCTACATGGTAGGCGTAATTGTGACTGCAATAGCCTGTGGTCTCATCTTGAACCAATTCTACGCAGCCTACGGTTGGCAGTTGCAGATTTCGATGATGGAGCACGGCGAGAGCTATCCGCTGTGGAGACAGTTAGCCGCGGTGTTGTTGGCTGCGCTGTTAGCGAGAGTTTGGTTGCAGCCTCTATTTGCGGGTAAGGCGAGCAAGCCGGAGATGGTCGAGGCGACCTAGTTCAGGGTTAGCTTGAATGGATGCGGTGATCGCTATCGAGGCGAAAAACTCGATCCGCCGAGTCTGGGAGTGTCTCTAGGCAGTGCCGCGTTAGACGCTCAAAATGTTGAATGAAACGTTCGATGGCGCTTCGATCCATCAGCCCGCTGGCACCGTCCTCCGCGTGTTTCCGCAGTTTTTCTTCCTGCAAGCTGCGCCACTGAAGCACCGCTTCGAACCCCGGCGCTTGCAGCATAAGCAGCATATTAAGTTTTCCGAACAGAGACTGGTAAGCACCCGCTAGCTGTTGATTGACGTGTGTGCGCCATCGACCATCACTATCTTCAGTTTTCTCTAAATCGTTGATGGCCTGGGTGAGTTCGTCTGCGGTCTGCGGCTTCACCCCGATGAACCAGCCTTCGAGGATTACAATGTCTATAGGCCCGCTTAGTTGTTCGCAAGCATCGATGGGCCGGCAATCATCCCGTGACTTGTCGAATCCGGGAAGGGTGATCTGTTGTTCGGGCCCTGCTGCACTTAGCTGTTCAAGCAGGCGCAGCGCGAGATCCACATCGTGTGTTCCGGGCACGCCGCGCGAAGCGAATAGTGGATGAACCCTGTCCGCCATTTCCTGCCGCTTTGCCTTGGAATAGTAGAAGTCATCGATGGAGAGATTCGCCACATTATATCCGCTACTTGTAAGCAGAGAGCTTAGCAATTTCGCCATTGTAGATTTCCCCGTACCCTGGGCGCCGTTGATGCCGACGAAGAAGGGGCGAGGGGAGGTGGATTGAAGCTGCGCTTGTATGTCGTGAACGAGAGGCAAGAAGCACTGCGTCGCATCCAGTAAATAACTCGATGGTAGATGCTCCTGTTGGATAAAATCTTTAATAAGCTGTTGATACATTGTGTGTAGATTAACAGTTAAGAAAAAGCAAAGGCAAAAATTGATTCTGCGAACACTGTTCGGTGTGTTCACAAAACATCCTGTGTTAGCATCGAATCAGTAATTCAACTTCTACGCAGGCGGCGCGACCTTAGCTTTTTACGCCTAGCGGTTAACACCCAGTTTTTATCACGACAACCGATTCTACTCGAAATGAAATCTTCACTGCTGCCAGAACGACCCATGATTATATCGCCCACACTAGCGGCGACCATAGGCTTGGAAGAGGCGGTCATGCTGCAGGTATTGGCCGAGCTCATCCACGGCAAGGAAATCTGCCGACGCTCCTCTAAGCCGAACCTCGATTGGGCAACCCTAAGCGAAGGTGATTTTCAGACAGCTTTTCCTTTTTGGGAAGCCGTAGATATTCGGCGAGTGCAAAACAGCCTACAAAATTTGGGGCTCATAGTTGTTGACCCAATTGCAGAATCAGGCAGTAGTTTCTATGCGATAGACGATCCCACTAACGAGTCGGTAGATAGCAAGCCGAGAGCTATTCAGGCAGCACCTAGCAGGCAGCCTGAAACACCTAGAGCGACAGCTGTGAGCCCTGCTCACACTATTCCGAATAGTGGCAGTGCCTCGTTGATAGCAGCTAATTGGTTGCCTAGTCAGGATTGGGTCAAGAAGTGTCAGCAGCACAACGTGCCCGAAGCATTTATCAATGACCTCGTTCCCGAATTCGTTAGCTATTGGCGCGATCGCGGCCAGGCACGCTTTTCCTGGGGGAATGCCTTCTATAAGCATGTATTAAAAGAATGGCGTAACGAACAAACTCGAAAAGGAGCCTTCGAACTGGCCACCGAGATGTCCTCCACGTGGCGTCCTAGCGAAGACGCGGTTGGCATCCTCGAGATTTCAGGAATTAATAGCAGTTTCATAGAAGATGCGATTCCTGAGTTTGTGCTCTACTGGCGTGAACGCGGCATGGTTAACGGTGCTTGGAATACGAAGTTCATCGAGCATATACGCAGACAGTGGGCCAAATTTTCGGCATCCTTTGGCTACGACGATACACCGAAAGCGATCCAGGCAAATTGGCAGCCTAGTAATGATTGTTTCGAGATATTGCAGTTAGCCGAGATCGATGAAGAGTATGCTAGAAGTAAGATTCCCGAATTCGTCATGTATTGGAAAGACAGTCAGCAGGTTAAGTCATCTTGGAATACGGTGTTTCTTCAATTCATCAAACAAGACTGGGCGCGACAGCTGAAACAAATCGAGAGTGCAGATTTAGGTTATGCGGAAAATCAATCCCTTGTTGGATCAAGCCAGCAAAGAGTTAAAGAACGGTTCCAGCGAATCGCCGACAGAAGCTGGGCGGAATAGAACCGCTGCAGTCGTTAGCGAAGGAGTGGCGGAACCTACTGGCGCATTTAACGATGACGCCAAGCTCGACCGTGTCGATGCGATAAACCAGATCTTCGCAGAATTTGAGTTCGCCTATCACAACCAGTTTCACAAGGCCTTTAGCGATGCGGAAAGCCTGATGATCGCCAAGAAGTATTGGCTGGGCAGTCTCGAACAATATTCCCCAATACAGATCGTGCACGCGGCAAAGCAGGTAATTCGAACACAGGATTATCTGCCGTCGATCGCGGCCTTGGTGAAGGCCTGTGAACAGGGCTTGGATTTGTTTGGGTTGCCGTCACCAAGGCAGGCCTATATTGAAGCCTGCAGCGCATCTTCCCCCAAGCGTGATTTCCCTTGGAGTCATGAGGCGGTGTATCTGGCAGGGCAGGCTGCAGGTTGGTTTGTTCTCGCTAACGAAGCTGAAGCTCGTGCCTTACCTCTGTTTGAATATCACTATCAGCTGCTGTGCCGACGAGTGATCAATGGAGAGCGGCTAGAGGCGGTAGTAGCTACGCCGCTTCCCGAAAAGATCGCGCGCCCACTCAGTAGGGTTGAAGCGAAGGCGCGTCTGGCGAAAATGAAAGAAGAGCTTGGGCTTTAGTCTGCCCCAGCTAGGCTTAGCCATTTAACTTCTTATACTTCACTCGAGTTGGCTCGTTAGAATCGCCAGTGCGTTTCCTGCGTTCAGCCTCATAATCCGTGTAGTTGCCTTCATGCCAGATGACTTCGCTGTCACCCTCGAACGCTAGAATATGAGTACAGATACGGTCAAGAAACCAGCGATCGTGGGAAACCACGATGACGCAACCGGGATAGGCTAGTAGGCCTTCTTCGAGCGCGCGTAGAGTTTCTACATCGAGATCGTTAGTTGGCTCATCCAGCAGCAGAACATTGCCGCCGCGCTTCAATAGCTTCGCCATATGCAGGCGATTGCGTTCTCCGCCCGATAGATCTTTTACAAATTTCTGTTGATCGCCGCCCCTGAAATTGAAGCGGCTGGCGTAGGCTCTGGACGAGACCTCATACTTGCCTATCTGCAAGAGTTCCTGCTCATCAGAGATTTCCTGCCAGACGGTGTTATCGCCATTCAGGTCGTCGCGGCTCTGATCGACATAAGCGAGATCAACCGTCTCTCCTAATTCAATGGAACCACTATCCGGTTGTTCGGTTCCAACGAGCATGCGCAAAAATGTCGTCTTACCAGCGCCGTTTCCGCCGATGATGCCGACGATGCTTCCCTTGGGTACAGAGAAGCTCAGGTTCTCTATCAGGCTCTTATCCGCGAAGCCCTTGCAGAGGTCTTTCACCTCGATGACCTTGTCTCCCAGTCGATTGCCGGGGGGGATATATAGCTCGGAAGTCTCATTACGTTTCTGGAAATCTTGTGAATTCAGTTCCTCGAAGCGTGCGATACGGGCCTTGCTCTTAGATTGTCTTCCCTTCGGGTTAGCTCGCACCCATTCCAGTTCAGATTTAATGGTGCGTTCATGGGCGGCTTCTTTTTTGGCTTCTGATTCCAGACGCTGCTCTTTTGTTTCAAGCCAGTTGGTGTAGTTGCCTTCGTAGGGAATGCCATGGCCGCGGTCCAATTCGAGAATCCAGCCCGCCGCATTGTCGAGGAAGTAGCGATCGTGAGTGATGGCGACTACGGTGCCGCTATAGTCCTGTAGGAAGCGCTCTAGCCAGCCTACGCTTTCGGCGTCTAAATGGTTGGTGGGTTCATCCAGAAGCAACATGTCTGGCTTGCTGAGTAGTAGCCGGCAAAGCGCTACCCGGCGCCGCTCTCCACCTGACAATTTGCTCACATCAGCATCCCATGGCGGCAGGCGCAGGGCGTCTGCGGCTCGCTCCAAAACCCGTTCAATCTCCCAGCCATCGCAAGTGTCGATCTTGGTCTGCAGCTCACCTTGTTTCTCCAGAAGCTCGGTCATTTCTTCGTCGCTCATAGGCTCCGCGAATTTGTCGCTGATCGCGTTAAAGTCTTCGACCAGACCGATGATCTCCTGTACGCCTTGCTGCACGTTACCGCGCACATCCTGTTCTTCATCTAGCTCCGGCTCCTGGGGCAGGTAGCCTATATTGATGTCAGATTGCGCGCGTGCCTCTCCATTAAACTCCGTGTCTACACCGGCCATGATTCGCAGCAGGGTCGATTTGCCGGAGCCGTTCAGTCCTAATACGCCGATCTTTGCCCCCGGGAAAAAGGAGAGTGAGATGTCTTTTAGAATTTCTCGTTTCGGCGGGACGATCTTGCCAACTTGATGCATGGTGTAAACAAATTGTGCCATTGAACTGTTTCCTAGAACGACGTCTTAAATAGTGTGCTTCGGCGCTGACGGCTTACTGTCTGCGCACTGAACTGCGTCTCTGCTGAGGCCGCAACATTGTTTGCACCTTGGGGGCGTTATTATGCCACAAGCGTAGTGCAGTTTTCTTCCCATTCAGATCCCACAATTGCGTGAGAATACGCAGAATATTAATGCCGAAAGAAAGCTCATCATGTAGAATAGCGCCTGCAAAAATCCTGATCAGCGAAGTTATCCGCGAAAGCAAATCTGGCGCAGTTCGGGAGAAGAATACACATTCAAACATGACCTTCATTATCAGTAACCCTTCGGAGTAGCAGATGTTTAAGAGCGATACTAATCTTTCAGAATTTGACCCAGAAATTAGCGCGGCCATTGAAAAAGAGAGAAGTCGCCAAGAACAGCATATCGAGCTGATTGCATCCGAGAATTACACCAGTCCGTGGGTTATGGAAGCGCAGGGTTCGGTGCTAACCAATAAGTACGCCGAGGGCTATCCCGGGAAGCGCTACTACGGTGGCTGTGAGCATGTTGATGTTATCGAGAATTTGGCAATTGCCCGTGCGAAGGAGTTGTTCGGGGCAGACTATGCGAATGTGCAGCCCCATTCAGGCTCACAGGCAAACGCCGCTGTTTACATGGCGCTGCTGAAGCCTGGCGATACGGTATTGGGCATGAGTCTCGCCGACGGTGGCCACCTGACGCATGGAGCCAGCGTCAGCTTCTCCGGAAGAATCTACAATGCGGTGCAATACGGTCTGCATAGTGAAACCGGCGACATCGACTATGAGCAGGTGAACGCCCTTGCTCAGGAGCATAAGCCGAAAATGATCATGGCAGGTTTCTCCGCATTTTCTCGTGTTGTCGATTGGCAAAAATTCCGCGATATAGCGGACAGCATCGGTGCTTACTTCGTGGTCGACATGGCTCATGTCTCTGGGCTGATCGCGGCCGGCGTTTATCCAAGCCCTGTAAACATCGCCGATGTCACTACCTCTACCACCCACAAAACTTTGCGCGGACCGCGCGGCGGAATAATTCTTGCTAAAGCGAATCCTGAATTGGAGAAAAAACTCAATTTTTCAGTATTTCCAGAGAGCCAGGGCGGGCCGTTGATGCATGTCATTGCAGCGAAGGCGGTGTGCTTTAAAGAGGCAATGAGTGACGATTTTAAGACCTATCAGGCGCAGGTAGTTGCCAACGCAAGAACTATGGCTAAGGTGTTCATCGACAGAGGCTTTGACGTCGTGTCCGGTGGCACAGACGATCACCTGTTCCTACTTAGCCTGATCAAGCAGGATATTACTGGTAAAGATGCCGATGCGGCTTTGGGCCGAGCGAATATCACGGCGAACAAGAACGCCGTTCCAAACGATCCCAAGCCACCATTCGTAACGAGCGGCCTGCGTCTAGGCTCTCCAGCAATCACGACGCGCGGCTTCGGTGAGGCTGAGGTTGCCGATCTAACTGGCTGGATGTGTGATATTCTCGATGATATTGAAAATGAAGCGGTGATAGCCGAGGTTCAGCAGAAGGTAATTGAGCTCTGCTCTCGCTTCCCCGTGTATCAATAGTAATACCGAGTGCTGGCCGGCTCCCTAGACGAGCTGGCGAAATAGTCTCGCTACACTATTAGAATATTAGTTGAATGAGTGGTTTTTATGCATTGTCCTTTTTGTGGCGCGATTGACACCAAAGTAATAGATTCTCGGTTAGTGACCGAGGGCAATAACGTTCGCCGTAGACGCGAGTGCATTACCTGCGAAGAACGATTTACCACCTACGAGTCAGCCGAATTAGTGATGCCTAGAATCATCAAGACGGATGGCATACGCGAGCCTTTCAACGAGGATAAGTTGATGGCCGGCCTAACCAAGGCCTTGGAGAAGCGTCCCGTAAGTATCGAGAAAGTAGAAGAGGCGATTACCCGTATCAAGGCAAATCTGCGCTCTACTGGAGAGCGAGAAATCCAATCCCGAGCTGTCGGTGAGCAAGTGATGAAAGAGCTGCGCAATCTAGATGAAGTAGCCTTCGTTAGATTTGCCTCGGTGTACCGAAGCTTCAAGGATCTTGATGAGTTCCGCGCGGAAATTGATCGCCTCTCCGAAGACAATTCTCAATAAGCCTAGATCATTAACCAGTTTCGCATTGGTGGCAACTGCCTCAAAGCCACCTTTCGAGAACTTCGGTTCCTTTTAAAACACAGCCTTATTCATGAAGACCATGAAAAAAATTCGCAACGATGAGTTAGATCCAGCAATTATTGACTGGCCAGTCTATATGCGTAGAGCAATAGATCTGGCTGGGAATTCTATTAATGCATCACCGAATCCTAGGGTCGGTTGTGTTCTCGTTATGAATCAGGAAATTGTAGGCGAGGGTTGGCACGTTGCTGCCGGCGAGGCTCATGCCGAAGTGATGGCGCTGCACCAGGCTGGGGATAAGGCGAAGTCTTCGATAGCCTTCGTTAGTCTGGAGCCTTGCTCCCATACTGGTCGCACCGGGCCCTGTAGTGACGCACTGATCGCTGCAGGAGTCTCGCAGGTTGTCATCGCCTGTATCGACCCCAATCCTGAGGTTGCAGGTAGCGGTGTTGAAAAATTACTAGAAGCAGGGATAGCTGTCACCCAGCTAACAGATTTTGAATCCTTGGGCCGCGCGGTAACGCCCGGTTACTTCAAGAGGCGAGAGCAGGGTGTTCCTTATGTTCGCTGCAAGCTTGCTATGAGTTTGGATGGTCGAACCGCTCTGGCGAATGGCGAGAGTAAATGGATAACCGGGCCTGCATCACGAAGTGATGTGCAGAGTCTTCGCGCCGCAAGCAGTGCGGTAATTACCGGCATAGAAACTGTGTTAGCTGATGACCCTTCCTTGAATGTTCGTAGCGATGAGCTGAATCTGCATCAGGAAGACCTCGCTCGAAATAAACTGGCTCTCTCAAAACAGCCTCTGCGGGTGATTCTGGATAGCCAACTCCGCACTCCTGCAGGGTCTAAGATTCTCGCCTTGCCGGGCGAAGTTAAGATATTTTCCATTGGACCTTTACAGGGCGCTAAAAACCCTGCATCGAATGTGGAATACCTGGAGGCTGCAGCGAGCGGAAAGAGAGTAAGTCTGCATTGTGTGCTAGAATCGCTGGCCTCCGATTTTGACTGCACCGAAGTGCTGGTAGAGGCAGGCGCCACGCTAAGTACAGCGTTTATACGGGCGGGCTTGGTAGATGAACTGATTATCTATATTGCGCCAAAGCTGCTTGGCAGCGATGCGCGGTCTCTGCTTAATATAGCGGGCATAGAGTCGATGTCGGATAGTCTGGATTTTGAGATTACCGATCTGCGGCAGGTCGATAGCGATATTCGCGTCGTACTGAAGCCGATCTGAACTCTGGTCCACAGAAATTAATTCAACAAAGCGATTAGTATAATGTTTACCGGAATAATCGAGGCTGTTGGTTCAGTAGCCAGATTACAACAGTTAGGCTCCGACTGGCGCCTCACTATAGATAGTGGAAAACTCGATCTAAGCGATGTCGTTCTTGGTGACAGCATTGCCGTAAACGGTTGCTGTCTAACCGTTGTTGAGCTACAGGAAAATTTCTTCGGCGCAGATGTTTCCAATGAGTCAATGCGCTGCACAGCTCTTGGAGACTTCAAAGACGGCACTCGTGTAAATTTGGAGAAAGCCATGTTAGCTAGTGGCCGTCTCGGTGGACACATCGTTAGCGGTCATGTTGATGGCGTAGGCAGTTTGATCGAATCGTCTGCAGACGGTGCCAGTGTGCGTTTGGTCTATGAGGCTCCGAAAGAAATAGCGAAGTATATTGCCGCTAAGGGCTCTGTCTGTATCGATGGCACTAGCCTGACTGTGAATGAGGTGAGCGGTCAAAAATTTACCGTTAACGTAATTCCTCATACACAAATAGAAACAATAATCGGCGACTATATAGTGGGTCGGAGCGTTAATCTGGAAGTCGACCTTATAGCTCGGTATCTTGAAAGGCTTCTACAGGGCGCTGATTCCGACAAAGATGGAATGAACAAAGAATTTTTGGCAAAGCATGGTTTTGGTTAGATCGGCGCTGCTTTGGTTGGTTTTTTAGAGTGTTGTTTAAAAGTTTAAAAAGAGTTTGAAGAAATTATGAAGTTGAATTCGATAGAAGAGATCATCGATGATATTCGCCAGGGAAAGATGGTGATATTGATGGACGATGAAGATAGAGAGAACGAGGGCGACATCATTATTGCCGCGGAACGTGTGCGTACCGAAGATATTAACTTCATGGCGACTAATGCACGTGGCTTGATCTGCCTCACGCTCACACATGAGCGCTGCGCGCATTTGAAATTGCCGCTCATGGTGAACGAAAATAATACTCCTTATAATACAAACTTCACTGTCTCTATCGAGGCGGCGACAGGTGTAACCACTGGAATTTCTGCCGGTGATAGAGCCCGGACTATTCAAGTAGCTGTAGGCCGCGATAGTGTCGCCGAAGACATTGTGCAGCCAGGACATATATTCCCAATCATGGCGCAGCCGGGTGGCGTGCTGCGTAGGGCGGGTCATACCGAGGCAGGATGCGACCTCGCTAGACTGGCTGGATATTCCCCCGCTGCAGCGATCGTTGAGATCATGAACGAAGACGGTTCGATGGCTAGACGGCCCGATCTCGAGAAGTTTGCAGAGAAACACGGCATTAAGATCGGCACCATCGTAGATCTGATTCATTACCGGATTGCTAACGAGCATACAGTTACCAGGGTTTCTAGCGGCAAGGTGGAAACTAAGCACGGCGAGTTCGACGTGCATTCCTACAAGGATTCTATTAGTGGCAGTCTGCATCTTGCTTTTAGCAAGGGAGAAATTGATTCTAATGATCCTCTATTGGTAAGAGTCCACATACCGAATACGGTGCGCGATATCTGCGAAGTGCATAATGCAGATCGCACCAGTTGGTCGTTTAGCAGTGCCTTGAAGAAAATCGCCGAAGAGGGCAAAGGTGTAGCTGTGCTATTATCCGGTGAAGATTATGGGCAGGATCTCGAGCAGAGTATTGCGAATGTCCTAGACGATGGCTCTGAGGCTACTTCAGCTAATCGTAACGGCAGTGACCTTACCATTGGAACTGGCTCGCAAATACTAAGGGATCTAGGCGTCGGCAAGATGCGTTTGTTGAGCTTCCCGGCAAAATTTAACGCAATCTCAGGCTTCGATCTAGAAGTAGTTGAGTTTGTGGAATTCGAGAAATAGACGCGGCGGGAAATACGCACGCCGAATTGAGTCATAGAAAGAGAGTGGTAGGAAAAGCAATGGGTATAAAGACAATAGAAGGTAATTACAATAACGCTCAAGCGAGATATGTTATTGCAGTGGCGCGATTTAATAGCTTTATCGTGGATCATTTGGTTGAAGGTGCGATAGATGTGCTGCGTAAGCACGGCGTCATGGACAAAGACATCACGATCATTAAAGTGCCAGGTGCGTTTGAATTGCCATTGGCCGTGAAGCAAATCGCAAGCGGCGATGACTGCGATGCCGTTATTGCATTGGGCGCGGTAATTCGCGGTGGTACTCCACATTTCGAATACGTGGCCGGTGAATGTGTGAAAGGTTTGAGTCAGGTTAGTCTTGATAGCAGCAAGCCAGTAGCCTTTGGCGTACTTACGGTTGATAGCATTGAGCAGGCGATAGAGCGTGCCGGCACGAAAGCTGGCAACAAAGGTGCCGAGGCTGCAATCACAGCGATTGAAATGGTCAGTCTTCTAAGGCAGCTGGAGAAATAAGTGGCGCCTACTAAGGCCGAAGCGAAGAAAAATCCTTCGGCTCCCAAAAAGAACAAGCCGCAAGCTAAGAGTAAAATTCCACTAGCGCAGCGGCGCAAGGCCCGCACACTCATCGTGCAGGCTCTATATCAGTGGCATATTAGTAAATCCGAGCCTTTGGATATAGAAGCACAATTTCATGAGCAGAACGGTGGAAAGATTGACTGGGAATATTTTTCAGAGGTCTTTCTGGAAATTCCTAAACAGCAGGAAGCTTTGGATCAGCATATAAGCCCCCTGTTAGACCGTGAGTTGAAATCATTGGATCCGGTTGAAAGAGCGCTTTTGTATCTTGGCGCTTTCGAGCTGGCGAATCGTATAGATATCCCTTACCGCGTTGTTATCAATGAATGTGTTGAGTTAGCGAAAACCTTCGGTGCGACTGAGAGTCACAAGTACATCAACGGTGTATTGGATAAGCTGGCTAAGACTCTGCGCCCCGTAGAATTGTCGGCTAAGTAGTTAGTTTAGGATTTTATTAAGAAGCGATCGCCTCTCCCTCCAGTGCGGTTGTGAATCAAGCAGTAGTATCGGACGTCATGCGTAAGCCAAGCAGCCACTCAGAATTTGAACTCATTCACCGCTTTTTTGCGTCACCGAATCTGTCTTTCCCGCGGGAAGGAATCGAATTGGGAATAGGCGATGATGCGGCGCTCGTCGACGTGCCGTCGAACAAACATTTGGCGATGTCGATGGATGTGTTGATATCTGACATACACTTTCCAGCTGAGGCTGACCCATCCTTAATCGCTAATCGTGCGCTCGCGGTGAATCTAAGCGATCTCGCTGCTATGGGTGCTGAGCCTTACTGTTTTACATTAGGTTTGGTTCTCCCGCAGAACGATGAGGCGTGGTTGGCAGATTTTAGTGGGGGTCTTGAGCATCTAGCAAAAAAATACAATTGTCCTCTAGTGGGTGGCGATACGAGCCGAGGTCCACTGAGTATTAGTATTCAGGTACAAGGTTTAGTAGATCGAGATCGAGCCGCACGTAGAAGTGGTGCCAAAGAGGGAGACAGGATATACGTCAGCGGTACACTTGGCGACGGAGCTATAGCCCTGCTCGCGTTAGGCTTAGACTCACATCTAGGTAGCGAGTTTTCCTTGACCGTGAACGAGCCCAATGCGGCGTGCCTGCAGTTTTTTGAGGACGCTTACTTCAAGCCGCAGCCGCAGATTGAGTTTGCATCAAATGCTGCAAAACTATTTTCTAGCTGCATCGATATCTCCGATGGATTGCAGGGCGATCTACAACATATCCTCGATGAGAGTGAAGTGGCCGGCAACATTAGATTGGGCGATATACCTTATTCCAAATCTGCGATGTGTTGCGTTAATCCAGAAAATAGATTGTTAGCAGCCCTGTTTGGTGGAGATGACTATGAGTTATGCTTCACTGTCGCCGAGAAAGATTGTGTCGAACTGGAGTCTATCGCCGATCAGCTAGGGATTCGTGTCACTTGTGTTGGGGGCATAACTGCAGGCGAAGGCATCGAATACTTAGATGCCGATGGGTCACCAGTTGGACTGAACCCACAGGCTTTTCAACATTTCAGTGCCCAAGCGTAAACTCATGGTAGTAGACTAGAGTGACTATGAACTCAAACAAAGCGATATTAGCTAACCCGATACACTTGTTAGCCTTTGGTTTCGGGGCGGGGCTTTCCCCTAAAGCTCCCGGTACTGTGGGTACCGTTGTTGCCGTGCTGATCTATTTAGCGCTGCCTAGCATGCCGCTCACCATCTATGCTGGATTAATAGTGCTTAGTTTCGTTTTTGGCGTCTGGCTTTGTGGGAAGACAGCAGAGGATCTGGGCGTTCACGATCACGGTGGAATAGTCTGGGACGAGTTTGTAGGCTACTGGATTACCATGTTTATGGCGCCAAGCGGTCTAATATGGGTGCTTCTGGGCTTTGTATTGTTTCGGCTGTTGGATATTTTTAAGCCCTGGCCCATTAAATGGGCCGATAAAGAGCTCGCTGGTGGATTGGGAATCATGCTTGATGATGTTTTAGCGGGTATAATGGCCGCCCTGTGTATACAGGCCCTGGTCGTACTAATAGGCTAAGGTTTGACGGAATTAGAGGAAAGTTTTTTGACAGTTTCATTTGTAGCATCGGCAGCTTTACCCACACAGTGGGGGCAGTTCACAATTCATGGTTTCGAAGACCAGTCAAATGGCAAAGAGCATGTGGCTTTGGCGTTCGGTGATTTAAGCACAGATCAGCCAGTACTGTGCCGAATTCACTCCGAGTGTTTGACTGGCGATTGCCTCTTCAGTCTACGTTGCGATTGCGGACCGCAGTTGCAATATGCGATGGAAAGCGTTGCAAAAGAAGGACGCGGCATAATTCTCTATTTGCGTCAGGAAGGTCGTGGTATTGGTTTGTTAAACAAAATCAAAGCCTATTCCTTGCAAGATTCTGGTGCCGATACTGTGGAGGCAAATGTGCAGCTCGGCTTCGAGGCTGATAGTCGAGGGTATGAAATCTGCAAGCCTATGCTGGACCATTTTGGTATTTCGAGTCTGCGTATCATGACGAACAATCCCAGAAAAATAGATGCTCTTACCGAGATGGGTGTCGATGTTGCCGAGATTGTTCCAATCCATACCGGCGCCAATCCTCATAACGAGAGTTACTTGGCGGTTAAGTTTGATAAATTAGGTCACAAAAAACCCATCTAACCAGTGTCCTCCTCAAAAAAACAGATCACTGTTGATTTTCTCCGTCACGGAGAACCAGTCGGCGGTGATGTACTTAGAGGCAGAGTCGACCATCCTTTGAGTGATTTGGGTTGGTTGCAAATGCAGAAAGCCGCGCAACTGAACACCGCTCGAGAACTGTCTCCTACGACGCCTAGCTGGACCCATCTGATTTCTTCACCACTGCAACGCTGCCGTGTTTTCGCTGAGCATCTTGCGCAGCTGACTGCGCTTCAGCTTCGGGTGCATGAAAAGTGGCAGGAAATAGACTACGGCGATTGGGATGGCATGCTGCTTAGTGACTGGCGAGAATCGGCAGGTCCGCAGTTCAAAGAATTTCGTAAAGATGTGTCGAAGTTAAATCCGCCGAATGGTGAGGCGTTTCTTTCCTTCAGGGACAGAGTGTTGGAGGCAATGAATGAGCTGGCCGAGCTGCCGGATGGCAGTCACGTATTGATCGTAACTCACGGCGGTGTGCTACGTGTTGTGCTTCCTACTGTATTGGGCATGCCGCTTAATCGCAGTTACCCACTGCATATTCCCTTCGCATCATTCAGTCGAATTACTCTTTCCGTTGCCACACATTCAGAGAAACAGAACAGCGGCGACGATCAAAAATTTGCAGCGAGCCTGTTGTTTCACAATGCAGCGGAGTATGAGGGAGGCTAGTTACTTACTAATTTCGCTCTAGTCTGATCCAATTGCTCACACATGCTTTCTGCACCCATAAGCGCACGTGGCGTATGGCGTTGCAATAATTCAGGTGGCACAAAGAATAGCGAACTAGTGCTAACGGCACTGAGTTGTTCCCACTTGAGCCACTCATCTAACCATTCCGGGCGTTCTATATCCATGCCACTGGCTACAATCGCTTCGGGGTTTCTGGTCAACACGGCCTCGATGCTTACTTTCGGTGCGAGCAGTTTGATGTCGGCGAATATATTCACGCCACCACACAACTCAATAATGTCATTGATCAATTCATTGCCACCGGCGCTGATTAGCGGTCTATCCCATACTTGGTAGAAGGTTCTAACGGCTGTCTTGGTTCGGTAATTCTCCGAAAGAGTCGCCAGTCTGCTTTCAAATTCATCGATTACTAAAGTCGCGGTAGTTTCGGTGCCCGCCAATATTGCCAGTCTTCGAATATGACTGGGGATCGACTCTAGCCGTTTCGGCTCGGCGATGTAGACGGTAATGCCTAACTCACGCAGTCGATTGACTGAGGCTTTGGGGTTTCCTGTCTGCCAGGCGACCACTAAGTCGGGCTGCAGCTGCAGAATTTTCTCCATATCTAACATATCGTAGCGACCGATGATCGGCAACGCCTGTGCAGCAATCGGATAGTCGCTGTATTCCACGACGCCTACCAGCCTGTCGCCCGCACCAGCGGCATACAGCAGTTCGGTGAGCGAGGGGGCGAGACTAATAATGCGTTGCGCATTCTCATCGAGTTGCACTAGCGAACCTTCGTCGTCACGTACTTCTATAGAGAACCCGGTCTGACTTACCCCAAGAGTAACCAGCAGCAACAGTAGCGCCCACTGAGTTCTCATTAGTAATCGATGCCTTTCTGAACTTTTACGCCGTCGTAGAATGCGTGTTTGCTTTCACCTAGTTCAGTCACCGTGTCCGCTAGCTCTATGAGCTCCTTGGATGCGTTGCGTCCGGTTATAACTACGTGCTGACCTTCGGGGCGATTCTCCAGAGCCGAGAGCACCATCTCCTTGTCGAGGTAGCCATAGGTCAGCATGTAGGTAAGTTCATCCAGAATCACCACATCGAAGTCTGGGTTTTTCATCATTGCTGCGCCTTGCGCCCAAGTCTTTTCAGCTGCAGCGATGTCCGTGTCGCGGTCCTGAGTCTCCCAAGTGAAGCCAGTATTCATTACATGAAATTCAACGAGTGGATTGTCGGCGAACAGCATCTGCTCTCCGCATTCCCATTGGCCCTTTATAAATTGAATTACACCACAGCGTAGTCCGTGCCCAACACTGCGTGCCAGCATGCCGAAGGCAGAAGTGCTCTTGCCCTTGCCATTACCGGTGAGGACTACCAGCAGACCTTTGTCGATTGTGGCTTCCGCAATGCGGCCGTCTATGTGTTCCTTCTTTCGCTGCATTGCCTTCTTATGGCGTATTGCTCTCTCTTCGCTAGTCGACACGTTGTACTCCGGTGTTGGTTAGATAAGTAACCGATAGGGATAGTGGTGATGGAATTATTGCCTTAGAACTCTAGGGAGTCTTAGACGGCTTCCGATTGAATTTTGCAGTCTTGCAATTTTTTCTTAATAGCTGTGCTAATACTTGTGGCATCGAGGCCTACGTCCGCTAACATTTGCGGTACTTTACCATGTTCCAAGAATGCATCCGGCAGTCCTAGGTTCAGTACAGGTATCTGGTAGTTAGAGGCGAGCAGGAATTCGTTCACGGCAGACCCGGCACCGCCCATCAAAGAGTTCTCTTCGATAGTTACCAGTAGCTGGTTTTTTTCCGCCATATCGCCGATGATTTCCATATCTAATGGCTTGACGAAACGCATGTCCACTACGCTTGCATCCAACTTTTCAGCAGCTTCCAATGCAGGGTTAACCATACTGCCAAAGGCAAGAATCGCGACTGCATTACCTTGTCTGCGAACTACGGCTTTACCAATCTCAACCGGACTCAGCCCGGTCTCTATTTTTTGCCCTGGACCTTTGCCCCGTGGGTAGCGAATAGCCGATGGCCCTTCGAAGTGATAGCCAGTAGACAATAGCTTATGGGTTTCATCTTCATTACTTGGCGCCATTACAAGCATGTTTGGGATGCAGCGCAGAAAACTTAAATCAAAACTGCCTGCGTGGGTGGGCCCGTCTTCACCGACGAGTCCGGCTCGATCGATGGCGAACATCACATTTAAATTCTGTAAGGCGACATCATGTATCAACTGATCGTAGCCGCGTTGTAAGAAAGTTGAGTAGATGGCAACGATAGGTTTAAGCCCATCGCAGGCCATGCCTGCTGCAAATGTTACGGCATGTTGTTCGGCAATGGCTACGTCGTGGAAGCGATCTGGATACTGTTCAGCAAACTTACGCATGCCTGAACCTTCACCCATGGCGGGTGTTATGCCCACCATGAGTTCATCTTGCTGTGCAACTTCACACATCCAATTGCCAAACACTTCTGAGTAACTTGGTGAGGAGGAGGTCTTCGCTGTTGGCTGTTCTTTTTCTTCAGTCTCATCAGAAGGTTCTGCCTGTGGAGCAGGGCCGGGGTCTATCTTGCTGAGCGCATGCATGCCAAAGGGATCGTTCTCGGATTCAAGGTAGCCCTTGCCCTTTTGCGTAACGACATGCAGAAGTTGCGGACCACGCAGCGTCTTTATGTTGTTCAGTATATCGACGAGCCCATTAGTATCATGCCCATCTATTAAACCGATGTAGTTGAATCCAATCTCTTCGAATAAAGTGCCGGGTGACACCATGCCTTTCATGTATTCCTCTGCGCGATGCACTGCCTTCAATGCGGGAGGAATTTTGGAGAGTACGCGTTTGCTGCCGGTGCGAATAAAGTTGTAGGGCTTGCTTGCCCACATGCGAGCAAAATAGCTGGAGAGTCCGCCAACATTGTTGGATATGGACATATTGTTATCATTAAGAATAACGAGAACATTGTCATCGAGATGACCTGCGTGATTCAGTGCTTCGAAGGCCATGCCCGCCGTCATCGCACCGTCACCAATGACTGCAATATTGTGCCGTTCTTTATTTTGTATTCTCGCGGCAACCATCATGCCCAACGCTGCGCTAATGGACGTGCTGGAGTGCCCAACACCGAAGGTGTCATATTCGCTCTCGCCACGATTAGGGAACGCAGCAAGGCCGCCTGCCTGGCGCATGGTTAGCATTTGGTCTCTGCGACCGGTAAGAATCTTGTGTGGATAGGCTTGGTGACCGACATCCCAGACTAGCTTGTCGTTTGGTGTTTCGAATACGTAGTGAAGCGCAATGGTTAACTCGACTACGCCAAGCCCTGCACCGAAATGCCCACCGGTCTGGCCCACCGAATAGAGGAGAAACGCGCGCAGCTCTTCCGCCAACTGTGCTAGTTGATCTAGCTCCAGCAGTTTTAGGTCAGAAGGATTATCTACCTTGTCCAGTAACGGCGTGTCGGGCCGTGACAGGGGTATTTCATTAAGCATAGCTGTATTTCAACTCCAGATACCCTTGGATACCTCAAACGTCTGCAGTGTAAAGTCTTAAGGGGCGAAAACCGGCGTAAGTTAAAGCACTGCCACCGAATCGTCAATTATACCCTGATCAGTGAAATCTACTCACCACAAACGCGGCGAGTTCGCGCAGCGGATCTGCGCTGCCCGGAAATTCTTGTAGAGCGGCGATAGCCTTATCCGAGAGTGAGTTGGCTAGAGCCTTCGCTTCATCTAGGCCCAAGAGCGATACATAGGTAGGCTTGTTCTTATCGCTGTCTGAGCCCTGCGGCTTACCTAATTGTGAGGTGTCTCCGATCACATCTAAAATATCGTCCTGCACCTGGAAAGCCAGTCCTATATTGTCTGCATAGGCCGCCAATGCGGTCATCTGAGAATCGCTTGCAGATTCACAGCTCATACCGCCAAGTAGCACGGCGCAGCGAATTAGGGCGCCAGTCTTGAGGCTATGCATCTGCTCAAGCTGCTGAATGTTGAGCTTTTCGCCAACCGCTTCGAAATCCAGGCTTTGGCCGCCAACCATGCCGGTGGCGCCCGCTTTCTGGCTCAGTAACTGCACCATGGCAAGTCGGTTGTTTGCACAGAGCGTGTCGCGATCGGTGCTTATAATTTGAAAGGCTAGTGACTGCAGGGCATCGCCCACCAGTATTGCTGTGGCCTCGTCGAAGGCCTTGTGGACAGTCGGTTTACCACGGCGAAGGTCGTCATCATCCATCGCGGGAAGGTCGTCGTGCACTAGAGAATAGCTATGAATAAGCTCGATGGCAGCGGCAGCATTGTCTGCCGCGGCTAATTCGCCGCCCACGGCGAGTGCGCTGCCATAGGCCAGGACCGGACGAATGCGTTTACCACCGCCCAGGCAGGCATAGCGCATAGCTTCAAGAAGTTGCGTACTAGCGATCTCAGCATCAAGTGCAGTGCCCAGACGCTCGTCGACGCGTTGTTGGCATTGCTGCAGAAAATCATTCAGCGCAGAGGTATTCGATGTGCTCATCGGCTTGGCTTATTCTTCGACATCGTCGAGATCTAACTCTTCGGTATCGCCGTTCTCGTTCAGCAATACTTGTACTTTTTGTTCGGCATTCTTGAGTGCAGTCTGACACTCGCGGGTAAGTTTAATGCCCTTCTCAAATGCCTGTAGGGATTCCTCGAGGCTGAGCTCACCGTCTTCCATAGAGGACACTAACTCTTCCAGCTCTTCTAGAGCTACCTCAAAATCAAATTTTGCTTGTTTCTTCTTGGTCATGATCCTATTCCGGCATTCAGAGCTATGGGTGATGAGTATTGCTACTGCCGAGGTGAGGCTAATTTTCGGCACGTTAGTCGGTCGAGCAGCGATTATACGCCAAGTGCATCGAATTTCATGCCAAAACGGCCCGATAGGGAGATATTAAGTAGTGGCTCAGTTTGAATTTTCACTCTCTCTAGAAGGCAGCCCATCACGAATCTCTGAAAAGAACCATTACTCGATACTGCCATTTGTTGATCATCCCTACGCTTTCTGCTGGAATAGGAGCCATGAGGTCATATCTTCACGATAGGAGGGTTCAACAGTTGTCGAATTGTTTATCAAGCATTCGCCATGCTGTTTCGATTCGGCTAACGCTGGGCTGGATTCTCGCTCTATGCCTTCCTTCGTCGCTTCTGGCCCAGCAAGACAGCGTTGCTAATGCAGTAGTAAAAACCTTAGGCGCCATCGACTATGTTGAGATCAATACAGCTTCTGTAACGGCTCAATCGAAGCAGCTAATCATATTTGTTCATGGTACACCTGGCTCTTATTCGGCGTTTCGAAGCTATTTGAATGATCCTGTTATGCAGGAAAAGTTTCATATGATCTCGGTCACCCGACCCGGATGGAGAAACGATGAGGATGCAAAGGTGCCTTCTCTGGACGAGCAAGCAGCTGCATTACGGCCTCTGTTAGAGATGGACCAGTCCGGTAAGGGCGCGTTGCTGATGGGACATTCCTATGGTGGGCCGGTAATAGCGCGCACCGCGATGAACTATTCCGATTTGATTGCGGGCCTTATATTTGTTGCGACGACTGGAGATCCGGAGCTAAGTGGCCCGCGTTGGTATAATCGTTTTGCAGTCGCCTTGCCGCGCTTTGTGCTGGGAGCAAGTCTAAAGGGGGCGAATGCAGAGATCATGCCGCTACGCCCACAGCTAGAAGCTATGCGCCCTCGTTGGCAGGACCTCACCATGCCGGTTCTCATCGTGCAGGGGAGTAAGGACAGATTAGTGCATCCAGGCAATGCGCTGTTTATGCAGCGGATGCTTGTGAATTCAAAGGTTCGATTTCTCAATCGAGAGGATCAAGGGCATTTCGTGCTGTGGGAGGAAGCCCCATTGATAAGAGATAATCTCATCGACATCTTCGTAGGGAGCAGCGCTCCCTCGCCAGCCTTCTCGGCCAACTAAATACGCCAAGGAAGTAATTGACCCATCCCAGCTAGCGCTTTACTCTAGCCTCCATGAAATCCTATATCCCTAAAGACTGGCGCATCTGGTTTGCTCTTGCCGTCACTTTTCTCTGGTTCTGTTTTCTTGCCCTCTACATAGCACGAAACGTTGGCTGGGGCTCCTTTCTCGATTTGCCTATAGAAGAGATGGGCACCTTCCTAGAGGGAGCGTTCGCGTTTCTCGCATTTCTCTGGTTGGTAGTCGGCTTGTTCATTCAGCAGTCGGTGCTAGCTGAGAATAATGAGGAGCTGCGCCGTAATAATCTCCACTCTGAGAAGCAGACTCAGGCCATCGCCGCTACAGAGATGAATGCGCGACAGGAGACCTTCTTTAAGATCGCAGAAAATACGCGAAGACAGCTGGGTTCGGTAATAGGCCTGTTGTTTATCTCCTCGCAGAGTCCGATCGGTAATAATAACTATTCATCTGAAGAAACCGCGGAATTCTGGACGCAGTTTGCGGGAGGGGATACCGAGCTTTTTTCCCGCCTGTTCCTAACGATGGGCGGGGGGGATGATGTGGATTACGCCGACCTCTACTACGGTACCGAAATTCGTAGGCGCCATACCGAGAATTTTATAGTGGGCTTTGATCGCCTCGTAGCATTAGCAAAGGGTTGCGACACAGACAAAATTATTCTGGATACATTGCTCAATTCGGCACACGGGATGCTAAATGGCAGTATGAGAGGCCTACACCCGGACATTACGTTCGAGCCAATCGTCGGCACTGATTCGATCGAGTATCTGGATCGCATGATCAATTCTAGGATAGAGAGCAGTTAAATATTTTAATAATAAACGCTGCATTCGCAGCGTGGGGGAGAGTCATGGAATTAGTAGCATTAGTTATACTTTTATCAATCGTGGAATATCAGTTCTTCAGTTTTAAAGTCGGTATGGCAAGAGGAAAATACGACATTAAGGCGCCAGCGATAACCGGTCATGAGATTTTCGATCGCTACTATCGTGTACACATGAACACCTTGGAACAGCTGATAGTTTTTATTCCAGCCATTCTAGTCTTTGCCTACTTCGGTGATCCCACTTACGCGGCAGGATTAGGCGCGTTCTTTCTTGTGGGTAGAATCATGTACTTTGTGTCCTACGTGAAAGACCCAGCTAAACGTGGCATGGGCTTCATAGTAGGCTGGATTCCTATGGTGCTGTTGGTGTTGGCAGGTCTTGTATCGGTTGTGATGCAGATAGTACGCTAGGCTTTCTCATCCATCACGCGGACGATCTCGGTAAGAGTGCGAAAGTCTGTCTTGCCGCTGCCCATTCTTGGAAATTCGGGCACGTGTACGTACTTCTTAGGCAAGGCCAGGTTAGGCAATGCCTTCGAAAGACGCTTATTGAGATCCTGTTTGTCTATTTCGGTATTTGTGACCGCTACTATCTTCGAGCCACGCTTGGCATCCGGTAGTTCGACGGCACAGCATTCGACGTCTATTGCTGTTAGCTCATTCATGGTCTCCTCGACCATGACTAGCGACACCATCTCTCCGCCAATCTTCACGAAGCGTTTGAGCCGGCCCTTGTGCCATAGATAGCCATCTTCATCGAGATATCCCAGATCTCCCGTGTCATACCAGCCGGACTTGAGCCTTAGAGACGATTCTTCTATGTCATTGAGATAGCCTTGCATAACTCCGTCACCCTTGACGAGAATCTTCCCAGTCTCACCTGTTTCGCAATCTATGCCCGTGTCTAAATTCTGAATTCTTATCTGCGTGCCAGGGATTGGCGTGCCAATGCTGCCAGGCTTGTTGTTACCACGCGGGTTGGCGGAGATCACCGGTGAGGTTTCAGTTGTGCCATAACCTTCGATGATCTCGATGTCATGTTTCTCTCTATACAAGGCCCGCAGACGGTCGGGGCATCTATCGGCACCTGAAACTGCTAGCTGGATACTAGCAAAATCACCAGGCTTAGATTGTTTGACATAACCTTCAAGGAACAGTGGCGTTCCCACGAGAAGTTCCGGCTTGTCCTCTCGAATAATCTTTGCGATAGTTTTGAATTCGAGAGGGTTCGCGTAAGTAATAGTGGTCATGCCGAGACACATCGGCGTCCAAAGATTGATTGTTAGGCCGAAGACATGAAAGTAGGGGAGAACTGCAAGTAGATTATCCATCTCATAGATATCCATCATCTCTGAGAAGGAATCGATATTGGAGATTATGTTGCGCTGCGTTAGTTGTACAACTTTAGGCTCTTTCTCGCTACCACTCGTGAATAGAATCACTGCGGCTGATTCAAGGTTCGATTTTCCGACTGTTCGTTTAATCAATGATCGTGGGAGTTTGGATTTTGCGAACGCGAGTGTTTTCTCAAAGTTTCCGAGTGCGTCGAGTATGTCTTCGATGAATACCATGTGCGGAAGTTTTTTGCAGCCGGCTTTCTCAAGTAGTGCCTTGGCCGTGATTATGACTTGAAAATCGCACTGCTCCTGCGCATACAGGCAGTTCTTCTCGGCGCCGGTCGAGTAGTTAATCATCACAGGTGTGCGTCCGGCCATCAGTGCACCGATTATTGCGAGTCCGCCAGCAGACGAGGTGGGTAGCATGATACCGATGCGACCTCGCTCCATTTTTCTGATGCGTCGAGCAAGAATAAGTGAGGCGAGCAATGCTTCAGAGTAACTGATATTGCGCCCGAGGCTACGATCGATGAAGGCTATCTTATCGGGGTTTTTTAAAGCGGAATCGATGAATCGGTGCTGGAGCATCACGCCATACTAGCGCAGAAAAGCAGGGCGTGGAACCATGTCACAGCTAATGCTAAAGCGGCGAAGCGCTTAATTGAGCCAAGAGGGGTTAATGACCCAATCAGCCGATGTATTGCCGATAGTCACTGATGAGCTGTAACAATAATCATGGGGGCACATGAAAGCTTGCGCCAACGCCTTTGCGGTCCTAAACTCCTTCTTCTTCAATAAAACCATAGCTCAGCCTTAATAACATTTTTTTGGAATTTCTATGATCAAGCACCTCAACACCGTCTGGCTTGTCGTGGTGGCCATGATTTTAGGAATGATAGTTATTTATCCTGAGTGGTTGACTCGCGAATCTATATCGCAATTGCTCAATCAATTGGGCTCAATGGCACTTATCATCTATGTATTGATGTCGCTGACCCGTTCGCTGTTATTGATCCCATGTACGCCGTTTGTCTTGGCTGGAGCCATTTCCTTTCCGCAATGGCCCTTCTTGGTGTTCGCGATATCCCTCGCTGGAGTTGTGGTTGGGGCATTCCTAGTATACAGTTTCCCCTCTTTTGGCAGCTACGATAGCTTGCTGGAAGAAAAGTACCCAGAAAAGATCGCTAACTTGAAGTCTAAAATGCAGCATAAGAATGCATTTTGGTTTGTAGTTGGTTGGTCTTTTTTTCCTTTGGTGCCAACCGACGCAGTTTGTTATGTAGCAGGGGTTGCTAAGATGTCCCTGAAGAAAATGCTGACAGCACTGTTGCTGGGCGAACTACCTTTAGTAGCAATGTATGTTTTTCTCGGTGCCGAAATTGGCGAGTGGCTTAGAATATGAGTGCAAGACTAAAATTTAGTGACTCACTTAATCTGATCAAGAGCTTTAAGACGTCTGGGACAATTACCCCTAGCTCTAAAGTGTTGGTTAAGACGCTTCTTGCTCCGATAGATTTTACTTCAGCGCGCTGCATTATTGAGCTGGGTCCAGGTACTGGATGTGTTACAACCTCGATTCTGGAACGAATGCACGCCGACTGCGTTTTGATTTGTTTCGAGGTGAATAGCGACTTCATCGCTCAGCTAGAAGCGTTGCAAGATTCTCGGTTACGCGTAGTCAATGCCTGTGCTTCATCGATTCGAACAATACTCGATGATCTTAATATCGAGGAAGTGGATCACATCGTTTCCAGTCTGCCGCTGTCGCTGATCGATGACGAAGTTGTTACACGAATTCTCGAATCGGTTAGATCGAATTTGCGAGAAGGTGGGCGCTACCTACAATTCCAGTACAGTTTAAGTAACTACGCAGAATTGAAACCAATCTTTAAGAAAGTGAGATTGGATTTCACGTTTCGAAATATGCCACCGGCGTTTGTCTATGAGTGCACAAAATAGACTCGACTGATTGCCGCAGTAAAGACTCTATTTAGAAATTAAAAAGCTGACGCGCAGAGCGCGTCAGCTTTTTTTTATGGCAGTTTGAAAGCGACGAGTTCGGGGCTGTACTCTCGGTCACCGATCGCGACAAGTATGTACTGTTCGCCTTCATGTAAGTAGCTGATTGGAGGCCCGGATGTGCCCGCTTCCAATTCGACTTCCCAAACGATATCGCCAGACTCCTTGTTGTAGGCTCTGAACATCGGACCGCCACTGTTGGTGGCAATCTCGACTGGCATTTCCCTAGGGATACGCCCGCCAGGTCTCTGATTGGTAAGGCCCTCACCGAGGAACAGTAGAGTCTTAGTAAGCAGCGGCGATGGTCTGCCCGGTAAGCCCAGTTGACCGAGTTCTAGGTCCACCAGATCAGGATGATCGGTAGGGCCGTCTCCATTAGGCACCATCCATACATGTTCGCCGGTGTTCATATCGATAGCCGTAATGCGTCCATAGGGAGGCTTAAATAGCGGCAGCCCACGAGGGCCCGCGATCCAGCGTCTGGCGCCTTTCACATAACTGAGGTTCGTGACTTCAGGATCACCGGGCAAAATATCGGCGACGAAGGCAGATGTTATGGAGGGTATGTACAAGTATCCGGTTTCGGGATCGAAGGCCGCACCCTGAACGTCAGCACCACCTTGTGAGCCGGGTAATTGAATGGTGCCCTGAGTGCCGTTTGGATCATCGCTGCGAATCGATGGCGGCGTGAAAAGAGGGCCTGTCACGTAGCTATTGAAAATCTCCAAGGCTTCGGCGCGTAGCTCCGGCGTAAAATCGATCAAGTTATCAACCGTTGCCCCCTGACGATCGAAAGGTGCGGGTCGAGTTGGAAAGGGTTGCGTAGGAGAGGTGACTTCACCAGGTACATCGGACTGTGGTACCTCTCGCTCTTCGATTTCCCAGATGGGCTCGCCTGTTTCGCGGTTAAAAACGAAGGCGAAGGCCTGTTTGGTTAGTTGCGTAACGGCCTTTACTGGTTCGCCATCGACGGTGATATCCATCAAGATTGGTGCAGCGGGTGGATCGTAATCCCAAAGTCCATGATGAACCGTTTGGTAGTGCCAGACACGATCGCCGGTCTCGGCATCGACTGCTACTAAGGACTGACTAAATAGATTGTCGCCAATGCGATGGCCGCCATACATATCATTAGTAGAAGATGAAATAGGCATATACACGAGGCCTAGCTCTTCATCGGCACTGAATAGTGCCCAGACCGGAGAGTGCCCTGTGTAGGACCAGGATCGGTCTTGCCAGCTTGCCGTGCCGAACTGCCCTTCCTGTGGAATGGTATTGTAGGTCCAGCGCAATTCGCCGGTGCGTACATCGAAGGCATGTACATCGCCGCGGAACGCCTCTTTATTAGAGAATGTGTCCGACATGGATTGGCCGATGAGGACTACGTCTCGCACAATAGTCGGCACGCCGCCCCAGCGGAATCGCTCGGAACCCTCAGGCATCAGCTGCAGGCTGGTGCGGCCTTCGACTCCGAAGCCCTCAATGGGCTCGCCGTTGTCGGCATTTAGGGCATATAGATAGACACCACGTTGCACTAGAATGCGTCGGTCGTCGCCTTCGCTCCAGTAGGCAACGCCGCGGGTATTCGCTCCAGGCAGTCCGTCCACTCCATCGTGTGGCTCCTGAACCCAGATTGTCTCTCCAGTACCGGGATTGAATGCTTCCACCAAGCCTACGCCGTTCGGTACATAGGCGATGCCATTCTTCACTATGGGGGCAGATATCCAGTTCGACGTGTAGCGCTGGGCTGGATTCATGGTGGAGTAATAGGCATCTAGTGCAGGCCTTCTCCAGGCGATTTCAAGCTCCGCTACATTACTAGCATCGATTTGGTCGAGGCCGGTGTATTTGGATTGTCCATTGTCTGCGGCGTAGGCTCCCCATTCACCCTCTGGAGATGGCTCGGTTTGTGCCGCTGGTGGCTCCGGAGCGGCACTAGCCACGGGGGCTGCAGGCGCTTCAGGGGCAGGCTCTGGGCTGCAGCTCAGTAACAGAGCGGTGAGAGTGACTAGGCTGAGAGTGCGAAGTGAGTGCGAAGGCATTGTTATTGTAGTTGGCCAGCTCATGGGAATTACCTCTTTGGGTAGTAATTTCAATCGTTGTCTCGATTCTAACCAATTTCTAGTTTTTTTACTTCTCTAGTGATCCAGCCATCTAACAGTTGCGTATTTAAGGGCTATGTACAGAAATTATGCAAAACAAGATGTCTTTAGCAATGAGGTGGGGCTAACTGTTAGACTTGCCTCTATGAATACCTCCACTACAAGCTTAGACACCGAAGAGGCTGAAGACTCAGCCGTCTCTGATGAATCCCTGTTAATAGCAGTTGGAAATACTCAGGATATTAACGCCTTCAATCAATTGTTCGAGCGCTTCTCGAAGAAGATCTTCGCGTTGGGCATGAAGCTCACACGCAACGAGCAGTTAGCCAACGACCTTATTCAAGAAGCCATGTTGAATGTTTGGCAGAAAGCACCGTTGTATGACCTAGATAAGGGGTCGGCAAAGGGCTGGATATTCACGCTGAGTCGCAACCGCTGTTTCGATATGTTGCGTAAGCAGAAACGTCAACCAAGCACTATCAGTGCTGACGATATTTGGCCGCTCGAGTCTGGGGCTGAACCTGCCTCGGTTCATGATGATATGGCAGGGCAGCAAGTTGAGTTAAGTCTGATTGAGGGCTATTTCGATCAGCTCTCTGATCCACAGCGAGCTGTGGTTGAACAAATATATATTAAAGATCGCACACATGAAGAAGCGGCCGCTTATCTACAGATTCCTCTAGGAACTCTGAAATCGCGTCTGCGCCTTGGTGTGGCGAAACTCCGAAATTTGATTGGCGTCGACCAGTAAAAATAACCCTGTAGTGTCTATTGAGACAGTGCTTGTTACTGAGTTCACGAAAAATTGTAAAAGAAATTTGAGAAAGAGGAATGCAATGAATACCGAAGTAAAACTGCACCCATCCACTGAATTGCTGAACCAGTTCATTCAAGGCGAACTGGTTACAGGAAAGAGCGTAGTCGTATCCGCGCATATGGAGCTGTGCAAATCATGCCGCGCCAAAGCTGAAGAACTGCAGGCTCATGCGGTTTCCTCATGGGTTGATCCTGGTAGCGCATTGCAATCTGATCAGCCTAGCGAAGTTGACTATTCGAGCATGCTTGCGAGTATCGTAAAGTCACCACAAATAAAGTCTGAGCCGATTGAAGAATTGGTTGAGATTGACATCGATGTGCTAAACCACAGCATTAAGTTACCTAAGGTTCTAGCCAAGGCTGCATCCGAAGGTCTGCAATGGAAGAAGGTTGCCGGTGGAATTAGTGAGGCACATCTGTTCCTGGACAATGAGACTCTTTGTGAATTTATTTACATGGCCCCTGGATGCCAGGTGCCTGTGCATACCCATCAGGGTAGTGAATCAACTCTGGTATTGGATGGTAGCTTTGAAGATGAGTTAGGCGAATACAAGGCTTCAGATTTCATTATTCGAGACGGACAGCACAATCATCAGCCGCGCTCTAAAGAAGGTTGTCTCTGTTTTGCCGTGTTGGACAGCCCATTGAAATTCACAGAGGGCTTGGCCAGATTGATGAATCCTATTAATAGCTACAAATTCAAGAAGGCGACTTCTAGATTAGCTTAGCACCACTTCCTTTTAGGCTTGAGATTTGCGCTGCGCATCGATATTCATAGCGATAGAGATGCGCTCTCGCTTTCCAGTATAAGGCCTTACTCCGTGGCGTAACCACGCCGGAAAAACCACTAGATTGCCCCGCGCGAGTTGCAGCTCCACCTCGTAATGTTGGGGCTGGCCATCGATTCCCATCATGCGAACCGCCGGGTTATGCATAGCCGCCATGGGAAACCTAGGATCCTCGAGGTAGAAGGCCCCACCGACATCTTCGGAACAGTCTGTTTCATCTCCCATATCCAGATAGAGCACCGCCGCCCAAAGGTTCCCAGGATGGGCATGCATGTGATTCAAGCCTCCAGCGGAGCTTATGTTAGCCCACATGCGTAGCTGCCATTGGTAACTATCCGGGCTTGCTTCCTGAAAATGAGTCATGCGTTTGGCGACATTGATCGCAGCTTCTGCGAGCTTGTTTGCTGCATCGCCTCCCCACTGCAGCATATCGGTGTCCGAATGCCAGCCGCCGAAGTTTGAACGTTTCAGACCTGAGTTTTGTTGCTGGTTCTTCCGAACACTCTTTTCCAATTCCTGCATCAGAGAATCGCCGTCCTTTAATCGGCAATACGCTATCGGAGTCTCGAAAAAGCCGACCTGTTGGGCTTCAATTCGAAGAGGGACTTGCTGTAGGGGATTCGTCATAACGCTTGTGATGGTAGAACAGCAACCATTACAGAATTATGACGAGGCTTTAGAAAAAGCGCCTGTTGGTCTTGGATGACGCGCTGACTAGTTCAGCACAGGCAGAAACTGTAAAAAAACTGCAATCAAATCGTCGCATAACTGCAACATGGCAGTTCTATCATTGCTGCACTTAATTAATTTCTTAATTTACATCTGACTAGTAGACGAAGGAGTCTAAATGAAATTTAAGCGCACGAAAATGAATGCTATTGCCAGCGGTGTTGCTCTAGGACTTGCGGCGATGAGTGCACAGGCCGCAGATCAACCAACTTTAACAACGGCAGGCGCCCAGAGTAGCGCGGTTTTCACAGGAGGAGCGACGATCAATGGTGGCGCCAGTTTTCTTGCGGCCGTTCCAGCTGACTCCGCAGTAGACTTGTTGGTAACTATCAAGCCGGCGGCAGCGGATGTGGGTAAGGCTGGTAACTTGGTAGTTATTATTAATGTGCCCGGCGCGGGATTCTTCATTCAGGATTCTTCAGGTGCTTTCGCGCCGTGGACGCAAGCTGACCCAATCGTTGCCGCTAGCTCTAAGACGCTTTCGGCTTCTGAGCCACTTACTATTTTCTCTGGCCTGGTTGGTAGCGCAGTTGGTGCGACAGGCGTCGACGTACAGGCCTTCGTAGGCTACTACACTGACTCGATTGCAAACCTGACGTATTCATCGACCCCTGCGAGTTTCTCAATCGCGGCGCCAGCGTCTTCGAGTTGTCCTGCAAACACCACTGCGATCTCCGGTACGTTCAAAGACAAAGCAGTCTGCTCGCTAAGTGGCAGAATCGAATCCGATACACATCTGACCTCCAACTTCTCCTATATTTTGGACGGTGCCGTATTCATCGGAGCGGACGAGGTGAGTGGTTCTAAGACTAAGCTAGTAATAGATGAAGGCACTTACGTCTTTGGTCAGCAAGGATTAAATTTTCTGACTATTGCGCGTAACGGGCAACTGCATGCGAACGGCAGTGCGAGTAAGCCGGTGATCTTCACCTACGAGGGTGACGATACCGCGACCGCTACTACAAGTGGGCAATGGGGCGGCATTATCCTGAACGGCAACGCGCCTCTGAACGTGGGCGGCGGAACAGCCGAGGGTGAGGGCTCAACTGGACTGTACGGTGGTTCCAATTCTGCTGATAGCAGCGGTGTACTGACCTACGTACAGGTTAAATATGCAGGACAGAATATTACTGAAGACAATGAGCTGAATGGCATCGCGTTTCAGGGTACGGGTTCCGGTACCCTCGTTGACTATGTGCAGGTTCACAACAATTCTGACGATGGCATCGAATTCTTCGGCGGCACTACGAATGCGAAACATATCGTCTTGACTGGCAATGAAGATGACGCGCTTGATTGGACCTTCGGTTGGACTGGCAAGGCGCAATTCATTGCCATTAAACAAAACACTGCCAGTGAGCATTGTATCGAAGCAGACAACAATGGTGATAATAACGACGCGCTACCACGCTCGAATCCCACGATCTCTAACCTGACTTGTGCGGGTGCGAGCAGTGGTGGCGATGCAGGATTTAGATTGCGTGAAGGTACATCCGCGAAGATATCAAATGTAGTTATGTCTGCGCACAATGCCTATTGTCTCGACATCGACCAGACAGCAACGTTCGCCAATGCCGGCGGCTCAATTGCTGCTCTGAACGGTAACCTGACTCTGACGAACTCACGTTTAGTCACCGGTTGTCCGTTTAGCGCTAGTGATGGAGATACCTTTTCGGTGGCGGAATTCTTCACGGCGCAAGCTGGAAGCTCCTTGGGCGAGGTCGATCTGATGGGTTCTAGCGGATGGATGAACGGACCGATCTTAAACGCGATAAGCCCTTCGATTCCCACAGACTCTTTCTTCGACCAAGTCGACTACATCGGCGCGGTGAAAGATAGCAGCTCTGATTGGACGGCAGGCTGGACTTATTCTGACTAGCCCTGCTGTTGAGCTCAGTAAAGCAAGGCGGTATAGGTCTGCTTTACTGAGCCCACGAACAAAAATCTCGATTTATTCTATTTTATTTCTTGGGGGCGCTCGTCGTCCCTATTTTTTTGCCAACAATTTCAGTTCCTCTAAGAAATCATCGCAGAAAGATTACTATTGAAATATTTCTGCAATGTAACTGAAATATCACTGTCACAGAGTCGCAATAAACTACCTGCTTCAAAACAATTTACTAATTGGAGCAAACCAAATGACCAATCAAAGGGCGCCACTAAAACTCCTGACTATCGCCATTACTTCAGCGCTCAGTGCTGCGGCTATGGGGCAGGATGCGCCTCAGATCGAGGAGATCGCTGTTATTGGTCAGTTTGTTCCCGATGAAAAGCGTGCTACATCTTCGGTCTCTAATGTCGTCGGCTCCGAGCAGTTTCAGCGCTCTGGTGATACCAATATCGCAGAAGGGCTAAAACGCGTCTCTGGGCTGAGTACAGTAGGTGGCAAGTTCGTCTATGTGCGTGGCCTTGGCGAGCGCTATTCGACCACTCTTCTTAATGGAGCAATTCTACCGAGCCCTGAACCGATTAACCGCGTTGTTCCTCTCGATTTATTCCCGACAGCGATACTCGACAGCGTGTTAGTGCAGAAAACCTATTCCGCACAATTTCCCAGCGAATTCGGTGGTGGTGTGTTGCAGTTGCGTACCAAGAAGTCGACTGACGAATTTTTCTGGAACATGTCTTCGTCGGCAGGCCTACAGCAAGGTGTGAACTTCAATGATGGTTTCACCTCATCTGGCGGCAGCAAGTCTTGGCTGGGCTATGACGATGACTACCGAGGTTTACCAGATACGCTCAAGCAGGCGACCGCAAACGGACAGGAGCTGCGCAGAGAGAGCCAGTTTTTAGGTAGCGGTGGCTATTCTCCAGAGGAGCTGCAAATTATTGGTCGCAGCATACGAAACGATTACAGCGCGGATTCAGAGTCTCTGCCCGCCAATTTCAAATTCGCCACATCATTCGGCAATTATCATGAACTTAATAACAAGGGTGCACGGGTAAATTACCTGGCTGCCATCAACTATTCAAATTCATGGGATACGAACGAGATTGAGCGCAACAACTACCGAACAAGTAACGCGGGGCTGGAAATAGGAGACGATCTAGACTTCGTGGGCACCGAGCATAGCGTGGACATAAGCAGTATCTTCACCGCCGGCATAGACTTCAACGACAATCACAATATTCGGACTACCAGCGTAGTGCTACGTAAGACCGACGACACCGTCTCACAAACTAGTGGTAATCTCGCAGAGGAAGACTTTATTCGATTGACGCAGCTGGAATGGGTTGAACGTGAGTTGTTTTCCAACCAAGTGCAAGGGGATCACTATTATCCTGACTTTAATGAGCTAGTCGTAAACTGGCGTTATAGCAAGGTGAAGGCTGAGCGCGACGCACCGGACGATAGGGTGTACCGCTATGATCAAGAATCCGATGGCAATTTCAGATTCTCTACTCGTGCCGATGGCAATGTAAGACGCTTCAGTGTGTTGGACGATGATGCCGAAGACTTCGCTGTTGATCTAGCCATGGTTTTCTACGGGCCGATGGATTCTATAATCACTACCAAGGCGGGCTACGTTCACAATGAGAAGCAGCGCGAATCAGAAGTGCGTCGCTACTCTTTCTTCGATCAGGGCAGTCTCGCATTCAATGAAGACTTATTGACGTTGCCACTGGAAGAGATTCTGGCGCCAGCGAATATCGACCCCGATGGTTTCGAGCTGAGGGAATTTACTCGACCCACTGACAACTACAATGCAACAAATGAATCTGATGCTTTCTATGGCGAAGTCGAATTCAACTTCGATGACAGGTTCCGTATTAATCTTGGAGCTCGGCAAGAAGACTTCACTCAGAATGTTAGAACGTTCGATCTGTTTCGAGATGTAGAGGTGAATGCCGCGCAAGAGAATAAAGATATTCTTCCTGCATTTACGGGCACTTATATCAACGGTGATCATCAGTTTCGAATAGCTTACAGCGAGACCTTGTCACGGCCTGACTTTCGTGAGCTGTCACCGGCTGCGTTCACCAATCCAGTTACTGGTAGAGAGGTTGTGGGAAACCCCGACCTGAAGATTGCCAACATAACCAACTATGACTTTCGTTGGGAGTGGTATTTCGGCTTCGGCGACTCAATGTCTCTCGGTTTGTTCTACAAGGAATTCGAGAATCCGATCGAATCAGTAGTGCAGCCTGGTGCGGAAGCAAGGCAGACATTTGCTAATGCCGCGGCGGGTGAGAATGCGGGTGTAGAATTTGAGATATCCAAACGTCTCGGTTTCCTCGGCGATCGCGGGGAAGACTTCTACGTTCAGACTAATATCGCCTTTATCGATTCCGAAGTAACTATTGCCGAGAAAGACCGCGGCATTCTTACTAGTACATCTCGTGCATTACAGGGGCAGTCGGATTGGTTGTTCAATGCTCAGATAGGCTATGAGCCGTTCACGGGCACCACGGCAACACTGCTTTACCACTATTTCGGTGAGCGTATCAGCGAGGTGGGCATTGAAGGCGCTCCTGATCTAATTGAGCAGCCTTTCGGTGAGCTAAATACCGTCTTCATGCACGAGTTCACTGAGAGCTGGAGAATGACACTCAAGGGCAAGAACCTTCTGGATGAGAAGAGTGAGGTCACGCAGGGCGGCTTCATCACTACCGGGTTTAATCGCGGCAGAGAGCTTAGCCTACAGGTGGACTATCGCTTCTAGCGCTCCATTTGCTGCTTAGCACGCTTGGAAATTCTGCGATCTTTGTATAAAAAACTTGTAGAAACAATGGGTTATGGGCAGTTTTAGTGCGTAAATAAATCTTGAGTCGGTGCCTGACCGTCACGTAATTGTAATATACTACTGGTTAAATGAAGGTAGTTTTACCGCTCATTAAATAAAGTTATTGGTATCCAGATGCCCGAATCCACAATATTGATCGTCGATGATGAAGCTGCAATACGCGATATGGTCGGCATTACTCTCGACCTAGCAGGTTTTAGCAGCATCAGTGCCGCAAATGCCCATGATGCGCACGTATCAATAATCGATAAGAAGCCAGACTTGGTGCTCCTCGATTGGATGTTGCCGGGGGGCAGCGGTATCGAATTGGCACGCAGACTGCGTCGCGATGAGATCACCACAAACCTCCCTATTATTATGCTCACGGCGAAAACCAGCGAGGACAATAAGGTGCAGGGCCTCAGCGAGGGTGTTGATGATTATGTAACGAAGCCTTTCTCCCCGCGGGAGCTGGTCGCACGCATCAAGACTGTGCTGCGCCGCGTGGATGGCAAGCAGAAGAATAAGGTGCTTCGTGTTTTTGATCTGCAGCTCGACCCCACTAGCCACCGTACCTCCATCGAAGATCAGCCTATAGAAATGGGCCCTACGGAGTTCCGTCTTCTGAAGTTCTTTCTCTTGAATCAGGAGAAGGTGTTTAGCCGCGATCATATACAAAACGCGGTGTGGGGCGGTAATGTCTATCTGGAAGAGCGGACTATCGACGTGCACATCCGTCGGCTGCGCAAGGCTCTATCTTCAATCGAAGGCACCTCAATCGATTACGCCAAATTAGTACAGACTGTGCGCGGGGCGGGCTATCGCTTCTCCGTACGTCAGTCTTAGCCCTCCTTTTTATACCCCGTAAGTAAGATCAGCCATTTTAAAGCGTCGCTCCATTCGCGCTGAGGTAGCTCTGCCTGCGACCTTGCTCACCCTTAATTGAAGGGAATAGTGGCAGATAGGACGCAACCCACCCTAGAATTTGACGAGATTTTACTGAGTAATTCTCTGCAAAGTCTGATACAGAACCCGCAGAATACTCCTACAACGCCCTACTTTTGGGCAAATTTTAGTAACTGAATACTGAAAGAGCCAAAAAAGGGCGAAAATGGCCTAAATTTATCAAATTGTTACAGGTGTTACTGTTTGTTTCTAAGTAACAGGTGTAGAATCCGCGCCACGTAATTCATAGTCTATGAATTGCATAAATCAAAATAAGAAATCTGGATACGGAGCCTCGCGGTTTTGGTCTGGATTTTCACTTATCTAAGGGGGAACATTTAAATGTTCAAACTAAACCAAAAGGCATCTGCCTGGGGCATGGCTTTCGCAGCTGTCGCAACAGCAGCGTCAATCGGCACAGCTCCCACAGTGTACGGCCAAGAGCAAGCAGTAGAGACAGTAATCGTGACGGGTTCACGTATTCGTCGCCCTGGTCTTGAATCTGGTAGCCCAATTAATTCTATTAGCTTAGAAGAAATTGAACTTCAACAAAACGTTGAAGTAGAGCAAATCCTTCGTCAGTTACCCGGTACTATCCCTGGTGACAACGAAAACGTTAACAACGGCACAGACGGTGTATCTACTGTCGATCTACGTGGCTTAGGTCCGAACCGCAACTTGGTACTATTAAATGGTCGTCGTATGACACCAGCTAACTACCGCGGTCGTGCCGATATCTCCAACATCCCAACAGCTCTAATCGAGCGCATCGACGTTATCACTGGTGGCGCTTCTGCGGTATACGGTTCTGACGCGATTGCGGGTGCGGTAAACATCGTTACTAAGACTAATTTCGAAGGGTTCGACTTGTTGATCAACAATCAAACTACTGCAGATAACGATGCTGACTTAGATAACATCTCTTTGACACTTGGTTCTGCTCTAGAAGGTGGTCGCGGTAACGTTTCCATGAACATCAGCTGGTCAGAGCGCGAGTCACTTCTACTAGGACAGCGTCCTTACGGAAACTTGGGTATCCAAACTAGCAACGGTGCTGGTCTAGATAACTTCAATGCTGGCATAAGCCCTACATTATCTCCAATCGCGGGCTGTGTTGGCCCAGACGCAGTAGCAACTGGTGGTTCAACTACTAGTATTCCTACTCGTGTTGCGATCGTTGGTGCTGGCGGAGTTGGCCAATTTCTAGAAGATCGTACATTATTTACTGGTGATGCTGGAACTGGTCTAGGTGCTGGCGGTGGTTGTTCACTGTTTAACTTCAGCCCATACAACTACTTCCGTACTCCACAAGAGCGTATCAATACGTTTGCGATGGCGAACTTTGAATTCAATGAGAACCTAGAAGTTTACTCAACGATTCAATACAACAACATTACTGTTGAACAGCAAGTTGCTCCATCAGGTACATTTGGTGCGCAGTTTAACGTTCCTCTAGCTAATCCATTGATTGGTGATGCAGCCCGTGCTGATATCATTTCATTCGCTAACAACGCTGCGGGTCTTGGTAACTTGACTGCCGGCGGTCCAGGCACAAACTGGAATGATGTGAATGGTAACGGCGTTGTAGATTCAAGTGACTATTTGAAGATGCAGCTTCGTCGTCGTACTTTAGAGCTTGGTACTCGCTCTGAAAACTATGACAGTGACTACTTCTCTTTCCTAGCTGGCGCACGTGGTCAGTTGTTAGGTGATTGGAACTACGATGTGTCTTTTCAGTACGGTGAATCTAACCGAACTACAGTTCGCGATGGTTACACTAACCTAACTAACATCCAGAACGCTTTGGATTCAGTTGATGGTGTTAATTGTGCGAACGGTGACTCAACGTGTGTGCCTATCGATCTATTCGGTGGCTTCGGCACAATTACTCCTGCAATGGCCGGCTATGCTCGCGCTATCGCCATCCAGCAGCAGAAGTATGAGCAGTCAATTGGTCAGATCATTCTTGATGGTCCTGTAGCGTTCGCACAGCTTCCTTCAGCTGCGACTCCTTTAGCATTAAGCGTTGGTTTTGAAACTCGCGATGAGCTTGGTTCACTAGAGCCAGACGAATGTTTAAAGCTTGCTCCAGCTTCTTGTCAAGGTGGTGCCGGTGGTAACCTTCTGCCAATTTCTGGTGGCTTCCGCGTAGACGAGTTTTTCATCGAAGGTTTCATGCCTTTAGTTGATGGCATGGATTTCGTTGAAAGTCTTAATCTCGAGTTTGGTTATCGCGATGCGGAATACGACACTGTTGGTAACGTTGATTCTTGGAAAGTTGGCATCAACTGGACAATCAACGATCAACTTCGTTTCCGTGTAATGGAGCAGGAAGCAAATCGTGCTCCTAATATCCAGGAATTGTTCTCTCCAGTAACAACTGGCTTGAGCAACGCGACAGGCGATCCATGTTCAGTGGCAAATGCGGCTAACATTGATGGGCGACTTCGTGGTCTTTGTGAATCAACAGGCATGTTGCCTGGGCAAGTTGGTGTTCTTCAGGACATCGTAGCTCGTCAGATCAATGATCTACGTGGATCTAACCCTACAGCTCCACCTGCTGCTGAAACTGCTGAAACTTTTACAGCTGGTTTCGTATGGACTCCAACATTCGACTTCGTCGAGAATGTTGTTCTATCAGTAGACTACTACGACATCGATGTTCAAGACGTGATTGGTCAGTTCTCTGCTCAGCAAATTCTTGATCAGTGTTACGTAGTTGGTTCAGCTGCTGCTTGTTCGAACGTTGTTCGTTCTAATGGTGACTTAACTAGCCCCGCTTCTGGTATCCAGCGATACACTACTAACCTTTCTTACCTTCAAGCTGAAGGTATCGAAGTTGGATTTGGATTTGGATTTGATCTAGGCGAATTTGGTGACTTGTCTTTCACAGGCGACATCAACCACTACCTAACTCAAGAGTCTCAGTCTGATTCATTGACTCCAGTTATCGATTGTAATGGTTTCTACGGCTCTAGCTGTGATCCAACTGCAACAACTAACTGGGTTCAGCGCACAACTTGGAGCTGGAACGACTTGCAAGCTTCATTGCAATGGCGTCACACAGACTCTCTAGATATAGAGCGTCCTGAAGTAGCAACAACATTTGCTGCTTTCCGAACTGTTGATGCATACGACTACCTGGATCTTTACGTAGGTTACAACCTATGGGAAGACCGTGTTCGTCTAAGCCTAGGTATCGATAACATCACTGACGAGCAACCACCAATTCTTGGTAATGGTGCTGCTGATACTTCGTCAAACGGTGGTAATACGTTCCCAAGTAACTACGACGTTTATGGTCGTCGTTTCACAGCAGGTGTACGCTTAACTTTCTAAGCTGCATTAGCTAGGGTAAAACCTACTGATAAAAAGGCGAACCTCGGTTCGCCTTTTTTTATGCCGCAGATTTGTATTGAGCGGCTCCATAACTAGAGCCCAGTTAGATGAGCTATCGCATGCCGAGTAGTTTTCTCGCCGCATCTGCTGATGCGACCTTCTTGTGGAGTGTAGTTGCTGCGTCACTTACCGCCCTAACCAGTGCTGAGTTGTCTTTGGCAGTCGTGCCGTCCGCTAGTAGCAGATTGTTCTCAAAGCCGACACGGCAATGACCGCCATGCCGTATAGCCTCAATCATGCAGTTAGCCTCGCTAGAGCCGAATGCGCACAGAGACCAGTGTTGCACATCTGTAAGAGGCGATAGGAGAGGGGCAAGATCTTCCACATCTGATTGCTGGTTCTCTGCATATCGACCCAACACTAACAATATGGAGACGTTTTCGTGTGGGATTATTCCGCGCTTTAACAGCTCATTGAAATGCAGGATGTCTTGTCTGTCGTAGAGTATGTACTGTGGTGCGATATGCTCTCTCTGCAAGAAACTAAAAAAATCGGCGGAAACTTTTTCATCAACTCCAATGGGGCTTATCTCTCGAATGGCGAGTGATACGGCTTCTGGTCGAAGTTGGGTGACCATTTGAATCTGTTGCTCTCTGTTATAGATCCCTACTGCTTCCGTCGTAACCTGAATGATGAGTTCTTCACCCACCTGTCGACGAATAGCTTGAATAGCTTCACGGTAGCGTTCAACATCGAGACTGTGCAGGAGCTTTTCATCGCGAACGTGTAGATGCAGCATGCAGGCCCCGGCGTCGTGACAGGCTGCCGCGGTGAGAGCGAGTTCCTTCGGGGTGATAGGAATTTTAGGATGATCCTGCCGCGTCTTTCTGGCGCCGTTCGGCGCTACTGCAATCATCACTGCATCGTTTTGAATCAATGCGGCATTCCTTATAAAATTGTGACTAGACTCGCATAGTCTCAAAGCCGCAGTGCTTCTACAAGGCAGGCAACTGTCGTATGCTTGCGTTAAGTTATATCAAGAGCGGCTAGTTTCTGTCTTTTCAGTACATAACTGAGCTGTCGACTCTAGGAGAGAACATGATTATGACTCAACAGTTAATCAAACTATCCATCGCACTAACGCTATGCGTCACCAGCTATTCCTTTGCGGTTGACGACGATGCCGGCTGGGAGCTACAGAGGGATAGGGACGGCATACAGGTGCATACACGCTCCGTCGAGGGCTCGCCTTATGATGCCGTACGCACAACGACGCGAATGACGGATGTGCGTCTGTCCTCTCTGGTTGCCCTTATCGAAGATGCACCAGCTTGCTCGGAGTGGGCAGATAGCTGCGCGGAGTCTTATCTAGTGGAACGTCTCAGCGACTCCGAGTCCCTTGTCTATACACACAATGATTTGCCGTTTCCGGCGCAGGACCGGGATGTGCTTGCGCAGGTTGAGTGGACTCAGAACCCTCTTTCTTTGGAGGTGGAGATGAATAGTTTTGCTACCGTGGGCAAGATGGAAGAAGTGCGTGGAAGGTTGCGGTTGACGGAGGCAGAGGCTAGTTGGACTTTCGCTCCTCAGATGGATGGTTCTATTCTTATACGCAATGAGGCCCATATCAGCCCTGGTTCCGCGCTACCGGGTTGGTTGACGAATTTGTTGTTAGTCGATGCCCCCTTCGAGACTATGAATTCCTTTGTGGACGCAGTAAGAGATCCAAAATACGTCGATGCGCAGCTGAATTTTATTGAAGAGCCAGCTGAGCATAGCGATCAACAATTTAGCGGTCAGGATTAGCAGCGTGCCCCACGACCACGACCACGATCATACCGAACCACCCTCTGACCTTGAGCTTCGAGTGAAGGCTCTGGAGAGCCTACTGGTTGAGAAGGGCTTGGTGAAGCCAGAAACTCTTAACACCATCATCGAAACTTACGAGCATAAGGTAGGCCCGCGCAATGGCGCACACGTGGTCGCCAAGGCGTGGGTAGATGAAGAATTCAAACAAGCACTGATGAATGATGCGACAGAAGCGGTAGCGAACCTTGGTTACTGTGGGCGTCAGGGTGAACACTTAGAAGTGGTTGAGAATACCGCCGAAGTTCACAATCTGGTTGTGTGTACGCTGTGCTCTTGCTATCCATGGACGGTCCTAGGTCTGCCGCCGGCTTGGTACAAGTCGGCACCGTATCGATCGCGAGCCGTGAGCGACCCTCATGCAGTACTGAAAGAGTTTGGTACCGAGTTAGATGAGCAGCAGAAAATCAGAGTATGGGATTCTACTTCCGAGATGCGCTATTTGGTCTTGCCGCAGCGTCCCGAAGGAACCGAGAACTGGAGTGAGCTACAGTTACAACAGTTAGTCAGTCGCAACTCCATGATTGGGGTAGAACTGGCGCGTTCGCCACGACAGCTTGAAGAGAAAGACAAGTGAAGGGCGGTCATGATCTAGGCGGGCAACTGGACATGGGCCCGATTAATCCAGAGCCCGAGTCCCAGGAACCGGTTTTTCATTTCGAGTGGGAACGACGGGTGTTTGGCCTTACGCTGGCGACGGGCATGTTAGGTAAATGGAACATCGACGAGTCTCGTCATGCGCGAGAACGTCAGGATCCGCTAGTCTATGTACAAAATAGCTACTACGAGAATTGGTTGGAAGGCATAGAGACGCTGCTAGTTGAGAAGGGCTTGATAAGTGCTGATGAATTAAAGCAGGGGACTGCAACTTCAGCCCAGATCGAACAAGTGGTTTCTGCGCCTAGCCCCGAAGTGGCTAACAAGATACTCGCGTCCGGCGCGCCTAGCACTATGGAGTCGGATAGCGAGCCTCTGTATAGCAAGGGTGAGCGTGTCGCAGTAAAGGCCAGCGAAGCAGTTGGGCACACGAGAGCGCCAAAGTATGTACAGGGCAGGACCGGAGTCGTTACCGCTCTGTTGGGTTGTCATAGCTATCCTGATAGCAATGCAAGCGGCGTACATGAGGGACAGCATCTGTATAGGGTATCCTTTGCTGGAGACGACCTCTGGGAATCTCGCTCGGAAGCCGCAGAAGTACTCATCGATCTCTGGGAGCCGTATCTAGAGGCGTCGAGATAATGGAAAATTTCCCCTATCAACCACAGGACGAGGAAGGCCCAGTATTCAACGAGCCTTGGGAGGCGCAGGCATTTGCCCTGGTGCTGGCTTTGCATGAGAAGGGTCTATTTAGCTGGCAGGAATGGGCCAGCGCACTCAGCGAGCAGATTACTGCGGCGCAGGCCAGCGGCGACCCGGATCTGGGTAATACCTATTATCAGCATTGGTTAGCCGCGCTGGAAACGATCTCGCAGCAGAAGAACCTCTCCAATGAAGAGGAGCTGACGAGCCGAAAGTCTCTGTGGCGTGCAGCCTATCTAAATACGCCCCATGGACAACCGATTGAGCTCTCGGCGGGGGAAGTCTCCTGATGATCGCTAATGATAAGGCTGATTAAAAGAATATTCGTATTGATTACTGCAATGGCCGTTCCCTAAACGAATACAGTTATGCTTCTATACTCTGTTAGTCGCACTTAAAAAATAGCAACGCTGTCTAAGAAAATACATGACAAAGTTTGAGAAGATTAAAGAGCGTGCCGAGCACCGAAAGGGTGGAGGTGTGCAATTGAAGAAACTATTGCCTAAAGTCGCTAGTAAAAAAACACTAGTTGCGTTGGGTGACGATCGCTATCTCGCTATGATGACCAAGTGCATCAATCAGGCGGGCTTTAGTTGGAAGGTGATCGAGAACAAGTGGCCGGAATTTGAAGAGGCCTTCTTCGGTTTTGATCCGAGAAAGCTTGGCTTTCTTTCGGCTGAGCAATGGGAGGCTTACGTTAGTGATAGACGCGTGGTGCGTAACTGGCAGAAGATTAAGGCGCTGCAAGAGAACGTATTTTTTGTGCAAGAAGAATCACGCAAGCACGGTGGTTTCGGCAAGTTCATCGCCGAGTGGCCCGCCTCCGATCAGATCGGCCTAATGGCCTATCTGAAGAAACATGGCTCGCGATTGGGTGGTCAGAGTGCACTGTGGTTCCTGCGTCGTACCGGCAAAGACTGTTTCATACTTTCTAGAGACGTAGTGGTGACGTTGCGTGGCAGCGGCTTGGAAATAGCGGAGCAACCGACCAGTCAGCGTGACTTAAAGAAAGTTCAGGCACAGTTCAATGAGTGGCATGAAGAAACTGGGCTGCCCTATAGTCATCTCAGCCGCATCGCTGCCTGCTCGGTTGGCGAGAATTATTTGCAACAGGCCTAGCTACACTTCCTTGGTTACTATCTTCGGATCGTTCTCCAGTGTTAAGTGCACCGGACAGCGATCGGCAATTTCCAGTAGTCGCTTTCGCTCAGCGTCAGTAAGATCACCTTTCAATGTAATATTTCTCTCAATCACATCGACAAATTTACTCTTGCTCTCACAGTCCTCACAGTCTTCAGCATGACTGCGAGAATGACTCAGTTGCACTTCAATATCATCCAGTGCTAGCTTCTTGCGGTTCGCGTACATGCGCAGCGTCATTGAAGTGCAGGCACCCAATCCGGCTAGCAGGTGTTCGTAGGGGTCGGGCCCCAGATCATGACCTCCGACTGATACTGGCTCATCGGCGATCCAGATATGATTGTCGGTCTGCACATCGCGAGCGAAGTGCTTATTGCGTTCATCCACCTGCACATGGCCCTTACTGAGTTTAGACTCACTCTGCTTTATTACCTCCGCCTGGGGCAGGAAGCGACTCGCCCAGGCGCTGATGCAGGCGGCGACGTATTCAGAGTCCTCGGGGCGACTCAGCAGATGATCGGCCTTATCCAGACTAATAAAACTCTTCGGATGCTTAGCCTCTAGATAAATTTTCTCCGCCTCGGCAATGTTCACAGTCTCATCGATAGGGGAGTGGAGTATCAGCAGTGCGCGTCGAAGTTTGCCGATGTGATCATTGTTCTGGTTGCGTATATCATCGACGAATTGTTTCTTGATCTTGAATTTACGACCCGCGAGATCTACTTCTGCTTCGCCTTCGCTGGATATTTTTTGCAGATCATTCTCGAGTTGTTTACTGACGTGCTGTGCAGTGAAGGGAGCACCGATAGTTGCTATGGCGGTAACCTCATCAATACTCGCCGCGGCCTTCAGTACGGCGGCGCCGCCTAGACTGTGGCCGATCAGTAGTTGTGGCGCGTGATATTCGCTGCGAAGAAAATCTGCTGCCGCTACGAGATCTTCAACATTGGAGGTGAAGTTGGTGTTAGAGAAGTCACCATCGCTGTTTCCGAGGCCGGTGAAGTCGAAACGCAGGACAGCATATCCAAGTGCCACTAGAGATCGAGAGATACGTGACGCGGCTGCAATATCTTTGCTGCAGGTGAAGCAATGTGCAAATAGCGCATAGGCGCGCACGGCTTCCGAGTCTGACGATTCCAACAGTCCGGCTAACTTGATGCCATTGCTTTCGAATTCAACTTTACTGCGTTTTACGGCCATCGTTATGGCTCCTAAGCTTTGTGATAATTAGTAGTTGGACGTTAGCAGCAAATCTATCAAATAGCTGCTTGGGGCTTCTGGATGGACTAGACCCGATTACTGCGCTTTTAGTTCAAACCCATTTACTAAAAGGCAGCAGCCCAATGCTCAATGCCCCGGAAATAGCCCTGACAGACTGTCAGCTCTGTGCAATAATTTCGCCATGCTCACTCGACGCCGCGCTATAAAATCTCTAGGAATTGGTCTAAGCGCCGCTGGATTGGGTTTCAGTCCTTTGCTGCGAGCTCAGGGCAATGTCGCTAGTCGACAGCCTCTTAATATTCCAGCGTTGGAGTCGGGCACATTTTCTGCTGGCACCACTAACTTCGATCTAAGCTTACAACGTGGCAGCCATAGCTTTCTGCCTGGGCTTAGCACCGAAACCCTCGGCATCAATGGAAACTATCTTGGTCCGACGCTACGCTTCAAACGCAATCAAAAGGTCGCTCTGCAAGTCAGTAACAAAATTGGCGAGCCTTCCACTTTGCATTGGCATGGTTTCCACCTGCCTCCTACCGCGGATGGTGGGCCGCATCAGGAAATCGCTGCTAACCAAGTCTGGAATCCCTCATTCGATGTAGTGCAGTTCGCCGGTACGTATTGGTATCACTCTCACGTCATGCACAAGGCAGGCTCTCAGGTTTACAAGGGGCTGGCCGGCATGATCATCTTAGAAGACGACGAGCAGGATGTCGCACTGCCGAGCAATTATGGTGTAGACGATATTCCGGTGATTCTTCAAGACCGACGTTTCGGCGACGATGGATCTTTTTTGTACATGAATCGCTATGAAGATCAGGTCATGGGAATGATGGGGGATACAATCCTGGTGAACGGCACGGTGAACCCTGTCGTAACTACGGGTACTAAGTTGCTGCGACTACGGTTGCTGAATGGATCTAATGCACGCACCTACAATTTGGGCTTTAGCGATAACCGCGAGTTCTATCAGGTCGCTAGCGATGGCGGATTCTTGGAATCGGCCGTTCCATTAACGCGCCTCACACTTGCCGTTGCAGAGAGGGCAGAGATTCTTGTTCAGTTCGACCCGGGTGAAGAAGCGACACTGGTAAATGTCGCCTTGCCTCCAGCCTTTCCGGAATTTCCCGGCGCAATGAGCGAGATGATGCGCGCACAAAATGCCCAAACATTTGATGTCCTGCATTTCCGCGCCGAGGCAAGCTTGCAGGATAATGGCAAACCACCTTCATCACAATTGACAGAAATTTATAGGTTGCCAGAGTCCGCTGCAACCAATGTACGAACCTTCAGACTCGGCATGGGTAATGGCATGCGTAGTGGAGATGATGCTGGTCCTGGTCGTGGTGCACGCAATGGCCGTGGCGGTGGTTTTGGTGGCGGACAGTTTTCCATCAACGGCAGGCGCATGGCCGAGAACTACATTAACGAGAGAATACAATTCAATACAACGGAGATTTGGGAGTTGACTAACACTTCTCCTATGATGCATCCCTTTCATGTGCACAACGGACAGTTTCAGGTCCTGGACCGTAACGGCAGTCCGCCACCCGAGAATGAGATGGGTTGGAAAGACACGGTTCAAGTTGGGGCAGACGAGATAGTGCGTATCATCATGCGCTTCACAGATTATAGGGACGAAGAGAACCCTTATATGTATCACTGCCATATACTCGAACACGAGGACAGAGGCATGATGGGGCAGTTCGTGATCGTCTAGCCGACAATATGTTGGACAAGGCGAGTAATTAAAGTGACACTTTGTTCACACTTGAAAACTGGCAGGCAACATTACAATGATAATAAAAACTGCAAAGCCTCTCGACTACCCTGTACTAAGGGCACACTCTATCTTCCTCACGCTAGCCTTCGTGCTATCGTCTTCATTCTCTGTAGCGCAGATCGAAGATTTCACCGAGGTTACTGATCAGATGCTAAGCAATCCACCTACGGGTGAGTGGCTGAGCTGGCGTGGCACACCTGCGGCATGGGGCTACAGTCCCCTCGATCAAATCAACAACGAGAACGTCGATCAGCTCCAGCTCAAGTGGTCTTTTGCGCTAGATGACACCGGCGCGGTGCAGGCAGCGCCCTTGGTGCACGATGGCATCATGTTCATCCCATCCGCCAGAGGCGTGATTCAGGCGCTAGACGCTGTTAATGGCGATCTTCTTTGGGAATACCGACCCACACCACCGACAGAGGAATTCATCAATTCCGGAGCAGGAACCCGTGCAGCGGTTCTGCCAGCTGGCGCCTTCGCTGGCGTGGGCAGGGGTGTGCAGAAGAACATCGCGATCTTCGGCGGCATGATCTACGCGGCGACAGAAACAGCAAGTATTCGCGCGATCGATGCGCGCAGCGGTGTATTGGCCTGGGAGACGCAGGTTGCCGACCCTACGCTTGGCTATTTCTACACGGCAGGCCCAATAGTCGCCAATGGCACCTTAGTTACCGGCATCACCGGCTGTGATCGCTACAAAGATGACGTCTGCTTCATCACCGGTCACGATCCGCTTACCGGAGAGGAGAAGTGGCGCACGTCTACTGTCGCCCGACCCGAAGATCCCGGTGGTGATACCTGGGGTGATTTGGAACTACGCTTTCGTGCGGGCAGCGATGCCTGGGTAGCAGGGTCTTATGACCCAGAGGCGAATCTCATCTATTGGGGAACCGCACAAGCGAAGCCCTGGGCGCGAGTCGTGCGGGGTACCGATGGCGATGCGCTGTACACAAATTCAACGCTGGCTCTAAATCCAGACAATGGACAGATGTCGTGGTACTTCCAGCACATCCCCGGCGAGACACAAGACATGGATGAGGTATTCGAAAATATCCTGATCGATGTTGATGGCCGTAAGTCTCTTTTCAAGATGGGCAAGCTCGGTATCCTCTGGCAGCTTGATAGGGAGACGGGCGAATTCATCAAGGGCACCGACATCGGCTATCAGAATATTGTTAACCTCGATCCAATTACAGGGAAAATCACCTACCGCGATGGCATGATTCCTCGCCTCGGCGAAGAGTTAAACATGTGCCCTAGTACATCAGGTGTAAAGAGTTGGCGTGCGATGGCCTACTCACCCGATACCAGCGCCATGTATATTCCCATCACACTCAACTGCGCATTGACTACCTTCGGCCCCACAGAAAGGCAGTTAGGCGGTGGTGGCACAGGTCCGGTCCGGCGCAGTAACTACCATCATCCGCAATCCGATGGAAACATGGGCGAAATTCTTGCGTTGGATATTCCTAGTGGCGAAGTGAAGTGGCGCCATAGGACGAGGGCGCCTTTCAATACGGCTACACTAACTACTGCAGGGGGCTTGGTCTTCGTTGGAGATTGGAATCGCACCATGTCGGCGCTGGATGCAGAGAACGGCGATGTGCTCTGGCAGGTAAGACTCGCTACTTCGAATCAAGGCTTTCCTATTAGCTACAGCGTCGATGGAAAGCAATATGTTGCTATGCCAGTCGGCACGGGTGGTGCTAGTTGGTCCGGCAGTCTGCCTCGCGACCTTGCGCCGGAACTGAGTCGCCCGCGCAATGGCAGTTCTATTAACGTATTCGCGCTTCCAGAATAATGAATAATATTTTCACAAAATGTAAACCGGCAATACTGCTCTATTCAAGTTTGTGTGCTCTAAGCATAAGTTATGCTCAGAGTGAAACAGTCTGGGATGGAGTCTATTCAAGTCTACAGGCAGAGCTTGGAGAGGGTGTTTATAACAATGCTTGTATTTCTTGCCATGGGAAAGACTTGGGCGGTAACAGTAACTCGCCAGGCCTAGTGGGGATGGGTTTCATGTTCCTGTGGGAAGGAAGAACGCTGGGTGAATTCTTTGAAAAAATCCGAGAAGAAATGCCGACTGACAGGCCTGGCCAATTGCCTGTTCAGGACTATGTTGATGTGATTGCCTATATCATGAAAGCGAATTCATTTCCCGCTGGTGATAGAGAGTTGCCCCTCGAAGTGGAAGCATTAACAGCCATTGCAATAGCGCCAAAGCCCTAGGCGCTACAATTCAAAAATTCCTAAGGCTTCTAAGCAGTTGGAGGCTCATTCATTTGCTTGTTCTGTGCAAAATGAAACTCTTCAAGCTTGATATCGTCTAGGCCAATCTGATCAAACGGGTCTTCCATAGCGCTTTGCACGTTATAGAGGGAGATCAAAATAAAACCATGTATAAGGCTCAAGCCGTAGACAATTATGGCGTGAGAATCGCCGAGGTCGCTAACTAGCGTCGGTATAAAAATTAAGGGAAAGATATAAATAAACACTAGGCAATAAGCCCTCAGGCTAATCGGTGTGCCGTGCATCTTTAGCCCAACAGTGTTCTCAATACTTTCGTGAACATCTTTCAAGAACCTAATTATTTTCAAGCCTGTACCGTTGGAGATCGTATCGCTGTTGTCATTCAGGAAATTATAAATTTCATCTAACCTATTGCGTACTAAGCTAGAGTCATACACGTCCTGGGTAAGAGCGTCGAAGAACAATTCGGATATGGACTGTAGTCTTTCGCCAACGTATGTCTTTTTCTCATTTGATAATTTGCCGTTGTTGGTAAAGCAGTAGTAGACGGCGTTAAGTGACGATTTAAAGACACTTAGCAAATTAATTATCCTATCCCGCCGCTTGAAAGATTCGCGAATGGTAAAAACCAACGGGAAAATCACAGCGATGCTAAACAGGGTTATATTGAGATTAAAACCGAAATCATAAAGTAGGCAAAGATAGGTAACGATCAAGCAGAGCAACAAGACGTAAGCGGTATGGTGGTTAATGGTGGCGAGGTACTTTTGCATAGTTGCCTATTCTTATTCTTATTATTGAGTTGAGGTCATTACTATAGAGTCATGCTAATCAAGTAATGCCGTAATGTAAATCTGCACAGGAGTGGCGTTGGTTGCGGTACTTTTCTCAGGGAGGTAAACTCAAGAATAGAAAATAAAAGTAATTCATTTAAATCAATGGCTTACAGAAACTGAAGTTAAGCCCTAGGCCTTTATACACAGCGTTAGGAGTGTGAAACTATATGAGTATGTTGAGTCGGTGTCTGCCTGTATCCCTTGTTATGGTCTGGATGATGACAGCCAGCGCACAAACGGCTGAGCCCGATCCGCTCTTTCTGACCGATACCCCGCTGAATATAACCTTCGAAGCACCCTTCGCGCAGATTGATAGGGAGCGTGATAAGGAAGCAGAGTATGAAGGTGTTATGCATTACACCGATGCATCTGGTGAGGAATTCAGTTTTGATATCGGCCTCGAAGTGCGCGGTAACTGGCGTTTACAAAAAAGTAATTGTAGATACTCACAGCTGTGGATAGATCTAAAGCGTGGGCAGGTGGTGGATACTCTTTTCGCCGAACAAAACCGTTTGAAGCTCGTTGTTCAATGCCGCGCACAAGATAGATATAGAGACTATTTGGCTAAAGAGCAGCAGTTATATAAGGTCTTCGCGTCTATGTCCGACCTACATTTTGGAACTCGACTTGTCAACGCTACCTATATGGATTCTGATGACCCAGATAGTAGCCGAACGCACTTGGCATTTTTCATCGAACATCAACGACGCCTTAAAGATCGTTTCGAAATGGAAGATGTAGATCTCAATAGTATTTCTTACACAGAGCTCGACCCCCCGCAATCCTCTCTTGTCGGGATGTTCATGTATCAAATAGGTAACACTGACTTCTCCATGATAAGTGCGGCGGAAGGCGACGAATGTTGCCACAATACAAAACTACTAGTGGACAAGGTTGGGAGATACTATCCCATCCCCTATGATTTTGATTCATCCGGATTTGTTGATGCCAGCTATGCTGCTCCGCCAGTCCCCTCCTTTGGTATTCGCAGCAATAAAGCGCGACTGTATAGGGGTTTTTGCACTGAAGCAGGACAGCTCTCGGCAACGGTATCTCAGTTCACCTCAATGCGAGAGAGTATTAATGCAATAATTTCCGATACAAGCTATTTAGGAGAGCGGGCTTCAAAACGGAGCGTAGCGTATATAGATGATTTTTATGAAGTGCTAGAAAATCAGCGGCGTTACCAGCGAGACATAGTAGAAAAATGCCGAGGCTAAGATTTAGAATGTGTTGCTTTTCATTATTGGGCGCAAGAAAAAACTCACGTTCCAGTGTTGGTCTGTTTTGGGCGGGATTTCTATTTCTACAAGTACTAATTTCACAATCCATTTTAGCGGCCGAGAACCAATGGCAAGACGTTGAGCGTGTAGTTGCAGTTGGGGATATCCATGGTGATTACGATAACTTTCTAGAAGTTCTCAAAGGCGCAGACATAGTTAACCGACGAGGTAACTGGATCGCTGGTGAGACTCATCTAGTGCAACTCGGTGATGTGCCCGATCGCGGGCCAGATACTAGTAAGATAATAGAGCTGCTCAAAAAGTTGGAGAAGCAAGCCGAGCGAGAAGGAGGCAAGGTACATGTCCTGATCGGAAATCATGAGGCTATGAATATATATGGCGATTTACGCTATGTTGATCCTGGTGAATACGCAGCATTTCGTACCCGCAATTCGCGCCGAATCAGAGACAATTACTATGAGCTGGATGTTGCTAGGCGCAAGCAAGCTAATCCCGAGTTCGTAGCCGACAAAGCATTTCGCCAGCAATGGGAGCAATCTATTCCCTTGGGCATGCTAGAGCATCGAACAGAATGGAGCGCTGAGGGTGAAATTGGTGAATGGGTGCGACAGCACAATGCGGTAATCAAGATCAATAGAACGCTCTTCTTGCATGGAGGCATAAGCGAGGAAGACTTAGGTCTAAGTATTACCGAAATGAATGAACAGATACGCCATGAATTGAATGGCGGCCTGGGCGAAGAACCAGGATTATCGGAGAAAGAAACCGGGCCCCTGTGGTATCGCGGACTAGCTTCAAATGATGAAGAAGTCGAGAGGCCCCATCTAGAAAAAGTACTCGCAAGCTACGATGTTGACCGCGTCGTGCTTGGCCATACGCCCAGCTTGGGAACGATTGTTCCTCGTTTTGAAGGCAAGGTGCTTGTCATCGATGCCGGCCTTTCTAGTTATTACGGTGGTTTTCTCGCCAGCCTCCTGTTAGAAAACTCAGAGGCATTCACAATTCAGCGAGAACAAAAAGTCCCGTTACCAGATTCCAAAGAGGGGCTGCTTGCCTATTTTGAGCGCATTGCTGAATTAGAACCGAATGCGAAAGCCTTGCAAGCTCGCATCAAGAGTCTAGCCGCGCCTGCTAATTAAATTTCTGTCCAGCTCAATCCCGAGTGTTACACATAGCACAAGGATGGGAGTGCTTATGGTGTCTATCTTCTATCGAGATTCAGAATTTGCTTGTTTATCTGACGCCAATTTTCTATATCGCTATTGCCAGCACGCTCTCATCGGTAGAAATAGGTTTAGTGCTGATTTGGCAGTCACTGTGTGATTGGGAGGGGACCATAGCTCGCTAGTTGGCATCTAGAAGGTGGCCAACGCGTTAAATGGGCTTGCGGTGCCACCCTTGATAGGGTTGATTTGAATCGATGTCATGAACTCCCAGCGCTGCAATCGCGCTGCGGTTTCGGCAACCTCCTTCATGTACCCATTGTCTACTATTGGCAAGCCTAAGTTCACTTGCGTTAGCTGATGAATGGGCCTATTGATTCCTTCTACGCCGGAAGGTTGCACATCATTTACCGCATCGCCTATGAGTATTGCCACGTCGCGCTCACGCAAAAAGGGCAGGACTGATGCATGCAAGCCTGCGCCGGCTTGGCCATATTGCCACGGGCCCTCTGCATCGCGCATGGCCCAGCGTCCAGTGCGAACAAATAGCGCGTCGCCACTGCTAATAGTTACACCTGCGAACTCTTCCCAGGCGAGCAGATCGTCTACGTAGATAGGCGTACTTGGGTCCAGCCAATCGACGCCGCGCATCAGAGGTATATCCACCAAGATTCCGCGGGTCACATAAGAGGTGCCCATGCGATCGATACCAAGATCCTCACAGCCGGTGGCGGTAAGGTTTTGTGGGTAACCATTGAAGATGATGTATTCGCCATCGATCTCGGTGCGGTAATGACATAGGGCGTCTAGGTGAGACAGCATGCCATCGTGCAATGAAAACTGAATCTCATCCAGAGCGAAAGATGGCTCGCCAGTGACCGGGTCTATCCGACTCATCCAATGATCGGTTGGACCGAAGGCGGCGCTATCTATTGCGGGCGGTTCCGTGGTGACGAAGTGTTGCAGGGTCACGGTCTCGCCTACTTGAACAAGCGCTGCCGCTTGTTTGGTTTTCTCCGCCGTTATTAGATTCAGTGTGCCGCGCTGATCGTCGGGCCCCCAGCGGCCCCAATTGGAGAGTTCCTGTTCCCAGTTAGCCAGTGTTTCCAAGGTTACCTTAACTGTCTCATCCTGAGTTGAAGGATGTGCCTGAAACGGCTGTGCTTGAGCCGCACCAAGTGCAAGCATGGAGACACAGACACTGCCTATTCGCGCAAGTGATTTTCGTGAAGTGAGGGTGTTGTGCATGGGAATACCTCTGGAAAGGTGAGTGAGTTTTAAACCAGAATAAAGAGCTTGTGCGAGAGAGTCTAGCGCTATCAAGCAGGAGAGTAGTTTTCTTGTAGGGTTTTCTTATGCTTCGCCTTGCTAGAGCTAACGCAAGTACTCGAGGGTGACGGCACGCACTGCCTGCCTAACACCTCTAGACATCGCCTTGACCGAGATGGTGGCCTTCACGATGCCGTCTATGTCGTTGTCAATCTGGAATCGTTGCTCTGCGCGCTTGCCGATAAACTGATCTTCATAGCCATCCCATGAAAAGAAATCTCCCCAAGTGTAGCGCAAAGATTCCTTGTAATAGACGACTTTTAAACCAGTAATATTGCCTTCTAGATCCATGCCGATCAGGCTATCAATCTCGGCGCTATAACCGCTAGGCTCTGGATGGGTGTCGGAGGTGACAAAGGCATAGCCGACCAGAGTTTTCTCGCCGCTATCTGGATCAGTCTTGTAGGCCTTGTAGACAGGAACCTCGCCTTCCTTTTCGGAGAAGCTATCTGCGCCCGGCACTACCTTCAGCAGCAATCTAGAGGTGGTGTGGTCCTTGTTCCGTGCTGCCTGAACGCCACCGTTGAAGACTGCGCCATTGAATAGAATCGTCAACACTAGAAGCCCAGTGCTCAATAGCGTTTTTAGCCAAGACTGAATCGAATGTTGCATAGACATAGTGCTTTCGTGCTTCCCTTTTATTGTTCCTGAGCCGTATTGAAGTTTCGCCAGTTGATCGCCATATAATGTAGGGCGAGAGCGTTAGTTTCAGTACGAGCAAGAGCAGTTTGGCAATTTTTTTGAGAGGGGACAAGAGGTCTCCAGCCCCGATGGGCTGAGAAAGCCGAATTACGGGGCTCAAATTTGTAACTTATTGAAACACATTGCTAATTCATTCAGAGAAGTTATGACTGCAGAACAATTCTGCTATTCTAGCTGTCAGATTCACTCAGCCTTGCTGGATTTCAGCAGGGCGCAACTTAGGAAATACTATGAGCCTGGTAGATTTTTCAAAGATCACGAAATTATTAAGAGACGACAAGCACAGAGCGAAGCATAAACAAGAGTTGTTTAAGGAAGTCATGCTGATGGTGCTTGCGCGAGTAACGCGTGCCGATTCGAATGTCGAAACCGTTGAGCTTGAGAAGGTGCAGGAAGTTCTCAAGGAAGAGCTAGGGCAAGATATCTCCGTCGCCGAAATTCGCACGGCATCTTCCTCGGAAGTTTTTGAGACACAGTCTTTAGAGAGCTATCTCTCGAGTGCAACGCGTAAGCTAGATGGACGAGAGCGTATGCTTATCTTGGCGTCCTTGGAGAAGGTGATTCGTAGTGACGAGATTATTCGCAGCTTCGAGCTAGACTTCTTCGATAGGGTGGCTTTAGCAATGCGCGCGACTCCCGCTGAGATTGCTGGCCTAGTTGCAGACTAGCTCTAGCCCGAACACTTAACCCCGTTAGCAATTCGATGCAGTGGTGCATGACGCGCCGCTGCATTTTCACTGGTTCAGAGCTATTCGTTCAGACATATCCCCTATGACAGCTGATACAAACCCCCTCTTCAGCAATCTTCGTGTTGTTGAATTAGCGTCCATGATTCTTGCGCCATCTGCTGCCGTCATCTTGGCAGACTACGGCGCCGAAGTGATTAAGGTTGAACCTCCTAAGACCGGTGACCTGAATCGCAACTGGCACAGGAAGATTAATGGCCTGCCAATTTCCGATATGGCTTACGGCTTCGAGGTGGACAATCGCAACAAGAAGAGTGTCGTGCTGGACTTAAAGTCGCCAGCGGCCTACGCAGCACTGTGCAAGATAGTTGCCGAGGCAGATGTGTTGATCACCAACTACCGCTTGAAGGCGCTAGACAAGCTCAAGCTAGACTACGAATCCATTCGCGCAATAAACCCCAGAATCATCTACGCATTGGCGACAGGCTTTGGTGAAGAGGGCGAAGAGGCCCACAAGCCTGGCTATGACACTGTCTCCTATTGGTCACGATCAGGCATTGAACACCAAATTTTTCCCTATGAGGGTTGGCTTGCACAATTTCCCTACGGCTCCGGCGATCATCCAAGCGGTATGGCATTGTTCGGATCGATCATGACGGGTCTGTATCAGCGTGAGAAAACGGGCGAGGGCTGTAAGGTATCGACATCTCTGTTGGCTAACGGCGCTTGGTCGAATGCGGTCATGTTACAGGCGCAACTTGCCGGTGCTGAGTTTAGAGAAAAGCGCCCCCGCGACAATGCCTACAATTTTATCTCTCTGCATTACCCAACTAGCGATGATCGCCTGTTGAAGATGAGCATGGTAAATACGGCAAAAAACTGGCGTCCATTCTGTAATGCTATCGATAGAAATGATCTGCCCGAGGATAGTCGTTTCTGTGACAACGAGGCGCGGATCGCCAATATGCCTACGCTCATCAGAGAGGTTTCTGAAACAATCGTAAAGCAACCAATTGCACATTGGTTGCAGAAATTGGATCAGGCGGATGTGCCGCACACCGTTGTGTCTAACTATGAAGAAGCTGCAAACGATAAGCAGAAAGCGGCGAATGATATTATCGTGCCGTTGGATCATCCCGAGCATGGACCGATGCGAACCGTTAATAGTCCGTTCAAAGTGAGTGGCGCGGACAAGCTGCCCGCTAAGGCGGCGCCTAAATTGGGCGAGCATACCGAAGAAGTACTCAAACGCTTTGGTTACAATGACGCAGAAATAGCAGACCTAGCAGACGATTAGATATGAGTGAAGAGAGCGAGAAAGATCCTGAGCTAATCAGACTGAAACTAAATCACGATACCGCGAAGATAAACTGGGGTGTCTTACACGAGCATCAGCAACAAGAGTCGGTGATAGCAGTGTCTACCGACCTAGATTTGATCGACGTGGCCTGCGAATTTACCCTCGACAACCATGCTCAAGTGCAAGAGTGGTTGGAGCAGGAGAAGATTAACAAGGTAAGCGACGAACAGGCACAGCAGTGGAAGGCTGACGATCGTCAGTTGTGGGCAGTGGTTGTGGCTCCCTGGATATTGGTTCAGGAAAAAAAGCCGGGTACAAATTAGCCGTAAGATCCACCGGCAAAATGGAAAGGCAACATGCAAGTCTCAAACAATTGTGCCTGGTGTGATCATCCCAAGGATGCGGGCCCTAGCTGTTCAAAATGTGGTGCGGATTATGCTAAGGCTGAAGCGATCAAGCAGCACGGCAAGGCCGACATAGAGCCAGCCTCCGCTATCGATAACGGTTTTACTATGGAGGCCGTGGATAGCGCTTCCGCGATCGAAGATCCGCTCCTAGAGGAAAAAATCTGCCTAGCCGCACTGCCTTCCATGCTGGCCCTCGCCTTCTTGGTTCAATTAAGTGGCTTCGGCACCGGTATTCAGCGAATCGTATTTGGAATGCCAGTACACGAACTTGGACACGCTACTGTCTCATGGTTCTGTGGATTCAATGCCGTGCCTACCTTCTGGAAGACCATCAGCCCGAGTGATCGCGGTTACGCGGCTAGCGTTTTACTTTTTGTGGCCATAGCCGCACTGGCTAACTTTGGTCGCCGCAACATGAAGGGCGGTTGGGTGCTTATTGCGGCCTTCTTATTGCTGATGCAAGGCATAGGCACGTACATGATTACCCAGCGCGAGGCTGAGCAATACATCTTGTTCGGTGGCGATGGTGGAGGCATGGTCCTAGCGACACTTCTGATGCTGTCGTTCTACTTCGGCAAGGGGACACAGTATTACGAGGGAGGGCTGAGGTGGGGTTTCCTCGGCATCGGTGCAGCGGCCTTCGCGGACATGTTCATGACATGGCTGCGTTCCGCTGGCGATCGATTGCAAGTGCCCTATGGCCTAACCGGTGGCGAACCCACAGATGCCTTCAAGCTCATTAATTACCATACTTGGAGCTGGGAGCAGCTGATTTCCAGGCATGTGACAGTTGGAGTGAGCTGTCTCTTCGTCTTGCTAGCTTTCTATCTATGGGGCATCAGGCAGGCAAATAAGATGATTGCGATCAAACAGAGGGAGGATGCCGAAGCGTTTTCGGCAGAAGGCGATCCAAACTCAACTGCAGCCTTATCAGCCAAGGCCGTACAAACCTAGATAACACCGCTTAGTATCGCAGCTATATGACCTGTTTTATTGCTGCCATTCTAGGTAAACTGTGACGATATTTTTGAACTAAAAAGGTAGTAAAGAATGGCTTCTCCAGTAGCTTTGCAGAATGATAAACACCGTAATCTAAAAATCACCGAATCCGGTGACTATGAGCGCTACAAGGGTCAGAACCTGATCCCCATCCTTGCGCAGGACTTCTTCACTCTATGTTCGGAATTTCCGGTGGTCTTTGTGAAGGATAGCACTGGTGATCAGTTCGTTCCTGTTGCCATCATGGGATTGAGAGATGGTGAGAACCTGTACTGTCAAACGGCAGAATGGAAGTCCCATGTCGTTCCAGTAAGGTTTAACAATGCACCCTTCTCGATAGTGCAAATAGACCCTGAAAAAGATCAGCTCGCTATTCTCATCGACGAAGAAAGCTCGATGCTGAGCGAGACAGAAGGCACTCCTTTGTTCAAAGAAGACGGAGAGCAGTCGGAGTACTTAGCGCAGAAAGTAGAATTTCTGACTAAGATTGTGGAACAGACCGTGCAGACCGAGAACATCTGCAAATTGCTTAGCGAGAAGGACTTGCTAACAACTCAGCAACTGCAGCTGCAACATCGTCAGGACGCGCCGCGTTATAACATCGACGGCGTGTATACAGTGGATGAGCAGAAGATCAATGCACTGTCCGATGAAGATTTCTTGGACTTGCGCACTAGGGGAATAATTCCCTTGATCTATGCGCACCTGAGCTCGCTGCAGCAACTTAGAAGAATTTCTGAGATGCAGTACAACGCAGATAAAGAAGCTGGGCTTAAAGCTTAAAGCGAAAAATGCAAAAAGCCCAAGCACTCATGAGTGCTTGGGCTTTTTTTTGCGTTAGTGAAAATGACTAGGCAGATTTAAATTTAGTCTGCCGTGATAAATAGACTAAAAGTCGATCTTCGTTCCAATGTAGAAGAACGTTGATTGTTCATCGATAAGATCCTTTGAATCAAGGAAGATCACACCACTATCGAGTCGCACGTTGCCAGGCACTACACTCCATCTAACTCTCAGCTCCAGATGCTGACCCATATAGTCGCCACTACGACCGGTGACATCGCGTTGTCCGGTTCTTCCCCAGCTATCCTTGTCTTCGGCAAGCCAGAAATGTCGATAGTCAGCCATCAAGGCCACGTTCGTCCAAGGCGATGCGGTTAATCGAATGCCTGGTGTAATAATATTGCTGCGACTAATCGGCGCGTAAAGCGAAACTGGGCCAAACTCAAATGCCGATACACCAAGGAGTGTATCGAAACGACCGCTGTCTCTGTCGAGTGGGCTCTCGTCGCCGCTGGCATAGTTAAGTTCGAAGATTGCCCGCAGCCGATACGGCGTATCGAAGCTATAGGCCAGCTCTATGCGTTGATAGAAAGCCGAATGATCCAGATCCACTGTATCGAGAGCGTTGCTCGACCCTCTGCGTTCGCCGGTCTGAAAGATCGACTCCAGGTTTATGTCCCATTCGTTAACCGCGGCTACAGAACGGACGCGAAAGCCGAATGTATGCAGATCGCGATTGCTAGTCTGCAGTTTTCTGGTGTCTTTCTCTTTTAGAGCTATGTAGTAAGTCTCTAGGTTCAGGTCGACGTTTAACAGATTGGGCAAAAGATTCGGCAGATTTGCGAACACGCCATGAACGCGTAAAGCCTCGCTAGATTTGTCTCCCCTATGCTTATTGTCGAGTAAGCTTAATCTGTCTCGAGGCGTTCGTCGTACCGGTTGTGCTGACAAAAATTTGAATTCGTTGCCATTCGCCTGTGTATGGCTGAAGGATATGCCATCAAGTGTATTGATCGTATTGCGGTAACGGTTTCTCGCTACGAGAGTGCGGCTTCCCCAATCCTGCGTGAATCGCCCGACTCTAATTTCGCTAGAACTATTGCTGCCAAACTTGTAGGCGATATTCGCCTGCAATAGATCTAGGGTGCTGACATGTGAATTGCTGAGACGCGTGTCTCTATCGGCTTGACCCTGCCGAGAATCCATCATCTCGACTTGAGCACTGAAGCCGTCTTTCTTGTACTGGGCATCCAGTGTCGTACGCAGAAAGAAAGCGCCATCATTCGGGCTAGCCCCGACAAAGACATTGCCATCGTAGTGCTCGAAGCGGGATTGGTGTTCGCCACTTAGCGTGAAGCCATTATCCAAGCCAAGAGCATCAGAGAGGGCCCAGGGGCCATCGGCTGCGCAGAGGGTGTTGCTAATCAGTAGGGTGGTGGAGAGAACTACGAAATTCTTGGTGGAGCTAGCTATTCTTGAAAACATATTATCGTCATTTTTTGTTGTTAGGGCGCTGCCAATGCTACACCAGTCCTAGGCTGAGTTCACTGACCAATCCTGTGTTAGCGTGCATCGCAACTAGGGGGATGAGCAAGCCGCTTTAGCCCATAAAGTAGCGAATCGCCATGCCGATTATGAGAATTCCCATCAACGCAGGCATGTAACGAGTCATCTTGCCCAGTTCCTCGTCGGATTTCTCGGTACTGTATTTCTCAATCAATGGAATACCAACGATCAGTACCAAGAAGAGTATGGCGAGTATCGATAGTAAGACTGTCATTAGCTGCTACCTACAATTTTCGAATGAGGAGTAATTTTACTCTAAATGGAAATGCTTAGCTTTGCATTTAGTCCCGTTACCGAGAAGCGCAATAGGCGGAAAATAATGTATATTAGCGGTGACTCCAAAAATAAGAACCTATAAAAAGGTGGTCCCATGATTAGTTCTGCCGATCTGTTCTCCCTCACTCTCCTTGCCACGGGCGGGCTCTATGCCTGCATGCTTGCCTACTTCAATGGCTTGCTAGGGACAAAGCGTTCAAGTACCCAAATCATGTGGAATTCAGAGCCTATCATCTGGATCATCACTTTGTTGCTCACGTTCTCAATCGTATTCAAGTTGGTCGAGCCATCGGGCGCAGAGGGGCCGGGCGTTTGGTACCTAATTGGTACCGGCAATTTGTTGGTGGTCTATATCTATCTTGTTATGGAGCTCGCGCGCCACGATCTGCCAAAGATTGGCTATTGGGCAGCGGCCGCACTCACCGCCGCCGCTGTTATTTATACGGCAGCAATAATGGTGGTGGCGATGTCTTCTCAATTAATGGATCTGCAATTCTATAAGGGCGCACTGGCAAGCTTGCTCGCATACATAGCTCACGTGCTGTTGCTGGTGCTCGCTTTCAATCTGCTACGCGCCCTTCGCAGTTCGCTGATGAAGATTTGGATGGCGGATCCTAATTCCTCTGAACGGCTCACAGCTGGTGGAGTGGCAGTCAGTTTCAATGGCGAAGTAACAAATCCCCAGGGCGCGCTTTCCGACATCAATCTAGCATCAAGTGACAAATCTGCGGCGGCAACGCTTAACCCCACCAGCAGCATCATCGTCGATTTTGGAATACGCCGTATAGAAGATCATGGTTTTCGATCAGATTTACGCATCGTAAGCAGCAATGTCGAGCAGTCTGTTGTGGTGGAGGTTAGTAACGATGAACGAAGTTGGGAGCTCTGTGAGCGAGAAGATAAAATTCTCACCGACTGGGATGTGCCTTACTTTAATAGCCCTTGGCGCTATGTGCGTATCTGCAATACTAGTGATCAAGCAATAGAAATATCGGAAGTTTACGATCTAGATTAAGTGACAGCTCTTGCTAGACCTGCTGTATTTTTAGGCCCCATCAATCTCGCTGACGGGGCTATGATTAGCTAAAAATTACCAGTTACTTTAAAGCTAAGCTCCACACCGGTGGTAGTGCATTGGCCCTCGATCTCTTCCAAAATATTGTCCGAGATGCGCCCGACGAAACGTGTGCGCCGACGGCAGCGAACATTGTTACTAACATTTCCAATATCGAGACGGTGGGTTAGTCCGCGCTTGTCTACGTATTCGGCAAACAGCATGTAGCGTGGGTCGCCTATTTCAAATTCAATGTCATCTACGTCATAACGAAACAAGCCGCCGTCGACGCGATCGAAATTCTGAAAACCCCAGTTGAACCGCCACTCGGGTATGTCGTGGCGCATGGTGAGTCGCCACATCCCGCGGAATTGCGACTTAAAACGACGCTCTACGCCAGTAAAGGGGTCGGTGACTTGGGAGTCCTGCAACATAAATGAGGGCGAGACTAACAGGTTCGGCAGTCCGATCATGCCCATCCGGATACTCGCATTAAGATCTAAGCCGTATTCCGTTCCATCGCCTATATTGCCATTCGCGGAAGCCAGATTGTCATCGGAAGTTGACACATCGATGCGATCAATCACGTCCTGATGATCGGCGTAGAAGAGTTCTGCACTCATAACGCCTACATCATCAGGTAAGCGATATTCCGTCTTAAAGCTGTAGCGCCACTGTGTCTGTTGACGCAAGCCGGCATTGCCGGCTACGAGGTTGCGGTCGTTATCCTGTTCGTCATTGGCTGCAACGAAATCGGCAAAATTAAGTTGGTTGACAAGGCGTTCGGCAGTGCCGCGCAGTTGTAGCATGGGGGTCAGGTCGTAACGTAAATCTAGCTTCGGTTTGATAAAGTCGAAGTTTCGCTTTCTGGTGATATCGCCTGTCTGAGATATCTCCGAGGTCTCATAGACTAACGTGGACTCGAGAGACATCTTTGGACTGATCGTCCAATTATGAATAAGAAACGGTTCGTAGCGTAGCTCTTCAACTATCGAGTTCGCGTTTGAGACGTTCTGTGGTATCAGGCCACCTACGGTGGCAGAGGGTGTTCCAGTAGAGCTGAGCAAACCCAATGCGAGTTTTGAATCGAGTATAGTCTGTGCGCCTTCAACCCCGAACTCGATGCTCTGCTCGGAGAATACATCCATGGTGTAGGAGCCGCGAACGATGCGCTCTTGAATCACTCTGTCGTTGTTAAGGAATAAGTTGTTTTCGAACACGTCGTCATCGCTTAGCTGGAATCGTTCCCGGGTGGAATTTTGATTGTTCTGGTTGGCGATGCCTAACAACTTCAAGCGCGAGCCACTGGAGAGAGTTAGTTCATAATCGCCACCAACTTCCCAATTGTCCTGATCAGAAGGGTTGTCTTCTTTCTCGGTGGTAAGAGTATTTGGCGTGGTACGCAAATTATTAGTGAGTCGACTCACTTCAGTGGGTGAATCCTGTACCGCATACAAGGCGTTCACCCGTGCGCTGCTGTTGGCTGAGAAATTGTAGCCAAGATTCATGCTTATTTCGTTATTTTCACTGTCATTGATGCGGTGTTCGACAATTACATCGTTGCGGCCGAAATCAGCCAGAATACTGCGCTCATGGGTAACTGAGTGGGTATAGCGCGGATTGCTGCGTAAGGTAAACAGGTAGTTAAATTCACCCCGTTGTCCGTTTACAGCGACAGAGCCGGAGGGTATAAATTCCCCGTCTTGAGCCATGCCAGCACTAGCATCCCAAGACACACTCTGGGATGCGAGAGCTTCAAATAACACCACATTAATGACTTGCCCGCTGCCTCGAACATCGAGTTCGCCAGACGTGCCGCGAATGATCTGTATTTCCTGTACCTGATCGACTGCGATGCGGCGTAATAAACCACCGGCCTGATTGTTCTTGCCGGCGGTGCGCTTGCCGTCTATGAGAATTTCTGTCCCGCCGCTACCACTGCCAAGTCCGCGGCCACCGGCGGTAGGGTTTCCTCCGCCTGGTCCGCCTGGGCCACCGGTGTTGGCTTGGCCGGGTATGCGATCAAGCATGTCCTGAGCGGTGCGCGGCCCCCACTGCACAAAATAGCTTGCGGGATAAATCACCGTGGAGTCATCACCAGTTGTGTCTTGGGCCGTGGCTACCGGCACTAGCGCATAGGCGACAATGAGGGCTAAGGAGAGTTTGGCGGTAAGCTGAGCTAATCTATTTCGGGTAAGAGTGGCGTAATACATGTCTTGATTCCGTGTCAGAGCCCTTATCTCAAGGGGCATTCCAATTCTGAAGCGGGGATTGTACCGGCAAGCAGCGGAAAGCGCGTGGGTCTGTTACAAAGTGTTATTAATAGGGGAGCTGTGCTCTAGGAAGTTGATGCTCGGTTAGTCCAATAGTGAAGTATGAAGGTAAAACTACGGCTTACTTATAACTTCAGGATGGGTTTGGATTTTCCACAATTTATTGCCCGCCGTCATTCAAGAACCCTTGTTCGGTTTCTTTATTCCCAGAGTTTTCATTTGGTAGGCGAGGGTTGAGGGTTTAAGGCCTAATAATTCCGCCGCACCTTCGTCTCCCCACGTCTTCCAGTTTGCCTGTTGTAAGGCGGCCGTAATATTTGCTTTTTCTAGTTCTCTGAATTCTGCGCTGGTTAGGTAGGCTGATGCAGGCTCCGATTGTGTGGCAGTACTGAGCATCTCCCCTGGCCCTGTCACCAGCGCAAGATCGAGTCTCAATTTTTTCCCAGTCGAAGAAATGACTGCGCGGTCGATGGTGTTTTTCAGCTCGCGAATATTTCCCGGCCAGTTATGCTGTTTTAACGCCGTGATATGGCTCAGTGTCAGAGGTAGTGATTCTCGGCCAAGTTCTCTGCAAGCTTTCTTAAGAAAGTTTGTCGCTATAGGGACGACATCGCTGATGCGCTCTCTTAATGGAGGCACTTCGATCGGAAACACACTTAGGCGATAAAAAAGATCCTCTCTGAAACGGCCCGCCTTCACCTCAGTGGCGAGATCGCGATTTGTCGCGGCGACAACACGCACGTTAACTCGCATTGTCTTATCGTCTCCGACTCGCTCAAATTCATTCTCTTGCAGTGCGCGCAATAGTTTCCCTTGCTGTGTTAAGGGTATCTCCCCGACCTCGTCAAGAAATAGCGTGCCACCGTCGGCGAGTTGTAGTCGTCCGATTCTATCTTTGTGCGCCCCAGTGAACGAACCTTTTACATGGCCAAAAAATTCACTTTCAAAAAGTTCATTGGGAATGGAGGCGCAGTTTACTTTAACAAGAGGGCGATCAACTCTGTCGCTCTTGGTGTGAATCGCGCGAGCGATCATCTCTTTGCCTACGCCTGATTCGCCCAGTATTAAAACGCTAGCAGGAGTTTGTGCAACAGCCTCTACTTGGGCTAGTGTGCGTTTTAGTGCCTCGCTTTCTCCAATGATTTCTCCAAAACTGCCAGAGTCGTTGACCTCGTCTCTGAGATAATCACGTTCAAGTTCAAGTTTTTCTTTCAGATCATTTATTTCCTCAAAGGCGAGCTCGCGTTCTTTCTCGAGAGCTTTGCGGTCAGAAATATCTCTGAAAACAATTACCGCGCCGGTGAGTTTTCCATCCTGAATAATGGGAGTGCTAGTGTACTCGACAGGCACAGCCGAGCCATCGGTATGCCAGAACACCTCGTTCTCGACTCGGTGTACTTCCCCGTCTTGAATTGATGCGTAGATAGGGCAATCCAGTCTGGGGTATTTGCTGCCGTCAGCGTGAGAGTGGTGGTGTATCTCATGGGAAAAGCGGTTCATCACATCATCTGCCTTCCATCCAAGGATCGCAGTTGAGGCGCCGTTGCTAAAGGTAATTTTTCCTTCGCTGTCCAGGCCGTAAATGCCTTCGCCCGCACTATCGAGGATCAGCTGGTATTGGGAGCGAAGTTGTTCGAGTTCAACCGACTCTTCGGCGCAGTTATCGGTGATGGTTGCGAGGAGGATCAGGCAAGACTCCTGCGTGTTTCCAGCCGCGGCACACCAAGCAGAAATCGAAGCGGGGATAGTTTCGCCGTTGATCAATAGGTTGGTGCGGTAGTCAGAGATTGAGTCAGTCTGGTCGAACAGGTTTTCCAGCAGCGTCTCTAGCTCAGGGTATTCAATCAAGTCCAGTAAGTCGCCGGCAGGAATAGCTAGCTCCTCGTTTGCAGGCCGGTCGATCTTCTCTCGCCAAGGCCTGCTCAGGCCTCGGCAGATAAGCCCGCTATCGAGCATCAGAGCGAAGACAGGGGAGTCTGCGAAGGACCAATCATTTTCTATTCTCATAACTCAAAACCCCAATATTTTAGGGATTAAACCACAAATAACTGTAGACCTCAATTTATTGGGGTTATCCAGATGGGGTTATCTATTTGATAAACAAAGTAATTATTAGTTGGCATGGTCGGTGCAATACCAAGATTGTATTCAGTACTTAAATTCAACGGGACAGCTTAGGAGAAATTCGATGAACAATTACGGCGCAGAGAATGTTTTTGGCGAATACGACTCAGTACCAACTGCCGAGTCGGAGCGATTGCCGGATGAATATCGAACATTTGAATTTGAAGCGATGACAGAAGTGCCAATGGCACTAGCCGTCTACGTTTTACATCAATACTTATTCGATCTTTAAGAGTTTATGAAAATGCAAAGACCACCACTACCTCCATTCACTCTCGAATCTGCGCAGCAGAAAGTTCAAGCGGCAGAGGATGCATGGAACTCACGAGATCCCGAACGAGTCGCAGCGGCTTATAGCATCAACTCTGACTGGAGAAATCGAGATGAATTTTTTCAGGGTCGCGATTCAATTCAGAAGTTTCTAAGAGCTAAGTGGGACAGGGAGCTGCATTACAAGCTCATGAAAGAACTTTGGGCATGCAGCGGCAACCGCATCTCCGTGCGCTTTGAGTACGAATGGCAGCACGCGCAAACGGGGCAGTGGTATCGCACTCACGGCAATGAGCATTGGGAGTTTGATCAGGACGGCTATATGCAACGTCGTGACATGAGCGCCAATGACATTCCTATCGAATCTTGCGACCGGCGCATTGGCTACAACAAGTAGCTATTGACCAAGAAGAAATTGAGCACAGTTTCTAGCATTTAATTGAACAACTTGTGGGATCGCTACGCAAATTGAAATACCAACTAATAAGTGAACGTAAAAATCGGAGAACGACAATGAAAAAGCTAACACTCAACCAAACAATGACCGCTCTACTACCTGCAGTCATGTCAGCAGCTCTACTGCTTGTATTTTCTTCTACGGCGGATGCAGATCAAATCACAGGCGTCAGCGAGGTGAAGTACAAGACTGTGGAAGTCGAAGGACTGGATATTTTCTATCGAGAAGCCGGCAACCCAGAAAACCCAACGCTCCTGCTCTTGCATGGTTTTCCAACCTCATCGCATATGTTTCGAGAACTAATGCCAGCGTTAGCGGATGAATACCATTTGATCGCACCGGACTACCCGGGTTACGGATACAGTTCGATGCCGAGCGTGGATGAATTTGAGTATTCTTTCGACAGCATAGCTAGAGTTATGGGCGAGCTAATAGATGACATCGGTATCGATGACTACAGCCTCTACCTCATGGACTACGGTGCGCCTATCGGTTACCGACTCGCCGCCGCTCAACCCGAACGCATTGAGTCGCTAATAGTACAAAACGGAAATGCCTATATGGAAGGCATCGATAACAACTTCTGGGAGCCGATTCGCGAGTATTGGAAAGATCGCGATGCAGTAAATGCCGGCCTAGATAACCTTTGGTGGAAGAACGTAAAGGCCGCCTATAAACAACCCGAGATGAGCAACGACGACGCGCTGAGGTTCTTAACGACCCTAGGTGCGACTATGTGGCAATACACGAACGGCGTAAGTGATGTTGAGGCAGTGAGTCCGGATACATGGGGCCATGTACAACCGCTACTGGATCGTGAGGGCAATCAAGAGATTCAGTTGCAGATGTTCTATAGCTACGGTTCTAACCCGGCACTTTATCCAAGTTGGCAGCAATATTTTCGAGATCACCAGCCGCCCACATTAATCGTTTGGGGCGAGAACGATGAGATTTTCCCAGCAGCAGGTGCCGAACCCTATAAGCGAGACCTGAAAAACCTCGAATACTATCTTCTAGATACAGGGCACTTCGCACTAGAGACTCACGTGGATGAAATTGTAGATCGTATGCGGACTTTCCTTGAGCGTGAGTTGCCTCAATCTTCCCGGGCCGCAGATTAGCGTGCCCTTTGATGCGGCCAAAGAGTGGTCGCATTTTTACTAGACGATTCAGGGATAAGATATGACGCATGTATTCGCAGACACAATGTTCACCGAAAGTGTAAGGGCTGCTCAAGAATCCTATGGCTCACATGAGCACAATGAAAATCTCAGACAGAACTTTGGGCCTAATAATGTGCTAGGTGCCAGAGAGATAGACTTTATCCATAAGCGTGATTCCTTTTATCTGGCAACGGTGAGCGAAACCGATTGGCCCTACGTTCAACACCGTGGTGGCCCTGTAGGTTTCCTAAAAGTAATCGGTCCAAAAAAATTGGCCTATGCAGACTTTCGTGGAAATACTCAGCTTGTTAGTGTGGGGAATCTAACTGAGAACAACCGCTGTTCAATAATTTTGATGGACTACGCAAACCGACGACGACTAAAAATCATAGGTTATATCAGGGTCGAAAATGCAGACATCGCGGACGAGCAGGTACTGGAAGATGTTGAGTTACCAAATTATCCGTCGGTCGTAGAGAGAGTGTTTCTAATAGATGTGGTCGCATTTGATTGGAACTGTCCGCAACACATAACCAAACGTTATACGGAAGCAGAATTACTTGAGCATTTGGAGGAGGCAGCGACAGCTTAGATATGAGTTCATGGACTGTTTTATCGAAATAGATCGGCTACGCGATCCGTCGCTGCATTGGCGTCCTTGCGGCGGGCACCGCGCAGCATATTGGCCATGCCGTAGTTTCCCTCATGGCAGGCGTACTCGTACATCTGTGACGCTACTTTAGTTAGCGGCAATAGGGCGCTTAGCTTGTCGGTGAAGGTGGACGGGTCATCGAGTGTGAATTCATAATTGATGGTTTGTGGTCCCACACGGGTAAAGCGTTCGGTGAGGGTTTTGTCTTTGGACGAGCCGAAACCATCGAAGCTTTGCGTCAGGCCATTAAAGTTTCGCGTTACCACGACTAAGGAATCGCCCTCCCAATGACCGCGTGAATCTCCTGACCAGAGCCCTAAGTTTTCATCCAGCGGCGGGCCTTCAGTTAACTGGACGATGCGCGCATCGTGAATCATCTCGGTCATGATCACCACATGGTCTCTGTTCTGAATGATCTGCAGATTGTTGTTATACACGCTAGGTGACAACGGCGGGCCCGCATTAAAACCCACTATGCAGCGTTCCGACAGGCCTCGGTCTTCCGGTCCATCGCGGCCAATGCCGCCGATGACAAATCTCACCGGACGCTCTCCGATTGCCTCAATTTCGCCGCCGGGCTGATGTTCTACACCAACCTCAAGAGCAGGGACGCGGCCATTCGATGGCAAGACGATAAGCGACGTGCGTAATCTTCCTCGAGTTCGTGCGTTCTCCATCCAGATGCTGTCATTGTAAAAAGCCTCAACGCCAGAGGCTGACCGAATCGGTTCATCCGTAGCCCCCAAGCTAAAACGCTGACCCTGGGTTGCAGCAATCTCCTCATCGCTGAGAAACTGCCGCTCGCCAAATTCTTCTGGCCGCTGCATGGGGACATTGGAGGAGAAATTCCAAACACCCTCGAGGTCAGGCAGCCCCCACTCGGTGCGTGGAACCTCATAGTCTTCGGCAGCTAGGCTGAGTTGAGAAGCCTGCAGTGAAAACCACAGCAGTAGTAGCAGTGAATACTGTTTCTTCATCAGTTATTCCACAAATTGAATCGAACTCGCGTAAGGAATAATGGCTCATTCAATCTGGGAGCACAATTTTATTCCAGACCCGGTCTCATGGCTCATAGGGAGGCCGACTATCCTCCATAATCTTATTCAGTTTTTCTTGTGCGCGCTTTGAGTTGGCTAAATCCTGCACTTCGAGCATTTCGCATTCATCTTCTACCATCTGATTGATAGTCACAGGATAGAATTTGCAGTCGTCGGGGCGGTCCAGGTAGATATCGCAGGTATATACTTCTTGCTTGGGTGTTTTTCTCAACCAGGGACAGCGTTTCAATTGCTCGCCAGTGGACGGATCCATCCAGATGCCTCCGTCTTGCACATATTCGTAGAGGTCGGGTCGAAAGGTTTCCCACAGCTCTATTTCTTCATCAGATACAGATAAGCCATCGCCACCGTACTTCGTACAACATTTTCCGCACTGATTACATTCTTTCAGAGTAGGGCTCGCTGGCGTTGATAGAAGAGGAAATGATTCGTTAATCTTTGATCATGGACTATAACAGTAGCAAATTGTAGCCATGCTAGGTGCAATTCATTAGAACCAAACTATTACACTATTTTTTTATGACACAGATCATAACGAAGTAGCTGTAAATGGCTATCTTATCCTTAGAGAGTAATTACACAAGGGAGTTAGCAATGACAATAGAGCACCATGATCTAGTACACGAGTTTCCTCAGCTTCGGGATCGCATTCATGAGTTGAAGATTAGCAACAACCATTTTCGTAGGCTTTTTGATGAGTATCACGAATTGACCAACGATATCGAAAATATGGAGGCAGAGATAACGGCGGTTACTACGCAGACAGAAGAAGAAGCCAAAATGCGCCGGGTCAATTTGAAGGATGAGTTGTATAAAATGCTAGTTGCCTGATAGACGGGCGATAGAGGAGTGGAAATATGAATATTCAACTAATACAGGCTTCTCTCACCAAGAAGCTTAGACACCTTGAAGAGCGGCTTGCTCATGTGCAGAAAGACATGAGTAAAAGTCATTCCGCAGATTCTTCTGAGCAGGCGGTGGAGCGCGAGAATGATGAGGTTCTCGAAGGCATCGGACAGGAAACTCAGTCTGCTATTCAGGATATTCGAGCGGCGCTGGTTAAAATCGACGAAGGGTCCTATGGGAATTGTTCCGAGTGTGGTGAGGCGATCAATCCGGAGCGGCTCGAGGCGCTGCCAGAAACAGGGCATTGCGTTTCTTGTGCTGCAGCCTAAGAGCGAGAGTGGCTAGGACTATTCTAAGTTACTCCTTTGTTGCTTAGCGCATAGCAGAATATAAAAAACCCGATTACGCTAGCGTAATCGGGTTTTTTGCTTCTAAATCAAAGGCTTTCTATATTCTAGCCTTTAGCTTAGCGTTCGATAGTGTAGATGCCGTTTACCTGATTTAGTGAATTCACTTGGTCGACTAGATCAAAACCGCCCACGAAGGCACCGGCATTGTTTCCGGTGAACACTCCGCCTAAGTCTGCACCGATAGAATTGCTTAGCACGTTGCCGAAGTTTGATAGCTGTCCTGACGTCATTTTCAGATCGACATTCCCGCCGGCAACCGCTCCTTCAAACTCTAGATCCCAAACCTGACTGCCAGCTACTTCGACCATAAGATTTCCATTTGAAATTACTCCGGTGTCGAAGTCGACGCCCATTTCCGCTACTAGCTGTGACAATGCTCCAGCGCTACCACCACCTATAAATGAAGAGGCCGTGGAAGTGTTATAAACGGCTGAGCCTTGCATGTTCGCGATAGGCGTCGGATTAACATTGGCTAGATATTCACTTGTGCTAAGAGTTGTTAAATTTTCATCTACAGGCTTAACAACTACCCAATTCTCATCGAGAGGGTTATCCCAGGCGCCCCAGTCAATTTCATAGCTTTCGATGGAAGGCTCTGGCAGTGTCAGTGGTGCTGCAGCGCTTCCGCCAAAAAGAATCGCTCCTCTGACCGTGCGATCAGGATTGTCTAAGGAATTTTGAAATGCGCTATCAGAATCAGCTCCAGTGCCTCGGGTAGAAACAAAAGACAATACGAATCCGTCTGCATTTTCACCAAGAAAATGTCCTATGGAATCTGCTCTTACTGCCGCATTTTGTCCACCAGGTTCGGTTCCCGTGGAATAAAGTTCTGACTCGACAGCACCGAAAGCAATGTTTCCTCGGAAGAATAGCGGCCAGAAGTTTTCTCCATACTGATTTGATTCACAGGCTCCTGAACCGATGCAGACAATAGCGAGGCCATCGGATAACACTCCCGTATTGAAATCAACAGCGAACGAACCGCTTACAGAAGTTACAGTATTGTCAGCAAATCCACTTGCGGCAATCAGATGATTGCTTACAGAATCGAATTGTTTCTGACCAAATATTGAATTCAGATCGGTAACCTTCGCCGACGCGGCAATAACAGTTGTCACATCCGTATCAGTTATACGCGCGCCAAGGCCAGATCGATACTGAGCTACGCTCAGTGCAGTGCCGGCAGAGTCATCCCAAAGGCCCCACTGCAGATCAAAGCCACCTACATTTGAATGGAATATGGTTGGTTCTAATTCAGAAAGTCTCAAAAATTTGAAATCTTCCGTTCCGTTGAGAGGTAACGTTTCTGGAATGATACCTTCTGCAAATAGAGCGCCATCAGAAACGAAATCTGATGCTGCCCCAAAGCGTATTTTCTTGCCTTCGCTAGCAACAGTTCCAACACGGCTAACGGAGTCTAATTCTGCACTGCTTAAACCCTGACTAACTGTGCTGTTTGCCTGAGTGAAAAGAAGAGCTCCATCTATCAAATCAGCAGGATCGCCGCTGCCTAAGATTTGATCGAACACGCTCGTTTTTTCAAGCCAGCGAAAGCCAGCGGCAAAACCGAAGCCAACGGCGCTATCGCCTAAGAAGATGCCCTGAAACGTTCCTGTGAATGCGCCTTCAGAATTTTCCGAATTATTAAATACTTTTCCGTCAAAGTCGGTATCAAGGCTAAACTGGCCTGTGCTTGATATTCCAACGTTATTGGTAAGGTTGCTGAGCAAAACTGTGGAGGCGTCTAAGCAACTAGTTCCACCTAAACAGACTTCTACCCTTAGGTTATTTATACGCGCATTCGCCAGATCTAAATCAAAAGCACCAAAGACCTCGCTAACGGAATCTCCGTCATGCTTAACAGACGTTAAGCTATTGCTGACCGTGAAATGCGTTGAGCCGCTGCTAGTGAATATATCGGTTGGTGTTGCTGAGGCGAAAACTATCCCGCCTAAGCCCTGTTCTTGTGTTGAATCAAATACATTTGGAAAATTGCTTGCGGGGCTTGCCGCAGTGGATGTCCATATCCCCCAATCTAGGTCAAATCCACCGACTTCTGTCTTCAATACATGCACAATGGCGTTGTCTTGCAGCAGTCCGCCAAACTGAGCAGGCAGTTCAGTGTTAGTGAAGGTTGCTGTGCTGTTGGTGAAAGCAGGATTAGAGAAGCTCGTTTCAGTCGCTCCACCGAAGTAGAAGCCATCGGATGAAGATGAAGGCACTGAACCCGATGACTCAGGAATGAATAAAGCAAAGCCCAGTCGATTGATGCTGGAAAGGTCAATGGTAGTAACTACATCAATGGGATCAACAAATAACACTGCCCCATTAACAAATTTGTCAGGGGCTGTGGCGGTATCTGTTGTTGCCGCATCGTCGTCTATACCTGTTCCGAGCGCAGTGGTAAAAGACAATACAAAACCTTCTGCTGAATCCCCAAGAAATTTGCCTGTTGATTCAGCTCGAATCGTCGAGGCGACTCCTCCAGCAGAGCTGCTATTTGTGAAGCTAGTATCTAGGCTCGTTCCATCTCCAACTGTTCCTGCAAAATGGAATCCCCAATAGCTTTCTCCAAACTGTGAAGGATCACAGACGCTTGAGCCTAAGCAGATTTCGACAGTCCCCTCTGACAGAGAACCGTTTTCAAGATCGACGATGAAACTTCCAGTAACAGAATTTATAGTATTGCTTTGGAAGCCACTGGTACGAATCAGGAATTCCGAAATGGTTTCAAATTTTTTCTTGCCGGTTAGGGTAGAGATATCGGTTGGCGTCGTATGGATGACTACAATTGAACCCGTAATATCTATGGTTGCAGAGGCATCATCAAAATTTGTAAACAGAGTCGCAGGTATATCTGAAGTCGCTTCCCATACTCCCCAATTAAGAGCGAACCCTCCCACTGCAGATGATGAATCTACCAATGGTGCGCTACCTTGTTTCAGGACTAGGGCAGTCGTCGAATTAAACTCTCCAAATACGGAGCTGTCCGCTACGATGCCACTTTCTGTAGTATTGCCAACACCAATTAGCAGTCGGTGATCAACTGACTGACCTGGAATAGCGGCAATTGCTCCGGCACTAAGAGAGCTGACTTCTACATCGTTCAGCACAGTTAGATCGGGAGCAGGCTCAGGTGCTGGTTCGGGAGCAGGCTCAGGTGCTGGTTCGGGAGCAGGCTCAGGTGCTGGTTC
>OLHJ01000024.1_pt1 | contig 83305 bp, 71 predicted proteins | sample 1609491 | NCBI WGS metagenome assembly OLHJ01 (sample SAMN05416861, study PRJEB24817) | seawater metagenome | isolation source: Sea water | place: Canada:Atlantic | collected 2013-11
CGATTGGTTAATTCAAATAAATCATAAAAATGAGAACAAAGTTTAGTGGAATTTTAACGCTTTTATTAGCGTTTGTAGTGCAACTTACGTTCGCACAAGAAAAAACAATCTCCGGTACGGTATCCGACAATAGTGGCTTGCCCCTGCCTGGAGTTAACATTATTGTTAAAAACACAAGTAATGGTACACAATCGGATTTTGATGGTAATTTTACTATTCAAGCCACGGTTGGCCAAACTGTCGTGTTTAGCTATGTCGGCTTTAATACAGTTGAACAAGCTGTAACTGCTAGCACTAGTACTATGAATCTTCAAATGACAGAAGATGCTGCTGTATTAGAAGAAGTGGTTGTAACCGCTTTAGGTATCAAAAAGGAAAAGAAAGCCTTAGGGTATTCTGTTTCCTCTATTGATGAAGAAGAAATTAAGTCTAATCCTGAAACTGATTTATCTCGTATACTTGATGGTAAATCTGCGGGTATCAACATTACTACTCAAAATGGATTGTCTGGTTCTGCTAATAAAGTAGTTATTAGAGGGATGAATTCTTTTTCAGGAAACAATAATGCACTATACGTAATTGACGGTGTGCCTTATAGTAATGATACTAACGAAGCCGGTGGTGGTAGTGGTGCATTTGTTAATGGTAATATGGGAGGTAGTAGATCTTTTGATATAGATCCTAGTAATATTGAGAATATCGATATACTTAAAGGTCTTGCTGCAACTACACTATATGGTACTGACGGTAGAAATGGTGTTATCTTAATAACAACTAAAACTGGAAGTTCAAAAAATATTGCTGCTAAACAAGAAGTTGAAATATCCTCTTCTTACTTTTTTAATGAAATAGCTGGTTTACCAGATTACCAAGACACCTATGGTGGTGGATTTGATCAAGGATTTGATTGGTTCTACAGTAACTGGGGTCCTGGTTTTTACAGAGATGGCTTAGGTGGCTGGGGTGCATTTATTGACGATGATGCTGGTACAGATTCAACAACTACATTTAATTCTGATGGAACCGTTAATCACCCATATTCAACTTCTGCTTTTTTACTAACCAACTATCCAGATTATCAACAGTCTTATTTTGATGAAAACGGAGAAAATGATCGTTATGATTGGAAGCCTAGAAATAGTGTTGAAGACTTTTTCAAAGTAGGTGGTGCAGCTACTATCTCTATGAATATTAGAGGTCGAAGTGAAGATAATAAATATAACTACGGTTTGTCTTTTGCTCACGTTAATGATAAAGGATTTACTCCTGGAAACGAAGTTTCTAGAACTAACTTTACTGTCGCTGGTGGAGCCAAATTAAACAACAAGCTTAACGCTAGGGGCTCTATGACTTATACACGTACAGATTATAAAACTCCTCCAATTGCTGCGAGTAATGGTAGTAGTGTAAATGGAGCCGGTTCTTCTATTTTTGGTGATTTAATTTATACACCAAGAAGTATTGACTTTTTTGAATTACCATTTGAATTACCTGATGGTTCAAGTATCTATTATAGAGATGATAATGCTATTCAGCATCCTCTTTGGACTGTTAAACATGCAAAATTCAACCAAGTAACAAACCGTATTAATGGTTTTGGAGCTTTAGATTTTAATATCAACGATAATTTAAATCTTTCTTACCAAGGAAGTGTTGATACATATTCTGAGGATAACGTAAATCAACAAAATAAAGGTGGTAGAACTGGTAATGCAGTTGCTGATTCTGGTTTTTATCATACTTATAATAATAATAATTTAATTTTGGACCATAAAGTTGTATTAAGCGGAAATAATTATTCTGTCTTTAATGATAACTTAAAAATTGACTTTTTAGTTGGTGCAAACTCAAATCACACAGATTACAACAGACAAGGTGTTTACAGTTCAAATCAGCAAGTATTTGATTTCTTTGATCATTCTGGATTTGTGGATCATGCAACTGAAGTTGATTTTGATGAAGATGGTGAAAATGATATAGATACAGAATTTCACCAAAAAAGAAACATTGTTGGTCTTTATGGATCACTTGGATTTGATGTAAAAGGTTGGTTATATCTTAATTTATCAGGTAGAAATGACTGGGTATCTAATACAGAAGTAAACAACTCATTATTTTACCCATCAGCTAGTATGTCTTTCATTCCAACAAGTGCTTGGCCTGGCATAAAATCTGATAACGGATTAAACTATTTAAAGCTTAGAGCTGGTTACGGAACATCTGCAAACTTTGCTACAGGATATCCTACAGTAACAACTTTAACGTTAAACACTCAAGGTTGGGTTGATACTACTAGTAATACTACTAGTTCTTCTGTTGGAAATCCAAACATCAAACCTGAATTGTTTTCTGAAATTGAATTCGGTTTAGAAGGAAAGTTTTTTAGAAGACTTAATTTAGATTTATCTTATTACGAAAGAGTAACTGAAGATTTGATTATTCAAGATCAGCCTATTGCTGTAAGTTCTGGAGCTAGTCAAACTGATACTAACATTGGTCAAATTGACTCTTGGGGTGTTGAAGTTGATTTAGGACTTGATATTATTAGAAGAGCAGATGGTTTTAACTGGAACTTTAATGTTAACTATACAACGTATGAAAGTGAAGTTACAGATCTTGGACAAGACACTGACTTAATTATTTATACAGGTTATAGTAACTTAGGAAATGGAGCTAGAGTTGGTTATCCACTTGGTTCTATCTTTGGATCTCGTATCGCTCGTGATGCAGATGGTAACTTATTAGTAGATGGTGTTGGTAATTATGCTTCTGAAGAAATTGATGAAGATGGTTTACTTCCTTTTATTGGAGATCCAAACCCTGACTTTGTAATGAATTATACTAATACATTTTCATATAAAGGTCTTTCTTTAACAGTTGCTGTAAATCACACTTCTGGTGGAGATATGTATACTACAACTGTAGCTACTCTTATGGGTAGAGGTTTAACTACAGATTCTATGGATAGATTATCTACTTTTATATTACCTGGTGTTAGTCAAGAAACTGGTGAAGTAAATGATTTGCAAATAAATAATTCAAACTTTTATTTTGATAATGGTTTTGCAAGTCCTGCAAGTGAATTATCTATTTATGATGCATCTGTTGTAAGATTAAGAGAAGTAACATTAGGATACTCTATACCTTCTAAATTATTAGATAAAACTCCATTTGGTAAATTAGTTATAAAAGCTAGTGCATATAATATGTGGTACGATGCTTATAATATGCCAGAAGGAACAAACTTTGATCCTAACACAGCTGGTCTTGGAGCAGGAAACGGACAAGGATTTGACTTTTTAACAGGTCCTAGTAGTAAAAGATATGGTTTTAGTGTAACTGCATCATTCTAATATAAAAAACAAAATTAAGATGAAAAAAATAAATAAAATTCAAATTCTTTTAGTACTACTTCTAGGAATCACATTTACTTCTTGTGAGACTACGGATTTAGATTTACTAAACGATCCAAACGAAATCACAATAGAAAATGGTGATTTAGAACGTTATATGGTTGCCATCCAAGTTGATTACGCGAATTTTGCGGAAGCAATGGGTAGAAATGGCGCTCAATTAACTAGATTAGAACAAATGGGAAGTGCTTCCTATGCAAATGCTTTTGACCCTGCTAGTACTAATTTTGAGTGGGGATTAGCTTACCAAGGAATGTTTTCTGACATGAAAAATGCAGAAGAATTGGCTATGGAATTAGAAGCAAATAAGCACATTGGAGTAATGAAAGTTTTAAAAGCATCTACTTTAATGATTTTAGTAGATTACTTTGGTGACGTGCCTTTTTCAGAAGCTACTAATCTTGCAGAATTCCCTAATCCAAATGCCGATGATGACGCATCTGTTTATGAAGCTGCATTAGCAATGTTAGACGAAGGTATTTCCTTTTTAAATCAAGAAGGACTTGGTTTAGAGAATGACTTCTATTATGCAAATGATTTTGACAAGTGGATAAAACTTGCAAATACTTTAAAAATGAATGCTTATGTAAATACTAGACTAGTTGATGGTAATGCACAAAGTAAATTTAATGCAATAGTTAATACTGGAAATTACATATCTTCTACAGATGATGATTTTCAATTTACTTGGGATATTGTAAATAATGCAAGCATTGATTCAAGACAACCTGGTTATGCAGCAGATTATACTGCTGCAGGAGCTTCTAGATATAGATCTAACTGGTTAATGGATCAAATGCTTTATGATAATGACCCTAGAAGAAGATATTATTTCTATAGACAAAATGATTGTACTCCTAGTGGTTTAGGTGTAAATGGCGAACTATGTCCTGCAGATCCAGGATCTTTATTTTGCTCTACAGATTCACGTCCTGCACATTACCCTGGAAGTATGGTATTTTGCTGGGTAGATGCTGGTTATTGGGGTAGAGACCACGGTTTTGGTGGAGGTATCCCACCAGATTCTTTTTCAAGAACTGTTGTAGGTGTTTATCCTGCTGCTGGTCAATTTGATGATGATCGTTTTACTTCTATTGGATTAGGTACTGGTGGACAAGGTGCAGGAATAACACCTATTATGTTAGCTTCTTGGTCTCAGTTTATGATTTCAGAAATGAATTTAGTTAGTGGAAATGTTGGAGGTGCAAATACTGCAATGCAAATGGGTATGGAGCTTTCTATTGCTAAAGCAATGAGTTTTGGCTCTAAAGATCCAGAAGCTGATTTATCTTTCGCACCATCTGCTGATGATGTTTCTGAATATATATCTAGTACTGGTAATGCTTTTGCTAATGCTGCTAATAACAGTGATCGTTGGGAAATATTTTCTTTACAACATTTAAAAGCTCATTATGGTAATGGATCTGATGGTTATAATATGTACAGAAGAACGGGGTACCCTTTATCTTTACAATTCCATATTGAAGTAAGTCCAGGAAATTTTGTAAGATCATTCTTATATCCTGCTGATGAAGCAAATACCAATAGTAATATTCAACAAAAATCAAATGTTGATGGTCAAGTGTTTTGGGATAACAATCCTTCTTCACCAGGTTTCCCATCAGCAAACTAATTTTTAAAATAATAAATTATGAAAAACATATTTAAAACATTATTAATAATATTAGTTGTATTTGGCATCACTTCATGTGAAGACAGTGATTTACAAATTGACCAACTATATGAAAATGTTGATACTTCAGGAGCAGTATTAAGAATTTTAGAGTATCCTGCCGATTTAGTTAATTTAACTGGTGGTGAAGTTGTTCCTAATACTATCGATTTCTTATTCGAAGTACAAGAGGGAGATGGATCTTTTGCTCCAGATTTTAAAGAGGTAAGAGTTTATTTGAGCGCATATGATGATCAAGATTTAATAAACCCTACAATTGATGTTGATGGTAACGAAATCGGTGAGTTTTTATATCAAACAATTGATGCTTCAGAGTTTGATACATTAAGTCTTATAAATGGTTTGCCTGAGGCTAACTATAATTCTACTACTAGATCTTTATTAGATGATACGTTTTCTACTGCAGTATTTGGCGCAGCAAACCCGATTATTGTAAATCGTTTCGAATTAGAAATGACGGATGGTAGAGTTTGGACAGATTCTAATGCTGGTGCAACTTTAAGTGGACCATATTTTGAATCTCCATTTTTAACTAGAACTATTTTTAAAGTAAATGAAGGTATCCAAACTAAAATGAAAGTGGATGAAGAGGAGCCAGAAGTTGGAGAAGAACTTAAGTTTACTTTAGAAGTAAAAAATGTTGGTGATGATGAACTTGGTTTCACGGTTACTAATATTACAATGAATGCATTATTACCTGAAGGTCTTACATATGATTCTGATGATGGAGACGGTGCTTTCGATGCTGTAACAGGAATTTGGACTATAGGTGATATTGCACCAGGAGATACAGAAAAACTAAAACTTTACGCAATTGTAGATGATGCTCCGGTAGGAACTACACTTACATATACTGTGCAAGAAGCTAAAGGTGATCAACGTAATCCAGTTGTAGATCGTACTAAATTAACTGTAGATATGGTTATTCAAGAATAATATCAAAAACTTTAATAGTTTTTTAATATTTAAAAAAAAGGATTTTCTTTATTGAAAATCCTTTTTTTTTTGCCTTTAAATTCAAGTTTTAACAATTACTTTAATATTAAATTCCTATATTTGTAATTCATTAACTTTTTAAAAACTTAATATTATGAAAAAAAATTATTTTTTAGTTGCATTATTTGCACTAGCTATGGTTAGTATGAATGCACAAATTGATCCTCAAACGGATGACATGGAAAGCTACACTGTTGGACAGCCTATTTTTGAAGGATGGTGGACCGATTGGGGTTGTGGTGGTGGTGCTGGTTGTGCTATTATCGCATCTGCTGATCAAGCACATGATGGTTCTCAATCAGGAATGATACCTGGAGACGGAACTACCGATGCAGTTTTAGATTTAGGAAACAAAATATTTGACGTATGGGGATTAGAATTCTGGATGTATATCCCAGCTGGTAAAGAAGGATATTACAACTTACAAGGTGAAGTACCAATTGGAGCTGGAGAATGGGTTGTAGGTAACTTTTACTTTAACCAAGATGGACTTGCTCCTGGACAAGGTGTAATTGATGACGCTGTTGGCGCACCAATTAACTTTACTTATCCTGAAGATACATGGTTTAGAATTGTAATGAACTGGAATATCGAAAATGGTATTTCTTTATCTGAATGGGAAATGTCTGTTGCAAATGTAATGGTTATACCAGAAGGTACTCCTTTTACTAAAGCGGATGGAACTCCTCCAACTAGTTTAGGTGGTATTGATTTTTACTCTGGTAATACAAACCATTTATTCTACATGGATACTTTTGATTATCAAGATGATTTCATCGATCTTTTATTATCTACGGATGATTTCTCATCTACAGGTTTTAGATCTGCGTTAAACAACAATATCTTAACTTTACAAGCTAACGAAGAAATTTCTAACGTATCTATTTACAATATGTTAGGTCAAGAAGTTTATGCTTCTTCAACAAACACTTCTTCTGTTAACATGTCTAGTTATGCTAACGGAACTTACATTGTTAAAGTTAACATTGCAGGAACTGAAGGAACTGTTAAAATAGTAAAATAAGAATAATACAAATTATTTTTATATTTAAAAGGCTGTCTTAATTGACAGCCTTTTTTTTATAACAGCATTTATCAAATTAATTATTAAGTTATTATGGGACAAAAGGAAAATACAATATTTGGGATATATCCAGTTCAAGAAGCAATATCTTCAGATATAGTAGTGGATAAGTTATTTGTTCAAAAAGATAGTTCAAATCCAAAAATTGAAGAAATATTAAAAACAATAGAGAAAAGTGATATTTCTATTTCTCATGTTCCATCAGAAAAATTAAATAGACTAACTAAAGGAAATCATCAAGGGATTGTTGCAATCACCTCCCCTATTTCATTTCATTCTATAGAAGAAATAGTTGAAAAAGTTCTTGCAAGCGAAAAGAACCCTCTTTTTTTAGTTTTAGACCAAATTAGTGATGTTAGAAATTTTGGCGCTATAATTCGTACGGCAGAATGTACTGGTGTAGATGCAATAATTATTCAGAAAAAAGGAGGAGCTCCAGTAACTGGAGATACAGTAAAAACTTCAGCAGGCGCAATTTTTAAAATACCAATTTGTAAAGTGGATCACATTAAAGATGCAATATTTTATCTTCAAGCATCTAATATCGAAACCATTTCTGCTACAGAAAAAACCGATCAAAGTGTTTATGATTTAGATTTAAAAAAACCTGTTGCAATTATAATGGGATCTGAAGGAAAAGGTATTTCAAAATCTATTTTAAATCTAGTAGACCATAAAGCAGCTTTACCTTTAAAAGGCGATATAAATTCTTTAAACGTTTCTGTAGCTTGTGGAGCCTTCCTTTATGAGGTAATAAGGCAAAGAAGTCTATAAGTATTTAATTTTATAATTTTTTTATTAACTTAATACACTGCCCTTAAGTACTTTATGATTTTTTTTTGTATATTTAGTTATTATTAACTTTTTAAAAACTAAATATTATGAAAAAATATTATTTTTTAGTTGCATTATTTGCTTTTGCTATGCTTAGCATGAATGCACAAATTGATCCTTTTGAAGATGATATGGAAAGTTATCCAGTAGGACAACCAATTTCTCAAGATTGGTGGACCGATTGGGGTTGTGGTGGCGGCGCAGGTTGTGCTATTATATCATCTGCAGCTTATGCTTTTGATGGAAGTCAATCTGGTCTTATTCCAGGAGACGGAACTACAGACGCCGTATTAGATTTAGGAAACAAAATTTTTGACGTTTGGGGATTAGCATTTTACATGTATATTCCAGCTGGTAAAGAAGGATATTTTAACTTACAAGGTGAAGTGCCAATTGGTGCTGGAGAATGGGCTGTAGGTAACATTTATTTTAATCAAGATGGTCTTGCTCCAGGACAGGGTGTAATTGATGACGCTGTTGGCGCTCCAGTTAACTTTACGTATCCTGAAGACACATGGTTTAGAATTGTAATGAACTGGAATATCGAAAATGGTATTTCTTTATCTGAATGGGAAATGTCTGTTGCAAATGCAATTGTTATACCAGAAGGTACTCCTTATACTAAAGCAGACGGAACTCCTCCTACTAGTTTAGGTGGTATCGATTTTTACTCTGGTAATACTAACCATGAATTCTACATGGATACTTTTGATTATCAAGATGATTACATCGATCTTTTATTATCTACGGATGATTTTTCATCTACAGGTTTTAGATCTGCACTAAACAACAACATCTTAACTTTACAAGCTAATGAAGAAATTTCTAAGATATCTATTTACAATATGTTAGGACAAGAGGTATATGCTTCTTCTACAAATACTTCTTCTATAAACATGTCTAGTTATGCTAGCGGAACTTACATTGTTAAAGTTAACATTGAAGGAACTGAAGGAACTGTCAAAATAGTAAAATAAGAATAACACAAATTATTTTTATATAAAAAGGCTGTCTTTATGGACAGCCTTTTATTTTAGTAAAAAAGATTTAACCTGTAAGCTCTTGTATTAAAAGAACACCCAATTATTAAATGCTTTAAAAATTATTTTGTATTTTTATGCTAATACATTAACTTTTAAACACTTAATATTATGAAAAAAAATTATTTTTTAGTTGCATTATTTGCATTTGCTATGCTTAGCATGAATGCACAGATTGATCCTTTTGAAGATGACATGGAAGATTATCCAGTTGGACAGCCAATTATAGGTGGCTGGTGGACCGATTGGGGTTGTGGTGGTGGTGCTGGTTGTGCAATTATAGCAGACGGAACCTATGCAAATGACGGATCTCAATCTGGATTAATACCAGGAGACGGAACTACAGATGCTGTATTAGATTTAGGCAACAAAATATTTGATATCTGGTCATTAGAATTTCACATGTATATCCCAGCTGGTAAAGAAGGATATTTTAACCTTCAAGGAGAAGTTCCAATTGGTGCTGGAGAATGGATTGTTGGTAACTTATATTTTAACCAAGACGGTCTTGCTCCAGGTACAGGTGTAATTGATGATGCTGTTGGTGCGCCAGTTAATTTTACATATCCAGAAGACACATGGTTTAGAGTTGCAATGGAAGTAAATATAGAAAATGGTATTTCATTAGCTGAATGGAGTTTTTCTATTGCTAATGAATTGGTGATACCTGAAGGCACTCCTTTTACTAGTGCAGACGGAACCCCTCCTACTAGTTTAGGTGGTATCGATTTTTGGTCTGGTAACACCAACCATGAATTCTATTTAGATTCATTTATTTATGTAGATGATGAAGTTGATATAATTTTATCTATGGAAGATTTCTCCGCTACCGGTTTTAGATCTGCATTAAGCAACAACATCTTAACCTTACAAGCTAATGAAGAAATTTCTAAGGTATCTATTTATAATATGTTAGGACAAGAAGTTTATAATTCTTCTACAAATACTTCTTCTATAAACATGTCTAGTTATGCTAATGGAACGTATATCGTTAAAGTTAACATTGCAGGAACGGAAGGTTCTGTTAAAATTGTAAAATAAGTATAATACAAAATTATTTATCCTTAAAAGGCTGTCTTAATAGACAGCCTTTTATTATAGGTTACATATTGTCATTAATTATTAAAACACTAGGAAAGAGGCTATAAATCCTTTTTAGGGCTGTCAGGGTTACTTTTAAAGGTATATTTAATAGTAACAGTATTTGGTTTTCTACTTATTATCGTTTTTTCAATTTTATCTTCTTCAAGAGTAGTATCCGGAATAGATTCTATAAAATTCCCATCATCATCAAAATGTTGCAAAAACAAATCGTCTTCAGGCTTAAAATCATCCTTTTCCCAAAGATATTTTTTATTGCTTATCGGATTCTTTTTAAATATAATGGCAAATAAAATTCCAATTAGAAAACCAGACAAATGCCCTTCCCAAGAAATTTTAGGGTCTGTAGGAAATATATACCATATAAAACTTCCATATAAAAAGATAACCATAAAAGACAAAGCAGTTAATTGGTATTGCTTAGAAAATATCCCCTTAAACATTAAAAATGCAGTTAGCATATAAATTACACCACTTGCTCCAATATGTAAGGAAGGCCTTCCAATAATCCAAGTAAGCAAACCCGTAAGTAGTAACCCAAAAATTAAAACTTTCCAACGGATGCTTCGATAAAAATAAAATAAGGCTGTGCTTAGTACCACTAAAGGCACGGAGTTATTAAATAAGTGTTTTACATCTCCATGGATAAGTGGTCCAAATAAAATTCCTTGTAAGCCTTTAATTTCTCTTGGATAAATACCCAAGTAATTAAAGTTTAAATTAAATCGGGATTCTAACCAAAATACCCCTACTATAATTAATAGAAAGAGTAATGGATAAATTATCACATCTGTAGAAAATTGTAGTTCTTTTTTTATTGACATACTTTTTTTATTTCAAAAAACAGTCCTTTTTTCAAATTTAGGATAAATTGTCAGTTATCATAAAATAAAAATGGTAACTTTACTAATGTTAGCTCCCCGCTAAAAAATTATAAAATGAAAAACCTTCTTTTAATAGGCATTGCCCTTGTTTTTTCAACACTATCTATTCAAGCACAAATTGCCCCTTTCGAGGATGACATGGAAAGTTATACCATAGGACAGCCAATTTTTGAAGAACACTGGACCGATTGGGGTTGTGGTGGAGGCGCTGGTTGTGCAATTATGGCTTCAAACACATATGCTCATGATGGCTCTCAATCTGGTTTAATACCAGGAGACGGAACAACAGATGCTGTGTTAGATTTAGGTAATAAAATATTTGATGAATGGTTTTTAGAATTCTGGATGTATATTCCTGAAGGTAAAGAAGGATATTTTAACCTACAAGGGGAAGTTCCTATTGACGCTGGAGAATGGATTGTAGGTAATATATATTTTAACCAAGATGGTCTTGCACCTGGCACAGGTGTAATTGATGATGCAGTTGGCGCTCCAGTTAACTTTTCTTATCCCGAAGATCAGTGGTTTAGAATAGTAATGTTCTGGAACATTGAAAATGGTATTTCTTTAGCTGAATGGGAAATGTCTGTTAATAATATAATGGTAATACCAGAAGGCACTCCTTTTACTAAGGCAGATGGAACCTCTCCAACTAGTTTAGGAGGTATCAATTTTTGGTCGGGTAACACAAAACATGAATTCTACTTGGATAATTTCGATTTTTTGGATGGTTTTATTATTTTTTCTACAGAAGATTTTAATTCCAAAGAATTTGTGGCAGTACCTAATCCGGTAAAAGATAAATTAAACCTGAGTGCTAATGAAGAAATTTCATCCATCTCCATTACAAATATTCTAGGGCAAGAAATACATACTCAAAGCATAAATGCATTAAACACAAGCATCGATATGTCTTCTTTTTCTAAAGGAACTTATTTTATAAATGCCATAATTGGAGACACAACTGGCACGATAAAAATTATTAAATAATAAGCATTTCTAAATAATAGGCTGCTATAAAATTGTATTTTTACGGGTATGAGCATACCCTTAGCAGAACGCATTAGACCTAACACATTAGACGAATATTTAAGCCAGGAGCAATTAGTTGGTGCCGAAGGAGCTATTACTGCACAATTAAAAACCGGGGTGCTTTCCTCTATGATTTTTTGGGGGCCTCCTGGTACAGGTAAAACCACATTGGCAACTATTATTGCAAACCAATCTAAAAGACCTTTTTATTCTTTAAGTGCTATTGATAGTGGTGTTGCTGCGGTTAGAAAAGTGATAGATGAAGCTAAAAAAAGTGACACTCTTTTTTCAACAAAAAATCCTATTTTATTTATCGATGAGATTCATCGGTTTAGTAAATCACAACAAGATTCTCTTTTAAAAGCAGTAGAAAAAGGTTGGGTAACTTTATTTGGTGCTACTACAGAGAACCCTAGTTTTGAAGTGATCCCTGCCCTCCTATCTCGTTGTCAAGTTTATGTTTTAGAATCTTTTAGCAAAAAAGATTTAGAGGCGCTTTTAGAACGTGCCATTCTTAAAGATGAATTACTATCCAAAAAAAATATCCATTTAAAAGAAACCGAAGCTCTACTGAGAATTTCTGGAGGTGATGCTAGAAAGTTATTGAATATTTTAGAACTAGTAGTCCTTTCTGAAGTTGAAGATGAAATTACAATAACCAATAAAATGGTTTTGCAAAAGGTGCAGAAAAACACTGTTTTATACGATAAAACTGGAGAGCAGCATTACGATATCATTTCGGCTTTTATAAAATCGATTAGAGGTAGCGATCCTAATGCAGCGGTATATTGGCTTGCTAGAATGATTGAAGGTGGTGAAGATTTAAAATTTATAGCAAGAAGGCTTCTTATTTTAGCTTCAGAAGATATTGGCAATGCAAACCCTACAGCCTTGGTATTAGCGAATAGCACATTTCAGGCAGTAACTTCAGTTGGTTATCCGGAAGCGCGGATTATTTTAAGTCAATGTGTGATTTATTTGGCAACTTCTCCTAAAAGTAATGCGTCTTATATGGCAATTAAAGAAGCACAACAATTGGTAAAACAAACAGGAGATTTATCGGTACCATTGCCTATTAGAAACGCACCAACCAAACTAATGAAAGAATTGGGTTATGGCAAAGAATACCAATATGCACATAACTATGATGGTAATTTTGCTATTCAGGAATTTTTACCGGAAGAAATTAAAGATACAAGATTCTATTCTCCAGGAAATAACCCCAAAGAAAATAGCCTAAGAATCTATTTAAAAAGTCTTTGGAAAGACAAATACGGATATTAATTCTCTAATTTATAAAGTGTTGAACCTTTTTTATTCTCAATACTTATATTTTTATAAGAATCGAATTCCGCTTTCGACATTTTGCCTTTATTATTTGTAAAAGTTACTTCACCAGCGAATACACTAAGCTTTCCAATTAGCAATAAGTCATCATCAGAATCATTAGACTCTTCATAAAATGAATATCCATCTTTTGTTTTCCGAAGTAAATAGGTTTTCCCAGCATTCGTATAATTTGAAAATTTTGCTGTTGGAAGATTATCTAATCCATTAGATTCAATTGTATTGGTTGAATTCTCTTTTGGTTTTTTCTCTACTGTTTCTTTTGCAACAACAGGAACGGCTGCAACTTTTACCACTTCCTTACTTGTCTTATTTACATTTTTATCTATAGCAACTTCCTCATAGGTACTTATAGGCTTCTGATTTACATATAGATCTCGTACATCTCTAAAAGCCTCTCTGGTTGCTTCATAATAGGCTTTTCTGTAATCTTTAACATCACTTTTCCCTTTTTGACTTCTAAAAACCTCCGTCCCATCACAATCCCGAATAATCATTTCGACTTTAGTAATTAAAAATCCAGGTTTTCCTTCTGCATCTGCGTATAAACCATCACATCTTCTTACATTATCTGGGACTTCATCTTGAAAATAAGCATGAAATCCATGTTTATTATAAAGAAATTTAATAAGTGAATTTAATTCGTATTTGTCCTTTTCATCTTGAAATTCGAATTGTTCAGACACAATGATATAACTATAATCACTCAGAGATTTTTGAGTAAATCCTTTAGTTATCATGCTTAAAAAGAAAACTATGAGTACAAAATATTTTTTCATTCCTTATCAATAATTATATTAAAGCCTAATTGTAAAGATACACTTTTTGCTTTTGCAATATTTTGATACCATTGTAAATTATCGGCCATAATATAAAAATTTACCACCCCCATATTAGCAACAATACCCAAGCCAATATTAGCCGCAGAATAAGAATCTATGGTATAGGTTGCCTTTGTAGAAAAATGATCTGAAAAACGGCGGTAATAAAAAAGAGTAGCAGCGATTTGTGGTCCTTTGGGACGAAACATACTATAATACTGGAATCCCACAGATTGATTGAATTCTTGATTTTCTCCCATTTTAAGACAATTACATGCACCACTTCCCCCTACTGCCTTACCAAAGTTATATTTTATGGAGGCATTCATTTTTACAGGGCGAAATCTAGTATAGGAATTATTTAAGGTGTCTACTTCAAAAGTATCTTCAATTTCATCTATTAAATCATCATAATAATCATTGGTCGATTCTCCATCTTCAAGAGCTGGGAATAAAAGTTCTATACCATCCAAAACATATTCACCCTTTACTTGATAGGTCTCTACATCTTTTGTGTAAAATATCGCTCCTACATCTAATAAGCTAGCACTTGCAGTCCACTTTTCATTTATTTCATAAGTTCCACCTAGATCCATTCCGAAGCCAATATTTCCGCCAAAAAAAGCACGTCCCATAATCTCACTAACCACTTGAGAGGATCCATCTAAATCTTCAAGAGACTCAATTCCAGAAGTTTCCACAGTAATATCTGCATTAGAAATAATATGCTCGTAAATATTATTCTCTGTTTCGCTTAATCGTGTGGTAAAGGTGCCTTTATTATTAGTACTTCTATAACTTAACATACTGGAGTAAATTTTAAATCTAGCTCCTAATGTTAATTTATCTGTGACTTTTTTATTTGCTCCAAAATGATAGATGCTAAGCAATTCACCTGTAGTACTTATTTCACCTAAATCGAAATCTTTACCAATATAATTGACATTTCCTTCCCAAGCCAATGTGGCTAAATCTTTAGGGAAATATAAAATAAAGTCTAATTCTTGATAAACTCCTCCCGAAAAATAAAAGTCCTTATTATTCTTCCATCCAAAACTTATAATTTCTAATTGTTCGGTAGCAGTAAAAAAGTCTGTGTTTTTTAAACCTCGTATGGAATTGGTTATTCGGTCATTAATATCATCATTAGAATCTTTAAATATGTCATATGCAGAAATTCCAGACGAGCCTCCATTAATATGAATGTGTGATAAAAAAGGAATTCCAAAATGATAGTCATAATTAACGATACTTCCTGGATTAAGCATCATGGATTGAGGCACCTCCTCTAATCCATAAAGAACTTGTTTATTTTGAGCATAAAGCAATAGCACCCAAAACATGAATATACATGTAATTAGGTTTTTCATTGTTCTATCCTTAAATAATAAGTGGTTTTTGATTGTAAATTTAATAAGCCTTCTAAGTCATCAACAGCGGTGGAAGCAATAACATTAACAACTACTTTTTCAGCACTGGTTAATTCCAAGATAGTTTCTCCTTCAACGTTCTCTATATGCTCTGTAATTAAAGGAGCTGATGTAGCTCCAGCACCAACTGGAAATGTTATTTCATATTGAAGCTCATTGTTTTCATTTAAAAATTTATATTCTGAAACGAAATCAACTGGAAAGCTATTGGTATATTTAAAATAGAACTCTGCTCTTAACAAGTTGTCTACTATAAACTCATCATTTAGAAAATCAAAATTTGTAGTGTCGGAAACAATTATATTATTCGCTCCAATTTCTGAGAAACTTTCTGAATTTAATTCATAAAACAAAAAGTCCAATTCTATAACTGGAGTAACTAATATATCGTCTGTTTGCTCAAAGTCAGTATCTTTTACACAAGCTGTAAAAAATAGCATGGCAATTCCTATGGTAAGGAGCAGGTTAAGTTTTAAATTCATAATTGTTGGGACAATTTAAATTATAACGCAATATATAACAGAAATATTACCCCTACAAGTGCCTTTTAATATCCAGAAGGTGATCTACAATTGTATATTTTTGAGGAAGAGGTTCTTTTCTATAGTTATAATACATCGTTTCCATACCTACATTTTCTGCGCCTAAAATATCCGCTTCAAAGGTATCTCCGATCATTATGCTAGAAGAAGCACTAGCATTTGCTTTTTTTAATGCGGCAGTAAATATTAAAGGATTTGGCTTTTTTACACCAATTTCTTCAGATGTGGTAACTGTAGAAAAATGATTATTAATCCCGCTATTTTTTAGTTTTAAATGCTGAACATCATTAAATCCATTGGTAATAATATGTAAGGTATACTTTTCAGCTAAATAATCTAAAATCAATTCAGCACCATCAAAAAGATGGTTATCACCCGGCAATTCCTCTATATAGGAATCTGCCAATTCATCTATCTTTTGCAAAGTAAAATTCAGTTTAAATACAGCAAAGGTTTCCGTTAGCCTTCCTCTTCTTAAATCTACTTTACTCACCTTATCTTCTCTAAAAAGTTTCCAGTAATTAAAGTTTATTGGCTCGTATACATTTATAAAATCCTCCACTGCTAAATCTATAGCATGATTTTTAAAAACCCTTTTAAAGGCAAGCATGGAATTTTTATCAAAATCCCAGAGGGTATGATCTAGATCAAAAAAAACATCTGTAATGATTTTATTATTCATTTGTTCTTATTTTAAAAAAGGCTCTTTTGTTAGACGCACAAAAAGATCCTGCCACACTTTATTAGATTTAATAGGACTAAAATTTTTATTACTAAAAAGTACAGAAAAGGTTCCATTTACTTGTTTTACTGAACTATATAATTTTTCAAAATTATCTGTTATCTTCGACTCTTTATCATCTATAAATGCACTTGTTGAAAATGCTATTGGATGAATTAATAAAGGAGATACAATCTCATAATCTAAATCGTAAAACAAATAAGGAGTACAAGAACTAGCTCTAAACCCCGATTGATTTTCGTAAACCATAGAAAAATCCTCCTCCACTTCTAATTCTACTAAGCTTCTATAATTATGAGGAAGGTTAACCATAAACTGAGAGTTCATAGAACTTACTAAGTTTCTATTGGTGATTTTTTCCAACTGATTTTTCTCCTTTTTAAGAATATCGAAATTCTTTAGGGAATCTTTAGAGAAAATTAATCCAATCTGTTTATAGTCTGAAACTCTTTTAATAAGCAGTCTAAACTTTTTCTTTCTAAAATTAGTGCCTTCAATAAAATTTACTGCTTCACCTAGTAAAAAGAAAACCGTAAGCTTTGTTTTATGTTCCTTAACCGTATTAATTATCCATTCGAAAGTATTATAAGGATCTTCTTTAACTCCTATAACCACACCAATCCTTTTAATGGCATCTCTAAGATTAAGATTTATTATATCTTTTACAAAGCCTGAAATAGATCTTAAAACACCTTTTTGTTTATATGCGAAAGGTTCCTGAGCATTTATCAAATTATGAACCACCATATTTTTGATTGGAAAGTTTAATTGCGGAAATGTTCTCTCTAACACTTCTTTAAACTTATACGCCCATATATCTACCAATGGATATTGCAATAAATCTTCTTTATAAACTAAACTTTCCGAAGCAAGAAAACGTCCTTTTTCATCTTTTACATGAGGTAAATATTCCTCATACCTACTTAGTAGGTAAAAACTTGCAGAAAATATATCGAAGGCCAAACCACTCTTAGCTCCGACTGAAAAAAAACATTTGGTTTCTTCCCAATTTTTAATCTTAATATCAATACTTTCAAAGCCCTGCTGTGTTAATAGTCCAGAACTCTGAATAAACAATTCGTTTCCTAAGGGCTTTTTTCCATAAGATAATTTGGGACCAGAATAAGCAATAAATTCCTCTATAATATTGGTGAAACCAACTTCAATTCCCAATACTCGAAAACAGATGTGTTTAAAAGTATAGCTTATTCTATGAGTAGATTTTAGTGTATATATTAATAGCATAAATAATATTACAGAAGGCTTTCATCAGCAAAGCTAAAATAAGCTTTTTCGGTAATAATTAAATGATCCAAAACTTTAATATCTAAACTTTCACCAGCTTTTTTTAGCTTTTGCGTAATTTGTTGATCGGCTTGACTTGGCTTTAACGTACCAGAAGGGTGATTATGTGCTAATATAAGCCCTACAGCTCCTAATTGTAATGCTGTTTTAAGTACCAACCTTACATCTACTAGAGTTCCCGTAATTCCTCCTTTGCTTAATTGTGCCTTTTGTAAAACCTTGTTTGAATTATTTAAATATACTATCCAAAACTCTTCATGCGGCAATTCCCCAATAATAGGTTGCATCAATTCGAAAACAGAATTACTAGATGCAATTTTTTTCTTTTCTAAAGCTTCGGCACCTCTACGTCTTCTTCCTAATTCTAAAGCTGCTACTATGGTCACTGCTTTTGCTTCTCCTATTCCTTTAAATTTCATTAATTCGTTAATAGACAACTTTCCTAATTCATTTAAATTTAATGCTGCACTAGCTAATATTCGTTTGCTTAAAGCCACAGCGCTTTCCTTACGATTTCCAGAGCCAATTAAAATTGCGATAAGTTCAGCATTGCTCAATGAACTCTTTCCTTTCTGAAGTAATTTCTCCCTAGGACGATCCTCTTCACTCCAATTTTTAATGGAGAAAGATGTTTTTTTATCTTCCAAAATAATTGATTTTATAATCAGGGAGTCACTAAAGATAATGATGTATATTTAAACTGAAAAATATTTATATGAAATCATTATTTGAAACAGAAGCATTTGAAGAAATAAAAACTAGAATTAATAATCTAGAGGGACAAACTAAAGCCACTTGGGGAAAAATGAATGTTGGGCAAATGGCAAAACATTGTCAGGTTCCATTTGAAGTTATTAACGGAAACATTAAACCAAGTTTTAAAGTTGGCTTTTTAAAAAAATTAATGTTTTCTATGATGAAACCGATGATGTATAATGATAAGTTATGGAGGCATAATGTACCAACTGGGAAGGAATTTGTTATAGATTATGATGTGAACTTCAACCAAGAAAAAATAAATTTACTTGCTATGGTCGACCAATTTCATTATAGGAAAAACCAAGAAGAATGGAATCCTCATCCCATTTTTGGAAATTTTAAAAAAGAACAATGGGGCAAAATGAACTATAAGCATTTGGACCATCACTTAAGACAATTTGGAGTTTAATATTGATAAGAATGTATCCACCAAAACACCACCAATCTAAGGACCAACAAAAAATGATTGCTGTTATAAAGCAGTATCCATTTGCAATGTTGGTTACAGCATTAAATGAAAGTCCATTAATTACTCATATACCAATAATTTACAATGAAACTACGGGTAAATTAGTTGCACATATAGACAAATATAATCCTCAAGTAGCAAGTTTAAAAGATGGAACAGAAGTCACTGTGGTATTTAGAGGCCCAGACTGCTATATATCCCCAAGTGTTTATACTACAAAACAATTACCAACTTGGAACTATATCATTGTACACATAAAGGGAACCGTTTCTTTAATTAACGATCCAGAAAAAGCAAAAGATACGATGATTGCTATGACTGAATATTTAGAAGGAGTAGATCAAAAATTTGTATTAGACAAGGACAATAGAGGAATGCGGAATTCGATAAATTACATCCAAGCTTTTGACATAGAAATCACCAATTGGGAAGGAAAATTTAAACTCTCTCAAGACAAAAAACAACAAGACCAAGAGAATGCAAAACAGGAATTAATAAAAAAATCCCGTGAGGATATCACAGGATTCATTAATGACTTAGATGTATAAGTTAATCTAATATTTCAAATTCTATAAGTCGTTTCTCCCAGATATGTTCTGGATTATTTACAGACGAATATTCTCCATAAACCTCTCCTATTTCATCCGAAAAATAGGCCTTATTTCTCCCTGGTGACATCTCGCCAGTATTTTCTAATATCGCATATACTTCATTTTCAAGGCAATTAAAGGTACCCGCAGGCATTACTATTTCCTGTTGATTTTCTAATAAAACTCCATATAAATCTCCCCAATCATTATCACTAAGCAAGTAATCTTCGGCGTTTTCATTTGAAAATATTATATGATGCTCCTCCTCTATTAAATACCCTAATGAATCTCTTTTAGATTTAGTTGTAATCCCATTTTCTGGTGCACAGGGAAGATTGTTATCCTCATTCCCAGTAGTAGTACTTTGGAAAACAAAATAGGTTTCTTCATCTATTAATGCTGTTTCTGTAATCACTACATCTTCTATAACCCCAGTAGTTACAAACTCCTCTGTTTGACCATCTCTTTTAAAATATTCATACTTCCAATTGTTACCAATTTTTAAAGCATAGAAATTCTCAACAACTTCTTGCTCTTCTGTTGAAGAATCGTCATCGTTATCACAGGAAATAAAAAATATGGATAAAAATAAACTTATATAAAAAACTCTTTTCATTATTAAATGGTTTTGGTAAATAAGAGTATTTTTTAGAATAAGCTGGAAGTGTTTAGAATAAAAGAACGGTTTAGGAATGCCTTTAGTATTTCTTAAGAAATTAAACCCTTAACTTCTTCTAAATCCAATCCTCCATAATCTCCACTACTCATTAATAATAAGGACGTGTTTTCAAATTGTTGCGAAAACAAAAAGTCTTTAAATTGAGTTGGGTTGGTGTAAATAATTAAATCTTCTCTTTGAAAAGCATCTTCAATTTGTTGCGCCGAAATTTCTTTTAACTTTTTAATTTCAACTGCATGGGGGGAATAAAACACCACTGCTACATCTGCAGCGTCTAAGGCACCCTTGTATTCGGTTAAAAACTCAGGATTCAAACTACTGTAAGTATGTAGTTCTAAACAAGCAATTAGTTTTCGGTTTGGATATTGGTTTTTTAAAGCTTGTGTCGTCGCCAAAACTTTTGAAGGGGAATGCGCAAAATCTTTATAAGCAATACTCGTTTCGGTTTCTATAATTTTCTCTAATCGTTTACTAGCACCTTGAAAAGTTGAAATAGCTTCGTAGAAATCGTCTTCATCTACACCCATTTGTTGGCATATCCATTTGGCGCCTGCTAAATTATTCAAGTTATGTTTTCCGAATATTTCTATCGGCATTGGACCTTCTTCAGTTTCTAATAAAGTAGTTCCATTTTCTACTGAATAATTAGGGGTTTCATAAGGAAATTTTCTAATGGTATTTTCTGAAGACTCTACCACATCCTTCACCTCAGCATCTTCTATATTATATGTAATACTTCCTCCTTCTACAATAGAATCTACAAATATCGAAAACTGTTCTACATAACCTTTATAAGTAGGAAACACATTTATATGGTCCCAAGCTATTCCACTAATTAAAGCAATGTTGGGTTTGTATAAATGAAATTTTGGACGTCTATCGATAGGAGAGCTTAAATATTCATCGCCTTCTAAAACGATAAAATCATTTTCATCGGTAAGCTTTACCATCACATCAAACCCTTCTAACTGGGCACCAACCATATAGTCTACTTCTCTATTATAATAATGCATTACATGCAGAATCATAGATGTGATGGTTGTTTTTCCGTGGCTTCCACCAATAACTACTCTGGTTTTATTTTTAGACTGTTCGTATAAAAATTCTGGATAGGAATATATTTTAAGTCCTAATTCCTGTGCTTTTAATAATTCAGGATTATCCGCTTTGGCATGCATTCCTAAAACAATCGCATCTAAGTTTGAAGTTATTTTTTCTGGATACCAACCCATGGTTTTTGGTAGAATTCCTCTTGCTTCTAATCTACTCTTTGAAGGGTTAAAGATTTCATCATCACTACCAGTAATCTCATCACCTTTTAAATGTAATGCAAGGGCTAAATTGTGCATGGCAGATCCGCCAATAGCTATAAAATGTATTTTCATTTATAATAATCTTTGTTAGCGTAAAGATACATAATTAGGTCGTTTCCATACTTTAACTTGGCATATAAACTCAATGAGATTTTAATAAACATTACATATTAAGAATCAAGTTCTTTTCCTTAAGAGCAGGGTCAAAATCGGGAGATATTTTTAACGCTTTATTAATCCAATTAAGAGCATTGACTTTATCCTTTTTGTGTTTATAGATTTGGGCAAGTCTTACATAAGCCCATTTTATAGAATATTCATCTTCAGAAGACAAGTTGTCTATGTACTTTTTCAAACTATTCTCACCTTTATACAGCTCTATATTAAAAGTTGCAGAAACTTCTCCTAATTGATAATTTAGAGTGTCTTTATGAAGTTCCATATAGGCTTCTTCAATGATAGAAATTGCCTTTTTCGGTTCATAATTCTCTTTATAAAAAGTAATTAGTTTGTTAAAACAAGTAATGGAACCCCCAACTTCAATTGCTTTTTTATAATTCTCTTCGGCTAAACCAACTTCCTCCTCATATTCATAAACATATCCTTTTGCCAAATAACCATCCACTGGAGAAATTATTTGTAATTCATCGGTATACGCTAATGCTTTTCGGATACTTCCTCCAAGAATTCCAGGCAATTCAGTATAATAAACTACCAATGCCCATCGAGAATCAATGTGAATACTGTCTAATTTAGCTGCTATTAAAAACTCTTCTTTAACTTCATTCATCATAAAAAGAGCAAATATTTTATTATTACTTAAGGCATTTCTCCCTAAGGCTTCTCCATATTTATAATGGTAATTTGCATTATTTATATCTACTTCTACAAGTTTTTCAAAAATTAGAACTGCTTCTTCCCATTTATTCTGTTGTACATATGTATTCCCTAGGTCTTCTAGTGCTTTTATTTCTTGAACTTGAGTTTGTCCAAAAGCGATTAACGGAAATAATAGAATTAATAAATATTTGATCATTTTACGAGTGAAAACTATGGTATTAATAATTATGTTGATATATATTAATTAATCTCAAATTTATAGCTATATAATTTATTATCTTTCAATTCTAATCTTAATATAAAATATTATGAATTCAAAAGTTTTTATGGTTATCAGGATTATTTTTGCCTTAGCATTATTATTTTTTGGGGCAAATAAATTTTTTCATTTTATGGATCCCCCACCACCTCCAGAAGAAGCGATGGGTTATTGGACAGCACTTACCCTTACAAAAACCATGATTCTTGTAGCTATTGTTGAAATTGTTGCCGGTTTAAGCTTAATCTTAAATAAATATGCCGCACTTATGATGCTTATTTTAATGAGTGTTTCTATAAATGCAGTTTTATATCATGCTACTTTAGATTCTGCAAGTATAGCTATGGCTGTAGTATTGTTACTTCTTAATATTGTTATGTTATACAACTACAAAGACTCCTATAAGGAATTACTTAAATAATAAAATAAAAGAGGCGAAAGCCTCTTTTTTACTTTTTGGGAGGAAACCCTTTTAAAATCTTACTTATAAGTTCAAAATAATAATCATCCTTTTGTAAAGGATTAGCTTTTACTTTTAATTCATCACTTCCTACGGCCTGCCAAACTAATTTATCTTCTTTTTCATCGATAAAATCAAAAGTTAATTTCTGATTGATAATATCTCCACCAACAGGAACACCACCACTCACACCAACACTTCCATTATGTCCACCTCCGCCTAGGCCAAATCCGATAGTTGTATTGGACTGACTTAAAAATTCTTTAGAAAAAAAGTTAATTAAAATTTGAGGAGACGAACTCTTTTCAAAACCTTGAGATTGCAAAATACTATCTGTAGCTTTCATAATCCGCATGTTATCCAAATTACTAAGTCCAGAATTTATATTTGGGTAAAAATCATAGGTCTTATAAACCGAAAATTCAGTTTGAGAATCGTAATCATAATTGACTGTTGCCCCACAAGAAACAAGTAGTACTGATATAATTAGAGTAATTAATATTTTCATTGCTTTTTTTTATTAAATATAAACTATTACACGAAAACTATATTAATCATTCTTTTATTATTTTTATGGTTCTACTTTCTTTAACCGTTTCAATAACTACAAAATAGACACCATTAGATAAGCTTGAAAAATCAATTATATCATTTGAAGTTTCAAATTGCTTTTCACCTATCAAAGAAAAAACAATTGCTTTATTATAAGTAAAATCCTCAGATACATTAATGGTTAGTAGGTCTGAGACTGGGTTGGGATAATACGAGAATTCGCTAGCAAACAAATTATCATTTGAATCAATTGAATCTATATCAGGATCATTAAAATCATCTTGACAACTTAATACAACTTCTTCTTCAGAATTACATCCCGGTGCATTGTTCTGAATTACTTTATATACCCCAGGCTCTTCAATTATATCACAAATTAATTGAAAATCACAGATAGACAGACTTGTATTATTTATCATTATAACATCATCTAATTCATCAGGAGAAACATTACTAATGTGCTCCAAATTGTATAATAGAGGGTTATCATTTATTAATAATCGCTTTGTTATTTCAGTCAAACTTTCTATACCTTTTAAGGTTCTTAAGTTATCATTTTCATAAATCTCTAAATCTTCGACAGATGCTATATTGATTAAACCAAACAAAGATTCAAGTCCGTGATTGAACCCAATTCTTAATTTTTCATTTACTGTATGAAGGCTGTTTAATCCAATTAAATCTTCTAAAATAGTATTCTCAACTATATAGGCATTTTCTAATGTTTCTAAATTGCTTAAAGCATTAATATTTTGAAGTTGATAATTAGATGTGATGTATAAAGAACCTCCTATTTGCTGTAAATTTGCAAGTTCGTCGAGATTGTCTATAGGCTCTTCATTAATATTTAAATCTTCCGTTATTTTAGTTAAATTTTCCAAGCCATTAAGAGTATTTAAACCATTTCCTCCTAGAGTCAAAGAGTTTAAGACTTCAATAAAACTAAAATCACTAATATTATTAAGGCTTGTATTACCAAAAAAGTTAATATTGTTTATAGATTGAATAGAATCCATACCAGATACATCTATCAAATTGACATTTAAGAACGACTCTAATCTATCCATGTTTTGTAAGGAACTTAATCCATAAAAATTATTAAGTTTCACATTAAACCAAAGTGCCAAATGTGAAACCTCTTCTAAATTATCGAGTCCTATAAAATTCTCAATATCTGTATTTACAATAAATATGTGTTGGGCGCTTGTAATTAAAGAGAAACCATGTAAATTGGTTATAGCATCATTCTGTTGATCAATTTTTATGTTATGGCTTAATACAGTGCAATTTGGATAATTTATTGCAAAATTATCAATCTCGGCTTGAGATGTTATCAAAATATTTGTAGTTGGACACTGTCCAAAACTTATAAAAGAGAATAACAAAAAGGATACTAAACATATATATATTTTCATAGCAAAAAATTTAAAAATATAATCCATCTCAATATACAAAAAAAAGATATCAAATATTTATTTATAGGTGCTAAATATAAATTTCTCGTTTCTCACTATTTTTATTAGATGCAATAATCACCTATCCAATAGCACAGTATCTATCTATTGATTCAACATTTCCCAAAGCTTGTCCTTGAGTTCCATTAATCCTTGTTGTGCAACTGAAGAGAAAAACACATAAGGTATGTCTTTAAAATCTTTATCCAACTCTACCTTCATTTCTGCTTGTAACTCCTCATCCAGCATATCACATTTAGAAATAGCTATCAACCTGTCCTTATCTAACATTTCAGGATTGTAGCGTCTTAACTCATCCAATAAAATCTCGTATTGTTTTTTAATATCGTCTGCATCTGCAGGAATTAAAAATAATAAAGTAGAATTACGCTCAATATGTCTTAGAAAATAATGCCCCAATCCTTTTCCTTCAGCAGCTCCTTCAATAATTCCAGGAATATCTGCCATTACAAAAGTTTGATGGTCGCGATACTTTACAATTCCTAAGTTGGGTTTTAAAGTGGTAAACTCATAATTCGCAATTTTAGGTTTTGCAGCAGTAACTACAGAAAGCAAAGTAGATTTTCCTGCATTAGGAAACCCCACTAAACCTACATCTGCTAATACTTTAAGCTCCAGAGTAATATCTATTTCAACTCCATCTAGCCCAGGTTGTGCATATCTTGGAGTTTGGCGTGTAGCACTTTTAAAATGGTCGTTTCCTAAACCACCTTTTCCTCCTCTAGCTATAATTATTTCTTGATCTTTTTCGGTAATTTCGAGAATGATCTCTTGAGTTTCTGAATCTCTAACTACAGTTCCTAATGGCACTTCTATAATTACATCTTCTCCGTCTGCTCCAGTGCTAGTTTGTTTACTTCCAGCTCCACCATATCCTGCCTTAAAATGTCTTTTAAACTTTAAGTGATATAAGGTCCATAGACTTTCATTGGCTCTTAAAATAATATGACCTCCACGTCCTCCATCTCCTCCATCGGGCCCACCCTTTGGAATATATTTTTCTCTACGTAAATGAGCACTTCCTTTCCCTCCTTTTCCAGAAGTAAGGTGCATTTTTACATAATCTACAAAATTTCCTTCAGTCATAGTATTTTCTAATTAAAACTAATTTAAAGATTATCAATCACTTCACAAAGACGGCCTGTAATATCTTCAACACCACCAACACCATCAACTCCAAAATATTTATTTTGTGTCTTATAATAATCCTTTAGTATTGCTGTTTTTGTTTCGTATTCATTAAAACGATTACGAATTTTACTTTCATCTTGGTCATCAGATCTTCCACTGGTTTCTCCTCTTTTTAATAAGCGTGCAACAAGTAAGTCTTCTGCAACTTCTAAAGCAACCATCCCGTTAATCCCTTCTCCTTTTTCAGCTAAAAAAGAATCCAAGGCTTTTGCTTGAGAATTAGTTCTAGGAAATCCATCAAATATAAATCCGTTTGCATCCGTATTTTTCTCTACTTCTGCTTTTAACATATCTATGGTTACCTCATCTGGCACCAAATCTCCATGATCCATAAAAGATTTAGCAAGCATTCCTAATTCGGTTTCATTTTTAATATTAAATCGAAATACATCTCCAGTTGAGATATGTACTAAGTTATACTTTTCTTTTAATACTTCAGCTTGTGTACCTTTTCCTGCACCAGGAGGGCCAAACAATACTATATTCTTCATTTTTTGTTGTTTTAACTTATAAATTTTATTCAAATTTCTTCCTAATCCATTATAATCCAAACCATATCCCACTATAAAATCATTGGCAATATCCATACCGATATAATCAATTTTATAGCTTTTAGTATAGGCTTTAGGCTTATAAAACATGCTAGCTATTTTATAACTATTTACTTCTTCTTGCTGAAGGATTTTAATAATAGCTTCAATAGTATTTCCAGAATCAACTATATCTTCAACTACTATCACATCTCGTCCTTTTAAAGAAGGCTCTACTCCCATCACTGTGGTAACATCACCTGTTGATTTAGTCCCTTCATAAGATGCAACTTTAATAAAGCTCATCTCACAATTTCCATTAAACTTTTGGATGATATCGGAAGCAAAAAAGAAAGCTCCATTTAATACTATTAAAAAAACCGGAGATTTTTTTTTATAATCGTCATTAATCTTCACGGCAACACCATTGACAGCTTGGTTTATTTCAGTTTCTGAAATAAATGTTTCGAAAAATAAATCGTGTAATTGAATCATTTAAATATTCTTGTATTTTTAATATCGCATTTTTGCATAATGCCTTGAAAAATAAAGATGCAAAGGTAAGGATTAACTTATTATTTCTCGAAGACTTCGCAGTTCGATTAGAATGATTTATTTTTGCTTTTTTATAGGAACAAAATATGACTCAATATTTCTCATCAGATTTTACTTTAGGCATCCTTGGAGGAGGTCAATTAGGTAAGATGCTTCTTTATGAAACCCGCAAATTCGACATCAAAACTCGAGTTTTAGATCCCAGTGATGAAGCTCCTTGCAAGATAGCTTGCGATGTTTTTGAACAAGGTGATTTGATGGATTTTAAAACCGTTTATAATTTCGGCAAAAAAGTGGATGTTCTTACTTTTGAGATTGAACATGTAAATATAGATGCTTTAGAAAAATTAGAAGCCGAAGGCATATTTGTATACCCATCTCCGAAAACATTGCGAAACATCAATAATAAAGCTACTCAAAAGCAATTTTATAAAGACCATCAAATTCCAACTTCTCCTTTTAATATTTTTGAAACTAAAAAGGATTTAATGGCTGCTATTTCAGATAATACCATTAAATTTCCTTTTGTTTGGAAACAAAGTACTGGGGGTTATGATGGAATGGGCGTAAGTGTGATTCGGAAAAACGAGGATGTAGATTTACTTCCAGATACACATTGTATAACGGAAGAGCTCATCCATTTTAAAAATGAATTGGCCGTAATCGTAACAAGAAATCCTAAGGGAGAAATAAAAACCTATCCTGTGGTTGAGATGGAATTCCATCCTGATGCCAATCAAGTGGAATACGTAATTTGCCCGGCAAGGATAAATGATGAAGTAGCTGAAAAAGCAAGAAATATTGCTGTAAAAGTGTCTGAAGCCTTTCAACACGTGGGTTTATTGGCGGTAGAATTGTTTCAAACAGAAGAGGGTGAAATTATAGTAAATGAAGTGGCTCCAAGACCTCATAATAGTGGACACTACAGCATTGAAGCAAGTTATACCAATCAATTTGAACAACATTTAAGAGCAATTTTAAATCTTCCCTTGGGAAATACCGACAGTAAACTACCTGCTATTATGGTAAATCTAGTAGGTGCCGAAGGACACACAGGAGAGGTCGTTTATAAAAACATAGAAGAAATATTAGCAATGGATGGAGTGACTCCGCACATTTATGGTAAAAAAGAAACCCGTCCTTTTCGGAAAATGGGACATGTAACTATCATAAATAAAGAAATGGATAAGGCTCATAAAATTGCTGAAAAAGTAAAAGAAATAATTAAAGTAATAAGCAAATAAAATATTATGGGTAAAGTAGGAATCATTATGGGAAGTACTAGTGACTTGCCAGTTATGCAAGATGCTATCGATATTTTAAAAGGATTTGATATTGAAGTAGAAGTGGATATTGTCTCCGCACATAGAACTCCTGAAAAATTATTCGATTATGGAAAAAATGCACATACTGGAGGTTTTTCGGTTATTATTGCCGGTGCTGGTGGAGCTGCTCACCTTCCTGGAATGATTGCATCTCTCTCGCCACTTCCTGTAATTGGTGTTCCAGTTAAATCTAGAAATTCAATTGATGGCTGGGATTCGGTACTTTCGATTTTACAAATGCCCGGAGGCGTTCCTGTAGCAACAGTAGCTTTAGATGGAGCCAAAAACGCTGGTATTCTTGCAGCTCAAATTATAGGCGTTGCAGATAAATGTGTATTGGATAAAATTTTAGCCTACAAAGAAGGCATGAAGATGAAAGTTATGGAAGGAGCTAAAAATTTGAAAAAATAAGAACTAAGTTCTAGTCAAACAACATCGTAACCTATCAATTAAAATGAAATTCTATGTCCGGTCGAGCGCAGTCGAGACCTCCTTACAATTGAAAAAGTAAAATGAAATCTTATTACATTTACATATTAAAATGCTCCGACGATTTACTTTATACAGGATTTACAAATGACATTTCAAGAAGATTTAACGAACACCAACTAGGAAGAAACAAATCTTCATTTACCTACAAAAGAAGACCAGTTGAATTAATTTTTCATCAAGAATTTAATGATGTTAAGCAAGCTATCTACTTTGAAAAGAGAATAAAAAATTGGAGTGCAAAGAAAAAATTAGCCTTAGCAAATAAAGATTATGATATGTTACAAATATTAGCTGAATGCAGAAACTTTACACATTCAGATTTTAAGCCAACTAACAAGGAGGTCTCGACTGCGCTCGACCAGACAAATAAACTAAATAATACATGAACAACCCCCTATTAAAACCTTTTGACACTGCCCCTTTTTCAGATATTAAAAACGAGCATTTTTTACCAGCAATTCAGCAATTAATTAAGGATACAAAATCTGAAATTGATAGTATTGCGAATAATTCTGAATCCCCTACCTTTAAAAACACAGTTGAAGCCTTAGAATATACTGGTCAAGAATTGGACAGAGCATCTAGTGTGTTTTTTAACTTGAATAGCGCCGAAACCAATGATGAAATTCAAAAAATCGCCCAAGAGGCTTCTCCTTTATTGTCAGATTTTAGTAATGATTTACTTTTAAATGAAAAACTTTTTAAAAGAGTAAAACAAGTTTTTGACCATAAAAAATCGCTTACTTTAACTACAGAACAAAATACATTACTTGAAAAACAATACAAAGGGTTTTCAAGAAATGGAGCAAACCTTTCTGATGCCGATAAAGAAACACTTCGTGAAATTGACTCTTCACTTTCTAAACTAAAATTAAAGTTTGGCGAAAATGTTTTAGCAGAAACCAATGCCTACGAGCTTCAAATCACTAACGAAAAAGATTTATCTGGATTACCAGAAGGAGTTAAAGAAATGGCTTTGCAAACTGCCAAGGAAAAAGAAAAAGAAGGCTGGGTATTCACTTTAGACTACCCCAGTTATGTTCCTTTTATAACCTATGCAAACAATAGAGAATTAAGGAAAGAAATAGCTATAGCCTTTGGCGCAAGGGCATTTCAAGAAAACGAATTCAATAATCAAATGAATGTTTTAGAAATCGCTAAACTTCGATTTAAACGAGCGCAGTTATTAGCTTATAAAACACACGCTCATTTTGTTTTGGAAGAGAGAATGGCGAAAACTCCAGAAAAAGTAATTGACTTTTTAAATGAATTATTAGAAAAAGCCCAACCAGCAGCAAAAAAAGAATTTAATGAATTAGAAGCCTTTGCAAAAGAGTTAGATGGCATTGATCAACTGGAAAAATGGGATGGCGCTTATTATTCTGAGAAACTTAAAAAGAAACTTTTCGATTTAGATGACGAACAATTAAAGCCTTATTTTAAACTTGAAAATGTCATTGAAGGAGTTTTTACTATTGCAAATAAATTATATGATTTAGAATTCGAAGAAGTTTCTAATATCGACAAATACCACGAAGAAGTAAAGACCTATCGAGTAACAGATTCAAATAACAATTTAGTTTCTATTTTTTACGCGGACTTCCATCCCAGAGCTGGAAAACGAGGTGGCGCATGGATGACCTCTTTTAAATCTCAGCAAATTAAAGACGGCATCAATGATCGCCCACATATTTCTAATGTTTGTAATTTCACAAAACCAACGTCGAGCAAACCATCTTTACTAACATTTAACGAAGTAACCACATTGTTTCATGAGTTTGGACATGCACTTCACGGAATGCTTGCAAATACAACATATAAAGGTTTATCAGGCACAAGTGTTTCTTGGGACTTTGTAGAGTTACCAAGCCAAGTATTAGAGAATTGGTGTTATGAAAAAGAAGCTTTAGAGCTCTTTGCAAATCATTATAAAACTGGAGATGTAATCCCAATGGAACTTATTGAAAAAATAAAAGCTTCTGCAACTTTTCACGAAGGAATGCAAACCCTTAGACAATTAAGTTTTGGATTGTTGGATATGGAATGGCATGGCAAAGACCCTTCCGCAATTAATCAAGTAAAAGATTTTGAAAAGAAAGTTTTTTCTAATACACAATTGTATCCAGATGTTCAAGAAAACTGTATGAGTACTGCCTTTTCTCATATTTTTCAGGGAGGTTATTCTTCAGGATATTACAGCTATAAATGGGCAGAAGTTTTAGATGCTGATGCTTTCGCTTATTTTAAAGAAGAAGGAATTTTCAATAAAACTATAGCGGATAAATTTAAAAACAATATTCTTTCACAAGGAGGAACACAAGATCCTATGGAGCTTTATATAAAGTTTAGAGGTCAAAAACCCAATCCAGAAGCCTTATTAAAAAGAGCAGGATTATTAAACTAAAAAATGTCGAAAATACTTGAATTGAGTTCAAGTATTTTCGATATTTAATTTTATAGAATTATTCTTCTACAGCTATTTAATAATAAGCTTTTTTGAAACGGAAGTATTAGTATCTACTATAAAGGTAGCTATGTAAATTCCTTTAGTAAAAGACTGTGTAGAAACACTTCCATTTTTTGAAGTAATTGGGGTTTCTAAAACCTTTTTACCCTGTATATCATATAGAATAACAGAAGTAAAATCAATAGCAGCAGCTTCTAAATTATAGATAAGTTGGCCATTCTGTGTAATAACACTAACTGAATTAACCAAAGCATCATCTACAGACAATAAACTACTCTTAGCAGATTCTATTAAATATTCTGTACATAATTTTGAAAACTTAGCAGCATGATTCGCAGTTCCTGAAACACTAAAAGTATCCCCAGGAGAGTGGATATTTCCATTGTGTTGCCCAAAATTAGCTTCAAAAGGAAAGGATGCCATATATCCTTCACTTGTCCAACTTGCATGATCTGAACAACCATAGTTACAAAGTGATGTGCCATAGGTTATTTCATGAATACCATCTGCATTGTAATGATCAATTAATTCCATTAAAAAAGAATTAAGGGTTCCGTTAGTATAATCTGTAATAAATGAAACATCTATAGCAGAACCATTATAGTTTGTCATATCAAACTGTACCACAGAAATAACATCTACATCATTATCAGCATATTCTTCGGCAATCTCTGCAGAACCAACAAGTCCAATTTCTTCAGCAGCATAAGCCATTATTTCAATGGTTCTATTAGGAACAAATCCTAATTCAAACAAAGCTCTAACAGATTCTGTCATAGTAGCAATTCCTGAAGCATCATCATCGGCTCCGGGAGCATTGTTATTATTTGATGACGTTGAATCTAAATGTCCCCCAACAACCACAAATTCATCTGGTGTTTCAGCACCTTCAATAGTCATAATTACAGAAGGCATATTGGTATTTACATGGTTAAAAAGTCTCACACTTACATCGCTTCTTCCATATTGTACTGCCATTGCTTCCCATTTATCTTTTAGATCATTGGCAACATCTATAGCAATAGGATATGCATGGTAACGTGTTCCGTAACTTTCCAATTCTAAAATATGGTCTTCAATATTTTGTGTATTAATTAAATCTAAGGCAGGATTTACTAAAGCATCTTCTGTAATAGTAAAAGCCATTTTATTAGCAGGAATTTCTTTCGCTTCTTTATATAAAGCTGCTATTGCATCCTCTTCGGAATTTTTAAAGATATAACCTGGTCCGTGTACTAAAACTTTATCATGTAAATAATGTCCTGCATGATCTGTAAAAAAAACCGCCGCTTCATTTCTTCTTTTCTCTAAAATTTCAACCTCATCTGGCAAATCCTTTTTTAGTTCTAAGGCATCCGATAATGACATGGTAGCGTAAATACTTTTTGAATCTTGAGCAAAACTATTAAAGGATAACAGCAATACTACAAGTGTAATTAAGTGTAGTTTTTTCATAATATATTTTTTCTTTAAAAATAATATATAATACTTGAACTTCCTCTTAAAAGGTCTTTTAATTGTTTCAGTAACAATAGAGTGCAAAAAACTCTGAAAAATCTTAAAATCTTTTCTATTTTTGTTAAAAATACACAATGCCAAAACACCAACTATATCCTGAAACTTGGGTAGATAAATATTCAGATTATCTATTCAACTTCACTATTTCACGAGTTAATAACAGTGAAATAGCAAAGGATTTAATTTCTGAAACTTTTTTGGCAGGATTAAAATCTAAAGATAATTTTAAAGGTGAAGCTAGTGAACGTACTTGGCTCATATCTATTTTAAAGAGAAAAATTATTGATCATTACCGGAAAATCAATTCAAATAAAGGAAAGGCAGAAGTACGAATTACCTATAAAGATGATGAATCTGAAGGAGATTGGCTAGAAGAACGAGTTAGTGATCCTTTTGGTAAAACTGCAGAAGATAAGATTGAGAATGAAGAATTAGGACAAGCAATCTTTAGTTGTTTAGACAGTTTAAATGAAAAACAAGCTACCATATTTAAAATGAAAACAATAGATGGTTTCGATACGGAAGCTATTTGTAATGAATATAATATTACTGCGTCTAATTTGTGGGTGATAATACACCGAGCAAGAAAAGCCATGGCAGAATGTTTAGAAAAAAATTGGTTGTAATATGAAATGTGAAAATGCAAATCACGTCTGTGACAAAAGTCAATACAAAGAATCTTCTTTTTTAGAAAGAGTTAAATTAACAATACACCTTATTTATTGCAGTGCTTGCAGAAAATATACTGCTAGAAACAAAAAACTTTCCAATGCTTTAAAAACTTCTGATTTAAAAACAATTTCTAAAGAAGATAAAAATGGCTTAAAAGAAAGGTTACATCAAGAAATGACTAAATAAGCTTCAATAAAATTATCAGTACCAACCAAAGTATCGGAATACTTTCCACCCAAAAGGAAGCAAAATACTTGCTTTGCTCCTTTTCTGATAAATAAATAAATACAGCCATAACGCCACAAGTAATTATTAAACTAAAGGTATAAATCCAATTAATATCTTGCTTTAAGTATTCTATAATTAATATCACAAGCAACAATAGAGCTCCAATTATTTTAGTGGATTTCATTCCAACCCTTTGAGGCAAAGTCCCTAAAGCCAATTCATCATGTTTTAAATCTCTAATTTCAAAGGGAAGCGTTAATACCAATACAAATAGAATACGTTGAAAAAAACCAATCCAATTACTATTTGTTAAAACTACATTTTCATTTACTAAAGGAATTATAAGAGTAACTCCTGCCCAAACAATTGCAACAATAATTATTTTCATCCCGACTAGTGCACGCAATTTCTTATAACTCAAAAAAGGGATAGCATAAAAAAAGGTGAGTGCAGCAAAACCTCCACTAACAATTATAGTTTTAAATGGAAGCTGAAAAAAACAGTAAATCAAAGCTAAAAAACAAAAGAATGAAAATATCTGAATTTTTCTTAACGATAAATTAAGACTTCTATGTTTAAGCCCTGCTATCTCTGCATATTTAACAAAATTATAACCTGTAATTGTTCCAAAAAAAACAAATCCCAATAATTCATTTGAGATGGGTATATCAAATTCTAAAACGGAAACACCAACAAAACCACAAACTGCTAGCGCAACATGAGTACTACTTTCAATATAAAAATAGAAAAGTTTTTTTAAAATTTTCACTAAACAAAAATACATAAAGAAAAAGCATTCCTAATTATTCGTTAAAAAATCAATTTGTTTTTATTTAAAAAACTACATATTTAGTGAAAAATCGTAAATTCGCGTTTCAAATTTTAACTTCGGAAAATGAATACAGATTCTTTCGCTCAAAGACATATAGGTCCTAGAAAAAGTGACCTTAATAAAATGCTAAAAACTATTGGTGTTGACTCTATTGCAGATTTAATAGAACAAACAATACCTGATGATATTTTGTTGAAAAACAAACTATCATTACAACCAGCTATGAGTGAGCAGGAATTCCAAGAACATAATCAGGAGTTAGCCTCAAAAAACAAGCTTTTTAAGACATATATTGGTTTAGGTTATCATAATACCTTTATGCCTCCTGTGATTCAAAGAAATATTTTAGAAAATCCGGGTTGGTATACTGCATATACTCCTTACCAAGCAGAAATTGCTCAGGGAAGATTAGAAGCATTGATTAATTTTCAAACCATGGTTTGCGATTTAACTGGAATGGATCTTGCCAACGCATCGCTATTAGATGAATCGACCGCAGCAGCCGAAGCAATGGCATTAATATTTGCTTTACGCGATCGTACACAAAAGAAAAATAACGTTCACAAATTTTTTGTTTCTGAAGAGGTATTGCCTCAAACTATTTCTTTGCTCCATACTCGTTCTATTCCTTTAGGGATTGAATTGGTGATTGGAAACCATAAGGATTTTGATTTTTCAACAGATTACTTTGGAACATTATTACAATATCCAGGAAAATATGGGGAAGTTTTTAATTACAAAACATTTGTTGAAAATGCCCATGCAGCACAAATTAAAGTAGCAGTTGCAGCTGATATCTTAAGTTTAGTAATGTTAGATTCTCCAGGAAATCTTGGAGTTGACGTAGTAGTTGGAACTACACAACGTTTTGGAATACCTCTAGGATATGGTGGCCCTCACGCTGGCTATTTTGCTACAAGAGAAGACTATAAACGTAGTATTCCAGGAAGAATTATTGGTGTAACCAAAGACATGGACAACAACATGTCTTATAGAATGGCTTTACAAACAAGAGAGCAACATATTAAACGAGATCGAGCTACTTCTAATATTTGTACCGCTCAGGTTTTATTGGCTGTTATGGCAGGTATGTATGCTGTTTATCACGGTCCAAAAGGATTAAAACACATCGCAAACAAAATTCATAATACTACTGTAACATTAGTGTATGCATTAGAAAAAATAGGTTTTTCTCAAAATAACAGTTCTTTTTTCGATACTATTTTAGTTCGTGCAGATGCAGCAGATATCAAACCTATTGCTGAGAAACACAATATCAACTTTTACTATGCGGATGAAAACAACATTAGCATATCTATAAATGAAACTACTTCATTAAAAGACTTAAATGCAATACTTGCTGTATTTGCAGAGTCTGTAAATAACAAAGACTACACTATAAATTCTTTTGTGGAGTCTACTGCAATCCCTTCAGAATTAAAAAGAAAAACAGATTTCTTAACAGATGATGTTTTCAATTCTTATCATTCTGAAACAGAAATGATGCGGTATATTAAGAAATTAGAGCGGAAAGATTTATCTCTAAACCATTCTATGATTTCTTTAGGATCTTGTACTATGAAGTTAAATGCAGCTTCAGAAATGCTTCCTTTGAGCAATCCAAGATGGGGAGGAATTCACCCCTTTGTTCCAATAGAACAAGCTGCTGGATATCAAGAAATGCTTTCAAATTTAGAAGATCAACTTACTGAAATAACAGGATTTGCAGCAACTTCACTTCAACCCAATTCAGGCGCACAAGGAGAGTTTGCAGGATTAATGGTGATAAGAGCTTATCATGAATCTAGAGGAGATCTTCATAGAAACATTTGTTTAATTCCCTCTTCTGCTCACGGGACAAACCCTGCTAGTGCAGTAATGGCTGGAATGAAAGTTGTGGTAACCAAAGCTACTGAAGAAGGCAATATTGATGTAGAAGATCTACGTGAAAAAGCAATTTTACATAAAGACAATCTTTCTGCATTAATGGTAACTTACCCATCCACTCATGGGGTTTATGAAGCTTCCATAAAAGAAATTACTGGTATTATCCACGAAAACGGAGGACAAGTTTATATGGATGGCGCAAATATGAATGCTCAAGTTGCCTTAACTAATCCTGGTGCAATTGGAGCAGATGTATGTCATTTAAATTTACATAAAACATTTGCGATTCCACACGGTGGTGGAGGCCCAGGAGTTGGTCCAATTTGTGTTGCAGAGCAATTAGCTCCTTTTTTACCAAGTAATCCTTTAATAAAAACTGGAGGGGAAAAAGCGATAACTGCAATTTCATCAGCACCTTGGGGATCTTCTTTAGTCTGTTTAATTTCTTATGCATATATCTGTATGCTTGGTGAAGAAGGATTAAAAGATTCTACCCATCACGCAATTTTAAATGCAAACTATATTAAAGAAAGGTTACACGGTTCCTATGAAGTTCTTTACGCTGGAGAAAAAGGACGTGCTGCCCATGAAATGATTGTGGATTGCCGCCCATTTAAAGCTAATGGAATTGAAGTTACCGATATTGCAAAACGTTTAATGGACTATGGTTTTCACGCACCAACAGTTTCTTTTCCAGTTGCTGGAACCTTAATGATAGAGCCAACAGAAAGTGAGAGTTTAGAGGAATTAGACCGTTTTTGTGATGCGATGATCTCTATCAGAAAAGAAATAGACAATGCTACATTAGAAGAGCCTAATAATGCTTTAAAGAATTCCCCACATACACAAGCTATGGTAACCAATGACAATTGGGACTTTCCATATTCTAGAAAACAAGCCGCTTTTCCTTTACCCTATGTATCTGAAAACAAATTTTGGCCAACAGTTAGAAGAGTAGATGATGCCTATGGTGATAGAAATTTAATCTGCACCTGTACTCCTATTGAGGAGTTTATGACCGACTAATAAATTTAAAATAATAGAAATAAAAAGCTTTTCTTCGGAAAAGCTTTTCTATTTTTACCTATTCACAAGAATAAAATTAGCTTATGGCTATAAAAATCACAGGTGTTGGAAGTTATATCCCCACAAAAGTAACTCCAAACCAAGCTTTTGAAAATAATGATTTTTACAACGAAGATGGCTCACGGTTTAATGCCGATAACAAAGTCATCATTGAAAAGTTTAAATCTATTACAGGTATTGCTGAAAGACGATATGTAGAAGATCATTTAAACAATTCTGACATAGGCGCTCTAGCTTCAAAAAAAGCAATTGAAGATGCCAATTTAGATCCTGAAGAACTCGATTATATTATCCTAGCACAAAATTATGGTGACGTAAAACACGGAAGCTCTCAGTGTGACACTGTACCCAGTATTGCAACTAGAGTTAAACAAAAACTAGGAATAAAAAACCCAAAAAGTGTAGCATACGATGTTTTGTTTGGATGCCCTGGATGGATTGAGGGAATGATTCAAGCCAATGCTTTTATAAAATCTGGTATTGCTGAAAAGTGTTTGGTGATAGGAACTGAAACTTTATCTAGAGTTGTAGATACAAATGATCGTGATTCTATGATTTTTAGTGATGGTGCAGGTGCAGTTGTTGTAGAAAAAACAGATGGCAATGGCGGTATTTTAGCGCATGAATCTGCCACTTATGCATACGATGAAGCTAGTTATATTTATTTTGACGAATCTTTCAATAAAGAAAAAACGGATGGCAATCGGTATATAAAAATGCTAGGTCGTAAGATTTACGAATTTGCTTTAAATAATGTCCCATCTGCAATGCAATCTTGTTTAGAAAAAGCCAATGTTGATATCAAGGATGTAAAGAAAATATTAATCCATCAGGCAAATGAAAAGATGGATGAAGCTATTGTAAAGCGTTTTTATAAATTATATGGAATGGAAATGCCAGAACATATTATGCCAATGACTATAGAAACATTAGGGAATTCTAGTGTTGCTACAGTTCCAACTTTATATGATTTGATTCTTAAAGGGAAAATGGAAAATCATAGCTTATCTGAAGGTGATGTTATCATTTTCGCGAGTGTTGGTGCTGGAATGAACATTAATGCTATTGTTTATCAAGTTTAGTTGCATTCAGAACAAAACTTGCAAAGTGAAGAACCTCATGGACAATCACTATTATTAAAACACCCCTTTTATAAAGAGGAATAGTATGTACGAAAAAAACTTCCCAAACAAACGTTTTAAACTCACCCTAGATTTTATTACGGAGCATATATCTAAAGAAGAAAATATTCTTGATTTAGGAGTTACCAACCCATTTTCTGATATACTATTAAAAGAAGGGTATAATGTAACCAATACACAGGGTCAAGATTTAGATACTGACACTTCTGTTGTAAAATCAACAGACTTTGATGTTATAACTGCATTTCAAATCTTTGAACATATGGTTGCACCTTATAATGTCTTAAAGGATATAAAAGCAAAAAAACTAGTCGCCTCCATACCATTAAAACTATGGTTTGCATCTGCATACCGAAGTAAAACAGACGATTGGGATCGCCACTATCACGAATTTGAAGATTGGCAATTTGATTGGTTATTAGAAAAATCGGGTTGGGAGATAAAAAAAAGCATCCAGTTTACAAGTCCAGTTAATAAAATTGGTTTCCGACCAATCTTAAGACGATTTGTACCTCGATTTTATTTGATCTATGCCGAAAGGAAATAATGAATATTTATATAGTCATACCAGCATATAATGAAGAGGCTTTTATTGCTAAAACATTACAATCGCTAGTTGAACAAACTTTTCTTCCAAAAAGAATTGTAGTGGTTAATGACAATTCAACAGATAATACTCAAAAAATAATTGATTCCTTTTCAGAAAAACATGCATTTATAAGCAGTGTCCTTAATAAATCTGAAGCTATCCATATTCCTGGAGAAAAAGTAATCAATGCATTTAACAAAGGCTTTGAATCGCTAGATAACAACTACGACATCATTTGTAAATTTGATGCAGATATTATATTACCTAAAAACTATTTTGAAAAGTTATTGAATGCATTTTCATTAAACAATAAAGTTGGTATTGCTGGGGGAAACTTATATATTAAAAATGATAAGACTTGGGTTTTTGAAAACATCTCTAACAAAAAGAAAGTTCGTGGACCTATAAAACTTTATCGTAAAGAATGTTTTAAAGAAATTGGGGGCTTAAAAAAGTCGATAGGTTGGGACACAGTAGATGAACTTTTAGCCCAATATCAAGGATGGGAAATACACACGGACGAATCCTTACATGTAAAACACCTTAAACCCACAGGTAATGCGTATACCAAAGCATCTAAACACAAACAAGGAGAAGCCTTTTATTTATTGCGTTATGGCTTTTGGTTAAGCAGTATTGCTTCGGCAAAACTTGCTTTTAATAAAAAAAGCTTTTTGTTTTTTATTAATACTTTAAAAGGGTATTTAAAAGCAAAGAATAAGAAATTACCTTTTATAGTTTCAGAAAAAGAAGGAGTGTTTATTAGAAAATTACGCTGGGATGGAATTAAAAAGAAATTATTCTAGCAGCTTATTAAATATATTTACATTTAGATAATAGTTAATATGTATTTTTGACATTCAAAACAAATACTTATGTCTAGTTACCCAAAAACTATTTTTTTGCTTTTTATTGTATCATTAATTCTTGTTTCTTGTAATTGTAATAAAGAAAAAGACAACTCTTTCGCTGAAGTTGAATTAGAGACCATTCAAAATAGAAAACCAAAAAACATTATCTTATTAATTGGTGATGGTATGGGATTGAGTCAAGTTTCTGCAAGTCAGTTTTATAATGATAAGCCTTCAAATTTTGAACGTTTCCCAGTGATTGGGCTAAGCAAAACATCTTCCTCCAGTGATGTTATTACAGACTCTGCTGCCGGAGCAACGGCTTTTGCTTCTGGAATAAAAACGTATAATGGGGCAATTGGGGTAACTTCAGATACTTTAGCTGTTGGAACAATTGTAGAACAGATTTCTGTTAATGGAATTCGCACAGGATTAGTATCCACATCCTCAATCACTCATGCAACTCCAGCATCATTTTATGCTCACGTTAAAAGCAGAAGGATGCATGATGAAATAGCTGGTTTTCTTGTAGATTCTGAAATTGATTTTTTCGCAGGAGGTGGTTTAAAATATTTTAATGAACGAAAAGACGAGAAGGATTTAACTTTAGGTTTAGTAGAAAATGGTTTTGTTCTTTCAACAGAAAATTTTCCTAAAATACTTTCAGACAAAAAACAAGCCATATTACTTTCAAAAGATGCAATGCCTAAAATGCAAGAAGGACGAGGTGATTTTTTACCAAATGCTACTCAACTTGCATTAGAGTACTTATCGAAGAATGAAGAAGGTTTCTTTTTAATGGTAGAGGGCTCTCAAATAGATTGGGGAGGACATGATATGGATGCGGATTATTTAATTTCAGAATTAATAGATTTTGATAATACTTTGGGTGTTGCATTAGATTTCGCAAAACAAAATGGCGAAACTTTAGTTATTGTAACTGCAGACCACGAAACAGGAGGTTTTACATTAGCTTCAGATGAAAGAGGAGATTATAATAATATCAAACCTGTTTTTTCAACAGACGGACATTCTGCAACTATGGTTCCTGTTTTTGCCTATGGTTTAGGTTCCGAATTTTTTTCGGGTATTTATGAAAACACTGCGATTTATCATAAAATGTTATCTCTTTTTCAGGACAATTAATTTCTTAAAAAAAATAAAGAATTGTATTACTTTAGCAATAGCCAATAAAAAGAATGAAGTATTTAAGGGACATTGGGTCTTATTTTTTAATGTTAAAAAAAGTTTTTAGCAGTCCTACTAAAAGGTCTGTGATGAGAGAACTTATTTTTAAGGAAATTGATGATTTAATAATTAGGTCCTTAGGCATTGTTGCGTTTATATCCTTTTTTATTGGAGGAGTAATCGCCATTCAAACAGCATTAAATTTAGATAACCCCTTAATCCCAAAAACATTGATTGGCTTTGCAACAAGACAATCTATGATATTAGAATTTGCGCCAACTTTTATGTCCATTATATTAGCTGGTAGAGCAGGATCGTTTATAACATCAACAATAGGATCTATGAGAGTTACAGAGCAAATAGATGCTTTGGAGGTAATAGGCGTCAATTCATTAAATTATTTAGTTTTTCCGAAAATAATAGCCATGCTATTTTTTCCATTCATCATTGTAATTTCTATGTTTTTGGGCATGTTAGGAGGATATTTAGCTGGTGTATACGGCGGTTTTTCTACTTCAGCAGATTTTATTGCAGGGCTTCAAAATACCTTTTATCCATTTCATTTAGTTTACGCCTTTTTCAAAACATTCCTTTTTGCTTTTTTATTAGCTACCGTTCCATCTTGGCATGGGTTTTATATGAAAGGGGGATCTTTAGAAGTAGGTAAAGCAAGTACTAAGGCTTTTGTTTGGACTAGTATCTTAATAATACTTACTAATTATATTGTAACTCAATTACTATTAAGCCAATGATAAAAGTTGAAAACATAACCAAGCATTTTGGAGAGGATGAAATTCTAAAAGGGATTTCTACTACTTTTGAAAGAGGAAAAACCAATCTTATTATTGGACGTAGTGGTAGTGGAAAAACAGTAATGCTTAAATGTTTAGTTGGATTATTCCTGCCAAATTCTGGAGAAATCTTTTTTGAAGATAAAGCTTTAGGTGAAATGAATAATGAAGAACAACGAATCCTAAGAGAAGAAACCGGAATGCTTTTTCAGGGCGGAGCCTTGTTTGATTCTATGAATATTGAAGATAATGTGATGTTTCCCCTTCGAATGTTTAGTGACAAAAGCAGACCAGAATTACTAGCAAGGGTAAACGAGGTTTTAAAAAGAGTAGATTTAGAAAATGTAAATAAAAAATTCCCTTCTGAAATTTCTGGGGGTATGAAAAAAAGAGTTTCTATAGCACGAGCTATTGTAAACAAACCGAAATATCTTTTTTGTGATGAACCTAATTCTGGATTAGACCCAAAAACAGCTACCCTAATTGATAATTTAATTCAGGATATAACAAAGGAAAACAACATAACTACAGTTGTTGTAACCCATGATATGAATTCTGTTATGGAAATAGGGGAAAAAATTGTCTTCTTAAAAAACGGAAAATTAGTATGGCAAGGAACGAAGCAAGAAATTTTTAAAACAAATAATGAAGACGTTACCGATTTTGTGTATTCTTCAGATTTATTTAAGAAAATAAGAAATATACAAATAGAAGAAAATTAATATTCCACCTAAAGTAGTGTAAATCAAAATAATTAATTTATTTTTAGGCTCCTTAAAAATGAATTTAACATGAAAAAACTATTACTTAACAGTATTGTATTATTATTTGGAGCATCTTTAATTGCCCAAGTTTCCTTTACAAACCAAAACAATTTAATTGAGAATTATCCTGGAACTACATCCATTAGTGTGGATATGAATGGAGATTTTTTAGATGATTTTGTACGAGTTTCCAGTTCAGGAATTGGAATTGACTACCAACAAGCTAATGGTACTTTTAATTCTGTATTTTACAGTATGAGTATACAAAACCCTCCTAACTGGAGTGTAGCTGCTGGGGATATTGATGAAAATGGATATACCGATCTTGTTTTAGGTAATGGATCTAGGGTTTCTTTTCTATTTGCTAATGATACTGGTTCTGGATATTCTGAACAAACTCATCCAGATTACATATTCTCTCAACGATCTAATCTTGCAGATATAGATAATGATGGTGATTTAGATGCCTTTGTTTGTCACGATGTAGATCAAAGTCACCCATACCGTAATGATGGAAATCAAAATATGGTAGAGGATCAAACTTTAATTGAAACATTAAATTTAGCTGGAAACTATCAATCCCTTTGGGTGGATTATGATAATGATGGGGATACAGATATGTACTTAACAAAATGTAGACAAGGATCTACTCCTGGTGACCCAGAACGTACTAATGCAATGTATCGTAATAATGGAGATGGAACTTATTCAGAAGTTGCAGCTTCGATAAATATGGCAGATAATGAACAATCTTGGGCTACTGTTTTTCAAGATTTTGATAATGATGGTGATTTTGATGCTTATTGTGTGAACCATAGTGATGCGAATAGATTTTACGAAAATGATGGTTCTGGTGTATTTACTGATATTATAGGAAGTACAGGAATTAATCCAACAGATTTAGGTGCTTGGGAAAATCAAGGTGCAGATTTTAATAATGATGGGTTTGTAGATATTTTTTCTGAAATGGCTAGAGAACTATATATCAATAACGGAGATATGACTTTTACAGGTATGGATTTACCATTTGATGAAGGTGCAATTGCTGATTTTAATAGTGATGGATATTTAGATGTAGCTCATAATGGTGACTTATGGATAAATGATGGTGGACTTAATAGCTGGATAAAAATAGGTTTAAGAGGCATAGAAAGCAATAGCAATGGTGTTGGTGCCCGTATCACTATTTATGGTGATTGGGGGACTCAAATTCGTGAAGTACGTTCTGGTGTTGGATACGGCCATATGAGTTCTTTAATAGCTCATTTTGGAATTGGAACAAGCACTGAAGTGGACCAAATTATTATTAATTGGCCATCTGGAATTATAGATGTAATTGACAATCCAGACATTAACTCACAACACGTATATATAGAAGGTGATAATGAATTAGCTGTTACAGATTTCCAAATAAATGGAATTAGCATGTACCCTAATCCAACAAGTGATATTATCAATTTCTCTATAAATAATCTAGAAGGCTCTCCAGTTACAGTTATAGATTTAAACGGCAGAGTAGTATTAAACACTACTGTATCTACAGACAATAATATCAATATAGAAAACCTAATTAAAGGCGTTTATTTTGTACAATTAGAAGTAGAAAATAAAGCGGTAAATTATAAGGTGCTAAAAGAGTAATTTATTATTTAAATTCATAAAAAAAGGCGCCCAAATGGGCGCCTTTTTTATTATGGCTTATCCAGGATTATTAGTAAGGTATCCATTTTTAAGCGATACTTAAGCCATTCTTCAAGTTTAGCCATATCTTCTTTTTTTGCTTCATCAGAAATATTTTCATTCCAGACCACATTAATAACAGGCAAGGTATCCATTGTGGTAAAGTTTGTAGAAACTCTATTAGAATAGCTTATCTTTTTAATCTCATTATAATTAATTTTAACTTCCTTACTTATTTCTTTAAACCGAATTTCTTTAAATTTTAATTTTCTAAGTTCGCTTTCCAAAAAATTAATTTGATTGTCTTTATTTTTAATTAATTCTTCGTTTTTAACATACAAATCTTCAAGTATCTCAAATTTTATTTCTCCAGACATAGATTGTGCCAAATGTGTACTTGGATCAGACCCTTGAATAACGTTTAATTCACTATCTCTAAGATCCTTAACTTTTTCCAATTCTGCTTTCCATGTATTTATTATATCTTCAGGAATTAGTTTACCTATAAAATATACATTGATTTCATTTTTATCAAAATCTTTTGAAAGTTTCACCACCTCAGCTCCTTCATAATTCATATTTGTTTTTACAAAATCACTGGCTCTATTTTCAAATAGTTCAACTTTCAATAAATTCAAAAATAAAATAATACTAGGTACCATAACTAGTAACGCTATTATTGTAGCAATTTGAGCTACTCTTCTTCTTCTTTTAGAATTAGCATACCGCACCAAAGGAAAGCGTAATAATTTAGCAACAACAAATGCTGATAAAGCTATAAATACTGCATTTATAGAAAAAAGATAAAATGCCCCTCCCGCATAACTCATATTACCAATAGCCAAACCGTATCCAACCGTACAAAGAGGTGGCATTAAAGCCGTGGCAATTGCAACACCAAATATTACACTGGCAATGGTTCCTTTTTTGGTCTTTGCTACAATCAAAGCCAAACCACCAAAAATGGCAATAAAAACATCTAAAATAGTTGGGTAAGTTCTTGCTATTAACTCCGGACTTTCTTTAGTAAGAGGTGATAATTCAAAATACAAATAGGCTGTAACTACACTTAAAGCAATCATTACTCCAAGGTTTATAAGGGATCTTTTTAAAGTTTCTACATCATTAATTGCAACCGATAACCCTAAGGCAACAATAGGACCCATCAATGGAGAAATTAACATTGCACCAATCACAACTGCAGGGCTACTTACATTAAGACCTATAGAAGCCACAAAAATTGAAAAAACTAAAATCCAAGCATTATGACCTTTAAAGGAAATATCCTTCCTTACGGCCTCAATCGTTGCATCCCTATCTGTATCATCTCTAATGTCCAATAACTCTTTAAAGAACACTTTTAATCCATGCCAGGCTGATTGCTTTACTTGTTCAAATTCTTTTTCATCAGATGTTATCTTTTTTTGGTCTACTTTTTCTTCTGAATCTTCCATCTATTTAAATTTATTACCAAATTTTTGGTTTATTCTAGAAACTAACTCTTTAATATCTTGATCTTTCTTTTTGGGGTAAATCATTAAAACATCTTCTTTATCAACCACAATAAAATCTTCAATTCCATCTAAAACTACTAATTTTTCTGAAGAAGTAAAAACTATATTTCCTTTTGCATCTTTATAAGATGCTTTTGCACGAACTGTCGCATTTCCATTCTCATCCTTTTCTAATTTATCATATAACGCTCCCCAAGTACCTAGATCATTCCAATCGAATGTTGCTTTTTTTACAAATACATTATCAGACCTTTCTAATATTCCATAATCGATAGAAATATTTTCAGCGTTTTCATAATTTTCAAGTATAAAGTCTCGCTCTTCTGAAGTGTTTAATTTTTCATTCCCTCCAGAAAACAATTGATACATTTCGGGTAAATTCTTTTTAAAAGAAGTGATGATACTTTTAACACTCCAAATAAAAATCCCAGCATTCCAAAGAAAGTTTCCATCTGCAATAAATTGCTTAGCAGTATTATAATCTGGTTTCTCTCTAAACTGATTTACCTTATTAATTGTTCCTGAAGAGTTTTTATCAGATTCAATATAACCATAGCCAGTATTTGCAAAGGTTGGATAAATCCCTAAAGTCATAAGTTTGTCATCAGATTCACAGGCCTTAAAACAAGTTTCTACATCGTTTAAGAAGGAAGCCTCATCTTCAATCCAATGATCACTTGGAGCAACTAACATTAATGCATTTGGATTTTCTTTATAAATTTTCAATGCCGATAATAAAATACAAGGAGCTGTATTTCGCATAGCGGGTTCTAAAACAATATTATTTAAAGATATTCCTGGAAGCTGTTTTTGAACTAAATCTACATACCTGTCATTAGTCAAGATAAAGGTGTTTTCTGAAGGTATTAAAGCATTCATTCTAGAAAACGTTTGTTGCAATAAAGATTTTCCAGTACCCAACATATCTTGAAATTGTTTTGGATTTTCTGTAGTGCTAACCGGCCAAAATCTAGATCCAATTCCTCCAGCCATGATAACTGCATAAAAATTATTGTTCTTTATTTTATTATTTTTTTCCATATTTAATTGCTGAAAAGACGGTAATTCTTTTTTAAAATTCTTGATTATTTAAAATAGTAATAACTATTTTAAAAACTCTACTTCTGCATTAGGATTAAATAGATAAACTTTACCTGTTGAAATTTCAACACATTCATAACGCTTCACTCTTTTGTTGCCACGCTTAAATATTTTACCATTATATAACCTAAACTCACCACCCAAAGGTATTTCAAAGATATAATTTTTATCATTGTCGGGGTCAAATTGTTTTAAGGCCAAAGATAGCTTAGCATCTGTATCACTACTTGCTTTAGGATTTTTGAAATGTAATGCCAATAAAGGCAATAATTGCAAGGGAAAAATCTCTGGGCGTAAAAAGGGAAGCATTAGTCTTTGAAAGGTAAATTTCCACTCTTTTCCATGAGGTTTTATTTTTCTTCCAAATTCAGAAAACGCAATTAAATGCGCAATTTCATGAATTAAAGTGATTAAAAAGCGATAGGTATTTAAACTTGCATTAACGGTTATAAGATGTTGCCCGTTTGCCGTTTTACGATAATCCCCATGGCGGGTTACGCGTTCATTTACAATTTTAAGGTGTAAATTATATTTTTTTATCAATTGAAAAACAGGAACTACTGAAGCTTGTGGAATATATTTTTCAAGTGTTTCTTGCATTAAATCTTTATGGTGTAGAGTTAGAAACCTGTAATACCTTTCCGTTATACATTTTATTTCCAGTAAGAGAAAAATTCATTATATATTGAGCCATTTCTTCGGCTGCAGTATTTGCTTTAAAACCTGGAAATGCTTCTTCAAGCATTTGGGTTTGAACTGCTCCTAGTGCCAATACATTAAATGAAGGCCCCGTTTCTTTATACTCTTCGGCTAGCAGTTCGGTTAAGGTAATTAAAGCTCCCTTACTACTACTATAAGCACTTAATCCAGGGAACTTCACACTGCCTTGTATTCCACCCATACTGCTAATATTAACTACGTGACCATCCTTTTTCATAAAAGGAAGCATCGCTTGAGTTAAAGCTGCAGCACCAAAGACATTTACATCGTAAACTTCTTTAAATTCTGCCGGTGTAGTTTCCTTAAAAGGCTTATTAATTAATGTTCCTGAATTATTAATCAAAACATCAACTTGTTTCCAGTTTTCTTTTACAAAATTAGAAATCTTATCAATATCTTTTGAATCTGTAATATCAAAAGGAAAAATAGTACAGCCGTCCAATTGAATACTAGAAACAGGCACAGGATTTCTAGACAAGGCTAATACTTGACAGCCAGCATCTGCAAAGAGCTGTACCAATTCATAACCAATTCCCCTACTCGTACCTGTGATAATTACTTTCTTCATCTTATACAAACATCGTCACAGGGCTTTCAATATAAGCTCTAAGGGTTTGTAAAAAGGCTGCTCCAGTTGCACCATCAACTGTACGATGATCACAAGCTAAAGTTAATATCATGGTATTACCAACCGCAAGCTGTCCGTTTTTAACAACAGGTTTCTCCACAATTGCACCAACCGATAGAATGGCAGAATTTGGTTGATTTATGATAGAAGTAAACTCCTTTATCCCAAACATTCCAAGGTTAGAAACAGTAAATGTGCTTCCGTCCATTTCTTCTGGGGATAATTTTTTATTTCTAGCTTTACCAGCCAATTCTTTTACCGAAGTCCCTATCTGATTAAAAGTCATTTGATCTGCAAACTTTAATACAGGAACCAATAAACCATCATCGACAGCTACTGCAACTCCTATATGAATATGTTTTGCTAATAATGTAGATGTATCTGTCCAATGTGAATTTACTTTAGGATGCTTACGCAATGCCATTGCACAAGCTTTTACTATCATATCGTTAAAAGACACCTTTACATCTGGCGCAGAATTAATGGCTTTTCTAGCTGCTATCGCATGATCCATATCCAACTCTACAGTAAGATAATAATGGGGGGCCATAAATTTAGATTCTCCTAAACGTTTGGCAATTACTTTTCGCATTTGCGAATTTTTAACTTCCTCAAAACTCTCAACTCCTACAGGAACATATGATGATGCTCCGGACGAAGCAGGCTGATAGTTTTCAATATCTCGTTTTATAATTCTACCATTTTCTCCACTCCCAGCTACATGATGAAGATTGATTCCCTTTTCATCTGCAAGCTTTTTCGCTAAAGGAGATATAAATATTCTTCCTCCTTCAAGGCTTGTATTTTTGTTTGAAACTGGTTGAATTGTTTCTGGTTTCGCTGCTACAATTGGGGCAGCAATTTTTGTTTCAGAAGGTGTTGCAATTTCTTCAATATCACTTTCTGTTTTATAACTTTCTAGAATTCCAGTAACATCTGTTCCTTTAGGTCCAATAATTGCAAGAACACTATCTACTAATGCAGATTCTCCTTCTTTAATTCCAATTTCTAATAAAGATCCTGTATAGAAAGATTCAAACTCCATAGTTGCCTTATCGGTTTCTATTTCAGCAAGAATATCTCCTTCTTCAACTGTATCTCCAACTTTTTTATTCCATAACGCAACTGTTCCCTCAGTCATCGTATCACTTAGCCTAGGCATAGTAATCACCTCAACTCCTTCAGGGATAGTTATCCCATTCGTTTTTGTAATTTCTTCAGAAATAGGAGTCTCAACATTGTCTGTAAATTCCTTTTTTTCTTCAGGTAAGGATGACGAATTATTTCCCTTTATTATTTCTGAAATATCTTCATCCTTATCACCAATAATAGCCAATAGCACATCCACTTCAACAGTTTCTCCTTCTTGAACTCCTATATAAAGCAATGTCCCTTCATAGAAAGATTCAAACTCCATAGTCGCCTTATCGGTTTCTATTTCAGCAAGAATATCTCCTTCCGTAATTTTGTCTCCTACCTTAAAAAGCCACTTTGCAACAGTACCTTCTTCCATGGTATCGCTTAAACGCGGCATATTGATTACTTCTACCATAGTAATTATAATTTATGTGATAAAAATGGATAATCTTCTTGATCGTAAACAGCATCGTACATTACGTTCTTATCTGGATATGGAGATTCGTCGGCAAATTTTTCACATTCATTTACCAAATCTCTTACTTTTTTATCTATCTCTTCTAATTGTTTTTCTGTAGCGTATTTTTTCTTTGTAATAACATCTCTAACATAAGTAATCGGATCTTCTTTTTGTTTTTCTACAACTTCCGCTTTCGTACGATAATGTTGTGCATCACTCATAGAATGCCCTCTAAAACGATAGGTCCTTATTTCTAAAAAACTAGGTCCTTCCCCTCGACGAGCTCTTTGAATAGCTTCATCCAATTCTTTTGCTACTGTTTCTGGCTTCATTCCATCTACAGGCTTACAAGGCATTTCGTAAGCTAATCCCATCTTCCAAATTTCGGAATGACTAGCAGTACGTTCTACTGAAGTTCCCATAGCGTAACCATTATTTTCAACACAAAAAACAACAGGTAATTTCCAAAGCATTGCTAAATTAAATGCTTCGTGAAGTGATCCTTGTCGCATAGCGCCATCCCCCATAAAAGTAAGTGTAACTGCATCGCGTTTAAAATATTTATCTGCGAATGCTAAACCAGCACCCAAAGGTATTTGTCCTCCAACAATTCCGTGACCACCATAAAAACGGTGTTCCTTAGAAAAAATATGCATAGAACCACCTAGCCCTTGAGAAGTACCAGTACCTTTTCCATACAATTCTGCCATTACCCTTTTTGGATCTACTCCCATGGCAATCGGCTGTACATGATTTCTATAAGCAGTTATCATTCTATCCTTAGTTAAATCCATTGCATGCAATGCACCAGCTAATACAGCTTCCTGACCATTATAGAGATGTAAAAAACCTCTTACTTTTTGGTTGATATAAACTTGCGCAAGTTTATCTTCAAATTTTCTCCAGAAGTACATGTTCTCGTACCATTCTAGATATGTTTTTTTTGTGATTTTCTTCATTTGTTAACGTACTATTAGCCAATTAGGCAAATTACTACAAGGTTAGCAAAAATACTATATTCTAAGATTCTACAATGCTAGATTTGCTAAAAACTATTAAATCGTTATAGAAAGGTGCTATCGAAAATAAGGGGTAATAAATCTTTTATGGAATTGGATTTAACAATTTTCCCCGATTCTCCCATAAAATAGATAGCCATAAAAGCGTTTTGTTTTACTTCATACTCTGCCAATACTTGCCTACAAGCACCACAAGGAGCAACGGGTGAGGTAACTTTATTTTTTAATGACTTCGCTGAAATCGCCATGGTAGTGATGGTCGCATTTGGATGTGTAGCACCAGCATGAAATATAGCCACACGTTCTGCACAAAGTCCTGATGGATAAGCAGCATTTTCTTGATTATTACCTAAAATAATTTCTCCAGTATCCAACTGAAGTGCCGCCCCAACTTTAAATTGTGAATAAGGCGCATAAGCATTTTCACGTGCTTCATGCGCCTTATTCATTAAAGTTTGAATCGAAGAAGGAAGATCTGAAATAGTATCAAACACTTCTAAATTAATTTCAATTCTTATGTTTTTCACATTTTCTAGTATTCGTCATACTCATCTCCAAAGCTAAATGTTAGTCCGAAACGAAGGGTACCTTCTAATGGACTTACTACACTTGAAGTAGAAATTAAATAGGATATATCTATATTTATTGTAGTATATTTAAATCCAGCACCTAAAGACATAAACTGTCTAGCACCTTTATCTGGGTGCTCATTAAAATAACCAGCTCTAAAAGCAAATACATCTCTAAACCAATATTCTGCTCCTAATGCCCAAGTAACTTCATTTAATTCTTCACTAAATCCGTTTGGCGCATCTGTAAAAGATTGAGTCATTCCTTTAAAGAAGTTAACATCTGGATCTTTTCCTTTATAAATTGCATTGTTATCTATAACAACTTCTCCATCATCTAATTCACCGTTTCCATTATCATCTACAAACTCCGTCCCTCGAATTGGAGGAGTTGGCACTAATAATTTATTAAACTCTATGCTTACCCCAATTTTATTGTATTCATCTAAGATAAAATCAAATCCACCACCAAGAGCAAGGTTTGTTGGCAAGCTACTTTCTGAACCAACTTCATCATATTTTAATTTAGGTCCAATATTCGAGATATTAAAACCACCTCTCCAACGGCCATCAAAACTATCGTAAGCTACTTCTTCACTTTGGTAATATCCAGAAATATCTACTGCAAACGAACTTGCTGCAGTAGCATCTTCATTAGCTGTTTGTAATTTTAAATCGGATCTAATATACCTTCCTGTAATACCCATTGAAAAACGTTCGTCTAATCTTAATGAATAGGAAACATCAAAAGCAAGTTCATTTGGCTTTACAATTAAAGGCTCTTGATCAATAGTTTCTCTAAGCTCTATTTCACCATTGCTAAAATATCTAAAACCGAATGCTAATGCACTTCTTTCATTTAAACGATTATAATAAGTAACATTTCCTAAAAAGATATCACTAACCAAACTACTTAAATAAGGAGTGTAAGTTATACCTATACCTTGTTTAGAAACTGCAAAAGCATATTTTGAAGCATTCCATTGTTGTGAGAATGCATCTGCTGAAGTGGTAACACCAATATCAGCTAAACCTGCAGAACGTGCATCTGCTGCAATTAACATAAAAGGAACACCTGTTGTAATTGCTCGCGAATCATCTGAATTAGGAATAATAACAACTTCTTGTGCTGAAACATTATAAGCGATTAACCCCAATAATGCGAATAAAAATATTTTTTTCATTTAGTAAAATTTTTGACAAATATAATTTTAATTTATTTATAGAATAACTAGTTTTTCAAATTTTTCAACTTGGTGATTAGTTAACGTAGATTTTACGGTAATCTTATATACATATACACCTTTTCCTATACGATCTCCAAAATCATCTTTTCCATCCCAACTTATACTTCTAAATAAATTGCTTCCAGTGGAAGGATATGTACCTCCATGAGTCCAAACTACTTTCCCAGTTACTGTAAAAACCTGCACTTGAACCTCTAATGTTTCGTATTCCCTATTATGATTAAACCAAAATTCTGTATAACTAACAAATGGATTAGGATAGTTTAAAACTCGGTTAATCTCTAATGTCTCATTATTCGCAACAACAAATTGTATATCTGTTGATGATGAATTATTATAAACATCCCAAGCTTTTAATGTAAGGGTATGAATGCCATTTTCTAAATCTCGAAGCTTAAAATTAGTCAATCCTCTAGTGTAATCGTCTACTTCTGCTTGATAATATTCGTTTAAAACAAATGGATTACTTTCATCTCCATCCAATATAGCAACAATATCATGTCCAATACCACTAGCGGTATTAATACCATTTTCATCCTCTAATTTTGCAATAAGAATTGGAGAGTTATTAGTGACACCTCCTGAAACAAAACTTTCATCATTCATAAAGAGCTGTATCAATGGCCCTTGATTATCCTCAGGCGCATCTTCATTTAAGCCACCTATTTTTAACTTTAAATTAAACCCAGACCTATCATCTAATGCACTATCCTCTTGAGCATAAAAGCTTACTCTACCTGTCCCAAAAGGAATTTTGGTGTCTTTTGGCATCACAAATTCAAATTCAAAAACCCCATTAGTTACCTTTGCCTGGCCATTAAAAAGCACTTCACCAAGGGTTTTATAATCTAATATTAACAACTCTCCTCCTACGGAAGTACCATCATTCCCTAAAGTACTTCGATAGGAATCTTTATCAAAAAGTTTCGCTTCTAAAACACCGCTATAATTTGTTTGTAACACATTATTTTCATCAAGAATTTCTCCACCTATCCGCACTTTACTTAAGGCTTTTAAAGTATCTACAGCATCTTCAATTGGAACCCCATTTAATGTAGTTAGATTAACTTTTTGTTTAGGGAAAGCAAGACGCATTGCAGGATCACCTATAAAAAAAACGACTCGCCTATTCTCACTAAGAATATTATTTTTTGATATTCGTACTGCTTCTGAAGGGGGGTTTGGAATATTCATTCCATACCCAAATAATTCGGGTGCCAATTCTTGATTAAATTCTACACCTACAGAAGCCGAAATTGATCTTGTTGTCGTAATTAATGAAATAGCACCTCCTTCTTTGTTCCAAAAACTAAGTTCACCAGCTGTTATACGTAAGGGATTGTCAAACTTTGTAAACTCACAGGTTACGGTTACTATACAAGGAAATTTGTTTTTGTTTTTAAACTCAATTGCTGTTTCTTTAGTATATATACGTTCAGAAGCTAAGCCATCCTCTCCTCCATGTCCAAAATAATTAATAATAAGCGCTCCAACTTCGGTTGCATTTTCGAATGCATCATTTACATCTGGATATCTATCTCCTCCTGCAGATGCAATTTGCCGATAAGAATCCGAATGAATCTTCTTTACATTAACATAAGGTTTTTCTAAAGTAACTTCATCTCCAAGATTATCTAAATTAACTTGTAAGGTTTCGTGTTCCCATGATTTATCAACATCATCAGAGACTAAAACAAAATCATTCCGCCAGTTTCCATAAGATAATTTTGATTCGTAATTAACAATTTTATCAATCATTGCATTAGCAAGACTAACATCATCTACTAACATCCTTCCAACAGCAATGTCTAACTTTTCACTAGCAATCATTAGGCCTTCATTCGGGTCCATATTTCCAAAAAAGTCATCCGACATAAAAGACCTATAGGTACTTTGACTATTTAATGTATGGTATGTTGGAACTATGTTGTTATTATTAGATAGTCTATCCTTATAGTCTACAGAGGTGTCCCCAAATAGGCAAACATATTTTATCCTTTTATCATCTGAAGAAGCATTTTCATATATATAACGCACTAAGTTTCTAATTGCCCCTATATCTTGCTTCCCTGAACTGAATTCTTCATAAATTTTGTCTGTAGTTATAACTTTAATATTAAATCCATCAATATTTTTTCTATGATTCGCTAAACGCAAAGCAGGTTGTAGTAAAAAAGGAGGAACTACAATTAAATAATCAATATCCAAAAAATTCCCAGATTCATCGTTGAAAATAGTTCCTTTTAAATTTTGATTCGGAACTGTTGATTGAGAAATTTTAATCGGTGAAAAATAATCGTTAGAATTTACTGCAACATACTCTCTAACTTCACCTAATTGGGCTTTAAACACAAATGAAGCATTATTCCCTTCATTCTGTTTTGAGGTTATAAAAGTGGGGTTTGAAACATCCCATACTTGTGAAAATTGAGAAGCATTATCAATTCTATACTCTCCAATTCCCGTGGATGTTCCTACAGAGTTTTTTCTAAAAGCCAATTGCCCAGTAACTCCAGATAATTGCCTTATTGCATCCACACTAATAAAATCAAGATATCCAATACTAGTAGGGTTCCCGCCATTATTATAAGCTAAATTAAATGTAACCGTTTCGTCACCAGCTGGCACCTCGCCAACAAATTGATCAACATCTAATAATCTTGGATCATTAATAGGGGTAAAAATCAATGGGTCTAAACTAGTCCCATTAACAGCTATTGCCATAGATGTCGATGACTCTGAAGCAGATGCAACTTTTACTTTTACATTCATAAGTTCACTCGACACTATATTAGGAAAGTTTAATACAAAAGATTGTTCACTTTCTATATCAAATCTATTACTAAACCACTTTCTTCCTACTTTAACCGGACTTTCTTCGTCACTTTCAATAAATTGATAGTCGTTAAATTGGGTAATCACTTCTCCTGGATTTCCAGATGGCTCAACCATTGCTTGAACTCTTAACCCTGGCCCACTCCCTACAGTAATATAATAATAAGATTCGTCACTATAAGGATTTATATTTGTATCATAATCGGTTTCATTTTCTTCACCTAAATAACCTAAGGTACTAGTTCCGTAGAATAAAATAAAATCATTTGAATCAAAACTTCCATCATTTTCACCAATAACTTGAATTGAATTTTCTTGAAGATCAAAAACAGTATTATCTTCATTTAAAAAAGGCAAAGGAGCTCCTCCATTACCATATACTTTAATATTTCTAGGGTTAATACCATCGGTATTCATCCCTAAATCATCTAAAAAGTTTTTATTGATACGATGAATTCCTGTTTTTTCTACTTTAAATTTATACCAGTTTCCAGTTGCTAAAACTGAATTAGTTATTTGCAACTGACGTGCAGAGTTATTTCTACTCTTAGCAGTGTAAGAAATATCAAAAGAAAGAACTTTTTGATAACCGAAACTAGTCTTTACTATTGGCGATATATTTATGACAGTATATATTATATTTCGAGCGGCACTACTTTTAATGTCGTATTTAATTTGATTTGGAACTAGTTTCTTGTTCAGATTCTTTAATTCACTATTGGTCAAGTCTCCGTAAACTATATTCGAAACCCTTAAAGATTTTTCGTCTGCAAAACTATTATCTATCCATTGTTCTCTATAAATCAATTCTTCATCTGTTGGCAAGATTTGCAATGCAGAGATAGATTTATCTTTTGAAAAAGAAACTTTCTTGGATTTAGAATTAGTATCTATATTGGATTTCCAATTAATTTCAATATTTCTATTTTGTGCCAACATCAATAGAGGCATCAAAAATATACTCAAATAAAGTAACGTATTTTTCATCATAATTAGTAACGCTTCAAATATACACTTAGTATAGTAGACTTTTTTAAAAGATTTTCTTGAAATCCAATTATTATAAAATAAATTTAAAACAATTGCGTTTGCTAACAAATCAGTAGAATAAATACCCTAAACCTAACAGTTTATTAAATTTTAAAATATTATTGATATATAATCGTTAATTACTATATTGCGAACCCAACTTTTCTTAACTGAAAACTATGAATATTAAAAAAAACTTAGCTTTTAAGCTACTTATTGTACTATTTACTGCCACTATATTGGTAAGTTGTAACAAATCTAGAGATTATAAAAGCAGCTCAAGAGCTACTGGATGGAAAATGAACGCCAAAGAAGGTGGTTTCCAACATAACCCAGATGCCAAAGAACAAGAGACCGGACCTGGTCTAGTATTTATTGAAGGTGGTACTTACACAAAGGGTAAAGTACAGGATGATCCAATGCACGATTGGAACAATAGTCCAAACCAACAACACGTTCAGTCTTTTTATATGGATGAAACCGAAGTAACAAATCTTATGTATCATGAATACTTAGATTGGTTAAAAACAGTTTTTCCTCCTGAAGATGAAAACTACAGAAAAATTTATGAAGGAGCTGTTCCAGACACTTTAGTTTGGAGAAACAGATTAGGATATAACGAAGTAATGACTAATAATTATTTGCGTCATCCTGCCTACGCAGATTATCCTGTAGTTGGTGTTAGCTGGATTCAAGCTGTTGAGTTTGGAAACTGGAGAACAGATCGTGTAAATGAAATGATTTTAGAAACTGAAGGGTTTACTGCAAGAAACGCTCGTTACGACGTTGAAGCTGGTGAAACTTTTAGTACTCAAACTTACCTTAACTCTCCTACGATGACTTATGGAGGGAATGATTCTATAACAAGAGGAGGAAGTAAATCTGAATCAAGACAAAAAAGAAGTGAAGACAGTACTAATCTTTATGTTCAACGTAAAGACGGATTACTTTTACCAGCATATCGTTTACCAACTGAATCAGAATGGGAATATGCAGCACTTGGTTTAGTAGGATTACGTAATTATAATGTTTATAGAGGTAGAAAAAAATATCCTTGGGAAGGGCAATATACTCGTTCTGGGAAAAGAAAATCTAAAGGTGACCAACTAGCAAACTTCAAACAAGGAGATGGTGATTATGGTGGTATTGCTGGATGGAGTGATGACGGAGCGGATATAACTGCAGAAGTTAAATCTTATGAGCCTAACGACTTCGGTCTTTACGATATGGCTGGTAACGTTGCCGAATGGGTAGCAGATGTTTATCGCCCTATAGTAGATGATGAATTTAATGATTTTAACTACTTCCGTGGAAATGTATATACCAAAAATTATATTGGAGAAGATGGTAAAGTAAAAATCGTTACTGCAGATTCTATAGTTTTTGATACATTAAGTAACGGAAAAATTATTGCAAGAAATTTACCTGGTGAAATTCATCAAGTACCTGTAGATGATAACGAAACTTATTTAAGAACTAATTTCTCTGAAAGTGATCAACGTGATTATCGTGATGGAGATAAAAAATCTAGTCGTTACTACCAATCATTTGATGGTGATGATGATAATGTTGATGACAATAAGAGAATGTACAATTCACCTAATCATTCTGTAACTGCAGATGATGAAGGAAACTTAGATCGTCAATATGATGAATCTTCAGTTAGAACTTCTTTAATTAACAATGAAGTAAGAGTATATAAAGGAGGTTCTTGGAGAGATAGAGATTATTGGTTAGATCCAGCGCAAAGAAGATATTGGCCTCAAGATATGGCTACAGATTATATTGGATTTAGATGTGCTATGTCTCGTGTAGGATCAAAATCTAAAGAAGCAAAAAGACCAAGACATTAAAAAACAAAATATATAAATAAAAAAACCTCTTCTTAATCTGGAGAGGTTTTTTTGTATCTTTAATCGTGTGAAAACAGAAACTCTTCATCAGCATTTTTTAAAATCATCTGGTATTTGTACAGACACGCGTAGCATTACAAAAGACTGTCTATTTTTTGCTTTAAAAGGAGAAAACTTTAACGGCAATAAATTTACTCAAGAAGCATTAAACAAAGGAGCTTATAAAGTAATCATCGATGAAGATGATTATCATAAAGAATCTGGAGAAACTATATTATTTTCAGATGTTTTAACCTCTTTACAAAACCTCACTTCCTACCATAGGGAATATTTAAAGCTCCCAATTATTGCATTAACAGGCAGCAACGGAAAAACAACTACAAAAGAGTTAATAAATGCTGTATTATCTAAAAAGTTTAATACGGTTGCTACCAAAGGAAATTTAAACAATCATATTGGCGTTCCTTTAACCCTTCTATCTATGAATTCTGAAACAGAAATAGGAATAATAGAAATGGGGGCAAATCATTTAAAGGAAATCGAATTATTATGTGAGATTGCTAAACCAGATTATGGTTATATCACAAATTTTGGCAAAGCTCATCTAGAAGGTTTCGGTAGTATGGAAGGAGTTATTAAAGGAAAAACAGAGCTTTATAATCATTTAAAACAATTTAATAAAATTGCATTTGTAAATGCCGAGGACCCAAAACAATTAGAGCTCAGTAAAACGATTAATCGCATCACTTTTGGCAATAAGCAACAAGATTACTCTATTCAATTAAAAGATGCCTCAGAACAAGTCTTAGTGCAATTTAAAGGATTAGACATACAAAGTAACTTAATTGGTTTATACAACTTTCATAATATAGCAGCAGCTATTTGTATTGGCGACTATTTTAAAGTTTCTAAAGAAAACATTAAAAAGGCTATTGAAAGTTATACTCCAAAAAACAATCGTTCTCAATTAATAGAAAAAGGGACTAATAAAATAATATTAGATGCTTATAATGCGAATCCATCTAGCATGAAAGTTGCATTAGAAAACTTTAAACAAACAAAAGGAAAATCTAAAATTGCATTCTTAGGAGATATGTTTGAACTAGGTGCAGAAGCTGAAAAAGAACATCAATATATCGCTGACCTTTTAAAGGAAAGCAATTTTGAAAAAGTCTATCTAATTGGCGAAAACTTCTTTAACACCAAATCTTCTTCATCACAAATTCACAAGTTTAAATCGTTTGACGAACTTAAAAAAGAATTAGACACTAATACAATAAAAGACAGTCATCTCCTTATAAAAGCTTCCAGAGGCATGGCTTTAGAACGTATACTTCAATTAAATTGCTTTGTTTAAAACCATTTTCTTTACTATAGAAATACCACTTTCTGTACTTAATCTTGAAAAATAAATTCCGCTAGATAATTTTAATTCAGAGAGCGACACTTGGTGTGTACCAGCATGCTTTTCTTCATTCACCAATGTTTTAATTAACATCCCAATAGAATTAAAAACTTGTAATTTTACCGTTTCTGAATCCTTAAGAGAATATTGCAAATAAGAGGATTCATCAATAGGATTGGAAGATATTTCAAAATCGAAGGGATTGAAATCTTCATCAGAAACAGACAAAACAGTTAAGTCTACAAAAATCACAGAGGACCCCATAGGAATTCCAAGTACATCTGTACTTTGACTATATCCAATATCGGCAGGAGAATTTAAACTTGGAGTAATAACTGTTTCAGAAACTGAAAAATCATTGTTGTATTTTGTAATTCTAGCAGGTGACCAAGAAGAAATATAATAATTCCCATCACTATCATCATCGATTCCATCAATATTAGAAAAACTAGTAGTAACCAAAGTTGAAACTTCATTAGTTCCTAAATCTACTGCTTTGATTTTCGCATTAGATCCCCAGGTTACAAATAGTAATCGGTTATTAGCTTCATCGAATAAAACACCATTTGGAGTTCCTCCAGTGCTGGATACTATTTCTGTATAAATGGGATTTGAAACATCCGTCACATCTATTGAATATATTTTTCCAGCTGAAAAATCGCTTACCCAAAGTGTATTTGCCCCATCATTTGTTAAGCCATTTAAAAAACTAACACCAGGAATTTGAAGATTCATGACTTCCTCTTCACTTGTTAAATCATATCCTTTAATTGCATTTGAAGCCACAGCAAATAAAGTATTGTCAAGCACTTCTAATCCGTGGGATGCATTTCCAGTACCAAAATAACTTAGATTCCCTTCCCCATCATCTGCAATAATTCTAGAGCCATTAGAAACTAACCATTGGTTATTTATAGGATCGTATTCTACACTTTCAGCAGATTGATAGTTTTGTGACAATAATAGGCTCACATTGAATAAGAAGAAAAGTCTAAAGATAGTTTTCATAGTTTTTTTCGAAACTAATCATTATTATTGAATTTATGGCGAAACACCAAAACAGAATTTTTCGGAAATAAAAAATCCATCAGCCTTGGGCTGATGGATTTTCCGCTTGATGTGGACTACAAGATTACTTCCAGTGATCCAGAACAAACCCAATGCTGCAAATAGAAAATCACATCGCTAAGCGATCTATTTTTTTATTTCCTTCAAATTTTCAAAATGTGATTTTGAAATCTTCGGAAATAAAAAAAATCTATCAGCCTTGGGCTGATGGATTTTCCGCTTGATGTGGGTCATACTGGATTACTTAAAAACACCTAATCACTCCATTATAAATTACTATACGTTTATTTTCAATATATTAAAAATATACTATTTTTAGACAAACCCAAAAAATGTGCACAATTTTAAAATGATATAATACAGGAATAGCTGTATTTTTTTTGCAATAGCAATTTATTGAAATCCTTTTGACGTATTAAACAAAAAATAGAAAACCAAGAGTTAAGTTAAACTTTCAATTATATTTGAATCTATAATATAATTTATGCCTAGATTTTTTAAATATGTTTCTCCTATCATTTTCACCTTTATTATTTCGGGGGTGAATAGTTCACTTTTAGCGCAAGAATTAGAACCTCGGTTATTAACAAATATACCTGTAAAATCAAATATACTAGCAGTCGGTTATGGATATGCTTGGGGAGATATGTTACTAGATCCTGCTATAACAATTGAAAATTTTAATGCTAAGATAAATTCATTTATGGGGGCATATGTCCGTTCCATCAAACTATTTGGAATGTCTGGGAAGGTAGATGTTGTAGTTCCTTTTAGTATAGCAGATTGGTCTGGAACTTATAATGGAAATTATGAAGAAGCATCTCAAACAGGGTTTGGTGATCTAAGAATGAGATTATCAGTTAATTTTTTAGGAGCACCGCCTATTTCATTAACAGAAATTAAAGATTACAAACCAAAAAGTATTATGGGGTTCTCTCTTCAAGTAATTGCACCCACGGGAGCTTATGATTCTTCAATATTACCTAATTTAGGGGCTAATCGTTGGGCATTTAAAACACAACTTGGTTTTGCTCAACATTTTAATAAAGATTGGATTATGGAATTGTATTTGAGCTCTTGGTTTTTTACTCCAAATAATAATTATTTAAATGGAAAGGTGTTAAAACAATCTCCTTTTTTAGGAATTAAGGGACATATAATAAAAACCTTTAAGAATAGGATGTGGGCTACTATTGACGCGGGTTATGGGTATGGAGCTGAGCCAAAGGTAGATAGTGTTAAAAAAGATGTAACTATTTCTTCCTATGTAATAGGAGCCTCAGCAGCAGTTCCAATTGGAATTAATCATACTTTAAGATTCACTGCTAAATCCAGTTTTCGAATTAAACAAGGCCCAGATTTTGACGGTTTATTTATATCATATCAATATTTTTGGAATAAAAACAAATAGATTTACGCACATTTGGAATGTTATTTTTAAGTTATAGTGACTTTAAACCAACCTTTTACAAATGATAAACTTGAGCTAATTATTATTTTTGTAACATTAAAATTATTATGAAAAACGATTCATTGGACAACTATGAAAGCCAAGAATGGAGATTAAGGTTAAGGTTTTTGGCTGATATCACCTTTGCTTCTGCAATGACGCTAATGATTTTTAATTTAAGAATACCGAAATTTGGTCATATCACAGACACTAAAAAATTTGCCCACATATCTCTTTAAATAGCAAAAAAGCATGTAGTTCTATTTTTCATCATTTGATGAGTCATGAAAAGTTGGAAAGAAGAAGGTGTTAACTCATATTGGAATTGAAGGATAAGTACAAAAAATTTAAATATTTTGTATACTTGTATAAATATTAATTTTATTATGAAACACCTAAAAATTGCTTTATTTCTTTTGATTGGTATGATGACTAATCAATTCTTGTTAGCTCAGGATGATATAATTAAAAACTCAATTTTAACAGATAAGTTTATTATTCATGCTGGTATTTTTAATCCAATAAAAAAAGTAAATGTACAAGCAGATGGAAATATTCCTGATGTCTTTGAAGAAGAAGTTGCATTTGATGAGAAATTTGGTTTGAGTGACTTTGAAACCACATTTACACTTAATTTCACTTGGCGTTTTTCGAAAAAATGGCAACTAAAAGCTGAATATTTTGATATAACTAACGTAGGTAATGCTTTATTAACAGATGATGTTGAGTGGAATGATCTAGTTTTTCAAGAGGGTAGTTTTGTAAAAGGAGGTTTTGGAATTTCTTTATATAAAATATTTATTGGAAGAATTATCTCTACGGGAGATAAGCATGAATTAGGTGGTGGCTTGGGAGTACATATATTAGATGTCAATGCTTTTTTAGAAGGCAAAGTTCTATTATCTGATAACCAAATTAATTTTAAAAAAAGTAAAGTTTCTGTTGTAGCCCCATTACCTAATATTGGTGTTTGGTATATATATGCGCCTACTGAAAAGTTGTCTTTTGATGCAAGTGTTGATTGGTTTGGAATAAAAATAGGAGATTTTGGTGGAGGATTGTGGAATGTAAGCCCAGGTATTAATTATCAATTTTTTAAAAATTTTGGTTTAAGTGTACATTATAAATTTTATAAAGTAGATGTTGATGTTGATAAAGATAAATGGAATGGTAATTTTAATATGAGTTTTAGTGGGCCAACTGCTACCTTATATGGTAATTTTTAAATTTATTGCATAAATTGAATATTAAAATTAAGATAGTTTCCTATGATAAAAACAATAAAAAAACCACTAAATTACCGTATAAAATTTATATCTTTTAATGACAAATAAAAAACTTTTCTAAGTAGATTTCAACCTTCATATGACACATACTAGTGAATACCTTAAACCAATTCTTCGTCGCCTTAAAAAATTAATAGACTTGAATATTTTAAATATGCTAAAAAAGGAATCAAATTAGCTGAAGATTTATCTTGAAATTGAATCATGTTATTTTTGGTTAAAGATTAGAAATAATTAGATTATAATCCTAATTTGTCTTCAAACCAATCAAATAATTTTCTCATAGGCTTATTGTCATTAAATCGATAACCTAAATAGATATTAAATGATCCTGAATTTCTTTTAAATTCATCTATATCACTATTAGAATAATTGTAATTTTTTAATTTATATGAGGTGCCAAAAAACCATCGATAACTGTTATATCCAATATTCAATTCACTTTCTATTGCAAAGGTGAGATTATTAAATAATTCTTTACTTAAATTGTTGTCCCCATATTTATATTGAGAATAATTATAACCTATTCCAGGATGAACACCTACAGTAGCAAACCATTTTTTATTATAAACAAAAGTATATAGGTACCCCACTTGTGCTATTAAATCAAAACTATTAATTAAATCAATTTCTTCAACTTCTGGTACATCTGTAAAATTTGTTTCGGTAACGCTATAATTAAAAATCAATCGCGGTATTAAACTTCCAGCACTTTTTAATTGTCTTTCAGTTTGTGCATAATGAGCTCTAAAAGAATAGTTTCGATTTACTATAAAATAAGTACTCCCCTCTATCGATTGCAAAACTGTATTTTTTAATTGAATATCTAAATCATCTCCAGCTGTAGAGGTACTACTAAAAAATCCTTGATAATAATTGTATTTTAGTTCTTGCCTCCATCTATCCGAGAAAAAGAAATTTAAACTCATTGCAAAAGCTTTGCTATCATTAAGTTCTTGAAGGTCCTGTTTGTTTAATAAAAATTTTGGAGTAAATGCAAAACCGATGGCTATCCATTTATAATCTAATGACAGACCCAATTGATATTCTGATGCAGGTCTTATTTCTATTGTTTCTCCAGTAGTTCCATTTTTTAATTCAATTCTTGGTACATCTGAAGTCAACTCACTTCTAATAATAATATTTTCAAAATAATTTACACGATATAATGAGTCATAACCTTCTTTCTCTGCATGTAATACTTGCATCTCAAAATCATAATTTCTTATGTTTTGGGAAAAAGTATTTGTCATAATAAACAAGAAAATAAAGAAAGTACAATTTAGCTTCATAAATCGTTTAATATAATTGGAGCAAGTTACTTAAAATTAAATTTAACATATCAATATTTTGGCTATGTTTCTTCTTTTAAAAATATAGGATGTTTGGTTTATAGTGTAAAATATTAAGATATAAGTGCACAATAAATATTCGAAATTGAAATAGTAGAGATACAATAATTTAAAAGGATGAGAAAAACAATTTTCACTATATGTATGGCAACGTTTCTTTTTAGTTGTAATCAAAATAATAAGAGGATTACAACTTTAGAAAATCAAATAAAAGCTATAGAAAAAGAGTTGAATGATACTTATAAACCAGGATTTGGAATAACAATGAGTAATATTCAATTACATCATTCAAAACTTTGGTTTGCAGGATTAAATCAGAACTGGGAATTAGCCGAATTTGAGATTCACGAAATTAAAGAAAGATTTGATGATATTGAAAAATATCAAGAAGACAAAAAAGAAACCGAAATGATTACAATGATCAAACCTTTTTTAGACAGTCTTGATAAGACAATTGAAGAAAAAGACATAAATAAATTTAAAATTAATTATGGGTCGTTAACTAACACTTGTAATCGTTGTCACAAAGTAAATAATCATGAATTTATAGAAATTAAAATTCCAGATTTTAAATCTATAAGCAATCAAATATTTAAGAAATAAATAACTTTTCAATATTTGCGAAAATAAACGAAAAGATAGTGCATGAAAATTTGCTACAATTCATATATAAGACCATTGAAACAATTAAAATTTTAAAAGATGAGAACATTACTATCACTAACCCTTATTTTGGGAATAACTTTGCTGATATCTTGTAAGCAAGAGCAAAAAAATGAAAGTATAAATCCAACTATAATTTATGGTGGAGGAGATATTATAACCATGCAAGGTGATTCGCCAGAATATACAGAAGCTCTTGTTGTTAGGGGTAATGAAATTTTATTCGTTGGTTCATTAAAAGACGCAAAATCAAATGCGGATGAAGGTTATAAATATATAGATCTTGAGGGAAATACATTATTGCCAGGATTTATTGATGGTCATGGCCTAGAGAAAGGAAAATTAGCAGACATGGTTATTTTAAACAAAAACCCTTTAAAGGTCCAAGAAGAGGATATTAAGAAAATTTTAGTCTTAGAAACAATAAAGGAAGGAGTTTCTGTTTATAAGAAATAACTATTTTTACTTAGTATAGTACCTTGCTACAGCCCTTAACCGTTGTAAAAAAAATAGTGCCAAACTAATTATTTTTTGCTATTTTCGGTATCTTAAATTTAATAGGTATTCTATTCATTTTAATAGTAAGAATTAAATAATAACACATTTATATTATGAAAACATCATATCTAGTTCAAGTAATTTTTGCATCTTTTTTAATTTTAATGGTATCATGTAAATCAGACAACGTGCAAGAAAATTCAAAAAGCACTAAACTTGAGCCGACGAATATTAAGGAACGAACCATAATTGGTTATTCAAACAAACATACTGTTCGAGGAGGTGAGACCATCGAATTTAAACTTTCTGGTTTTAATGGTGGTCAAGCGAACGCTCAGCTAGTTCAAATAATAAATGGAGACAGTATTTCCAAATATAGAGAACATTTTAAGGTTGAACCTGTTAGTAGTTCCTTTGATGGAAATGTTGACTTAATTGAACAAGAATTACATTTAGGCTCTTACATTAATATTGACAATATTAGCAAGCTAGATGAATTTGATGATTTTACTATTGGAGGTTATTTCTATCCTACCTTTTTGCCAAGTGAATATGTTTTTCCAGAAACCATAGATCCTTTTAGTCCACCTTCTGTAGATATTGCTCTATCTCTTGAGAATCAAACCTTATTTAGTAGAATGAATGTAGATGAAAAATTAGGTTGGGCATTACAATTAGATAAAGTTGGGCAATTGATATTTGTTCATGGTAATGGAGACCAAATTAAAAAATACCCAACAGATATTACAATAAAAACATGGGATTGGAGCTATATTGCCTTAGGAGTAGATTCAAATAGTAAATCTGTAACGGTTCATTTAATGGAAACTCCTTGGAGTGCAGGAGATCAATTTGTAGCTCAAAAAACATCTGTTACAATACAGCTCGAGAATGAATTATCTCAAAGTAAAACGCTTCGTATTGCAGCTTTAAGTGCTGGTGAAATTGAAGAAGGGCGTACTTTTTCAAAACCTATTGATGTTTTTACTGGTAGAATTCAAGATATTAGATTTTTCAATAAACAACTCACAGATACCGATCTTGAAGGATTAAAAAATAAGAATCTACCAACAGAATTGCTAAAATCACAAATAAGTTATTGGAATTTCTCTAAAGGTATTGGTACTGGTAATGTTTTAGACGATGGAAAATTAGGACTACATGGAAAATCCGTTAACGTTCCAGAAAGAGCAGTAAGAGGTGTTTTTTGGGATAAACAATCCGTAAATTGGCAAGACGATATTGAAGGCTATAATGCTATTCATTTTTTCGCAGACGATTTGGCCGATGCAGAATGGAAAACAAGTTTTTCCTATCAAATTCCCGAAAGCCTTAAGTCTGGCATCTATGCTGCCAAAATTACTCAGGATGGTTTCGATGAATATATTACCTTTTTTGTTGCAGCTCCAAAAAATAAGCCTACAGCTAAAGTTGCGCTTTGGATGTCTGATTTTAATTATTTAGCTTATTCAAACATTAGTATCGGTGTTTATGCTGAGAATAATTATCCAGGACATAGTTGGAATAAGTCTGATGCAGCATTTTTAGAAAATAATAAACCTTTTGCAACAGGAGGTGTTTATAACAAACACGTAGATGGATCCTATTATTCTTATGCTACAAGATTAAAACCCGATTTAGGAATGAAACCAAATGGAATATTAGCCTATAATTTTGTGGCAGATACACATATTTCAAGTTATTTGGAAGCTATGAATTATGAGTACGATATCATTACCGATGAAATTATTCATGAGGAAGGCATAGATTTATTAAGTAAATATCCAGTGGTGATCAGTTCTACACATCCCGAATATCCCTCTGCAAAAATTTATGATGCTATGCAGGTATATACTAATGATGGTGGACGATTTATGTACATAGGAGCTAATGGTTTCTTTTGGAATACAGATCTTCACCCAACCAATAAAAATATTTTTGAAAGTAGAAATTTTGCTGCTTTAGGAGAACGTTATTTAGAAAGTGGCATTAGAGGTGGTCTTACTGTTGAAGTTGGTAAAATCCCTTGGTCTGCTTTTGGAGTACACACTAGCGGCATGGTATTTACGGGATCAAGCCCCTACAAAAAAACAAAAGATGCCGAAAATCCAAGAGTAAAATGGATGTTTAATGGCACAACTGAAGGTGATACTTTTGGTGAATATGGTATTGATCAAATAAGAGGAGGTGCCGCTGGCTTTGAAGTGGATGCTGCAGATTATACAAGAGGAACACCGAGAAATGCATTAATTTTAGCAGAAGGGAATAGTTTTGAAGGTACAGTAGAAGATATTGTTGTTTCGCAGTTACCGCTTTCAATCTTTTATCACCCTTCAGAGGCAGAATCAATTATCAAGGCAAGTATGGCATTTTTTGAAACACCTAATGGTGGTGCCGTGTTCACAACTGGCTCAATTACGTGGATAAGCTCTACATTTGAAAATAATTACCAAAATGATGTTGCAATTATTACAAAGAATATTATTGATCGATTCTTAGACCCGACACCTTTCCCTAAAGTAGATACAGAAAGTTTAGAAAATGTAAATCGATTATTAGGAAATCCTGAATATGATTAAAGTTTTAAAGGCTATAGTTTGTCTTTTAGTATTATTTTCATGGAACCTGTCATTTTCACAAGTTTCAGATGATTCTATTGCAGATAATCGCCCAAAAAACGAACATTTCTTCGAAGCATACGTCTACTTAATCAGTCAGGATGCTTTGCAATCGAAAGATGCATTCAGTGTGGCTAATTCCTTAAATATTATTGGAGATTTTGTGCTTCTTGGAAGGAATAAATCAAATAGTACACATTTGGATTATTGGGTCTATACTACAGAACCTTCAAATCCTGAAGAATCTGTCCCTGAATTAGCAAATAATGCAGGTTTACTTTGGAATACCAATGATTTAGGTACCAACGTTTTTTTAAGTGGTATTGGAGTATTAGCATTCCGCCAAAATTTATTGAACGACCGATTATTAATAAAAGCAGGGAAATTATTTCCAGGAGTACATTATCAATCAAATTATTATGCTCCTAATAATTCTGAAGTACATATGAATAATATGTTATCTGGTGGCCCCACTTCATCGTGGTTTGGATTACTAGGGCTTGGGCTAATGGCTGAATACACTGATGACTATTGGTTTGGAAAAGCTGGGATTCATGATGCAAGTGCTGTTAAAGAAATAGATTTTGAGAGTTTGTCTGATGGAGCTTTTATGTACATTTTTGAAGCAGGAATTAAAGCTAATAATTCTCTAGACAGAAGAGTTTCGTTGCTCTATTCTTATGTAGATGACAAACCGGATAAAAGTCCAGAAAATGCATGGAGTTTGGGGGGTGTTTATGAATTTGGGGAGCAAGGTTTTTGGAGTTTATATGGAAGATATACCTTAAGAGAAGGTGGTCTTGGAAAAACAGAAGAAGTAAGAATTGAAGATAATAAAGTAATTCATGGAGGTTTTTTAGGAACAACCAAAAAATCCCCTTTTCATTGGAAAAAAGCTGAAATAGGCTTGGCATGGTTTATTGGAGTACCTACAGATTATCAGGTTTCCATAGGCAGTAATACGCAAACAGGTATTGAAACCTATTTTAGATGGAATTTTAAAAAACTTATCCAAGCAGCCTTTGACTTTCAATTAATCCATACTGGAGTGCATTTAGAACCAATTATTGGAGCTAGATTTAAAGTGGGTTGGAATACTTTATTTTAACTATTTCTTAAAATATCACACAAAAATTCACAAATAATTAACCCTTTATTTAAGTGATCATTCCATTTTATTTATATTTGATTAACTAAATCTTGAGATTATGAAATTAAACTACCTTATTCTTTTATTAGTATCATGCATCTTTGTTATTTCTGGAAAAGCTCAAAATAATAATAATATAGTTTATAACCCTACTTTGGGATTGCAGTCTCAAAATAATAGTTTTGGCTTTATAAATAATAAAATTATTGAGGATAATAGCCCAATATCTACTCATGATTTTAAAAATTATTTAAAATATAAAAGTTTTGAATCTGAATATAATGACTTAGTTTATTACTCTCAAACAATTGATACACTTGACACTAAAAAGAAATGGCATAAAACAGATACTGGGGTTTCATTAATAGTAGCAGGTACATTAATAGGTGTAGGAACCTATATTCAAGTAGCAAATGGATCATTTAAATATGATGTTCGTGATGAAATTAATAGGTACTTGCCAGAATTTCATGACCCAATAGACGATTATATGCAATACATCCCCTACGCTGCAGTATTTGCTTTGGATTGGGCAGGCATTGAGAGTAAACATAAAAGTTTAAGAAAGGTTACTACTATAAGTACAGCAATTGCTTTAAATTTAATTATTATTCAAGGTTTAAAATATGGTGTTGCGGAACCAAGGCCAGATGGCTCTTCCAATAATTCATTCCCATCTGGACACACAGCAACGGCATTTATGGGTGCTCATATTTTTCATAAAGAGTATGGTCATAAAAGCCCTTTTTATAGTATTGGAGCATATGTATTAGCATCTATGACAGGAGTTTTTAGGCAATTAAATAATAGACACTGGATATCAGATGTTTTCGTAGGTGCTGGTGTTGGTATTGGTGTTACTGAACTGGCATACTTTTTAAATGATAAGTGGTGGGACGAAAAAGGTGTTAATGAATATGTCCCTACTGAAAGAATTGTTAATAATGGCAAACCTTCATTTTTGGGTTTAAAGGTTGGATATGCTAGTTTAATAGACCTTACGGATGACAATGAACCTGGAATTACTTCAAAATCAGGGTTTAAGGTATCTGTAGAAGGAGCTTACTTTTTTAATAAATACGTTGGTGTAGGTGGTGAAATAGGATTCCAAAGTTTCCCAAATTCTGTTAACGATGATGTTAAACAAGAATTTATAGGTTATGGGTATGATATTAAAGCTCAATCTTCAGGGGATAGAATGTATTATGCTGGTGGATATTTTCAGTATCCCTTTGGAAAAAATGCAATCGGTTCCAGATTATTATTGGGGGCTATTTCAGGACCTAATACTAAGGTTTATATAACAGAAAGAAATACTCCAGAAGATACTCAACCAAATGAATTAATTTATGCAGAATATGACCCTTCAACATCAATTAGTTGGGCTACAGGTTTTAATTATAGAAGAGTTTTAAATGATAACCTAGCATTGCGATTATTTTTTGATTATAATATTGGAGATTCAGAATATAGCGTTAAATATATAGAGTATATAGATAATGGTACACCCGTGTATTCTCCTTCCATTAAAAAAGTTGCAAAATATGATTCCTATTCAATTGGTATGAGTGTAGATATTATGCTATGGTAAAAATGTAAATACTCAAACCCTATAAATAATGATTTTAAATGCGATTAACTGGATTTAGATTCGAGTAAGGAATTACGAAACGATTATCGAACTTTTAGAACATATCGCATCCAGCCCTTCTAATCTCAATAGATAATAATAAATTCCTAAACTACAAAACCATTACATCAATTTTATGTTTCTATTACAACTTCATATTTCAAATCAGTAATAAGTAAAAGATACTACAACTATATAAAATTCTTAAAAGACAATGATTTTATTACGATTAAAGGTAGAGCACTGGATAATTACGAAAGTGGAACAGGTCTTTTCGGTGATACAAGAATAGTTGAGTCATATAAGGTAGGAGAATATCCAAAATCATATAGATTATTAGAGTATCCCACAAAACAAGATAAAGATTATTCATTTAAACTGACTTTCAAATCTAATAATGTAAGTCAGAAAAATGAAAACTTCTTATTATCCATTGGTATTACTAACCCCAAAATAACTAGAGACAACTACGGATTTAGGCTCTATAACTGCCTTAGTACTATTTATAAAGAGGTATTACCCACCAAAGGTGATTTAGTGTATTATGATTTTAAAACAAGTATTCCGTGTCATACAAGGAAAGTAATCATTGATTTTTTAGAAAAACAAGGGTTAAGTAATGAAGATCCCTTCTTAGAATTATTTGAAGGAGATTTTTATTTAAATTGGAATATAGTATTAGATCTAAAATTTGAAGGTATTGATAGAGATAAAGTCAAAAAACAATTTTCATCAGTAATATTTGGCGAATCTACAGACTACTCACCAAAAACCAAGAGATTAATAAAAGAGAAATTCCCCCTATTTAATAACCTATTAAAAAGAGGTTTCGGCAGTAAGTCAGTAAGACAGTAAGACAGTAAGACAGTAAGACAGTAAGACAGTAAGACAAGAAACCAAATTTGTACTTGATGAGGTAGTTTCAAAATTAAATTTAGACAGAATATTTTGCATACATGATGGATTTATCGTTCATAAAGTAGATGAATTTAGTATGGATCAAGAACTCGCTTCAATGAATTTTCAGGAACAAGGATTTACATTAGTCAAGACAGAGATAGAAAGTAAGAAAATTTGTGGTAGGGAAAGTCCAATAGTTTGTTGCGCACTTTAAAAAAATAAAAATAAATACTAAATATATATCCACCCTACATATCCACCTTTAACATGAAAGCCTGTATACCTCTTACACACAGGCTTTCGATGTGGGTCATACTGGATTCGAACCAGTGACTTCTACCCTGTCAAGGTAACACTCTGAACCAACTGAGTTAATGACCCCTTCTTTTCAAAAATACGTTTTTAACGCGAATATCAAGAATAGTACTAACTGCGTTGATCACTTCTAACTCACTCCTGCAATTACAATCCCTAACAATGCTATCACATTGGAGGGATTACTTATAGTTTTCCCTACAATGAAACCACTTCTGCAAATACAATCCCATTACAGGCTACGCCTATTTGTGATTTTTTATTTCCAAAACTTATGAAAATAATATTCAAGGATTAACTTCGTTGATCCCTAAAAGAGCTCTCCTGCAATTACAATCCTTATTCCACGCTAAGGCGTGGATGGGATTTTTTATTTTTAAAACTTATGAAAATTCTTTTCAACGTTTTTAAAATAAAAAATCCCGATACATTTCTGTATCGGGATTATACTTGATGTGGGCAATGAGGGATTCGAACCCCCGACCCCCTCGGTGTAAACGAGGTGCTCTGAACCAACTGAGCTAATTGCCCTCTCTGTTAGCGGTTGCAAATATAACTTAGTTTTTATATTCAACAAACATTTATTACAAAAATATCATAATATTTCTGCTACTACAAATGTGCTTCCACCAATATATATTAAGTCATTTAATTCTGCATTTGTCAAAGCTGCATTATAAGCTTCTTTTACAGACAAATAAGACAAACCATTCATCCCATATGGCAATGCATTAGATTTTAAAGTTTCTTGACTAAAACCACGAATGACATCGGGTTTACAAAAATAATAAGTCGCTTCTTTTGGAAAAAGCGGTAATATTCTGTCTAAATTTTTATCATCTACAACTCCTAAAACCATATGAAGCTTATGATAACTTTCTTTTTTTAGTTGTTTTAAAACCAACACCAGTCCTTCTCTATTGTGAGCCGTATCACAAATTACTTTAGGCTGTTGCTGTAACACTTGCCATCTTCCCAATAAACCTGTATTAGAAACAATATTTGATAATCCTTTTTTAATTGCTTTTTCAGAGATATTCCATCCTTTCTCTTTAAGAATATCTAAAGTTTTTACTGCTGTTTTACAATTTCTAATTTGATAGTCTCCCAATAAATCTATTTGGTAAACAGTTATTTCTTCTTCCTCAACAAATGTTATGGGGCAATTGTTATTTTTTGTAGTTTTTTGAAATACAATCTTAGTTTCGGGTAATGTTTCTCCAATCACAACAGGAGTATTTGGCTTTAAAATTCCAGCTTTTTCAAATGCAATTTCCTCTAAAGTATTTCCTAAAAACTTAGTATGATCCAAGCCTATATTCGTTATTACAGACACTTCGGGCTGTATCACATTGGTACTATCTAACCTACCTCCTAATCCCACTTCAATAATTGCAATATCTACTTTCTCTTTTCTGAAATAATTAAAAGCTAATCCTACCGTCATTTCAAAAAACGACAACTGATTTTTTTCAAAAAAAGATTGGTTGTTTTTTACAAAATTTGTTACTGCTTCTTCAGTAATCAATTCTCCATTAACCTTAATACGCTCTCTAAAATCTTTTAAATGCGGAGAAGTATACAAACCAGTTTTATAACCCGCTTCTTGTAAAACAGAAGCCAACATATGGCTCGTTGATCCTTTTCCATTGGTTCCAGCAACATGTACCGATTTAAAACTCTTTTGTGGAGTTTCTAGATGCGACATCAACTTTAGCGTATTGGACAAATCTACTTTATAAGCAGAGGCACCTACTCGCTGATACATTGGTAATTGCTCAAAAAGCCAAGCTATGGTTTCAAGATAATTGATACGAATATTTTTTGAAGGTTACTTTACAATTAGTTTCTTAGTCGTCTTTTTAGTCCCTTGCGTTAACTGCATATAATATATTCCAGAATTAACAGCCTCTAATGAAATTCTATCTTCAGAATTGGATACATTTATTTCCTCAATTAACACCGTTCTTCCTAATTGATCAAACACAACAACCTTTAACTTTTCAGATGAATTTAGTGTAGAAATATTTAAATAATCAGAAGCTGGATTAGGATATATTTTAACTTCAGAAGCAAATAGATCTGTTTCATTTCCTAAAATATCATCCGCAATATTTAATTTATAGCTTGAACGCCCGTAAGTAGCTACATACAAATATTCTGTAGCCTCATGAATATACATATCATTCACCACTACAGAAGGCATATTTAGCCCTAAGGGTTGCCAATTTACACCTTCATCTAAGGAAGCAAGGACACCAATATCGGTTCCTAAAAACAAATTACCATAACTATCTTTTAAGATATCATTTACAGGAATATCTGGTAAATCGGTAGAAATATCAACCCAGTTTGCACCATAATCAGAACTCTTAAACACATGACCATTATCCTCTCCATAACGATACCCAGAGAATGTTACATATACTGAAGAAAGATCCTCTCTGGATGCTAAAACTTTAGTCGTCCATAAATCCGGTAATGCTGCTGAAATTAAATCCCAATTAGAACCTCCATCTTGGGTCACCCAAACATTGCCATCATCGGTTCCGGCATAAATCACATTGCTATCTAAAGGGGATACATCGATAGTTGTAACAGTACCAAATGCTAAATTACCACTATGTGGTCCATTGCTTAAATCTGGACTTATAGCTGTCCAATTCCCAGCAGCATTAGTAGTTTTATATACCTTTTGAGTTCCATAAAACAAAGTTTGGGAATCTGCTGGATCAAAAGTAATCACAGTGTCCCAATTATTAGTATCTCCACCAGGTATTCCTGTTAAGGCACCGCTAAATGAAGCTCCATTGTTTACAGATTTTCCTAAATTTCCACGTTGCGATAAGGCATAAATTACGTTGGTGTTGCTAGGGTCTACCAGGGGTTGAAAACCATCCCCTCCAAAAATCGACTGCCAATCATCCAAGCCACCTGTTGTGGTTCTAATGGTATTATTATCCTGAGTTCCTCCATACACTTTATTTGCATTTTGAGCATCTACGTAAAAACGATAAAACTGTGTAATGGGTAAGGTATTATCTTTAATTGAAGTATTCCCATTATTAGAACTTATATACAATCCGCCATCATTACCAATCAAAACCTCGTCAGGTACAGAAGCATTAAAAGCTACTGCATGCTGGTCCACATGAACATTAGAGAAGGTAGAACTCCAAGTATTTCCTCCATCTATAGATTTTTCCATTACAAATCCTGAATTATAAATAACATTTTCATCGGTTGGGTCTACAAATATTCCTCCAAACCACCAATGATAAGAAGTTCCATTATTAATAGAATTTACCTGAGTCCAAGAATCTCCCCCATTATCTGTTCTATAAGTCCCTTCAACATTTCCAATTTTATCGGTATAAAAAGCATATAACACATCTGGATTAGATTGTGATATATCAATACTAATTCTTCCTTTATCGTTTGCATTAGACGGTAGACCATTGGTTAATTCTGTCCAATTATCACCTCCATTTTGTGAACGATAAATTCTTGAGGTTTCCCCACCATATTGTCTATTGTTTGTTCTTCTTATACGCTCCCAACTTGCTGCATAAAGAATATCCCCATTAGTTGGATGAATAGACATATCGATGATCCCTGTAGAATCACTTACAAATAAAACCTGCTCCCAAGTATCTCCATCGTTTGTAGAACGATAAACTCCTCTCTCCGTATCTTTTCTGAAAAGTGGCCCCATAGCAGCTGCAAAAATGGTTTGATCATCGTTTGGGTCAATCAATACTTTACCTATACTACCTACATTTGGAAGTCCTTTAGATTCCCAAGTAATTCCCCCATCGGCACTTTTAAACATACCGTTTCCATCATAGGCCAAAGAACCTCCTCCAGCATTTACTTCACCTGTACCAACCCATATGACATCGGTATTGTTTTTTGAAATCTCCATATCTCCAATGGAAAGCATTTCTTGTTCATCGAAAATAGGGTTCCAGTTCGCACCTCCATCGGTAGTTTTAAAAATCCCACCTGAAGCTGCACCTACATAATAGGTTTCTGCTTGGTCTATTGGGATTTCAATATCTGTAATTCTTCCTCCAATATTATTTGGCCCTGAAAACTCCCAAATCACATCGGCGTTAGAACTACGATTAGCTTGTTCTTTTTTCCATTGTATAGCTTTAGAATAGGCATCGGGTTTAATTTCTCCAGTAGGATAAGCACGCTGCATAAACATAAAATCGTGAGGTGATTTTTCAATTTTAGCGATTTTAGTATTATTCTTTTCTGAGGAATTAGTGCAACTAACCATAAAAATTGATGCAACTAATAAAAGTAGTATATAACGAATCATAGCAAATAATTTTATAAGCTATAAAGATATTGAAAAATGTATTAGAATAATGGTTTTGTAATACTATTCCGAAAGGCTAAATCTGTAGATGATTTTCCCAATTTGTTTATTAGGCGCCTTATCGTCTTTATTAAATTTTGTAGCAAGAGCTGCTCTTTTTGCAGGATCTAATAGACAGGGGGAGTTGTTAGTAGTACCTCTAACTCCTGGCATTGCCTTGATCACGTTTCCATTTCTATCCACTTCTATACTTACTACAACCGTACCTGCTTCGTTACAATCTTGAATGATCTTCTTTTTATTAAGTGCTTTTCTTCCACCCAACATATAATTTCCATCGCCATCCAATCCTTTGCCATTTCCATAATAACTTTTTGCATTGGGATCGCCATCAGGATCTCCTTTATCTCCTCCTGTTTTATCATCCCCTTCTCCACCTTGATCTACACCATCACTTTTTGGCCCATTGATTAAACTAGAAAGTGCATCTGTAGTAGATTTATCGGGTTTAGGATCTGGTTTCTTTTCTGGCTCCTTAACTGGTTCTTCCTTTTCTGGAACTTCTTCCACCACTTCTTTTACTTCTTCTTTTTTCTCTTCCTTTTTAATAACTGGCGCCTCCTCATTATCCTGAGTTACCACTTCCTCCTTAATTTCTGCTTCTTGTTGAACCACAGGTTTTGTTGTGGTAGGCTTAGGGGCGGTTTTAATTTTTTCGGTAGGTTGTACTTTTCCACTTCCAGCATCCATCGTCCCAAAATTAACAGCAATCCCATTTTCTGGTGGTGGATCTAAATAAGACAATCCCACATAAAATAGCAACAATAAAATAATCACGTGTATCACCACAGTGATCCTCATACTCTTTCTTTTATGTTTTGTATCTAGTAAACTCATTGTATATTATTAATAGAAAAGAGATTCTTTACATCCGTTCAGAATGAAAAATATCTAATTTGGCCGAACTGCCAATACTACTTTATAGTTATTTTTATTGGCAATATCCATAACAAAAACCGCGTCTTCAATAGGCACTCCTTCTTCAGCACGAAGAATTAATGTTGGACTTTCTTCTCCGCTTAATGCTTTCTTTAACTCTGATTCTATACTAAACTCACTTACCCTTTCCTTATTCACATAATAAGCACCATCTTTAGTAATACTTACCGAAGCATTTTGCTTGTTGGTCGTTTTTCCTTTTGCTTTTGGCAAAATTAAATCTAAAGCATCAGGGGTAATGGATGGTGATGTTAATAAGAAAAATACCAATAACAGAAATACAATATCTGTCATGGAGCTCATACTAAACTCCGCACTTACTTTATTTCTTCCTCTTAAATTCATATTACCAATTTAATTTTAAAGTGTTGGATAAATTCATTGAATTATTTTTCTGTGCAATCGAGGCGAAAAAAAGTAACATAGCCTTAGCTACGTTTATTTTTTTAAACGATGAGTGGGCAAAAAAGAAACTATTAATATTCGACATTTTAAATTTATATTGGTATTAAGCAGGTTCGTTTAAAAGATCTAAGAAATCTACAGCAGTTGCTTCCATTTGATGCACAACTTTATCGGTTTTGACCACCAAATGATTGTAACCGATATAGGCTATAATACCAACAATCAAACCAGCAACTGTGGTTGTCATCGCGGTATATATTCCTTCCGCAAGGGTTCCCATTTCTGCTTGACCACTACTAGTTGCTAGAGTATGAAAGGCTAATACCATTCCGATTACTGTACCTAAAAAGCCAATCATAGGAGCAGCTCCAGCGATTGTTGCTAGAATACTCACGTTTTTTTCGAGTTTGTAAACTTCTAACTTTCCCGCGTTTTCAATGGCAGTGTTAATATCTTCCAATGGATTCCCAATACGAGATATTCCTTTTTCAGTAAGCCTAGAAACTGGTGTATTTTGTTGCGCGCACAATTCTTTTGCAGCCTTTATATTCCCACTGGACACATTATCCTTAATCTGATTCATAAAATTACGATCGTAATGTGTTGCAGCTTTTATTGCAAAAATCCTTTCAAAATAAAGGTAAACAGCCACAAAAAGAAGTACAAACAGCACCCCTATTATTATTTGGCCTGCTGCACCTCCATTCATCAGCAATTCCATGATGGATAAGGTTTTTTCTTCAACAATTGGTTCAAGATCCTGAATTGCTTTTTCAGAACCGTTTTGGATTAAAAAATTAATCATGTAGGTATAGGTTTAAAATGAATAACGTGATTCGGTTTAAGAAATTGTTAGGGTTAAAATAGTTTAACTAAATACTACTCTCTCTAATAGTAAAAAGACTGCTGCACCAACAATAAATCCTGCAAATGCTAACCAAGCAACTTTTTTAAGATACCATATAAAATCTATTTTCTCCATTCCCATAGCCGCAACACCTGCAGCAGAGCCTATGATTAACATAGAACCACCAGTTCCAGCAGAATAAGCTATAAAATGCCATAATACAGAATCTGTAGGCGAATCGTACATTCCGATTGAAGCAGCAACCAAAGGAACATTGTCTATAACTGCAGAAAGTATTCCTAACAGCACAACAACAACATCCTGATTTGGTATGGCTCCTTGCAATAACTCGGCTACATAACGAAGTGTTCCTACCTCTACTCCATCTATGACTCCATAAACCAAGGATTCTAATCCGGCAACAGCCATCAAAATTCCTAAGAAAAATAAAATACTTGAAATCTCAATCCTAGATAATGCTTTATGGGCAGAATATAAATGACGCCTTTCATCTGAAAAGTCTTCTTCTGGATGGATATATTCAGAAACTAACCATACTACACCAAGTGCTAACATCATACCAATATATGGTGGTAAATGGGTTATGGTTTTAAAAACTGGAACCGAGACAATCATTCCTAATCCCAAATAAAGCATCGTTTTACTACTTAATAAACGCTCTGCTTCTATATTCATCTCCGTATCCACTTTAATATTTCCTTTAAAAACTTTTAAGTTTCCTGCAATAAAAAATGGCACTATAAAACAAACAACTGAAGGGATTACTACAGTTTTAACCAGTCCCATTGCGGTTACTTTATTTGCGATCCAAAGCATTGTCGTGGTAACATCTCCAATTGGAGACCAAGCCCCACCTGCATTAGCCGCAATAACTACCATTGCTGCATACCATAGACGCTCTTCTCTACTATGTATTAATTTTCTTAATAAAGTAACTAATACTATGGTAGCAGTTAAATTATCTATGATTGCTGAAAGTACAAATGCTAATATTCCAATTATCCATAATAATTTTTTCTTGCTCTTCGTTCGAACCGCACTTTTTAATATTTCAAAGCCTCGATGCAAATCAATGATTTCAACGATGGTCATCGCACCAACTAAAAAGATTAGAATTTCTGATGTCTTTCCTAAATGATGCAATAAGGTATTTTCAAAACCATGCTGCGCAGTTTCTCCACCCGTTAAAAAACTAAAAACATTTTCGTGTGTATCTATTATGTTAAACCAACCATTATGAAAACCAATTGCAAGTACAGCCCAAATTAATGCTGACATTAATAATGCTGGAACCGTTTTATCTAATTTTAAAGGATGTTCTAGTGTAATGGAAAGATAACCAATAACAAAAATTAATATAATAATAGACGTCATGTATTAGATTTTTAGTGAATTATAAAGAGGGAATTAATAATAAATTTATTATTTTAAATAAATATTTTAAGGGCTGAAGATAAGGAAAAAAGAATATTATCAATAAATTTAAGGGATAAATATTTCCCCAGAAGAATGGTCTTTTTCAGCCCCAGTAACACTCGACAAACAATTATCTTCATCTCTTAAACGCAACACTCCTAACAAACCAAAAATCAATGCTTCTTTATATTCTATGAGTTCTGAAGAAGGAATAACAATCTTTGTATTTGAATGTGATTTTAATCTATTTATTAAATATCGATTATAGACTCCTCCCCCAGTCATTAAAACCGAAGCCTTATCCCGAAATTGATTTGCCAACTGAATTACTACATGTTCTACAAAAGTGTGTAAAGTATCTTCTGATGAAATTTCTGATGCTTCTAAAATTGGAAATATATTTTTTTGCACCCATTCCAAGCCTAAAGATTTAGGAGCTTTTTTTGTATAATATTTCAAGTTATTTAATCTTTGAAGCATTACTGTATTTAACTTTCCTGAAGCGGCAATATCCCCATCTTCATCATAGGGTTTACCAAACAACTCCGCATAATAATTCATTACAATATTAACCGGGCAAACATCAAAAGCAATTCTATTAAAGTCTTTATTTTCAAAAGAGATATTTGCAAATCCGCCTAGATTTAAACAATAATCATAATTCGAAAACAACAATCGATCTCCTATAGGTACTAGTGGCGCTCCATTCCCTCCTAAAGCAACATCTTGAGCTCTAAAATCACAAATTACTTTTTGCTTTATCGTTTTAGCTAATAAGGGCAAATTTCCTATTTGTAGGGTTAAACCATTTTCGGGTTGATGCCATATGGTATGTCCATGAGAACAAACTCCATCCAGGTTTTCAATTTCATGTTTATCTATAAATTTTGAGATAACATCTGCCAAATACCCAGTATAGTCCTTATTAAAACCAACCATCTTCTTATTAGAATAAGAAATAGCTTCTTGCAAATTCTTTTTCCAAAGTTTAGAATATGCTAAGGTTTCCGATTTTAAAATTTCAAAACTCCAAATCCCTTTATCAGAAATTTGAAATTTTAATTCCGCGAGATCAATTCCATCTAATGAGGTACCACTCATCACACCAACTACATGATAGTTCTTTTTTTTCAATTTAATTATTCCAATTAATAATTTAAAAATACATTTAAAAAAACCAATATCCAATTATTTTACTATCAGCTTGAAAATACTAAAGTTGCATCAAATAACTAAGAGGATTGAGGTTTGAGATTTGAAATTTTAAAGGTATATTTGCCTATCTTTTTTTTGAAATAATTAATATAGATTTTAATGGATTTTAGCCTTACCGAAGAGCATATAATCTGTCTCTTATACACATCTGACGCTGCCGACGATCTACTCTGTGTA
>OLHJ01000025.1_pt1 | contig 82724 bp, 70 predicted proteins | sample 1609491 | NCBI WGS metagenome assembly OLHJ01 (sample SAMN05416861, study PRJEB24817) | seawater metagenome | isolation source: Sea water | place: Canada:Atlantic | collected 2013-11
CGATGAATTTCAAGATAGCTATTTCTTTACTGGCAATAGCGGCGAGACGATAGTACTAGACCTGACCGCCAGTGAATTCGATACCGTACTCAACCTACAGTCCCCTTCCGGCGAATTATTCGAGAACGATGATTATCAAGGCAGCACGGACCAGTCACAAATACAGCTGACTCTGCAAGAGTCTGGTCGCTATCGCATTCTCGTATCATCCTATAGCAGCGGCGAAACAGGCGACTATCAGCTTGCCGTTCGCTCCGCCGAAGCTCTCAGTTCGGTTGCCAGCAGCGCCTCTTCCGGCTCGCAAGTGTATGGCATATTTGCCGGAATAGCCGACTATCCCGGCACTGGTAACGATCTAGATTTAACTGATCAGGACGCGATCCGCGCTCGTGATGCACTGATAGCTGGGGCTGGCATGAATGCCAATAATGCCTATACGCTGCTTAATGACGATGCCACCGGGGACAATTTTCGCGCAGCCCTGAGCAACATCAATGCAGACATAGGCGCTGACGACACCCTAGTGATTTTCTATTCGGGTCACGGCGATCGAGTGCCACGAGCGTCTGGCCCAGACAGTTCCGACCCTGATGGGCTAGATGAAACTATCGAACTCTATGATGGCCCAATGTTGGATGATGAATTGGCCGCCCTGTTGGACAACAGCAATGCCGGCACTATTTTATTAGTGATGGATTCCTGCTTTAGCGGCGGCTTCTCGAAGGATATCGTTTCCAGACCTGGCCGCATGGGCCTGTTCTCCTCCGAAGAAGATGTTACTTCACAGGTTGCTTTCAAATTTCAAGCTGGAGGCTATCTTTCTGTCTTCTTCGACGAGGCAATTCGAGAAGGCTACGCAGATAGAGATGAGAATGGCGAAGTGACAGCTATTGAACTCAGCCAGTATTTACACGGACGCTATCGAGCCGATGTGAAATCTCTAGGCACTACCAGCTATGTGCGAACCTCTGGACCCCAGTCGGCCTACCAACACCTAGTTGTAGATCGCGGCGGTGTCGGCCCCTATAACGTACTATTCAATAGAAACTAACCGAGAAACTGAGAACCGCAGCTACCGGGCCAAGACCTTAAATACAGGGTACTTGGCCGATGTTGAGTTTTCTAACTCTCGTTCCAAATAGTCATCGAACAGATTCCAATAAGCCAGACCATCGTCAGCCTCGGGCTCTAACAGATAAAAAATCAGGTTCGCTAGTCGATTGTTCATGGCTACATAATAATCGCCTGCCGAAAAACTCTTTACCTCAGACTCAAAAGACCCAAGTAGGCGCGAATTTCGGTGATTGTTCTGAACGAAGTTTTGCTTCTCGATCTCTGTAACTCTAAAACTCTCTCCGCTGAATTCCTGATCTTGACCCAGCCTACTCACCTCGACTCCATGCTGGCCTAACTTCGCCGCGAGCACTTCGAAATCCGCAGGAAACACATAGGCCACGGGCACTGTAGCCGACTTGACCGCCTCGAATGCATTGAAATTCTGCACCCCTTTGATCTCAACAATCTCCGAACTACGCACAAATTTCTGACTGCCATCGTCAGCGATATAGGGAATATATTTGTAACTCAACAAATCTAGCGGCTCTTCCAACGCTACCATTTCAAACTGAACGCCATTCTGATAACTGCCTGCGCTCAGTTCTATTTGCTCCACGACACGCATATCTGCTTGACGATTTATTTCTCGGATCTCACTTGCATGGGCATTTGAATATTCAAGTATTTCGTTGACGAAGGCATTCGCCGCGTGGACCCTTTTATAGAATCGATCGTGCGCAAAAGTCTCGCTCAATATCGCCATTCGATTTCGCAGCCCCATATTATTTGTTAGGTAACGCGGAGCATGATGATAGGTTCGCAACTCAGTGGGCGGCCAATCGCGGTAATCGAAGCCGCCATACCAATTGAAATCTAAGTTGAACTTTTCTTTCACCGACTGACGTATCGCCGGCAACATGACTTCGCTAGTGTAATCTGACGGCGCGGCATCCCCAGCCGTATGATAGGAAGGCGCATAGGTGAGCGAGTAGCCATGCCAAGTGCCATTGGTTGTGTGTAGATCCACAAACAGATCCGGATCCCAGCGCTGGATGACATTTTCATACAGCGCCGCCGTCTCGATGGTATCGATGATCATGCCGTCGCGATTGAGATCGTAGCCGTGTGCGCTACGCTGTCCTGCAAGTAAAGGGCTCATTTCTTGTGAGGGACGCGAGTCGTCAGTCATCTGATCGTTTCCGTCAGAATTGTAGACAGGTAGAAACAGAACTATCTGGTTTTCTAAGAAGTGCTTTTTGTCGCCGAGTAAAATTTCCCGCATCGCGATCAGACTAGCTTCCTTTCCCTCGATTTCTCCACCGTGAATATTGCCTTGTATATAGACCACTAACTTTCCTGAATCCCTCGCCGCCTCAGGCGTTCTTATAGGCGGATCGGCCAGCACTAGTAACGGCACATTTTTGCCTTCCAGACTGGTTACTAGTGTTTCTCGATGCAGTAACTCACTACTCGCTTGCAGCGCATCCACCACTGACAAAACTTCGGCAAATGTGGAAGTGCGTTCGTAGTTACTCAACTCCGCCGCGGTAATCATCTCCTCAGAAAAGCCACTATCCTGAGCATTGGCAATTGTTTGGCAGGCCAAGCCGACCAAAAAAGGGAAAATCAGTTGTTTCATTCTCTATTTCCAAACTGCGGTGAAGTGAATTTTAAGGGCTGTATAGCCCGTTACTCGAAAGGCCCAGCCATAGGAAAGCTAGTCTAGCGATGCCCATAGTGCAAGCCAAATCCACCCCCCATAGGCGTCCAATCCTGCCGCCCATCATGAAGCTATTTAGCGAGCCATTATTGTTTTTGTGACAGTGTGTAACTTTTACCGAGCATTCAGTCGGAGACTCCCGTATTTCGTGCCTTTGAGAGGAGCTAACTTGCGCCCAGATGTTGCTTTTTAAAGCGAAAACTAATAGCCTCGTTGGTAGCTAAGCTAGTGATAAATAGGCGCGCAAATTGTAAGGATTTAGCGTGTATTCAAAATCAACAAAAAACGGAGCAATGTCAGTGAAATCCAAACTCACACGCAGACGTTTTATCAAGGGAGTTATTTTCTCAGGTGCCGCCGCTACAACTGGCACGGGAATCTACCTCGCAGCAAATGCCCAATCTGGACAATCTGCTGCCGAACGCTTGGTAACACTCAACATTAACGGTCGCGAGCGACGCGTTGATGTACTACCAATGGAAACACTCGCCAATACCCTGCGCTACAAGCTGAATATGACCGGCACCAAGATCGGTTGTAACCGCGGCGAATGTGGCGCCTGTACTGTATTGATCGATGGCGTCCCTAACTACGCATGCTCTGTGCTTACACAGAACGTAAAAGACAAAGCAATCGTGTCCATCGAAGGCGTTAAGGAAACCGATGGAACATTGCATGCTGTCCAGCAGGCTTTCATTGCAGAAAACGCTCCCCAGTGTGGATTTTGCACACCGGGCCAGGTGATGTCGGCAGTGGCCTTGCTCAACAGCAACCCACGCCCGACCAAAACGGAGGCCGCCGCAGCAATGTCAGGAAATCTCTGCCGCTGTGGAGCTTATGAACATTATCTTAATGGCGTGATGCGCGCCTCGGGGCAATTAGCATGAGTACTCATATAGGTAAAGATTTCACACCACCAGACATAGCCGGCAAGGTAACTGGTGAGATTAAGTATGCTGAAGACTATAAGCGAGAAGGCATGGTCTTCGCCCGTTTACTAACTAGCCCTATGCCAAGTGGCCGAGTAGTAAGCATAGATACCTCCGAAGCATTGCGCATGGACGGCGTTATCGGTGTATTCACCGCAGACGACTTACCGCCTGTACCACCGCCGGGAAATCCGGCACTGGCTTCGGAATATGTCACTTACGTCGGACAGCCAATCCTAGCTGTCGCAGCGATCACTGAAGAGATCGCCGAATCGGCTATCGACAAGATCCGCATCGACTTTGAACGCCGTGATTTCGTCGTAGACCCTCTCGAGAGCCTTAGCCCAGGTGGCAGCAATGCCTATCCCGAAGGCAACGTTCTAGTGCGGACTCGCGAAGAAGGACCTGAAGGCGCACCAATCGTAGGTGCTGAGATTCGCGACATTAAGTGGCCACAATCTGCTATCGACGCAATCAAATCAGGTAGCGAGCCAGTCGGTGGCGAGTTCACAACTGAATGGGCATTCGGCGACCTTGATGCTGGCTTCGCAGATGCGGCGCAAATCATCGAAGAGCCTTTCGTCACAATCGGCTACCCTCACCATTCTCTAGAAGCCAGAACAGGTATGGCTTATTGGGAAAATGGCAAATGCTATTTCCATGGTTCTTCACAGAGTCAGAGTGCTAACAATGCTGGTCTGGCCAGAATGTTAGGCATCGATTTGGCAGACCTGGTATTTATCAATGAAGCCACTGGTGGTGGTTTTGGTTCCAAGATCGGTCCTTACCCGTTCATGGCAATTACCGGTAACTTCGCTCGCGTCCTCAATCGCCCAGTTCAACTGCGCATCACTCGTGAGCAAGAGTTCTACATCGGCTCAGCACGCTCCGGCATGCAAGGTTGGATCAAAGTTGGCGTTAAGGAAAACGGCAAGGTATCTGCAGTAGACCTCGTTATCGTGAACGATGGCGGCGCCACCGGCGGTGGTAGCGGCAACTCATCGGCACAACACGTTACTGTGGCTTATCAGCCTGAGAACATGCGTTATCGCGGTATTTCCGTTTATACCAACACAACGCCTCGTGGCGCACAGCGCGGACCGGGTCAGAATGAAATGGCGGCAGTACTCGCGCCAATGACTGACAAGGCAGCAAAAGCAGTCGGCATGGACAGAGTCGCCTTCCGCAAAGTTAACGTACTCGACAGCAATGGTTTCCAGGGCGGCAGTCAGGGCCCAGTAACCAGCGCCTTCGTACGCGAAGCTCTGGATCAAGGAGCACGGACTTTCGGCTGGGATGAAAAACTCGCCTTACCGAAGCAGAACGGCAGCAAGGTTCGCGGCGTAGGTGTAGGTATCGGCTATCACGGTGCTGGCGGCAGAGGCTATGACGGCCTTGTTCGCATTGCTCCAGACGGCAGACTACATATCCACAGCGGTGTCGGTAACCTAGGAACCTATTCTTATGCCGGTACCTGTCGCGCTGCGGCGGAAGCCTTGCAAGTTCCTTGGGAGCGTTGCGAGATTGTCCACGGCAGATCAGACAAGCATCTGCCTCACAGTTCAGGTCAGGGCGGTTCTAATACCATCTTCACCCACACTCGAACTAACTGGGTAGCGGCACAGGACGCAATCACCAAACTCAAAGAAATCGCAGCTACCGACCTCGGTGGTACAGCTGATGACTATGTGATCGGTGACGAGCGCGTTTATAACAGCAGCGATTCCAGTATTGGACTCACCTATGCACAAGCTGCACAACGTGCAATGGAGCTTGGTGGAAAGTATAGCGGCCAGGAATATCCTGACGATATCAACCCACTGACCCAGCTTGCTGTTCAAGGCCTCGCCGGTAGCGGATTGATCGGTGTTGCTAAAGACAATATCCCAGGTCAGGGCCAACCTCCTGGCGTCGTTGTCGGTTTCTGCGAAATCGAAATGGACAAGGACACTGGCAAGTTCGAAATCTTGGACTACACTGCGATAGCCGACTGCGGCACCGTGGTTCATCCTAAGAACTTCGACAATGCCATGCGCGGTGGCGCCGTTTGGGGTGTAGGTCTAGCCTCTCTAGAGCGTCATGTTTATGACCCGCAGAACGGACTACCGGCCAACACTGGCTTGTACCAGAACAAACCACCCACGTATTTGGATGTAAATACAAATACGAAGATGGGCGGCGTGAATATCCCAGATCCACAGAATCCAACTGGCGGACGCGGCATCGGTGAGCCAACGCAGGGTGCTTCGGCAGCTGCATTGTCAAGCGCCATTGCCGACGCCTTGGATGGTCACCTGTTTAACACAGCGCCGACCACGACGGATATGATCGTAAATCACTTGGCTGGTAACACGTACAGTACCAAGTCCCTTAAAACTAACACTTTCTAGAGGTTATCTATGCCATCTCATGACGTAATGCCTAATATGGAACTGTACCAACCGGTACAGGTAGAAGATGCCCTAGCTATAGCCGATCGGCTCGCCGATAGAGGCTGGTTAGTTGGGGGCGGCCAGGATACTTATGGCTGGTTGAAGGATAGAGCAAAAGACTCGGACGCACTGATCGACCTAAGTGCTATCGAATCACTCCGTGGTGTTCGCGAGACTGCGGACGGTATCGAAATCGGCGCTCTTACCACACTCACAGAAGTTGCTACTAACAGCGTTATTCAGGATAAATTTTCCCTGTTATCGCAGGCAGCTGGCGTAGTGGCAAGCCCACAGATTCGCAACATCGGTACACTTGGCGGCAATGTCTCACAAGACGTGCGCTGCTGGTACTACCGCCGCGGCCTGTCTTGCTATCGAGCCGGCGGTAACTTGTGCTACGCAGACACACCTCAAGGCATGAACCGCGATCACTCGTTGTTTGAAACTAGCCGCTGTGTTGCTGCTAGCCCTTCAGATACTGCACCTGCCCTAGTAGCACTAGATGCCACTATGGTGATTCGCAGCCTAGACGGCGAACGCACACTTGCTGCTGAGGACTACTTCGTTGGCCCAGCTAACGATATCGAGAGCACGACTGCTCTGCGCACAGGTGAGATTCTGACTACTGTTAGAATCCCAAACACTTGGGCCAATGCATCGTTCTACTTCGAGAAAGTCGCAGACAGAAACGTATGGGATTTCTCTCTCGTTAACGTTGCAGCTGCCTTCAAGGTTAGCGGTGGCCTTGTAGAAGATTCTCGCATCGTTTGTGGAGCCGTACAGTGCACACCACGTCGCGTCACTAACGTGGAGAATGCAATTCGAGGCCAAGCGAAGAATACTGCAACCGCAGAATCTGTCGCCGCGATGGCTACCGATGGCGCCCGCGCACTAGCGCACAATGGATTTAAAATCCCATTGATGCAGAACCTAGTAAAGCGAGCAATTAGCGCCTAGGCTCTTTGGTTCTTCTGAACTTAAGAGATTACAAATAAGAGGGGTGCGATCCTATTGATCGCACCCCTCTTTTTTGGCCTGAAAAAGAACTAATCGAAAACCTAGCGATTCTTCTTATAAAGTGCTTTCTTCCCCTACTTTTTCTGTTAACTTTTGTAAGTTATGAAACCCTTTATCCGATTCGTCCAACTGGCACTTTGCTATTCCTTAGTCACGGCAGCTTCCGCCGCGGAAAATGTCACCTTCGCTGATGTGCTAGCGGTTCCCTACAATCAACCCAATGCCACCATTAGCTATGGTGCCGATCAATTTCAGTTTGGCCAACTTTGGCTGCCCACCACTTCTCCAGCTAGAGCGAGTCTAGTTTTAATCCATGGAGGCTGCTGGCTGAATCAGTTCGATATCACTTACAGTAATGGCCTAAGTTCCGCACTCGCCGATGCTGGGTTTGCAGTGTGGTCCTTAGAATATCGACGCACCGGTGACGAAGGCGGCGCCTGGCCAGGAACATTCGAAGACATAATCGCCGGCATAAATAGCCTGAATGACATAGCCGGTATAGATACAGAAAACTTAGCGCTGCTCGGACATTCGGCAGGTGGTCACCTTGCACTACTTGCCGGTGCTCGATCCGAGCTTCTTGCTGTGCAGCCCGATCTAATTATAGGCTTGGCTGCTATATCCGATGTGGTGAGCTACGCTGCAGGCAGTAATACCTGCCAGGCCGCGACGCCTTTATTCATGGGTGGCGACGTTAGCGAGCAAGCGCAGGCATATTTCGATGCCAACCCCAGTAATCATGGTCTACATGAGAACACAGTTCTGCTACAGGGGAATATTGACGAGATTGTCCCACTCTCACAGGCGACGCTGCCTGGGGCTAGGACAATTATTAGTGTAGGCGCAAGTCACTTCGACTGGGCTCATCCCAACACCCCCGCTTATCGTCGCCTTTTAGAAGTCCTCGATGAACACTTCTAGTCCCTCACCACAGAACATAAAAGCACTAGATCAATCCGACCCTCTTTTCTCCAAGCGGGATGAATTTCTTATCCCTGCAGATACCATCTATCTCAATGGTAACTCTCTAGGACCGCTGACAAAATCTTCACAACAGCGTGCGCAGAAAGTTGTTAAAGAAGAATGGGGTGAGGACCTTATAGCGAGTTGGAATACACACGCATGGATTGAACTACCGTTCACTGCTGGCGAAAAGATAGCAAAACTGATTGGTGCCGCTGAAAACCAGCTCGTCTGCTGTGATTCTGTTTCAATAAATCTATTGAAGGTTCTCGCCAGTGCCTTGCAGATGCAAGTCTCGAGAAATATTATTCTGTCACAGGACGATAATTTCCCCACCGACCTGTATGTCACACAGGGTTTGGAGACGATGTTAGGTTCAGCTCGCTGTAAATTAAGAACTGTCGCAGAATCTAAACTCGCCCAAAATTTAGAGGAAGACGTCGCCGTCTTACTGCTAACTCAGGTAAATTTTCGCAACGGCGACAAGCATGACATCCAGCGGCTCACATCCCTAGCCCACAAGAAAGGGATACTTGTGGTCTGGGACCTATCCCACAGTGTCGGCGTACTACCCTTACAATTGGATGACTGGGGCGTGGATTTTGCAGTTGGCTGCGGCTATAAGTACCTAAATGGAGGTCCTGGAGCGCCCGCCTTTATCTACGCAAACAAGAAACATCATGCCGTTATACGACAACCGGTTCAGGGTTGGATGGGGCATCGCGAACCATTTAGTTTCGACCCCGATTACAAGCATGCAGCAGGAGTCGCACAGTTCCTCACCGGCACACCGCCGATTCTATCGCTAGCGGTATTGGACAGTGCACTGGAGGTCTTCAGCGACATCACAATTGCCGACATCAACAGCAAGGCCATGGCATTATCCGAGCTATTTCTCGACCTAGTAAACAGTGATAATGAGTTGCAATGCCTAACTCTAGAATCCAAGGCGGATTCTGCATTGCGGGGAGCGCAGCTCGCATTCTCACACCCAGATGCCTATGGCATCTGCCGCGCCCTGAATAAAGCTGGCGTCGTGGTAGATTTTCGCAGCCCAGATATTGTTCGCTTCGGCTTCTCACCCCTATTCCTAGGTTTCGAAGACGTCTGGCGAGCAATACAGATACTAAAGGCAATAATAAAAGACAAAACCTATCTGAATGATGAGTTTTCTCAAAGGCTCAGAGTAACGTAGCTGCACTAGAGCAGCTCTGCTACCGCTCTTCAGTTTTAGAACACATAGTTTCCAATGAAATAGGAACCTAGCATTATCACTACATAGCAAGCGAAGATTGCGCTCACTACTGGCAATAGTTTTTCGTGTCGTTCTTGTTCGTGTACAGACATAGTCATCTCTCCTAAAAAACTACGACAAAGCATAATTCAAGAGGAGGCGAAAACATTGATTTAGGTCATCGTCAGCGCATTAGAGCGAAGCATCAAATGACAGGGACGATAGAATCGAAGTGGCTACGCTAGTCCGGAAGGATTGGGAGACATGGCTTTCTGTAAGGCATCACGCAGTTCTTCCTGACGAAATGGCTTGCTCAAGAAACCCGTCATACCTGAGCGCATAAGATCTCTTGGATCTTCGTGGACAACATTCGCGGTAACCGCTATTACTGGAATAGTCGATCTACTTCCATCCATAGCACGAATTTTCCTAACCGCAGTCACTCCATCCATAACTGGCATCTGCAAGTCCATCATAATCAAACTCACGATATGATCAGGCAAATATTCTAAAACTTCCCTGCCATTTGACATCGTGACTACCTTGTGACCGTCGGCCTCCAATAGGCGAGATAAAACCATACGGTTAACTGCGTTGTCATCCGCAACCACTATCGACAACGAGGGTAGTTTTATTGCAGCGCGACTAGTGGGTTTAATGACAGGAGCCTTCGCTCTCTGCAGCGGCAGGAAGACTGTAAAAGTAGAACCCCTACCCGGCACGGAGTTGACTGCGATCTTACCACCCATAGCAGAAACCAGTTGCTTAACGATGGTTAACCCAAGTCCAGAGCCACCAAATTTACGCATTGTAGTCTTGTCAGCCTGAACGTAGGGTTCAAAAAGGCTGGCCTGCGCCTGCTTATTAATGCCCACGCCTGTGTCTGCCACTTTCAAACGCATACGCTCCAGCGCTGTATCCAAAACCACTTCTACCTCGCCGGTATTGGTAAACTTTACTGCGTTGCCTACTAAATTCAGCAATATCTGGCGTAATCTGGTGGGGTCACCGCGGACGTAATCGGGAATATCGTCCTCGATGACCAGAGAAAACTTTACACCCTTCTCTTTGGCCTGAAACGCCAATGGCGCTAGTGTCGATCGGAACAATTCATCAACATTGACAGGCACCTTCTCCAGCTCAATCGATTGACTGTCCAGGCGAGATAGATCCATAACATTATTGATAAGCTCTAGCAGCGTCTCGCTACTTTGTAACACCACGTCGACCAATTCTTTCTTCTTGCCAGGCAAGTCGCCGTCTTTAAGCAATTGCGAAGCGCCGATTACACCGTTCAATGGAGTGCGTAACTCATGGCTCATTGCCGCCAGAAAAGAGGCTTTTGCCTGCTCTGATTGGCGCGCCTCGTTCTCTGCCAGAGTACGATCATGCACCTCTATTTCGAGCGCTTGCACAGTGTCGCTTAGTTTTTTCTCGGCTGTTACTTGCGCATTGCGGAACACGAAAGTAGCAGAGGACAACATTAGCAGAACGAGAGTGGCCTCAAATGCCAGCGCGAGCGCTCGGGTGCCTTCCATCGGGCCAGAAAAGGGAAACTCGTAAGCTGTGTACTGCAAGTATGCAAATACCCAGAGCGTGATTACACAGATGAGCGCCCAGATAACGCCAGCCATTCGCCCCGCCACGAGCGATGCAATAGCGGGCAGACAAAGCAACCAGGCCCAAGTGTTTCCCCAGACGCCGACCGAGGTCATCGCCACACACATGACCACCCAAAAGGAGGCAATAGGTAGTTGCGAGGCCAGCAACTGTTGGTTGAAATAGGCTTGTAAGTAAAGTCCGAAAAAGACCACAACCGTAGCGATCGCGATGTAAATGTTATCGCGCACGCCGTCGGTGTAATAATTTGAAACGATCAGGCCTATCGCGACTGGAAGCACAAGGAAGACCGTTGTGGAAAGAGTACGACGCTCCCGCAGCATTACGGGGTCACTCTTTGAAGGTTGCAGGCCTCCGTTCCATAAAAACTTAAGATGATTAATCAAAACATGCCTGCCGCTCAATTTTTGAATCACGCCTAATAAGGCAAAACCCTAATCTCTCTCCAACCTCGGAATCTCCGAGCTGAGTAAGATACCATACCTGATTAGGCACCGCAGGCTGATTCAGAATAATAAGCGATGATTATTTGATGCAGTTCAAACTACCGCAACTACCCTTGTTTTTGGTTCAGATGTCGCTGTGAAATCTCATAGACCGAACTAAACCAGACTGGCTCATCGTTGAGATTTGGTACGAGCTGAAAGACCTCTCCGCCCCCTTCCATAAACTGCTCGCAGTACTCAATACCGATCTCGTGAATCGTTTCTAGGCAATCAGAAACAAATGAGGGTGTGACTACAGCTATTTTCTTACAGCCAGATTCAAGCAATTTTTCCAGATGATCATCTAGATAGGGCTGGATCCAAGCCTGGTTGCCGAACCGTGATTGGAACGCTACAGAGTATCTATCCTCGCTCCAACCTAGGGCTGCAACGACATTCTTTGTAGTACCGATGCACTGCGCTCGATAACAGAGGCGATTCTTGTCCGTGATTTGCTCACAGCAGCTTCCGAACCCACAGACTCCATGACTGTCGGCCTTCTTTATATTTGACTCCGGCAGGCCGTGATAACTGAACACCACATGATCCACCTGCTCTTCTTGAAGATGCTTACCAATTAAATCTGCCCAAGCTCGCACAAACGCGGGTTCAGCATAGAGGTCGTTGATGAACTGCAATTTAGGCGCTGTTTTCCATTTGGCGGCTTCCTGCTTCACCTCATGAAATACTGATGCGGTCGTTGCCGTGGAGTACTGTGGAAAAAGCGGCAACACTAGAATTTCATTTCTGCCCTTACTTTCCAACTCAGCCATTGCCTCAGCTATGAATGGCTGGCTATACGCCATGCCATTGAGCACCAGCACGTCTTCGCCAGCACTAGAATAGGCGTCCTGCACACTTGCCTGCAGCCGGTCGGCATAGACCTTCAACGGGGACCCCTCTTCCATCCAGATAGTCGCGTAATCCTTGGCCGTCTTTGGAGCACGAAATGGCAAGATAATCAGATTGCGCAAAAGCCACCTGCCCAGCGGGTTCATATCGAAAACAAAGGGATCCGAAAAGAAATGCTTATAGAAGTCTCTCAGACCCTTTGCAGTTGGTTCGGCTGGAGTACCTAAATTTAGTAATAAGACAGCTTTTGACATGGAATTACGGCTCATTTTCTGATTGTGAGGAAGAACCCATCTATACGTTCAATCCCTGTAAACAGGATCAATAGCAGGCTAAATTTCTCTAACGACAGGTGTGCGGCGATGGTAAAGCGAAACCGCCCCTCGAAGCCAGTCTTTCACACCTAGAAATTGCATGCCCGCAGCCTCGGTGCAGCTGCAAACCGAGTTAGAGTCCAGTAGACTGCTAGTATTCCATTCCCGCTAGGTACAAGGATCCGTTATGCATAAACTATTCGGCAATTCTCTTCTTATACTTACCGGTACGCTAGCCCTGACGCAGCTTACTGTAGCCGCCGAATCCGGGCTCATAGCGCCTGGCGCCGAGGTGATCGAAGTACGGAGCGGCCTTGGCTTCATCGAAGGCCCAGTCTCCGACGCGGCCGGCAATCTCTACTTTTCTGATATAGAGAATAACCGTCTACACAAGCTAGCCCCTACCGGTGACATGAGCAGCTTTCATGAGCCAAGCAACCGCGCCAACGGTCTAACATTAGATCTAGACGGTGGTTTATTAATTTGCGAACAAGAGGCCGGCAGACTCGTAAAGATGGATGGTAATGGCATCATCACAGTGGTTGCCGACAGCTATCAAGGAAACCCCTTCAACAGCCCCAACGATGCCTGGGTTCATCCAAACGGCAGCATCTATATGACTGACCCCCGCTACCAATACCCCGTCGGGAGCTTACCCCAAGAGGGGGAATACGTTTATCACATCTCTGCGGACCATCAGGAAGTTACTGCCATTATTACTGACGTCCCAAAACCCAATGGCGTAGTCGGTACCGAGGATGGAAAGACTCTCTATATTGCCAGCACAGAGCTACGCAAAGTCTTCCGTTACGATATCGACAGCAATGGCCTGGTATCGAATCGAATAGAATTTGCGGATCAAGGTTCGGACGGCATGACTCTAGATGAGCACGGCAATGTCTATCTGACGTGGGTGGGTGGAGTGAGTATCCGCAACCCAGCTGGCGAACAAATAGAATTCATTGAGACAGAACAGATGCCTGCTAACGTCGGCTTTGGGGGCCGAGACGGGCGGACTCTTTTTATGACGTCGCGCACCAGCCTCTATTCGCTACAGATGAGTGTCGAAGCGAGTAGGTAGTTCGAATAGGCCTGAGAATTCTTTGGACTAAGAAGAAATAGGATTCTTGCTGTCCTGCTCAAATAACTTCTCCAATTCCAACCTGCCCTCTTTTGCTAGATTTTGCAATTCTGTCATATCATTCATATGTTCGGCCGAGCGTAGCAAGATATCTTCGTCATGCTTACGAAACATACTCATTACCTCCAATGCTTGCCCCTCTGTATACCCTAGGTGTTCGAGAGTATCGGTTGCTGCCTCGAGGCTACTGGCAAACGTTTCCCGTATCACATTATGTACATTACGCTTATGCAATTCGTAGGCATGGAAGCGATCGATAGCGCGCGCCACTATGCGAATATCTGGGTTCTGTTCTCGCGCCAGATCGACTATTTGCAAAGACTCATCGAAATCATCTACCGCTAGAACCAAAATTCTGGCCTTCTTTACACCTGCAGATAGCAATAGATCTAGACGTGTAAGATCGCCATAAAAGAGCCGATTACCAAACTGTTCTACAAATTCGACATGAACTGAATCCTTATCCATGGCTGTAAACGGCACATGGCGGGCTTGTAGCATGCGGCCAACTATCTGCCCAAATCGGCCAAAGCCAGCAATAATAACTTCCGGCTCATGATCGTCCCAATAGGCATCTTGATCAGGCACGGTTTCACTACGGCAGTGCCAGATCTTGCGCTGCATCACCACCAAAGGTGAAGTCAGCGCCATCGACAAACCAACGATAAGTGTAATCTGATCAGCAAGATCGATGGTGAAAAGTTGTAGATCCGTCGCTTTAGAAAGCACAACAAAAGCGAACTCTCCTCCCTGGGACAGCATCAGACCTAACTGAAAACTTTCTTTAAAAGAAACTTTACGCCAACGCAGGATCCCAACAATTACTATTGTCTTGATAGCTACCAAAGCGAGCGCTGCAAGAATCATCAATAATGGGTTGGCATACAATAGCGGCAAATTAAGAGTCATGCCTACGGCGATAAAGAATAGTCCGAGCAAGATTCCCTTGAAGGGCTCGATATCGGATTCGAGTTGATGCCTGAAATTAGAATTTGCCAATAGTATTCCAGCGAGGAAGGCCCCTAGGCCCATCGATAAACCAACCGCCTCCATCAACAGCGCTACGCTGATAACAATTAACAAACTGGCAGCTGTCATCACTTCGCGATTATTGGTACCTGCAACTATGCCGAGAAGTGTGTTCAGCCCAAAGCGGCTGCCAGTTAACACGAACAGGATAGCAACAACACCGTAGTACCAAGGCAGAGAATCATTGTTACCAGACTCAGACAGCGCTACCACTCCCACCAAGACAAGAATCGGGATAACAGCTAGATCCTGCATCAAAAGAATGCCAAAACCTTTACGACCCAGAGGAGAGGCCAAGATATGTTCTTCGTTCATTAATTGTATCGCGAACGCTGTGGAGGAAAGAGCGAGGGTGAGGCCTAACACCAGCGACTGCGAGAAATTGAATGATAGGAGCAGCATTAGCCCTGCGATCACTAGCGTACTGAGTAGTAGCTGACTGCCCCCTATCAGACCGATATGACTGCGCATATTCCAAAGCTTGTTTGGAGCGAGTTCCAGGCCAATAACGAACAACAGAAGAATGACGCCATATTCAGCAAAATGCAGCACCTGATCAGGATCAGTAATAACACCCAGCGCGTGAGGACCCAAGACGATGCCAGCGCACAGATACCCTAGAATGGCCCCTAAGCCAATCTTCTTAAAAAGGGGCACGGCTATTACCGCAGCGAGAAGATAATACAGCGCGTTGATCAACAGACTATCGGTATGCATAAAGACCTCAAATTCGGCCTACCTAGTGACGGACGGATCGCCGCACCAAATGAAGGCATAAATGAATGTGATTCGAGGCAATATGAGCATATTCCCCACTCTAATTTGGCATATAAACTGATTTGAATTATCAGTAACTAACTATGTCGGAACTAGCCGCCTGTTTCGCTACAAAATATAACCCAATATCCTCTAGAAAGCCCGTAACTATTGGCTTGTAGCTATTTGGTTCGATACCTCTTTAAAGCTACTGAATTTAGCTGCAATTCCATAGAAAACCCGTAGAATTAGGCGCTTAGGAAAAATTTCCTAAAAGAACACTTTTTCATATAGAGGGGAATACAACGTGAAAAAATCATTGGGATTAGCCTTAGCGGCAGCCCTCGTTTCCACCACGGTAAATGCTGGTGAACGAGTTGGCGACTTCGCTTTGATCGACCATCAAGGTGCGATTCAGCACATGGCTTGGTACGACGATCATAGCGCAGTAGTAATCATGCCTTTGGCGAGCAGCCAAAGCGACGTCGTAAGCTTGAAGGCTCTGCAAGAGAAGTACGCTGAGCAAGGCGTTCAATTCTTCTTGTTAAACCCTGCCCTGCAAACCGACCGCGCTGCAGTACAGAGCGATATTTCAGCCATGGGCCTAGATCTTCCTGTGTTAATGGATGACGCCCAACTAGTAACAGAAATGCTAGGTGTTAGCCGCCTAGACGAGGCTGTACTTTACAACCCAAGAAATTTTGAGATGCTCTACCGCGGACCAGTTACCGACATAGAAGCTTCGCTCGAAAAACTAGTCGCTGGCGAGAATTTCGAAATGGTTTCGGTTGCAGGCAATGGCTCCGCAATTGAATTCGCTAATCTGGATGCACACGCAAATCTTTCCTATGAGAAGGATATCGCACCAATCATTGCGGAAAATTGCGCAAGCTGTCACCGCGACGGCGGCATCGCACCATTTGCTATGGACAGCAGCCTTACCGTCCAAGGTTGGTCGCCGATGATTCGCGAAGTGGTTATGACTAAGCGCATGCCGCCAGGCCAAGTTGACAACAAAGTCGGTCATAAGATGAAGAACGAAATGAATCTTAGCGACGACGAAATGCAGAAGCTTGTTCGTTGGGTAAACACTGGCTCTAAAGTAGACAGTGAGAACGACCCGCTAACAGCTCTAACATGGCCTACAACTAAGTGGTCTCTAGGCGAACCTGATTTAATCGTAAAGGTTCCAGAGCAAGCGATACCAGCTACAGGCGTTGTGGATTATATGGACATTCCTATCGACCTTGGTCTTGAGGAAGATGTCTGGATCAAAGGTAGTGAAGTCGTTCCTGGCGATCCAGCGGTGTTGCACCACATCATCACTACGGTTGTCCCGCCAGAAGGCGCACCTGATTTTCAGCAGATCCTAATGGACTTGCTTGCATCCTTGCCTGCTGAAAAAGCACAGTCGATTCGCACTAAGCTTTTCGCAGCAGTGGCTTCGGGTCAACAGCCAAACATCGGTGAAATTTTTAAAGAAATTCCCGAAGTTGATATTGGTGTCTTCTTAGGTGGTGGCAGTGATCCCGACTTAGGAACTGTTGCAGGTTATGCGCCGGGCAACAACATAACCCTCAACCCTCCGGGTGTCGGCGGTTTGTTGAAAGCTGGTACTACCCTAAACCTGCAGATGCACTACACAACCTCAGGTAAAGAAACTACTGACGCAACCGAGATCGGCATCTACTTCTATGAAGATGGCGTAGTGCCTGAAGAGCGCATGTCTGGCGGCGTAGGCAATGCCTTCTCAATTGCTATTCCTGCTCAAGCGAAAGATCATGAGATGGAGCTAGTTACACTCGTTCCTGAAGATGCAGAACTGTATAGCCTAATGCCACATATGCATTTCCGCGGCAAACGCATGAAGTTTACAGCCCAGTACCCTGACGGCAGCGAAGAGTTGCTGCTATCTGTTCCTGCCTATTCCTTCAACTGGCAGCTTGCCCATGAACTAGAAGAGCCTCTTAAAGTTCCAGCTGGCACCAGAATTGTTGCAACAGGTGCTTTCGACAACTCATCGCAGAACGCGTTCAACCCTGATCCTAGCGCTGAGATCAACTGGGGCGAACAAAGCTGGGAAGAGATGTTCATGGGCTTCTATACATGGAAGAACATTGATCAAGGTGGTTCTGACTAATACAGACTATCTAAGCAAGACGAAAAAAAGGGTGAACTCGTAAGAGTTCACCCTTTTTTTATTCTCAGAAGAAACACCCTACTTTGAGGCATTACCCTACTGAGTTTTCCCTTTTTCTATCCTTCTAATAAAGTAACTACTTCGTTTGAAGAGTAACTCTATTGACCGCGTGGCGGTGGAAGTGTCCAGTCACACTCATCGCATTCTGGTGAAGTATTGTTTTCAGCTAGCACCGCAAAGATAAAGTCGCGCCAAACTTCATTTGGCTGCCACACGGTATTCATATCCGCTTTCGCCTCTGCTATTGGAACATCGTCATAAATAACCCGATAGAGAAAACTAAATGCCGTAGCCCGTGCATTAACCTGACAATGTAACAATGTTTTCTTGTCGGTATTGCGTTGCATAGAATCGGCGAATGCATAAAAGTCTGAAGGCAGGGGATTATCAAAATCTACTGGCACCTGCATGTATTCCATCCCCAGACCCTTTACTACTAAATCCGCGTCCGGCACTGCATTTTGATTGTTGGTAAACGCTATATAGACAATTCTCTCAAAGCCATTCTCCGCAATAGTCGCAAATTGTTCGCGACTCGGTTGCCCCGAGCTTGCAAAAGTTGAACTGTACTGGCGGAAATTCGTTATCTCTGCCAAGGCTGGATCAGCCTCTTCCACAGCATAAGAACTGAAGGCTATAAAAGGTGTGAGGATTAGTAGACTCGATAGGATTTTATTCATTGCTTCTCCAACTGTGATCTTTGCATCTAATGCATTATTTGACTGCTGAAATACTATAGCAGAGGACTCTGTGGAACTTCTATCAAAAACGCAGCAGCATACTGTCACAACTGCATGCGGTACATACTGAGCAAACAGACTATAAATCAGCTAGGGGAATGAATTATTCTCTTTTTATTTCAAATAGTTATGCCAAGTAAAACATCTTCCAGCGAGTATCGTGGTGCGGGCGTAGGTGATCTCCACGTACTTGGCGCTCACTACGAGAACAAACTTAGAGTAGCTCTCAATAGAAAAGTAGCTATCCCGATCCCCCTCCATAAGTGATCAGCAAGACAATCAAGAACAGGAATATGCTGGTCATTATGGTTGTATCAAGAATCCCAAGCGTATGATCTTCTTCCAGCAAGGAAGAAAGAGTATAGAAAGTGGGAAAGAGAAAAAGTAATAAAAATATATTCGGTGTAGAAAATTGTAGCGGCAGCTCTGGATGAGTCGGATCTAGGACGCCTTGATAAAGAGCGATGCATAGTAGAGTAAAAGGCAGCACTAGAAACATAACTTGCGTAATACCGCCAAATGCATTCGCCAAAGCGATTCCATATTCACGCTTACGGTGCGACTGCCAAAGAATCACGTACTCACTCATGCCGGCAAACAAAGCCAAAACCAGCGCGGTGAGAATCGGATTGATCTCAAGATCCTGAAGCATGGTGCTGGCAAAACCGGATATTTCATGGCCGCCGATAAAGGCGCCAAAGATACCCGCAATGAAGAGCGCCGTGATAACAGGGAAAGAGCTAGGCTTTACATTTTCGTAGACCAGATCGAGTCGCTGTTCGATGTCTTCTTCAGACATCGATAGATTTTCTCTAACCTCTGCCTCTTCCTTTGCATAGCTAGTTAGTAGTTTGTATAGGTATACCCCGAATATGCTAAGAAGGATAAAACTGATAAAAATCAAATCGGCTACGCTGAAACCGTTCTTGGATTCCGGCGTAGAATTAAGGGTCAACATAACCAGGCCAAGGATCAGTCCCATGGCACCCCCTCCAATCAGAATCTGCGTACCAGCCTCAGTAATTGGAGCGGGCATCAGGAATTTCCCCTCCTTATCTTTAGGTAAGAAATAAGAATAAAGGCTAAACACCAGTGCGTTATTATAGATCGTCACTACGCCGATGGTAAAAGCCGTGATTGGGCTAATAGGCACGACGAAGGCAATAACTACGAGTTCTGGTGCGGTTGATAGTATCTCCGCAAGCGTGCCCGCGATGTAGTGATTCCAATGGAATCGTGCGGCTAAGCGCTCGGTAGCTGAAACCAATATTTCACAAGCAGCCACCAATATAGTGAGCCCTATAAAAAGCTTTATGGCGGCCTGCGGGTAAGGCGATAGCTCCACAAGAAGTGAATCGAACAGCAGGGTTAATAACCAAAGCATCAAGCCTAGCAGCAAGCGCCAGAACCAAGAGGGAATACCCATCAAATGTGACTTGTGACCTAGCTGAACAACTGAGAGCCGCTGTGGATCGATTCCTGTTCGAAGCAGCTTGGTATCCACGTCGGCATCGGTGCTGGCGGAAGAAAACCCCGCCGCAGCGATATCACCAGTATCATTCGTTTTATTATCGGACATTTGTACTTTATCCAGACTAGCTCGGCCACGGAAGAAACTCAGCTTCTCCTAATGATCCGCTTAAAAAATTGATCTCTATCAGCTACCGGTTAAGAGTGTTTGCTCAATTCGGTGAACGCCTGATGCTGTGTTAGAAAGAGCTTTCCACTCAACTCCTCAATAAAGTAAGCACGTTGTAACTTATCCAACACCGGCCCCTTCACTTCTGACAAGTGTAATAAAACTCCCCTTTCCTGAAGTCGCCTATTTATCTCCATCAGGCTTTCCAATGCACTGAAGTCAACTTCATTGACGGCACTACATACCAGGACTACATGTGTAATTCTTTCATCTTCAGCAACTCGCCCGTAGATTAATTCCTCCAGCATACTCGCATTCGCGAAGAATAGACTCTCATCGACACGAAGGTTAATAATATTAGGAAACGTCTTCACCTTGTAGCGCAGGATATTTCGGAAATGTTCAGTCCCCTCCACCAATCCAACCTCAGCAACGTGAGGTCGAGCCGTACGATATAGGTGTAAACCAATAGAAATAAGCACGCCACTACTGACGCCAACCTCTACTCCAAACCCGAGAGTTAGAAACAGAGTCGCCATTACCGAACCCCAATCCCTCTTCGAGAAGCGCCAGGTCTTCTTGATAATCGAAAAATCTATAAGCGACAATACCGCCACAATAATTGTCCCTGCCAGAGCTGCTTTCGGCAGATAATACAGATAGGGAGTCAGAAACATTGCTACGAGCGCAATGAGGCCTGCTGTCAGCAAGCTCGCAACCTGTGTGCGTGCGCCGGCATCAAAGTTCACAACCGAGCGTGAAAACCCTCCCGTTACCGGAAATGCCCCCGATACAGCGGCCGCCAAGTTTGCACCACCTAAGGCGATCAGTTCTCGGTCGTTATCCACTCCCTCACGGCGCTTAGCCCCTAAGGATCTTCCGACCGAGATAGATTCCACATAGCCAATGATCGAAATCAATGCTGCCGGCATCAGTAATTCCCGGGCAAGCTGTATCGAGAAAGAAGGCAAGGCCAGAGCAGGTACGCCGGCAGGAATATCACCAACCACAGCCACCGCCCTACTCTCAAGGTCGAATCCAAGCACTAACAGAATAGTCGTAATAACACCCAGCACCGGAGCGGTCCTGGTCAGAAGCGCTGCGCTATGGGCAGAAATACCCAATCGCATAAGGCAAGCAACGCCCCATTGCCGACTCGCTAGCAAAAATGCGATCACACCCAAACCTAGAGCAAGCGTAAAGAAATTAGTATCTGCCGTATTTGCATACAGAGTAGGAAGCAACTCGATGAGGTTGTCACCGCTATTGTCTACTCCAAGTAGGTGCTTGAACTGACTAACAGCAATGACTATTGCCGAAGCAGTCACGAAAGCCTGAACGACGGAATGGGAAAGAAAATTGGCAACAACACCGAGACGAAGAATTCCACAGGCTAACAGCATTGCACCGGAAAGCGTCGCTAAGGTAATTGCTGCAGAAAGATAGTCGCCAGTTCCCTGCTCTGCCACATCGGCAAGTGCAGCAGCAGTCATAAGCGATGTGATTGCCACGGGACCAACAGACAGGGTGCTGCTGGTACCAAGAAGGGCATACAAGACAAGCGGCAATATACTCGCGTAGAGACCGACTTCTGCCGGCATACCGGCAAGCAACGCATAGGCCAAGGATTGCGGAATCAACATAATAGCCACAATGACTGCGGCTATTACATCACCAAAGAAATGTTCCCTATCATAGCGACTAGCTCGTGGGATCGATGGTAGCAGAATCGGTAGGCTTAACATCAGCCTCGCAACTTCTCCAAGTCAGCAGGTCCAGCCATCCATTCTCGCCCCTTCAGCATCGCATGCCAATAAATCCCGGGCAGAAGATCCTTCTTTAACATCCAAGCTGCGCGAGTTGGTTGCGTGCCTTTAATCACCCAAGAAGGAAAGGTGGGAATAATTTTCCCACCATAGCCAAACTCGGCTAAAACTATTTTTCCTTTCTCCACTGTTAGCGGGCAAGAACCGTATCCGTCATAACCGGCTCGCAATGAATTACCCTTCAGCGTATCGACAATATTCTGCGCGACGACTGGAACCTGCTTCCGCACTGCAGCCATAGTTTTCGCATTAGGCGTATTCATCACGTCACCGAGGCCCCATACGTTATCGAAACGAGTATGACGCAGGCTAAACTGATCAACTTCGAGCCATCCGCCGTCCCCAGCCAGCTTGCTGTTGGCGACAAAGTCGGGGGCGCGTTGTGGTGGACACACATGAATCATGTCGAAAGGCTTGGCAATTTGCTCACCCTCCTTCTCTCCCGACGTGACTTTAAAGTAAGCGACCTTCTCGTCGCTGTCTATTGCTTCGAGGTTGTGAAAGTAATCCACATTTACCTCATAACGGTCTATATACGATTGAAGGGCAGGAACATAGTCACTTACACCGAATAGGACACCACCTGCATTACAGAAATCGACATTAATACTATTCAGTACATTATTTCGTAGCCAATGGTCACAGGATAAATAGAGCGCCTTCTGAGGTGCCCCCGCGCACTTAATAGGCATGGGTGGCTGCGTGAAAAGCGCCTTTCCTTGCTTCAAATTGTTAACTAGATCCCAAGTATAGGGCGCATGCTCAAAGGAATAATTCGATGTAACACCGTTCTTTCCTAGCGACTGCTTAAGCCCATCAATAGCATCCCAATCCAACTTAAGTCCTGCAGCTACTATTAGATGCTGATAACTCACTCGACTACCGTCATCCATCTCAACTTCATTTTCATCGGGATGAAATCCACTTACAGCCTGTTTAATCCAACTTACATTACTAGGAATCAAATCCTGCATCTGCCGCTTGGTCGATTTAACATCGAACACGCCACCACCAACCATGGTCCAACCCGGCTGGTAGTAATGCACTTCTGCGGGATCGATAAGTGCGATACGTAGCCCACGATCACGCTTCTGCAAACTGGCGGCTGCCGCTATACCACCGGAACCCGCCCCAACAATGACAATGTCATAGGCAGGGGTCGCAGTAGTGTTCGGGCTTGTAACTTGCTCTTCATTACTCATAGATTTCTTTACACCTTCATAATACGGATCAATAGTTTCTGTTACGGCGATGCCCACCTTTTCGGCCTGCTGCAAAATTTCTTCCTTCGGCAATCCGCGGCTAGCATGGGCGGCTGCGTACAAATTGAAAGATCTGCTTCCGCTACGACAGAATGCATGCATGCGCATACCACCCTCCTGCAACCGAATCATTTCTGCTACTTGAGTTGCCTCTATCGCGCCTGGCTTGAAGGGAATGCTAATTGCTTCGATTCCACAGGCTGCAGCCGCAGCGGCCAAGTCAGCAAACAGCGGCTGATCGGCTACTTCGCTGTCGGGACGATTGCAAACGATGAGCTCCACTCCCTCTTGCAGGAGTCCCTCCATGTCTGACACTTCTAGCTGTCCCGAAATACTAAGCTGATCGTTTATCTTAATCAATTTCATGATTCCGTTCCCTTGGTATTTTTGAGCTCTGTTCATTACCGAGCCCCGTCTATTTCCTAACCCTAGCGTAATGCATCTAGCGGAAGTTTCAGATAGATCCTACCGTCATCTTCCGCTTCAGGAAGGTGACCCGCACGCATATTCACCTGCAGTGAAGGTAGGATCAGATGTGGCACATCGAGAGTTTTGTCCCGTGCTTCCCGCATCGATACAAATTCGGATTCAATAACTTCGGCGTTAACGTGAATATTGTTTTCCAACTGCTCCTTCACCGTAGTCTGATATTCAAGATCCCTGCCTTCCCCGTAGTCATGGCACATGTAGATGGCACTATGAGCAGGCAAGGACAAAATCTTCTTGATCGATTGAAACAAGATTGTAGCATCGCCGCCTGGGAAATCAGCCCGCGCCGTTCCCGCATCCGGCATGAAGATCGTATCGCCCGCAAATACTGCGTCACCTATCACATGAGTCATGCAGGCAGGGGTATGACCAGGCGTATGAATCGCATAGGCTTGCAGATTTCCGATACTGTATTTTTCACCGTCAGTGAATAGATGATCAAATTGTGAACCATCAGGCTTAAACTCAGGCCCAGCATTGAAAACACTCCCGAACACTTCTTGAACGACGGCTACCTTGTCGCCGATTGCTATTTTCCCACCGAGACGCTCTTGTAAATAGGGAGCTGCCGAGAGGTGATCAGCATGCACATGGCTCTCAATTATCCATTCGACTTTTAAGTTCTTTTCTTCGACATATTGAATAATCGACAGCGCGCTCTTGTAGTCAACATTTCCCGACGCCATATCGAAATTCAAGACCGAATCTATGATTGCACAGGAATTTGATGTTGGGTCGCTTACTACATAGGAGAAAGTATTTGAATCCTCTTCAAAGAAGGGAACAACCTTCGGTTGTACTGTGCCAGATTGATTCCCAGCATTGCTGTTATTCATACTCGTAACTCCGTGAATTCTAGAACGTAGTGTACACCTGCTGTTTTAGACTATTACGGTCCAGATCATAAAACACACAAGCGCAGTAACAACAGGAACTGTCATCAAGTAGACCATGTTTTTTACAGTAATCATCGTAGTTAATCCTCTATTAAATTTTTCATGTATTTCAGGCTTCCCAACAGAGAGCCTGACAGTAGCCTTTTACTCTATCTTTACATTTGCACAGCCCATGCCAAGTTCAGTATTATTCTCTATCTAACTGATAGTAATAGATTAATTAGAAATAAGAGAGATTCCCCCATCCAGTACTTGCACGGTATTGCCATTTTTGTCATAGTATTTAGTCACTTTTGACAAATATGAAGTATACCTGTGAACCTTATCGCCAGTGACCAGAAGCTAGCCATGGGCGAGATCCTCGATGGTTTCGATTGCCCCGCAATCCTTGTGTCCGCCGAATACGAAATTCTCGCAACCAATAGAGAGTACGAAGACTCGTTCGGAGCCATCGACTTCCAACATACGAATCGCTGTTATGAAATATCACATGGCTACAATAAACCGTGCGATCAGGCTGGGGAAGATTGCCCCCTAGGGGCGGCCAAAGCATCTGGACATAAAGAAAGAGTACTCCACATTCATCAGACTCCCCGCGGACGGGAACACGTAGATGTTGAGATGCTTCCTATCCACAACCGCGAAGGCAAATTAATCTACTTCGTTGAACTATTGCACCCGGTCCCTCTCGCGAGTGGCGTTAGCTCTGCCATGGAAATGGTCGGTGAGAGTGAGATTTTTCAGAAGATGGTCTCCAAAATTGCTCGCGTCGGAAGCAGCGAGGCATCTGTTCTACTACTCGGAGAATCCGGAACCGGCAAAGAGCTGGCAGCTCGAGCCATACATATGGCGAGTGCTCGCAAAGACAAAGCGCTTGTTTCTCTTGAGTGCGCAGGCTTAACCGACTCGCTTTTTGAGAGCGAGTTATTCGGTCATATAAAAGGCGCCTTCACCGGAGCGATCAATACCAAAAAAGGATTAGTGGAACTTGCTAACGGCGGGACACTCTTCCTCGATGAGATCGGAGATATTCCACTGCCTATGCAGGTAAAGCTGCTGCGCCTTATCGAGACTGGCACGTTCCGACCCCTGGGCAGTTCGGAAGTACGTACTTCCGACTTTCGCCTGATCTGCGCGACCCACAAGAACCTCTACGAGATGGTTAGAACCGGCGAGTTCCGCGCCGATCTCTACTATCGTATCAACGTGTTTCCTATTCTGCTGCCCTCCTTGGCTGAGCGTACCGCTGACATACCTCTAATCGCAAAGTCACTACTGTCCAAGCTAGATCCTACCGGCGACTACCACTTCACCAGCAAGGCAACACGCAAATTGCAGACACTCGAATATCCAGGAAACATCAGAGAACTACGCAACCTAATTAGCCGCGCCTTGGTAATGGCAGACACCAACGTTATCGATCAACAAGTCATAGAGCTCGCACTTGAAGACGCGCCTGATCGCATCACGCTATCTCCCATCGAAAGAATTGATAACGGTACGCAATGGGTAGACCTTAAGACCCAGGAGAAGCGTTATTTGTCAGAGCTAATGGATGCACATCAAGGTAGCAAAGAAGTCGTAGCAAAAATTCTCGGCATTAGCACACGCTCGCTCTATCGCAAGCTGGAAGATTAAGATCGCGTCAAAATTTCTTGCCGCGATCTCTTTTCACCAATACCGGCACCTAGCAAAACCTTCCTCCCTCCAATCACTGCGTGATTGGGAAATGTTCTCATTCGCGTTCGCAACAATTCCAATCAATAATTTTTGAACGCTAAGATTTCCTTAAGCATTCATTGACATAATTCAAGTTCCCTCCATTTGAGAGGTATATACTTGCCCAAATTACATAAAGAGTTTTACCAAATATGAAGCAAAGCACACGCCTATGGATGGCATTCTGTCTTGCAGCACTCTTCTCCAGCTTCGCTACCGCACAGCCCGATCATGAGCCATTGCGTGCAAGCTCTGCGCTAAATTTTGAGGCCGTCTACCAAGCTGCTCTCGCAGCGGCACCTGAAGCACCCGCGAACACCGATCGCAAACAATTAGCCGAAAGCTACATCGCACTCGGTGAACGCTGGATCACCAACCGACCAAGCTGGCAGGCAAACTATATTGACGACGGCCTGCTAGATGACAATGGCCTACGTGAAATAGAGGCAGGTGTTAGTGTGAACCTATGGCGCCCGGGTGAGCGATCACAAGCGCAATACCTTGGGTCCAGTTATCAGCAAAAAGCAGAAGCCTGGGAGCAGCATTTCAATTGGCTTATCGCCGGTAGAGTCCGCATGGCCCTTGCAGACAATACTCATGCAGAAACACTGCTAGTACTAGAGGGAGAAGCAACAAGAGAAGCTGAAAGATTGCTGGAAATCACTACATCACTCTTTGAGACTGGCGCCTTGCCGGAACTCGATGTCCTTCAAGCCCGCAGCCTACTGCTAGAACAGCGCGAAAAAGAATTGCAGGCTCAAGCTATCTTGGTTGATGCTAATCGCAGCTATTCAATACTAACAAATCTGAATATTCAGCCGAGCCAGCCCCATAAGGAACAACTCTCCTCGCTTGAGGAAATCCCCTTAGCTCACCCTTATCTAAATTTGCTGCGCTCGGAAATAGACTTGGCGCAGGCGAATATCGATAGGACTAAGCGCCAGGCGCTGGGAAGCCCTAGTCTAACCTTGGGAGTTCGACGCGAGCGCGGAATACGCCAACAACCCTATAACGACAGCTTTGGTGTCTCTGTTAACGTGCCGTTCGGCGGCTCCGCAGCCGTCTCCGCAAGCACCAGCTCCGCACGCTCCAATAAAGTCGACACTGAAATCCAGTTTGCCAAAGCGTTGCAACAGCTAACTGTCGAGCTACACGAAGTTGAACATGAGCTCTATCTCATCGAACAAACTCTAGACCTTGCTGCAGAACGCAACGACTTAAGTCAGCGCCACTGGGAAATGTCGCGCGCCGCCTTCGCGGCCGGTGAAAGCACACTTGCTCAAGTAGTCTTGGCTCAGCAACGCGCACAGTCCAGTTCCAAAAAACTGCAGCTCTTACAACTCGAGCAACAACGAAAAATTACAGAATTCAACCAAGTAGTTGGAGAAACTCCATGACTAAGAAGTACGGCCTCTTGCTGCTGCCACTTATAATGATCTACCCCTGCTTCGCGCAGGAGTCCATCATGTTAAGCGACGGCGATATCGATCGATTAGGAATTCAATTTGCAGATGTAACAGATGTAGATCTGCAATCTGGAAGCCGCTTCCCTGCTGTCGTGGTGACTTCACCCAATGCCACTTCACTGGTTAACAGCAGTTTTGGCGGAACACTCAGTCAATGGCATGCAGACCCCGGCGAAACTATAGAAGCAGGCGCTCCTATTGCAACGATTCGCAGTGCAGAACTACTTACACAGCAAAACCTCTGGCTGCAAAGTAACGCTGCATCGGAACAGGCTAGCTTTGAGCTAGACCGAGACCGTCAACTGTTAGAGCTGGGCATTGTGTCCCAACAAAGGCTAGAACAAACGCAGAGGAGCTTTGCACAGGCACAGATTGATCTCGCCAGTAACGCAGCGCTACTCGAACTGGCTGGTTTTCAAGGACAGTCCCTAAGCACACTCCTAAGAGACAGATCTAACCTTGGTAGCTATCAGGTTCTCGCACCGGAGTCCGGTGTTCTGACACATCGCAGCTACAACGTCGGCGAAGTCGTTGCCAACTATGAAGAAATCGCCTCTATCCAACAGACTGCAGCACTCTGGCTTGCTGCCGAAATCCCCGCACGCCTCGCACAGAATCTAGAACCGGGTTTCAAACTGTCTCTGGCAAATACTGGAGAATTATTGACGATTCAGCAAAAAGACTTCGTGGTAGATGAGGACACTCAGACCACCGAGGTGCTCGCCGTATTCGATGCCGCTTCTCGTTATCGCCCCGGCCAAATATTGACGTTAATCGTACCGCCCGCAACAAGCGGCGTGTTAGTTCCAGCGGATGCAGTTGTACACAGTGGCAATACTCGCACGGTGTATGTGCGAACGGCTAATGGTGTTCAAGCGAGAACCCTGCAACTAGAACCTGCCGGCGAAAACTATCTGGCCCGCGAGGGTATCCGCTCCGGCGACACTGTTGTGATAACCGGTACCGCTGCCATTAAAGGCATGCAATTAGGATTAGGACAAAGCGAATAATGTTAGCGCAATTAATTCAGTTTGCGCTAAGCCAGCGCCTCATGACCGGTCTGCTCGCCATTCTCTTGGCAGCATTTGGCGTCAACTCATTGTTAAACTTACCTATCGATGCCTACCCCGATATTTCTCCTACTCAGGTAAAGATAATCATCAAGTCTCCGGGAATGACGCCCGAGGAAGTCGAGTCGTTAATCACCCAGCCCATAGAAGTCGAGTTATTGGGCATACCGCGCAAATCTATACTTCGCTCCATTTCCAAGTATGCACTTAGCTCTATCACCCTAGACTTTGAAGAAGGTACGGACATCTATTGGGCGCGCCAACAAGTCGCCGAGCGCATAAATAGCATCTGGGGCGACTTACCTGGCGAAATAAGTGGCGGTCTCGCCCCGATGAGCACCCCCTTAGGGGACATGTTCATGTTTACCGTAGAAAGCGACAGCCTTACCTTAGAAGAGAAACGCTTTCTCGTGGACTGGACAATTCGTCCGGCACTACGAACAGTGCCAGGGGTTGCCGATGTAAACGCGCTAGGCGGGTTCGTAAAAACCTACGAGATATCCCCTCTTCCAGAGGTGATGGCAAAGCTTCAGGTTCGCAACCAAGCATTGATAGAGGCTCTTGAAAGCAACAACAAGAACGATGGTGCGGGACGCATTGATCAAGGCGAAGAAGCCATACTGGTGAGAATGGCTGGCGCCATTACCAGTCTCGAAGACATTCAAAACATTCTTGTGCAGAGCTCAACCGGCGCGAAGATTCCACTGTCTGAGCTGGCGACAGTCTCGCTCGGCACATTAGAGCGTTACGGCTCGGTTACTGCAGACGGGAAGTCCGAGGCCGTGCAGGGGCTCGTAATTGGTCTACGTGGAGCGAACGCCAGAGACGTTGTGAATGCGGTTCGCACCAAGCTCGATGAACTCGCACCTAACCTGCCTGTAGGAACCAGCACGTCGATATTCTATGATCGTAGCGTGCTCATAGAAGGCGCTGTAGAAACGGTATCAGGCGCATTACTGGAAGCAGTCGCCCTCGTGGTTATTTTGCTGGGACTGTTTCTAGGAAGTTGGCGTGCGGCGCTAACCGCCGCCATGGTTCTACCACTAGCGGCACTCGCTACTTTTCTTATGATGAGCTTTATGGGAATGAGCGCGAACCTCATGAGTCTTGGCGGCTTGGTGATTGCTATTGGCATGTTGGTAGATTCTGCAATTGTTATTGTGGAAAACATCGTGGCCTCCCTCGCGATACAAAATAAAGGGCAACGTAGACTTCCTCCGCTGCATATCATTTATCGTGCGGTTAAAGATGTTGCCGTGCCAGTCACATCTGGAATCGTGATTATCATTATCGTATTCCTTCCATTGCTGACTCTGGAAGGACTCGAGGGTAAATTGTTTGGCCCTGTTACTCTAACCATCGTCTTCGCGCTAATTTCATCCCTAATTATTTCTCTCACTGTGATTCCTGTAATAGCTTCCTATGTATTGAGCGCAGACAGTCATAAAGATCCTTGGCTAAGCCGGACGCTGAAAAAATACTACAAACCGTTGTTGAATCGCGCATTGACACACCCGTCCTACCTGCTCGGAATAGCGGCTGCTTTACTGATTGCTACCGCCTTGATTTTTCCATTGGTAGGAAAAACCTTCATGCCGACTATGGACGAAGGCGACATCATTATTCAACTGGAGATGATTCCATCCATCAACCTCGAAAGCTCAACCCGCATGGTGCAACAAGTAGAGAAAGCGCTGATGGAGAATGTGCCAGAAATAATTCGCGTAGTTTCGCGCTCCGGTTCGGATGAGATTGGCATGGATCCAATGGGACTAAACGAGAGCGACATGTTTCTGCAACTCAAACCCACGGATGAATGGGAAGCGAAAAGCAAGACAGAACTGGAAGAGAAGCTACGCGTAGTTCTAGACGAGTTTCGCGGGCTCAATTATGGCCTAACACAACCCATCGATATGCGCGTTTCGGAAATGCTTACCGGCTCCAGAGGCGACGTGGCGATAAAACTATTTGGCACTGATCTGGATGACCTCAACACCTATGCACAGCGCATCGCAGAAGAAATAGAAGGCGTACAAGGCAGCATAGATACTAACGCCACAATCAATGAAGGAGCACAGTATCTGCAGGTTTCTGTCGATAGACAACGCATCGGTCGCCTCGGCATTAACGCTGACGAACTACAAACTCGCCTACGTTCCGAGATCGAAGGCCTGCGCGTAGGAACGGTTATCGAAGAAGGCGCCCGCGTTCCTCTGGTTCTACGCTATGACAAACTGCAGGGAGACGGCTTGCAGCATATGACAAACAACTTTATAAGCCTCCCTGAAGGCGGCGTTATTCCTCTTAGCGAACTCGCCGACATTCGCCGTGTGGAGGGCCCCGTGAGCATCTCGCGAGAATCAGGGCAACGCTTTGCAGTAATTAGGACCAATGTGGAAGACAGAGATCTTGTTGGATTCGTGGAAGAAGCGCGCAGCGTTATAGCCACCAATATAGACCTTCCCGATGGCTATACACTTGAGTGGGGCGGCGAGTTTGAGAACCAACAACGTGCCGCTGCACGACTAGGCCTAGTAATTCCAGTCGCGCTAATGCTCATCGCGTTCATACTGTTTTTTACCTTTCGCTCCATCAAGCAGACACTGATAGTGCTATCGAATATCCCATTCGCCATGACGGGCGGATTGATCGCTCTCTGGCTTACCGGTGAATTTCTCTCGGTTCCGGCCTCTGTAGGCTTCATTGCCCTACTGGGCATCGCAGTGCTAAACGGTGTAGTTCTGATGTCTCACTTCAACCATCTGCTAGCCAAAGGCATGCCGGTTGCTCAGGTTGTCAGAGAAGGCGCTCTACGTCGTTTAAGACCGGTGATGATGACAGCGACGATATGCGCCTTCGGTCTCGTGCCACTCTTGCTTGCAACGGGGCCTGGATCAGAAATTCAGAAACCTCTAGCCATCGTTGTAATTGGCGGGCTGATCAGTTCAACCCTGTTAACACTTTTCCTTCTTCCAATAATCTATCAGTACTTCCATCGAGGATTGAGTGAGGATCACGCACTATGATTAAGATGTTGGTAGTAAATATTCCGCCTGAGCTAGAGGAAGATCTAATAGATTATCTGCTCTCGCTAGAGTCTGTAACGGGGTTTACATCCTATGAAACGCGCGGCCATGGTAGTGATGTGACGCTTTCTATCGCCGAACAAGTCAGTGGTCGCCGCAAGCGCCTGCAGTTCGAGTTACTGATCGAAGGTGAAGAAATACAAAGTCTTCTGGATGGTCTTTCTACTGAAGTTGGAAAAGACATCGCTTACTGGGAGCAAGTAATCGATAATATAGGACATATTGGCTGAGGCGAGAGAAGCATCGATATTGCGGCTAGACTTAGCGCCTAGAACTCATATTCCAGCAAGAACCGGAAACTGTTGTCCGGACTATCGTTACCAATACCAAGGATTACCCCCGCTTCCCAGCGCAGCGCCTTACGCACACCGATAGAAGCACTCCCCATCATCACCGGCCCGATTCCTGCAGAGTCTTGCCCTGCATACAACTCGATACCCGGCTCGAACGCGCGAGAATATCTGTACCTTGCTTGCATGGCTACCGCGGTCTCGAACTCGTCTTTAATGGCTGAGCCCCACTCCTGAATAAGCAACAGATTGGCAGTACCGCTGAAGCGACCATATTCCTTTTCAACCAAGATGCCGGTAGTGAACTCTTGTACATCGTCATTGAATTCTTGTTCATACTCGAACAATAAGCCCCAGTCCGCGCTGTATTCACCCTGCTCTGTCAGCTGCCATTTCAATTCGAATTCAAACGCCTCTAATTCAAACTGACCAGTGCGCGACCTCTCTCCGACTAAGTAGACCTCGCCGAATAACGCCTGTCCGAAGGAGCGACCAAATGACAGTTGATGTAACTGTTCAAAATTATTCGGCCCCGAACTATTCTCCTGAAAAAGAGACCTAAATTCGATCTCGCTTTCCAAGGCATCGACATACGGATGATAGACCTTATCTACAGCACTTCCGTCAGCCAGAGCCTGACTTAATAAAGAGAGGCCGACAACAGCTGACAACAAAGTCTTAAACGCTATTCGCGCCAACTCTCTCCTGGAGAAATAATTCGAATCGTCCATATTACGCTTTACCAACTAAAGATTGCTGTTGTGGCCAGGCCTTCCTAAACAGCGGACTAATTACGATTAGCACGATACCAAGCAGATAGATGCTCACCTGTAAAATTGAGGGAGTAGCTTCATAGCCAACCAATGCATACATCAAATGTCCCACGATCGAATTTTCAGGCAACGCACTCGAGCTATCCCAGGCGATTGGCGTAAAGGGCAGCCAATCTGCTTGAGTCAATAACAGCACTGCCTGCGAGCCCATGTTCCCGGCAATCAGACAGAGTAACGCCAAGCTGATTCTGAAAGACCAGTTTGCAGACAAATTAATCAAACCGTAGAAGAGCAGCACTCCTGTACTAACCCCGATACCCGCACCGATAAAGCCACCTAGCACAACCGGTGTGAAATTTTCTTCTTGACCCGCTATGCCACCAACATATTGAATAATTTCAGAGCCCTCTCTGACGATAGAGAACATGACAATACCCGTCATGCAGAAAGCCGCAAATCGAGCTCGCCCCATTGTATTCTTTGCCAGTTGCGCACTCGGCACGATAAAAGCTAGCAAGCAAACCAGCAAAAGACTCAGCAGATGCAGGCTGGCATTGAGAATTTCCTGCCCAACGTAATCAAACATCTCAGAAATTTGCGGTGTGTAGTAGGAATACAACGCCGCACCCAGAACGCCGACAGCTATGCTGAGGGCAACCCAGCTGGTTCGCAGAACAAAAGACTTATCCCAACTTCTCTGAAATAAATGTGTAAACACGAGTAATACACTGATCAACAGCGCAGCCTCGATCATCTCCTGCAGCACTAGAATTACAGAATTAAGAAACATTGTATCGCTCGCCAGTATGGCTCATTTTACTACCACCACGCCTTGTGCCGTCTTTGGGTAAAATTCGCCGAAGAAGGGATACTCACCGGGCTCTAGAGGCCCAATAAAAACCACGGTCTGTCCGTTGCCGACAACTAACTTTTCTCGATTCAATTCGAAGCTTTCAAACTCCTCCGGTGTTGGATCTTGATTGATGATCCGAACACGAACCTTCTGCCCCGCGGGAATCTCTAGCGTCGCTGGAAAGAACAAATGATCTTTGATAATTAACTCTATCTCCGCCGTTGCAGCCCAACCCGCAATCGGAGAAAAGAGCAACACAGTCATAGTTAGCGTTGTTAATGGAGTAAGGAAATATTTCTTCATTTCATGACTTCTTCTTGAAATAGATACAGAAGGCACTGCCGCTGGCAAAACTTGAATCTTTCACTTCGACCCTCGCCTGATGTAGATCCGCCACATGACTAACAATAGTCAATCCTAGACCGCAACCCGGAGCGCGCGCGGCACCGTCATTGCTGTCAACTCGGTAAAACCTGTCAAAGACTCGTGACTTCTCCGCATCAGCTATACCAGGGCCATTGTCTTCCACCCTAAGACAGACTTCACTACCAAGATCCTCTACAGAGACTACAATATTTCCCCCTCGTTGAGTGTACTTGTTAGCGTTACCCAACAAGTTCGAGATCAAGGTTTCGAGAGCAAACTTATCGGCTTCGATTTCTATAGAGTCACCTATTAATTCGATACTCTGTTCTTTTTCCTCAAAACTCGGGTAGAGACTGGCAAGCTGATCTTGAGTGATCCCATACAGATCGATCGTTTCACAGTTCTTCGCGAATTGTTCCGGCGTCGCTCTGTACAGAGAAAGTAATTGCTCGATCAGATGCTGCATCCGATCTACCCCCTCTTGCAACTGATGAAAAGATTCGTGTTTAGTATCGATCTCCTCGCTCAAGTTGTGCAATTGCACCTTCAATGCGCTCATAGGGGTTCGTAGTTCATGGGCAGCATCCGCTGAGAATCTTTTTTCGCGCTCCATCACTCTATCAAGTCGCTGGATAAAACCATTGATGGATTCGATAACTTGGTCTAGTTCTATGCGGGAATCAGCACTGAGAATTGGAGAGAGATCATTGGCACCTTTATTACGCAGCGCACTGGAGAGTTGCTGCAACGGTCGCAATCCATGGCTCACTATAATCCAGATCAGCAGGCCCACAATGGGAATACCTAACAGAAGCGGCAGTATCGATTGCAGGACGACGTTTTCCGCCAGCACAAATCGCAAATCTGTTCTCTCAGCGACAATCACCCAACGATCTAGCGGCACCTCGTAGCGCGTAAAAGTACGCCACCGATAACCATCGAAATTGGCATACTCGAAGCCTGGCACGAAACTCTGAAGGGGTTCTACGGGCGCATTATGCGAGGCAGCAATTAACCGGGATTCGTTCCATATCTGAAAGGACAAATTGTTCCCGAGGCGCAGATCTTTGCTGCTTGCACTCGACACATCAAGGTTTGATACCAATCTTGCTAGATCTAACATTTGATTATCGAACAGCGTGTCAGCTTCGCGCATACTAGACTGATAACCCTGCAGCGCCGCAACGAAATTGAAAAGAATCAATGTCGCCAAGATACTCGAAATCAGAAAAAGACGAATTGAACGCAAAAAAACCTCTTTAGACTTGCTCAGGATCCAGCTTGTAGCCGACGCCGCGAATGGTCTTTATAAATTCATTACCAAATTTTTTGCGCAGATGATGAATGTGCACCTCAAGGGCGTTGCTACTCACTTCCTCTCCCCAACTGTAGAGTCGACTCTCCAAGGTAGGACGAGTCATAACCCGACCGGCATTTTCCATCAAGCTCTTCAGTAGCATATATTCTTTTCGGGAAAGCTCTATCTCCTCACCTTGGAAAGTAACACGCTGATCCAGCGTATCCAGGCACACCTGACCGATAGTTATCTCCGATGTTTTCACGGTGGACAGACGCCGTTCCAGCACTCGTAAGCGCGCCAATAGCTCGGTCATCTCGAAAGGCTTGGCGAGATAATCATCAGCTCCGCTGTCAAGACCGGCAACTTTATCATCGACACTATCTCGCGCCGTTAACAACAAAACGGGCAGCGTTTTATCGGAGACCCGCAACTTCTTAAGAACCTCAATACCATCGATATCTGGCAGGCCAATGTCGAGGATTACGATATCAGGTCGTTCAGTCTTTATCGTAAGCAGTGCTGCATTACCGGAGGCAACATGGTTGACTGCATATCCTGACTTTTGTAACGCCTGCTTCAGGCCGCTGGCAAGAGGCAGGTCGTCCTCGACTAGTAGTAGCTGCATGATTGAACGTTGGTCTCCTTGCTGTTGACTCGTAGCTTATCTCTTCCTACCCAATAACTCGAGCGCTTCACTTATTTCACGCTGCCGACCAGAATCTGCTACTGGCCTGTTCGGGCGTGCTGGCGCACGCTGCGCCTGCAGCAGAACTCTCTCTGCCTCATCGTAGCGCTTCTCGTCTAACAGGTAAGTGCCATAGAAATAATTAGTATCAATTCCTTGAGGATTTAGAGCGACTGCCTTGAGCAAAAGTTCCTCTGCGGTGTCGTCATCGCCGAAACCCACTGGCCAACCAGGCACGCTATGATACAAAGTGCCCAATGTAGTATAGGCGGAACCACCAAGAGCATTCGGGTCCAGACCTACCGAAAACTCGAGATCCGCCTTGGCTTGCTTCGCCAACCCCAGCGCTCCCAACCCCCCCTTAGCACCCGCATAGGAAGACTTGATAATCCCTTTCCATATCCACACCTCAGCCGAAGAAGGCTCCCTAGCTGCTAAAGCTTCACCTTCATCTACTAACTGGGCGAATGCAGACAGTTGCGCCTTTCCCTCCATCTGATAGTTAACTTCAGCCCAGCGCTGCTGCAAATGAAATAGGTCGCTCATCTCCGCAGCCACCGATTGAACCGCCCAAAATCCACCGAAAATTGCCGAGAACAACAAAATTCTATTCTTAAGTTTCATGATGATTCACCTACTGTTGTGTACCGTTTAATAACATTCAATTTCCCCACCAGAGAATTCCTGACAAGGCCTGGCAATACCGCATTTACCACTACAAACAATTTCTCTGGCCAACCCAAGTAACGCACTGCCTTATCATTCTTGAGTGATTGGATGATCTCATTAGCAACGTATTCTGGTGTGTCTGAATTATTACCGAGCTCGGTATTCATTGCATTGACGCTATCTGCGTTCAAATTGGTTTTGGTGGCTCGCGGAGCTATATAGAGAACTTTTATCGATGTGTCAGCCAGTTCCCGTGACAGCGCTTCTGTGAAACATTTCAGCCCCGCCTTGCTTGCGCAATAGGCGACGAAACCTGGGTGGCCTATGCTGGCGAATATTGAACCGACATTTAGAATTGTCGCTGCGGGTTTCTTCTTTAGCATCGGAATCAATTCGTGGCACAGCAATACCGGTGCTATCAAGTTTATGGACAGCATCTTCTCGATGAGCTGCGGTGCCTGCTTCTCAAACAAATCGAAATTCAGGATTCCGGCGAGATTGATAACGGCATCTATGCCGCCAGCTTGCTGGCAGATTTCCGCGATTTCCCGCCGCCCTTCATGGCTGGAAATATCTGCACAGGCTAAGGTATTAGCGCCCCCCAGATTAGCATTCAATCTCTCCAATGCATCCTGCTGATAGCAACTCAACACTAACTGCGCGCCTTCGTTATGCAACTGGGTGCTTAGTAATTCCCCGATACCGCCCGTGGCGCCGGTGACAAGAATCCTCTTCCCCGATACGTTCATCAATTAAGCCCTCATTCGTATTTTGGGGACACCGTGATCGGCAGACAGCGAGCGAAATATATTTCCATACAGCTGATAAAACATACGGCAGGCATGAATAATGATTTCTTGATCCGCCGTATCGTCAATCTTGTTCACTAAATCTTCAAAAAATTTCACATGATCTTGATCCAGCGATCCGTGAGAATAGAGATAGGAAAAAGCATTCTGCGGCAAACCGAGCTTACCCTTTACCGAGTCCGCCACCTGGTCGGCGAGATTGATGCTAGTGCCTTCTAACACATGCACCATACCGAAGAAACCCATTGGGTTTACCCTCTGCGCCATATCATAGGCATAAGCAACCATCAGCTCAGTTGCAGGGGAAGGATTACCATTGCGCACGGCTTCTTTGTCGTAACCGCAGCTCTGTATATCGTTAAGAATCCATTCCTGATGGCCTATCTCCTCTTCGATATATTCCGCGACTGCGCTACGTATCCATTCCTTCTCACCGGGAAGCCTAGAGCCCACAGCCATCATTAGAGGGACAGTGTGTTTTACGTGGTGATAAGCCTGCACCAGAAAGGCGACATAGTCATCGACCTCTATCTGGCCCTGCAGGCAACGCGCAATAATGGGAGCAGACAGAAGCTGCTGACGATCCTGCTCAGTTTCACTCACCAAAGTATCAAAAAATTTCATACGCTTTCCTCTCATCCAGTTACGGATTGATTCGGGTTATTTTCCTGAACATCGCTTATGCCCTTTGCATAGAGCGCGTCTATTTCAATTTGGAAGGCTTCGTTTATGTTTTTACGGCGAGGCCTGCCGTTGTCTGTCATGAATCTACTTTCGCTTTGTAACGGTTTTTCCAATCTGTGCCAGGCCATGACTCGGGCATAGTCCGGCAAGCCGGCATTTATGACGTCAATCAGCGCCTGAATTTCAGCATCACTGGTATTCGGTGAACGCGCGGTCAGCAGAGCTGCACAGAAGGGTCTCGCATCACCCAGCAATACCGCCTCAGCCAAGAGCGGATTCGCTAGCAACTCACTTTCAACCCACTCCGGCGAAATATTGCGGCCATAGCTTGAAATCAAAAGATTCTTCTTGCGGCCATCGATGTGAAGAAAACCATCCTGATCGAGATGTCCTAGATCACCGGTTTTTATCTGCTTAGGACTCCAGCTCTGAGGCTCATTCACATAGCCCAGCATCGTATTGCCTGAGACCAGCACCTCACCTTCGCTAAAGGAAACGACCAAGCCTGATAACGGCTTTCCACAACTCCCCGGCTTCTGAGCATGCGGCGTGTTTAAACTTACTACCGATGCGCATTCGGACAGCCCATAACCCTCGTAAACAGGAATGCCAAGTTCCCTAGCCTCAATGAGAAGGTCTACCGATACTTTGCTGCCACCTACGGCAACAAACTTTAATGAAGCGGGGCATTGCCACCCTTGTTTGATCGCATTGACCAACAATAGAAGCAGCTGTGGAATGAGAATCATCGACTGCGGTTGTATCGACGCTATGATTGCCAATAATTTCTGCGGATCAACTAAAGCGCTACCTTTAAAACCCATCTCTTCAGGCTTAGGGATAATGACCTCACCGTGGGCGAGAATCGGCGCATAGATGCCTGCTACATTCTCCAGCAATGTACTTAACGGCAGTACGCAGAGATGACGCGGAGCAGCTATCGCTATAACCGACGAGAGGATATCTGCCTGCCGCAGAAGCTGCTCGTGACTTAGACAGACTCCTTTAGGCTCGCCAGTAGAACCGGAGGTAAAAGTAATCTTGCCTGTTGCCTCTGGCAACATGACTGCCTGCTTAGCAGGCTGCAGAAGACAGAGACTCAATCGAGCCTCTCCCAATAGTGCTATGGTTTCGCAGTGAGCCTGATAATCTGCTTCGAAAAGTTCTGGATTGTCGGTAATTACCGCTTCAACAGAGCAGGCCTTAATCGCATATCGGCGCTGAGACTCGGAGAAAAATTCTGGCAGCGGTAACAGGCACACCTGTGTCTCTCGACAAGCGATATCCACGATGGCCCATTCAATGCTATTGCCAGCCAACAACGCTATTCTGAAGAGACCCTTTTCGCGGAGCAATTGTGCAACAACAGCAATCTCAGCCTCGATAGCCTTGGCCGAATAACTTCTATTCAGATCACTCAGCGTGAATTGTAGATTGTTGCCAGCACTAAGCATGAGAGCTACCTTGCTGACGAACCTCTAAGGCAAGCGCTTCAATCTCGCTCTTGTAAAAATTTTGTACCAGGTTAAAGAGGTTTCGAGCTTCAACAGCCTCTTGCGCATTGCTGAGTCGACCGGCAACTACTTGTGGCTGATTGTCATAGTAGCTACCCCAGTCGGCAGCCGAATTAGTGTCGAGACGGTCGGGCACTGCCTTGGCAATAACCTGGGTCTCAAACCCCATTTTCTGCAAACTGCGCAGCAGTGGCTTGGCCGCTGTAAAAACCATCCATTCATATCCGGCCTGATTCAAGATCGATGCCAGTATGATAAACATCAAACGGCTCGCACCGAGAGTCGTTGCTACTAGGTTGCCAATCTCTGCGAGCTGCTTCCTTCTTACGGTCTCACCGCAAAGTAGCTCAAGCTCCTGTTCGATAGGCGCATCCAGATACTGTTCGAGGAAGAATTTTTCCGAGGCTGACCCCAAGGAGATACCGGCACTCGCAGACAAATTGTCCCCGCAGCGCAGAGTAAGAAAAAGAGGCAGGAAATGAGCCAAACTGGCCCCGTAACTGGACTGGAACTTGCCCCCTATATAGTGCTCGACCTCTGCCCTGAGCGTTGATTCCGCTGTAATCAGATCGAATTTAGGAGAGGGCGTTAACCATTGCTTCAGAAACTGTGACATGCCAGCTTCCTCACGCACGGTAATTCCAGAAGATTGAACAAGGTTATCTGTTGCTGCTAAAGACATCGTATTCACCAACTCGGCTTAGTATGGCAACTACAATAACAACTGAATCTTAAGTAAATCTTAAGAGCGGAGCTTCAATTCATAGAAAAATCGAAGCCCTAACTAAGCAGCACAACCCTAGGTCTTAGAGCGTCTCTCGAAGACCGCCAATTGCAGTGAATGGAGAAACCCTGATCGCTTAACCGTGCCGAAGAGCCGAAATTCGTTCGCTGCAAATAGATCCTTAAGCTGCGAGAGTGAAATAGGGTTTTGTTTAACTTCCCGACCGGTCACAGCTTTGCGTAATCTACGGCGTAACGACGTCACTGAGTAAGACGAGAAGTAAGAAATAACCACATATTGAGAAGAAACTCTGCAGAGTTCGGCGATCAAGGCTTGCTGATCACTGCTATCCTGAAAATGATGCAAGAGCCTAAAACAAACAGAAGCATCAAATTCGCCATCTTCAAATCGCATATTGAAGATATCTTGAGACTCAGCCGTTTCTTTGAATTTTTGATCACGCAGTAATGCATTCGTTAATTGCACGGCGGACTCACCAAGATCCACGGCAGTCACATTAACCCCCTTTTGAGCTAACCAGAGACTAAGGCGCCCTACGCCACAGGGTGCATCCAGAACAGTTTTGACCTCAGTGGCTGGCAACATCTGAAATGCCTCGCTCACCATCTGCATCTCGAACTGATGTTTACGCGGCTTACGCTGGGTATAGAGCTGGGCACTTACTGGATCAGACTTAACCCTTTCATAATTTTGCATGCTAGTTTGTATCCTAAATGGGCGGAGTGACTGTTTCTAAGCGAAATCTACAGCTTAGAAAGGAGTTTTGAATGCTTCGTTTGATAAGGCCCAAGCAACATTTCTCTTACTTCGAGCGGCTGAGTCTTAAGGTGTTTGATGAGTTGTTTGAGATCAGCACAGATGGCCTTGCGCACTGAACCCTTCTTTCTCGAACGTTCAAAATCTATCAGCTTAATAGCGCCGGATTGTTGATCGACATAGATGTGTTTAGGGTAAAGTGCGCCATGCTGAATACCGTGGTTATGCATTTCGAGTAGCTGCTCGCCACAGCGATAAAGCAAGACTCCCAGGGCTGGCGAAAACTTCTGAGCAGCGAGGAGATCTTCGAGAGAACAAATGTCAATTTCTGCTGTAACCAACAAGCCCATGGTACTGCCCGCCTCCCGCCTTACGCCCCTACAAGCAACATCGATAGCAGCAAGACTAAGCGCCTGGTTGCGCGCAATAGCGTCCGCTTCATACTCAAACGTCAACGCTCCGAATGGCTTACTGAGGGAGTAGCGAAACTGATTCACTTGCCGCTTTACATAATAGTTTCTCTGGGTGTTGTTCTCCCACAGACTCAACTTCGACACCCCACTCCACCCGCCTTTTCGGTAGTTGATATCGTCTACAAACTGATGAGGGAGGTTCCAAAAATCTTCAAAACCCAAGAACCCACGGCTTCTTAAGAACTGCCCATGTGAGGGCGCCTCAAAGGTGAACTGTGTGGTGGAAGGTTTCTGATTAGCTAGTCGAGTGGTTATCGAGGGCGATTTGCCCACTACCACGGAGCTAATTGATTCGATGGCGCTTGTACGGGAACTTATCATTACGACAAGATAGAGTGAAATTCTTAAGACAACCTTAAGCAGAACAAAACAGCTGCGAAAAGATGGGGTTTTTTAAGACCCCACCTAAGTCCTCAGTACATAATTCAGTACAACAAAGATCCTAGTTCGCAGGCAGTAGATCGAGCTTCTCGAACAGTACCGTTTCGATTTTCTCTCGCGAGTAGAACGCAGGAAACACCTTATCATTAGCCCACAACTCGAAAAGATTGTCGTATAACGGGCTGTCGGGATCGCCAACCTGCCCAGGCGTGTTCATACCGAGCGTATTGTCCCAATCACGGGTATCGATGAAGATTCGAAACGACGCACCGGAAGTCTGATTGTCACCACTACCGGTCGCACCCAGTGTAAAACCGTTGCCTCCTCTTGGCGCGGGGCCGACTTCGAGGCGGCTTCTCATTTCTTCACTGACAGCAGCGCCTAATGGATGGCGTATCAGCGCGTGTTTGTACTCCGCCTGCCCGTATACCCAGTTATCCATATTACGGCCAAACTTTTCTCGCAGCGTAGCGACAGCTTGCCCTAGCGTATCAAGAACGAAATCATCTCTTCCAGCAATCGGATCGCTGCCGAAATCACCGTCGGGCGCGAGCAGCATATCGATGGTTGTCTTCATGCCTACATTGAGAAAACCGTTCGCCACCTCTGGCACTTTCAACGTTTCTATATTGTCTAGCAGCTGTCGCTCGAAGGCCACGTAGATGCCCGCCTCTACCGAGTCTTTGTCGAGCTTAAAATCCCAATCCAGCAGCATCTGACGCGCCGCTTCTACCTGTCGGTCATCGGCTTGCAGATCCTTGAAGAAAGGCACAAGCGAGCGCGCAGGAATCGATAGATAGTCGTGTTGAAATTCGATCATGTCCGTCATGTTGAACTTACGCCCGGAACTCAACAGCTCACTGCCCCGTGCCCACCGATAGGGATCGGTCCAAGTATGGGCTATCGCATCGAGATGCGGAAAGTCTGGCGGCGTGTAGTTGCTATTCGACGTCTCGATATAACCCTCGTCAGGGTTAAATGCGTTCGGCTTCTGCTTGATTTCGAGATAGCCATCCCATTCATAACGACCATCACCGGGTACCGGAACCAGACCACTGAAGTTTCTTCTTAGCGGCGCAATACCGACGGCCTGCCAACCGATGTTGCCCTCTCGGTCTGCCCAAATCATGTTCTCGCCGGGGATGTGACTGTAATTTGTCGCATCTCTGAATTCTTCCCATGTCTTTGCCTGATCCATGCGTAGCGAGGCAAGATAGGGTGCGCCACCAACTTCCATCCATGCCGGCCGTACCGCATAGGCCAAATTCTTATCTAGATCTTCGAAGCTTACAGGTCCGTGACGGGTGTATTTCAGTTCAACAGTGACTGCTGCTGCACCCTTAACTTCGATCACCTCCTCGATAATCTGCATGTCCTCCCAATTGCCCTGATAGCGATACTGATTGGGGTTAGCAGGGTTCGTCTCATACACCATGAGATCTTCGCCATCGGTACCGAACACCGTTAGACCCCAAGAGCCCTGCTCGTTGTGGCCGATTGAAATTCCTGGGATTTCAGGCTCCCCTCCGCCGATCACATTCCAGCCTGGACCCACTAGATGCGCCCAATAGCGAAGCGAAGGCACCGACTGCGCACGATGCGGGTCATTGATCATCATCGGCCAGCCGTCTTGAGTGAGATCGCCACTGACTACCCAGTTGTTGCTGCCGATGTCATCTAGATCGTGTTTTTGCAGGCTCGCATCTTCAATGGATATCACACTGGCTATCTGCTCGAAGGATTGTGATGAATTGCGGTCAGTGGATGCAACGATATCGTTTGGCTCAAACTTCATGCTACTGCGATACGAGGTGTACAGATGCAAGATGTCGTTCTCGAGAAGAGATTCGCAATCGATCATTGGATCGAGAGTTAGGTCTGGATCACGGGGATGAAAGTATTGCAGCTCACGCACCGCATCTTCGCCGATGGCACATACAGCCCTACCCACATTTAATTCTTGCCCTATATTCCCTAGTAAACCTTGATGACGAGAGATGACCACTTCTTCTGTCCAGTGTTGTGGCTGAATGCCGAGCAGCTTAAACGGAAGCGGTAGTGCATCGGGATCATCTAACGCCTCATCTATGTACGCGTTAACCCCATGAACAAATGCGGTAATGATATCCACTCCCCGCGGATGATAGTGATTCATCTCATCCGCCATTGGGCCGCGAAACTTAAACAGACGCGTGCCATGATCTCTATCGATCATGCGCGGACCGAAAAGCGCAGCCGTCGTGCCAGTTGCCTGGGCCCGCCATATCTCAAACTGGAACAGGCGATCTCGCGCTGCGCTGTAGCCCTGCGCAAAGAACAGATCGTGCTCCGTCTCAGCGTAGATGTGTGAGATTCCCCACTTGTCTTTCAAAATTTCAACCGGCTGATCGAGACCTTCGATAGTTACCGAACTGGAATTTTGTGCCAGTGCGAAACTGGCTATGACTGTGAATATAGAAACGACAGAGAAGTTGGCGAACAGCTTGGTTAACATCGTGAATCACCTTTGGTCTTATGTTGGTTCTCGGAAAATTATTTGAGTGTTAGAAAAATGAATTCAACACTACAACTCAGTAAGGAGTTGCAGGGCTAGTTGCGCCTTATCTTTTGGCACGAATACATGGTCATGATAATAGGCAGCAATCATATTCGCACTGATACCGTTGACGGCTAAGCTGTTGGCAACAGCCGCAGTGAGCCCCACTGCATCCAAGCTGGAGTGCACCATCAGAGTAATGCAATTGAACACCGACTCATAAGTGAGGCCCGCAGCATCAGCCGCCTGTCTGGTAATTACGAGAGTCAGACCTTCTTTTTCCTGATAAGACGCGATTGGCTGCAATTCGGCGAGGTCACCGTAACTGAGCTTCTCAGCCGTGCAAAAGACAAAATCGTCTGGAAGCAAGTTTGGCTGCATTGACGCCAACAGTTTATCTAGGTCTTGTTCGCCCGCCATTACTTACTACCTAATCGAAGGGCACGTGGCCGATTATTGTTGTTGATCGTGTTCCGCCCGCCGCGCGCCAGCTAATATTCCACTCATCGCATAGTTGCCTTCGTGACAAGCGAACTCATACACCTTGCTTGGGGTAGAGAGAAAGCTGAGTTCGCCATGCCAAGGCTGCGAATAATATTCTGGGTCATCCACAGTGAATTCATAGACAATCTGTTCGTCGGACACCCGAGTGAATCGTTCTACCACCTGCCCACTGCTCGTAAGGCTGATAGCCGCCTCTTCCTGCATCGGGCTAAAGTTTGTTGTCTCCACTACTAATGTGTTTCCATCCCAATGGGCGACAGACTCTCCGAACATTGGCGCCAGCGCTGCCATCTTGTGTTCAGAGTTAATCGGAATAATGCGCGCATGGCTGATCATCTCAGTGCGCAAGACTATATAGTCTTCGGTCTGCACAAACTCATAGTTGTTATTATAGAGGCCATTAATCATAGGAGGACCCGTACGCAGGCCAGTACTAATGCAGCGCTCCGCTAACGGCCTAGTCTCTGGACCATCGAAGCTAGAATTCTTTTCTCTCAGCCTCGCTTTGCGAGCGCGCCCTGTATCGTTGTAGGGAATGCGTCCATCGACGGGATCAACGATCCAAGCGGTACGATGTTCGCCGTTGATCAATCCGAACTTGGTACCGGGGTCGATCCAAAATGCATTGTAGCCGCGACCTTTGCCCAAATCGGTACCATCCGGGAGCTGACCGGCGACCATGTTGTCGTCAGTTGCTAAACGTACGTTCTGAGGATGATCGTCGGTCTGTCGGATAACCTCATCATTGCTGAGGGTCTGGCTGTCATAGCGCGCGTTTCTCTCTAGCGTAGTTATCGACGCATTGGTCCAAGTTCCCTGCAGATCAGGCTTGCCATAGACCGTTCGTGGAGGCTCATAGGCCTGCCCCTGTGCCGCCTGATGTAATACAAACGTCAGCATTAGCATAGGAATTGATAGTCGGGATGTTCTTATCATTGTTCTCTCCCTAAAATTTTCTTGTGCAGTACTCTGTTTTACCACTACCTAACACGCTTCTCAAAGTTTTAGAGCGTTTCGCTACGCAAGACCTATGCCCCATGACTCTCCATGTAGGCTTCGTTTAGCTGTATAGCGCGTTTCGCTGCAGCCCTACTCTGTAGCCTAGAGGCATACTCCTCAAAGGCTGGGCGCTTCTCTACTGTTCCAAATAGCATTCCCCAATTGAGCGTGGAGCCTAGATAGACATCCACGGCAGTAAACTGCTCACCACAGATGAAGGGGCCTACTACTAGCGCGCCTTCGATGGCCGACAACGCCTCTTCATAACTACCGAAACCCACGGACCTTCGCTGTTCCTCGGCGACACTCCAAGCATTCGATTTGGTGGTCATCGCCATCTCCAGCGGTCCAGCAGCAAAGAGCATCCAGCGATAAAAATCGGCAAGCCTTGGATCCCCCAACGCTGGCACCAATCCCTTTTCAGGATAGCTAACTGCTAAATAAATACAGATTGCTGCACCTTCTGTAACTACGGCATTCCTGTGTTTAATCGCTGGAACCTTTCCCATAGGATTCACCGCGAGATAATCCGGCGACTTCATCTGTTCGCCGTATTCTATCCATTCGGTGTCGTAGGGAACGCCAAGCTCCTCCAGCAGCCAATGGACGATCTGACCGCGAGATTGTGGATTGGTGTAGAAAGTAATATCACTCATATGCTCACCTTTTCTAAGTGCTTGTTAACCGCTGGCCTGCTTTAACTTGCCGAGCTTAAGTGCCAGCCATGCCATGGGCAGGTAGGCAACGATTAAGTCCAGCAAGATAAACCATAGAGGAGCGGGAATCATTGCAGAAGCTACGACACCACCGATGAGATAAACAACACCGATGCAATAGGTCACGAAATTTTTGTGAGAACCTGCAATAAAATAGGCTGACAGTGCGCCAAAAAAAGTACCTAAGGCATGAGCTAGAAATGGAACAAGGAAATTTAGAGGACCCAACAGATGCATGCCTGCCGACATCCCCTCAACCGTGGTCATATCAACACCTTCAGGCGGCGGAACAATCATCGGCCCAATGGCTATAAGACCTCCATTCACAACGCCACCGACAACGATGCCTACTATTATTCCTAACGTATTCCTCACAGTATTGTTCATCTTCATAGCCTTTGTATTGTTATTAGCTGAAGTAAACTCGGCAGGAGCTACTTACCCTAATCAGACAGTCTAGTTTGTGCAATTGGCGCTATTCAGATCGATCTAAATAGCGAACATAACCAAACCTTTTACAAAAAACAGATTTCTAAACGAGGCGTTCACCGTTTGCGATATCACCAGCACTGACAACAGAGGGATCAGGCACAGCCAATACCACCGCGCCGTCTTTATCATAGAAGCCGGTTACCAAACATTCAGACATGATGGGACCAATCTGTTTGGCCGGGAAGTTCACCACTGCCATAACTTGCTTACCCACTAAATCTTCTTTCTTATAGTGCTTGGTAATCTGTGCGCTAGATTTCTTGATTCCGATCTCGTCTCCAAAATCTACCTGTAGCTTGAACGCGGGACGTCGCGCCTCTGGAAAGTCCTCCGCCGCAATTATAGTCCCCACTCTAAGCTCAACCTTAAGAAAATCATCCCACTCTATTTGTTCCATCTTCTTCCTTCCTACTAAATTTTCTTTGCTTGTCCTAGATAGTAACACCTGCGGTTCGATTGTTTCGATCATGAATTGAGCTCAGCATCCTGGCAGAGTAGTATGGGCTTCGAACTCAATTTTTGAACCACCTAGAAGAGCCCTAACATTGAAGAATTTGAAGATACTCATCGCCATAGCTACTGCTGCCACTTTAACTGCTTGCTCAATCCCAGGTTGGATGTCTCTGGGCGACGCCGATCCAGGCGAGGTATTGATGCCCGGTGAAGCTGCAACACTCCAGTTCTTCACCAATATTCCAAACTTCGACACTGAAGTTGGCCTGCAGGCGAGCGTTCAGTATGAACTTAAAGTAAACCTACTCAGCAATTGGGTGGATCTTGATATCGATAAGAATGAGAACGACCAATCTCTGGATCAGTACGGTTTTGCCGACAGCCTCATGCCGAAACTCGTCGGTTCATGGATGAAACGTTCTAGTGATCATAATTGGTTCGAATTAATGCTACAGCAGGCAAACTGCAAACGTAGCAGCTTGGTCGGAATTTCCGATCTAACTTTTGATGAAGCTAGTGGTAGTTACAACTTCGTCGCAACTTGTGACGGCAAACTCACCCTGTTTGTAAATGATAGTCATGGCTTCTATGGCAATAACTCCGGATTCGCCAGCATTTCTCTGTCTAGGGTAGGAGGCCGCTAAGCCTCCTGGTTGTCGTCACTCCAATGAGGGGTGAGCGATGCATACATTACAGCAGATACTAAATCAGAAAGAGAACAATGAAATTTGGTCGGTCGCAGTAACGGCCACCGTTTATGAAGCGATACAAGTTATGGCGGATAAACGCGCCGGCGCTTTACTGGTCATGGATGGAACCCAACTTGGAGGCATCATCTCTGAGCGGGATTATGCCCGCGAGGTCATACTTAAGGGACGCAGCTCCAAGAAAACCTTAGTTGGCGAGATCATGAGTGCGAATGTCATTACCGTAAGCACTACCGACAGCGTTCAACACGCATTAGAGGTGATGACAGAACATCGTATTCGCCACCTACCCATCATGGATGACAAAACTGTGGCGGGGGTAGTTTCTATCGGCGATCTTGTAAAGGATGTGATTTCCGTCCAGCAAACCACCATAGAGCAGCTTGAGAATTACATTAAGTCTTAAGCCGTGGTGTAGTAAAGCGCCTAAGGCTTTTCCAGCTCAATCCCATATCCACCTGAGGTGCGCTTGCGAAAGCGCAGCCTCTGATTGATGCAGCTTGGCTGTTCATCAGCCACGTGAGTCACATACAGAATATTGGTCAACGACCTTTCTGCAATCCTATCCAGCACCTTCAGGATAAGTTGACGATGAAAATCGTCCAGCCCTACACAGGGCTCATCCAAAATTAGAATGCGAGGCTTCTTGATCATCGCCCGTGCAAGCAGCACCAAACGCTGCTGACCAAATGATATCTCGTGATAATACTGCGTTTCCCACTCCCCCAATCCTAGAGCCGCTATCCAGTCCCTTGCCTGGGCGATCTCTGCAGTGCCACTTTCATCATACAGTCCAACAGAGTCGAAGAAGCCAGAAACCACAACATCCAACACTCTCCAGCCCTTAATATATTTGTTATGCAGTTCGTTCGAGACAATACCAAAGTGCTTCTTAGTCTCCCAGATAGTTTCGCCGCTTCCTTTTAAGCGACCGAAGAGAAAAACCTTCTGTCCATAGCCCTTGTGATTTTCGCCATCGATCAGAGACAACAATGTCGATTTTCCGCAGCCATTGGGGCCTTCTATTACAACATGGTCTCGACCCGTCATAACCCAGTTCACATCGACTAGGACTTTGTTATCACCATAACTGGCCTGCACATTCTCCAGCCGGATCAGCTCCTCACTCGTTTGCCTAGTAAGAGCTTGCCCCGGAAGAAGCGCATCTAGGCGTGCGGAAACTTCGACATCAGCGCCCATTAGCTTGGTAAATTCCGCCGTCTGCGACACCTCTGCTAACGTGCCCTGTCTGCTTATTTGCATGCCCGCAGTATCGCTCAGCATGACTGCCATATGGGTCACGCCCGGCAAGATATCCTGCCGTCGCCTACACAACTGCAGACTACTGAATTGCGCACTCATGTATTTTTCAATCGTGGTTTTGATCTGCTCCTGGGAACTCCGATCTATGCTCTCCAAGGGATCATCCAGAATGAGCAGTTGTGGAGCGTCATCTCGGTGCGCGTATAGAGAACGCGCGATGAGCACCTTACGAATCTGTCCCGATGATAGAAACCGAATACCTTTATCGAGCACTTCTTGTAACGCTAGCTGCTGGACCAAATCTGCAAATAGCTTGTCATCCTGGTCCCGTGGAGAGCGCGAGGCACGAATTAAGCCTGTAACTACTGTACCTTTGTCCTGCGCATCGCCGCTGAACTCACTAATATCGAGGCGATTGTCTCGCTCCCAGAGGCGCTGTTGTTCCTCGAACGATACGATATGTAGATCTCGAGCCGGATCGAATTTGACGCCATAACTAACATAGTTGTTAGATTCAAGGCGCTTGCCGGCGAGCAGATTCGCAAGAAGCGTCTTTCCACTGCCGTTTTGCCCAAACAGACACCAATGCTGGCCCGGCTCGATCGCAAAATGCTCTATGGTCAGCAGAGTCTGTCTGCCAATGCGGCATTGCGCATTGTCTATTGATACTAACGTTGTCATGAGAGCGATGTTGCCACAGTCATAGTTAAGTTTCCTGCTCTTATGCCAAGTAGCCGCCACTGAAACCTACCCAAAATATCTACCCAAATTTAGGGCACAATGTTGCAATTCAATATCTCTCTCAGTAAGCTGCGCGCCATGGACATATCCCTTCTCGAAATATTAAGTTTCTTCTGGTTTCTAGGCTGTTGGCTAGGCTACAGCCTGTTCGCGCGAAAGCAGGCAAAGAAGAGAAATAGCCTTTCCAGCGTACTGTATCGCTACCGAAAGGAATGGGTATTAAAGCTGTCTAAGAGCGGCATGAGCGAGGTGGATTCCGAGTTACTAGGCAGCCTTGAACGTCAGGTTTCCTTCATGGCTTCGACTTCGCTACTCATCTTGGCGAGTCTTGTTACTGTACTCAGCGCAGCTAGCGAAGACTTCATGAATATGTCATCGCTGCGGTTCGTCGAGGAAGTTTCTCTGGAAATCATTCAGATGAAATTGTTATTGATGATCTTCATCTTCGTATATGGCTTCTTCACGTTTAGCTGGTCGCTTCGGCAGTACGGCTTTTGCTTTATCTTGTTTGGCTCATCCTTCAATACGGTCAGGTATTACGAGGGCAGCAAGAATTATACAGCCCAGGCCATACCGCGGGATTTTAAGGCGATGGCGAAGGTGCTAGATCGAGCGGCACATAGCTACAACTTTGGCATACGCGCCTACTATTTTGCGATGGCTGCACTCGCCTGGTTCATTAACGACTGGTTCTTTATGGCCGCGTGCGCAGTCATTATTTTCGTGCTCTATCGCCGTGAATTTAAGTCTAGCTCCTTGCAGGCCATGGTCGCCGCCAGAAAGATTGGTAACGTCCACGACGAAGACGAAATCACATTCAATTAGTTCCTAGTGGCGACTCTCCCCGACGTCCAAACATCTAGAACTGATCGGCAGCAAAATCATCCACCTGAATTGCTAAATTCCTCGCAGCCTCGGCTGCGAGATAGGCATCAGCCTCAGACTTAGAACAAACCTTTTTCTTGACCGCAGCCTTAGTCAAAGCTTCTAGGTCACCCATATCTGGGATATCACCATCCTTCAATGCCTGTTTAATAGCATCTCGAGTCGCTTTCGTTTTCTGCAGTTTCTTGAAGGCATCTTCTATGATGAAACTTGGATCACTAGCGTCCGCGCCAATATACATAGGCTCGCTAATGCGATCCCGCAGCGGCGAATCACTGAACATAGTCTTCACCATGGTCTGTTCGAGTGCGTCATTCGGTAGCCTGTAACGTCTGCCAAATGGGAAGACCACAAGCTTCAGCAGCCAGGCAATAGGCTTATTTGGCAAGTTCTCGAAGAACTCGCTAAACGCCATCTGGCAGTTGTACATTGCCAATTGAATATTCCAATCGACATAGGGCAAGTCTTCACGATTGCTGCCATTGTCTCGGTAGTACTTCAATACAGCGGTCGCAAGATAGAGATTGCTGAGCACATCGCCGAGTCGCGACGAGAGTCTTTCCTTGCGCTTCAGCGCTCCGCCTAACAACATCATCGAGATATCTGAGACCAAAGCCAACGAAGAACTCATTCGAGTTATTTGCCTATAGTGTTTTGCCGTTGCATCACCCACCGGAGCTCGCGCGACTAAAGAGAAGCTGAGACTTAAACTCAGAGTGCGCACGAAGTTACTAAAACAATAGCCAGCATGACGAAAAATGAGACTGTCGAATTCTTTCAGCCCCGCTTCGCTGTCGCTGTCCTTAGCCGCCTGCATTTCACGGAAGATAAATGGATGACAGCGAATCGCCCCTTGACCAAATATAATCAGATTTCTGGTCAAGATGTTTGCACCCTCAACAGTGATCGCAATAGGCACACTCATATAGGCATAGGCCAGATAATTAGCTGGCCCTAAAATCAGACCCCGCCCGCCATGAACATCCATGGCATCCTGCACTACTTGCCGGGCATTTTCGGTCATGTGGTACTTCGCGATCGCAGATACCACAGAAGGCTTGATATGTAGATCGACGGCCCCTGCGGTCATGACCCGCGATGCTTCCAATTGATAGGCATAACCCGCGATGCGCGAGAGAGCTTCTTCTATACCTTCGAAATTACCAATAGGCATATTAAATTGCGTGCGAATGCGCGAATAAGCACCCGTTAATCTGTAACAAACCTTAGCTATGGCCGTGCCGAGTGCCGGCAGCGATATAGCACGCCCCTCGGAAAGACAGTCGACAAGCATCTGCCAGCCCTTACCTGCGTAGTCTGGCCCACCGATAATCCAATCGAGCGGGATGAAAACATCTGTGCCTTGTGTAGGCCCGTTCATAAAGGCCATACCCATAGGAATATGACGGTTTCCATGAACCACACCGGGGTGGTCAGTCGGTATCAATGCAACAGTAATACCCAAATCGGTTTCGTCACCCAGCAAATTATCTGGATCGGACATCTTGAATGCCAAACCCAATACGGTGGCAACTGGCGCCAAGGTTATATAGCGTTTGTTCCAAGTCAAAGAGAGACCCATACATTCTTTACCGTTGTACTCTCCCTTGCAAACGATGCCAGAGTCGATGATCGCGCCCGCATCGCTGCCGGCTTCCGGACTGGTCAGCCCGAAGCAGGGAATCTCAGAGCCATTTGCCAACCCCGGCAGATAGCGCTGTTGCTGCTCATCGGTGCCGTATTTTAAGAGTAGTTCAGCAGGCCCCAAAGAGTTCGGCACCATAGCCGTAACCGCGGCACTGCTGCTCTTGGTAGCTAGCTTCGTTACGATGCTTGAATGCGCGATGGCTGAGAAACCTAAGCCGCCATATTCTTTGGGAATGATCATGCCGAGAAAACCGGCATCCTTCATATACTGCCAAGCCTCTGGCGACATATCTTTGTCGTGCTGAACGATCTGCCAATCGTCAAGCATGCTACACAAAACTTCTGTCTCGTTATCGAGAAATGCTTGTTCTTCTTCGCTTAATTCCGGTTTCGGATAATTCAACAACTCATCCCAATCCGGATCGCCCTGAAACAGCTCCGCTTCCCACCAAACGTCACCTGCCTCCAATGCTTCCATCTCGGTGCGGTTCATTGGCGGCAGCACACTCTGGAAAAATTTATACAGTGGCTCGGTAAGAAACCGCATACGCAGATCCGTTGCGAGATAGAAAAAACCGGCAAGTAGCAAAAGAAGCCAAGGCAACCAGGCGAATCCACCATAGAACGTCATCGCTAACAGAAGCACTAGCAACGACCCGAGAATGGTCGACATGCGAGCACGGCGATAGGCGAAAACCCACACTAGGGCTAATGCAATTAACGACTGGACTAAAGTGCTCATACTTATCTAGCTCCGTGGAAGACTAAACTGACTGTTGGCAAGCGGCACCGACTGAATGGGATTTAGGTGATGCCGAGCTTTCTTAATATACGAGTAAATAAGCGATCTGGTTTTGGCAGCTGATAATCTGCGCTTTCGGGAATCCAGAAAGGTTCACGAAAATTTAATTGTTCTGCCGTGCTATTCATCGGCGTGAAATACTTACAATCTGCGAAATAGTAGTGAGTTACTTGGGAGTGTCGAGACCTAGCTAGATCTTTCTGAGGTGCACCACCGTGCAGCAAGTTCGCGTGCCAAATTAGAACCTCACCCTTCTTGATGGTTCCATATTCTCCTACTAACCGCTCTCTCTCGACCACTTGCTGAATACGCTCTTCGTATTTATGGTAGTTGTGATATCCCGGCTCTAGATCAAAGTCAGACATGGAATACTCGTGCAACTTGTGACTTCCTGGGTAATACAGCAATGGTCCATTGTCTTCATCGATATCTTCCAGAGCGACCCATACACCAACCATATAATTGCTGGGTATCGAGTTGAAGTGGATTGTATCTGAGTGAGTAAACTGCCGCGTACCGATGGGAAAGTTAAGGGTTTGAAAGGGCAGCGATTGTCGTCCCAATAGTTGCTGCAAGGCAGCAGCTATACTTTCATTCCTTGCCAACTGCCTGACCTCATCAACAGTCTTCCAACCATCTTGAATTCTAGCGGGTAAGGTTGGGTTCTGTTGATAGTCTTCAGGATATAGCGGCTGAAGTTTAGCCACTATATTATCGAGCATAGATTCATCAAGATCGAAGTCCGCTACCAGATAGCCGCGCTCATGAAATTCGGCCACCTGAGACTCAGATAAAACAGCGTCGCCATTTTGCTTAATATTATCCTTCCCCATTTCTACTTTTCCCACTTCTGCTATTCCCGCTTCTACTTTTCCCGCTTCTACTTTCCCCGATTCTACTACGACCTCTACTAGGGCCTCTTGCCTAAGGCGCGCTGCATGACCTCGTTCTGAATTGTCATCATGTGGCCTATGGAGCGACGCCAGTATTCGGAGTTATGTGTTCCATGATTCTGCATATAGTCAAACGGCACATTGTTTAGCATCAATAACTGCGCCATCTCTCGCGCCTCTTGTACGAGTCCGTCCTCTGTTCCAGAGTCCATATAGATGTGTGGCATCTGGCTTCGAGGAACCTCATAGATAATCGCAAAAGGATCGTAGGCATCAGCCTGCTCAGCTGTCGCGAAGTCAACTCCCTTAGGTGTGCGCTCACCCTGAGTGCTAAAACCTGGTATATCGATAATCTTGGAAATAAAAGCATCCGCCTCATCAATTCTGGCCTGACGCTCTGGGTCAGTAGGCCCGGATTGGCGATTCGCGCCGGCTCGTATTGCAGCAGCCGCCGTGCGTGCATGGCTCAAGGCGCCACTAGTGCTGCCAATGGAGACAAATAACTCGCTATGCCGAAGCCCCATGGAGTAGGCGCCAAAGCCCCCCATTGACAGGCCGGCAACAGCTCGACCTTCGCGCCTGGGTTCCGTGCGGTAATTCTTATCCACATGACCGATCACATCATTAACAATGTGATCTTCCCAATTGTTGGTCTGCCCTTCGCTGCTGGACGCATAATTGATAAACCAACTATTTCCAGCGTCGGGCAGTACAACAATAAGGTCGTTCAATTCACGCGCATAGAATGCAGCTGCTAAATTTCGCCCCCATACCGTGTAGTTTTGCATGTAACCATGCAGTAGGTAGAGAACAGGGTAACGTGTATCACTCTGGTAATAATCTTCGGGTAAGACAATATCGAATTTCATTCGCCTATCAACAGCCGGGCTATAGAACTCGACGGTCTCCAGCCCAGGAGGAATAGGTGCCTCCACAGGTACTAGCTCGCTGGCATTCTGCGCAGTTGCCTGCCCTATTAACATCTGTGCCAACAGCGTAATAGCGACGAAAAATGATTGGGTAAAATCGGTCTGTTTCATAGTGCTTACTAGCCGCTAGTCTGTCATTAGTGTAGGCGTGATAATTGTCAGTTTACCGCAAAACGCTGCCTGCTTCCCGCGTTTCTATTGCGTGGCTGCGGCACACAGAATCCCTATTAAACCCGTCAGGCAATTCTTCTGGCCGACTGAAGACGAAGCGATTATTTATCCTGTAACATGGAAGCAGAGTTGCACATTTTCCCTCACTCGGAGATTTAATCGTGAAGCTGTCCAAACCTAGAATTTACCGAAACTCACTAGCTGGCCCTAGCTTGCTCATCAGCCTGTTCTTGGCATCTCCGTTACACGCCAACTGCAATTTTTCTGATAGCAGCGAGGAGATCGTTCGAGGTAGCGTCTACATAGAGACTAACGACAACAATCGCCGCGACAGATTCGAAGCAGGTATCGCTGGGGTGAATGTAAGCAACGGCTGTGAAGTCGTGCAGACCGATGGGGGCGGGAATTACCGCATACCAATTCATGGGACTCAAATCTTATTTATCTCTAAGCCAGCGGAATTCGACTTACCCTTGGACGACAGCAATATTCCGCAGTTCTTTTATAGACACTACCCCAACGGAACACCCAAAGAGATCGCCGGCACATCAATAGAATGGGCTTGGCCAGTAATTGAGCCCACAGGCCCTTTGCCGACGGTGTTGAATTTTGGATTGGTAGCCAGAGAGGAATCGACGAATCAGTTTGCCGCCCATGCCTTCGCAGATTCCCAGGCAAGGTATGAAATCGGCCAGGATAGACTGCGCGAAGATTTGGTCAATCCACTCATCGGCAACCCCTACGGGGTCGAATTTGGCATCACCGTAGGTGATGTTGTTTATGACAACCTAGCGCTTTACGAGCGCCACAAAAAGATGATGGCCTTAATGGATATTCCGCAGTGGAATTTGCCGGGAAATCACGACATCAACTTCGCCTCCCCCGATGCGATTTTTGCCAACGAAACCTTCAAGAGTCATTTCGGGCCGACCTACTATTCATTCAACCAAGGCAACGTCCACTTTGTTGCCCTTAACAATGTCGAATACGCGGGCGACGGCAAGCAGTTCGGCAGTACAGGATACCGTGGCTACATACCGGAATATCAACTCACTTGGTTACAGCAAGACCTCGCCAATGTGCCCGTCGACAAGCTCATAGTTATTGCGACCCATATCCCCCTAATCAGCGAAGCCGACGATGGGCAGTCTGAACCCCATACTGGGCCAACTACCGAAAACTTTTCGCGGCTACTGGAAATCCTCGAACCGTTCTCGAATATTTATGGCATCGCCGGACACGACACCAGCAATAGCTGGAAGACGGAAGTAAATCATAACCATGGCTGGCAAGGGCAACCGTGGATAGCGCATACGCTAGCCGAGGTGCGCGGTAGCGGTTGGTCAAAGGGGCTTAGTGATGCTCGCGGGGTGAGGGACGCAATAATGGATGACGGCAATCCCAATGGTTTCTATGTCTTAAAGTTTGACGATAAAGCTGTTATTCCCGACTTCATTCCCTTTCCATTCGGCCCCGATGCAACACAGCGTTTGCGCATCAGCCTCGATCCGGCGTTGTCTGAACAAGACGGGGGCAGTATCAATCGCGGTTCTGTGCAGGCAGACACGAAGATAGTTGTGAATCTCTTCGACGGCGGCGCACGTGACAGCGTATCGGCATCGATCGATGGCGGCGATGCACAGACCATGAACTACGCGGTGCGAACCGACCCATTTGTTGAGAGACTGAGCAGCAAGTACCAAGAGACAGAAAATGAGTACAACCCAGCTGCACGCTCGGCACATATCTGGGAGATGAATCTGCCAACAGGACTAGCTGCGGGAATACATAGAATCGAGATTCAAGCTGAGGATGAATTTGGCCAGCAGCGTCAGGGGGCGATGACATTCGAGATTATTAATCAATAAATATGTACTAGTCGAAACTGGGTAATACTGGCATCTCGATTTTTAACACTTGTCGCGTGCTACGCAATATCGCCCAGAGCGTGTTGTCACTTCCCGAACGATCCCAAGCGATGCCCTGGCCATTCAAACCCGGGAGCCGAACTGTTGCGAGCCAATCTAATTCCGAGCCAGCCTCTGGCAATGCCATAACATAGATTTCCGGGTCGTCGTGTCCACTAAGATATAAATAACCATCACTTCCCCAAGAACCACCGGAATTACTCATCGGTGACATCCTTCGCAAAATTTCGGCAGGCAGCGACCAACTTTGCAATACATTAAAACCATCATCAAATTGCACCATGACAGTATTGCTAGTTTCTCCGTAGGGCTCGGTCATTCCTCTTTGCACTCGATCGTAGTTCGCGAAGGTGCCCCACCACGAACCGTTGTATCTATCCAGCCAGGTAAATGAACCGAGCATAACATCAAAGCTATGGCTTTGAATGTGCTGGAGGGTAGCTGCATCCCACACTTCGATGGAGCTTGTCATGGGCCAGCCGGGATAATTCGAATGAGCTGCGTACAACCTACCCTCTAAGACCATACCGCTGTCCAGATGAATGAGTGGAGAACTCGGCTCAGGGTTTTCGCTCGATTGCTGCATCACTCTGCCGGTATCTTTGTCATGCCGGGTCAGGCGCACATTGTTTATTGCATAGAAAGCATTCTCGTCTACAGCAACAGCCTGAAACGCATCGGTCGTCTCGAATTTTCTAACAATTTTGGCATCGAATTCCGGTGGCTGAGCGAAAACAGTGGACGCTGCCAATATCGTGACAAAGTGAATGGCCAAAAATACGAATTTTTGAATAGAGAAGCGCCGCATAAGACTAATACCCTTCAAGTGACTAACTCGCTATGGCTCAGCTTCGCAGATAGGAAGCACCATTCACATCGATAATAGTACCGGTTGAAAACTCGGCTCCTGCGGAGGCGAGAAACAACACAGCGTGTGCAACCTCTTCCGGCTCAGCGACACGATTAAAGGGACTCTGCGCTTTAATTTCCACACCTTCCGGGCCATTCAGTCTATCCGCAGTGAGCTCGGTATTGACGAAACCCGGCGCCACCGCACCGACGAATATCTTGTACTCAGCCAGCGCTACAGCCAAAGACTGACTCAGGGAATTTAGGCCAGCCTTGCTGGCACCGTAGGCTGCCTTCGTTGGCTCTCCACGAAACGCGCCACGGGAAGTGATGTTGACGATACGACCACCACCGGAATCGATCATATGCTTTGCAGCGCAGAAACAGATATTGGCTGGGCCTATAAGATTAGCATCGATGGTCTGCCGCCACGCCTGCTGCCAATCTTCGTAGTTAGTTGTTGGTAGTGGATGGTAGATGCCTATACCTGCATTGTTCACTACGACATCCAAGCTGCCGAAGCGCTGCACTACATCGTTAACCGCCATCTCTACCTGATCAGGATCTGCGACGTCTGCTTTGATTGCTATATGTCCTTCACCTTCACCTTCACCTTCAAGTTCGGCAAGAGTCTTATCTGCGCTCAGTTGATCGCTACGAAACAATACAGCGACACGCGCCCCCTTTTTAGCAAACGACAAAGCGATCGCCCTGCCGATTCCTCGAGTACCGCCCGTAACCAACACCGTTCTATTCGTAAAATCCAATCTACTGTTCTCTCTAATATTGTGACGATCTCTCTAAAAAAATTAACAGCTAGGCGATACCGTCCATCTGCGCCAAACGCTGTACTAATTCCTCAACTCTCGTGCTGTATCCCCATTCATTGTCGTACCAACTCACGACCTTCACCATGCGATCTTCCATTACCTGTGTCAGCAATGAGTCGAAGATACTAGAGTGGGAATTACCAATAATATCGCTACTAACAATCTCTTCCTGAGAATACTGCAGGATACCCTGCATCGGCCCTAGCGCTGCCGCCTGCATTGCTGCGTTTATCGATTCGACCGTAACGTTAGTATCGAGTTCGACAACGAGGTCTACGATGCTGCCATCGGGAATCGGCACACGCATTGCCAGGCCGTCTAACTTGCCTGCCAATTCAGGCATAACCAGCCCAATAGCCTTAGCCGCCCCAGTCGATGTCGGCACTATATTGGTAGCCGCATTACGCGAACGCCGCTTGTCGCTGCCATGAGGTGAATCTATTAATCGCTGACCTGAAGTATAGGCATGAATGGTAGTGAGCAAGCCACGGCGAATACCAAAGCTATCGTGCAGCACCTTCGCCAATGGCGCGGCACAGTTCGTTGTACAACTCGCATTGCTGATGATTTTACTAGAAGGTGTAACAACATGATCGTTAACCCCGCTCACGAGAGTTGCATCGAGGGGATCTTTACAAGGCACAGTGAGCACTACACGTTTCGCGCCACTATCGAGATGTTTCTGCAAGTCTTCCAAGTGCCTGAAGGCACCGGAACTCTCTATGACGTAATCGACTCCCAGTTCCTTCCATGGCAGTTTCGCAGGATCTCTTTCGCTCAACACCTTGAACTTATCACCATCGATTTCCATGTCCTCGCCCTGAAAACTTACCTCACCAGGAAACACTCCATGGGTGCTGTCATACTTAAAGGCGTAAGCAAGCTGATCGGGACTCGCAAGATCATTCACAGCTACCACATCGTAGTGTTCACGTAATTTCGCGATGCGCATGATGGTACGACCGATACGGCCAAACCCATTGATTGCTATTTTTGGTAACGACATAGTACGTCTCCTGATCTAATGTCTCACTCCGCTAACATTTTCTCAGTTAGCTGCCAGAGTTTGCTTGCGCCCTCCTCACTCACAGCCCAAGGCGCGACACCAACAAAACCTGTAGCGTCTGCGTCCCTCAAATCAGCCACATCACAGTCCTCGCAGTACAAGCCTCCGGTGCCAGCAAGATCCTCGCTAGTCGCGGCCCACAAGCTTGTGCTGCAGCCTTGTGTGGTTGTCTTGAACAGCGCAGCGACCGCCTCGGACAGATTGCCATCGGCGTCTGTCCAACCTAGCGCCATCATCTCTTCGTTAGGCAAGTGGCGCTGCAGAGGAGTGAGTATTCCACCGGGATGCACCGCAAATGCCTGCAGCCCTTGATCCCGGTATTTCATATCAAGACCAAGTGCAAACAGAGCATTAGCAGTTTTCGCCTGCGCGTACGCGGTCCATTTTTCATAGTCGGTAGATTCGAAATTCACATCATCCCAGAGAATATCGGAACGCAGATGCGCAGTGGATGAGAGGCACACAACCCGGGCCGACCCTGCATTTAAAAGAAGCGGTAACAATTCCGTTGTTAAGACAAAGTGACCGAGGTGGTTAACCCCGAATTGCGACTCCCAATTGTTGCCAACCCGCGCTTCAGGGCAGGCCATGATGCCTGCATTGTTGATGAGCAGGTCCAGCTTCGACTCTCGCTCAGCTACGGAGGCGGCATAGGCGCGAACGCTGGCCAAGTCCGCAAGGTCCATAGCGTCGACGATCACTTCACCCTCAACATCTTTTAAGTTTTCTTTTGCTTTCTCGGGGGTGCGCACCGGCACGTAGACTTTTGCTCCAGCAGCGGCCAGCGCGCGGCTTGTCTCCAAGCCGATACCGGAGTAGCCGCCTGTTACCACTGCGACTTTACCTGAAAGGTCTTTGCCGCTCAGGATCTCACTCGGTTCAGACTTCGCATTGAAGCCCGAATTTAATTTCTTCTGCACTCTAGTCGACATTGCTAATCCTCAAAATTTTTAAGTTAATTCACCCTGCTGATAAATATTTTCTTACACCCACCTTAACGGAATCTTATACGGCTGTGAATGTATTCAGCCCATCGCTTGAGACCACATTTCCCGCACGTCCTAAGAAATCATCTGCCATCATCTGACTGAGCGTTTCTGCATCTTCGCAGCTGTTGGCAATGAAACGCTGATCCGTCTCAAGCAATCTTCCAATAACAATACCCCGCACCGGCGCAGTCTTGTCAAAGCAGACTGTGTAGGTTTCGATTTTCGCAGGTCCCTGGGCTATCTCAATGAACTCAGGGCTAGGCATCCCATCGATCTGCGCCTGAATCTTAGTAGTCGACTCTGCCTGCCAAGTACCCTCAAGCGGCGTAGCGGAATAAATACCTGTCGCATGTTTCGATAGGCGCCCGCCATTAGCAGTGATCAACCCAAACTGCTCAGGCTGAGCACGTAGCAGCGGCAGCAAGGTAGCAATCCCGTGCATAGAATAATTATTCCCCGGCCCTCCAAAGAAAGGCAATCCGCCAGTCACCGTCAAACCTCGAGGGTCTGCGCTATTCAAGCTCAATTCTTCACAGGCGACCTCGACGGCAGAGGGAAAACAAGAATAAATGTCGATTAAATCCATTTGATCGATTGTCTTGCCTGCCATCTCAAAGGCTTGTTGTGTATTTGCGCGGATCGCAGGCGAGGAATGATAATTAACGCGATTACTAACCAGCAATTTCTCATTGGCTTCACTGCAGCCATGAATGAAAATCCACTTAGCTGGATCGACACCCAAGGCTTTCGCCTTACCTACCGATGTCATGATGACTGCCGCTCCTTGATTTACAGCATCACGGGCATTCATTAACTTCGGATAGGGAAAACAGATGAATCGATTTTCCCTGGTAACATTTGCCAGCTGCTCAGCAGAACGGGGGGTGCCATAAAATGAATAGGGATTATTCGCTGCGATTTCGGTGAAGGGCGCAAACAACTTTCCCATTGCCAAGAGGTGCGCATCGATAGACCGACCCTTCTGCTTGCGAATCGCATTTTCGAAAAGCGGATAAGCTTGAATCGGTGAGACTAGGCCATGGGCTATTTCACATTCACTCGCCAGAGGCTCGCCGATGCCTCTGTCTTCTAGCGAGCCTGCATCCTCTTCCTGCCAATTCAATTGAAGATCACTTCGCAGCGCGTTCTGAGCGGTTCTAATTGCCTCAGATCCGGCAAGTAACGCCACCGATACATCGCCTGCTGCAATGCGTTGCGCCATCTCATTGATTAATTTCTGCGGCGTATTGCCACCGGCGTGACTATAAATAGCATTAGTGGGATTAACCCCGATTCGCCTTGCCACGGCACGAGGCGGATTCTCGGCGCGACCGAAGTTTGTCGCTACGCGCGGACGCTTATAGGAATCTTGAAAGATTCGAACAACGGCAAGTGTATCGATACTTGCGGCTAGTTGGGGGCCAACTCCACTATCAAGTAATGCGGCCTGAGCAGCCTTAGCCGCAATGCCCATAGGCGGTTGTGCGAGTTCGGTGTTAGTTTCACGGTCTGTGAATTGCCCAGCGGCTATTAATATCGGAGTCGAATCTAACACGCTGCACTTCCCTGCTAAACAATGATTCTCAAAGATCCTTCACTCATCCTTCGGCCCTATCCACGCGAACGGGTTATGGGCAAGCTCCCAAAGATGACCATCTGGATCCTTGAAATAACCTGAGTAGCCACCCCAAAACACCTTCTGCGGTGGCTTTACCAAGGTAGCGCCTGCGGCAATCGCTTCATTCATTGCCTCATTCACTTCCTCTTCACTGTCTAGATTATGCGCTATAGAGAAGCTATTAAAACCTTCGCCAGCAGCAGAAACAGTCGCGTCTTCTGCCAAAGCAGCACGACCAAACAATCCCAACCAGGTTCCATTCAAGGTAAAAAAGGCTACTTCCGGCGGCGACTCAAGCTGTGGAAATCCAAGGCCGTCACGATAAAATTTAACTGATCTTTCAATATCATCCACGCCTAGCGTGATCATACTCATTCTTGGTTTCACCAGCGCACCTTCCTTTTAAGCGATTCAATCATGTCTTCTGTCTATACACCTACAGGGAGCGAATTTTTATATTACTTATATCCAGCGTCGAACTGATTTTTTATAAGCGAGATATTCGTCTCCGAATTTCTGCTCGAGATAACTTTCTTCTTTGGCAATAGCAATGTGATACAGCAGAAATGCGGCTGGAATAAAACTAGCAAAGATCCACAAATTATTCGTCGCGATACCTATGCCTATATTGATAAAGCAGAAACCGGTGTAGATAGGATTGCGAGACCAGGCGTAGATACCCGTAGTCACGATTGCTGTCGTCGGTTTCCAAGGCTCAATTGCCGTACCTACCTTTCTGAAAGAGCTACTAACCAGAATCGCAATAGCGACACCGCACAACACCAGCAGATATCCAATAATTTCCAGCGATTCTGGAATCCCAAGTCGCAACGGCCATAGCATCTGCATGCCGGCACCCAGTAAAATAAGGCTGGCGAAAATTGCAGGCGGAGGAAACTTCACCGCGGCGCCTTTCTTGTCCGACTTACTCTCTAAACTAGCGTCTTGCTCATCACTCATTTTTAGGCCTCACAAATCTGTTAGGGCATTTCTAGCACAGTCTCGGATTCAACGAAATTATCGTCTCGATGCTCAGCCAATTCGAAATGGCAGATATTCAGGGAGCGCTCTGGGTATTTATCTTGGTATTCCGGAGCGACAGCGATCTCTCCAAGGTACCTAGCCTGTGGTAGATGCTTCTCAAACAACTCCTGCAGATAATCCGTGCTCAGAAAAGGACTATTGATCGTCGCAATGATCTGCGCATTCGGGTTACAGAGGCCCTTCATCTTCTTAATAACGGCTCCGTAATTCTTCGAGGCATCGAAACTCCCCCGCTGCCGCATAGGCGGGTCAATAATAACGATATCGAAGCGCCCGGATTGCTTAATCTTTCCCCAAGATTTAAATAGATTGTGAGGAATTGAATTAACGTCGCCCAAGTCTTGCACATTGATCTCATGGTTTTTTTCACCCCATTTGATACTGGTCTTACTCATGTCCACGTTGGTGACTGCAGACGCACCTCCTGCTAAGGCAGCTACTGAAAGAGAGCAGGTATACGCAAAAAGATTGAGTACATTTTGGTTCTGGCTGTTAACTAGCAGCCAGTCACGCAATATTCGCGTATCCATGAACAATCCGCAGTTCTGCTGTTGCCCAGGATGCACTTCAAAACGTAGCTTGTCTTCTGTAACTATAAGCTGTTCAAGCACCTCTCCATATAATGCCTGTGCAGGCGCACCCTGCAGGAATCTATTCTGTAACATTATCGACTGAATCTGTCCGTTTTTGTCGGCATCCAACAATGCTTGCATCACGGCGACCGGATCCTCTATCTCGTCGTAGGCTGATATCAGCGCCAGTGGCGCAAACCAATCTATGCAGATATGCTCCAAGCCTTCATGCATCTGCCCCCTACCATGAAAGATTCTGCGGGCATCTAATTGCTCAACGTCGAAAAATTTCGCCGCTTCTTTTATTGCATCTATATTCACTGTATTACGATTCCGATTTTCTGCGCTAAAATCAAGAGAGACATCAAGCTCATGCTACGCGGATAGAAAAAGCTAACTCTCAATAGCTACTTTGTTATTTCGAATAGATACTGTTCTATAAATCGCTGACTCGCGCTCAGTTTGTAATTCTTGCAAAAAACGATCAACGTCATCGAACGGTAAGGTGGCTAAAAAAGTATAGTCATTATTCCACCACTGACTTTGCAACAAGCCAACTATCTGCTCCATCGAGAATCTTGCTCTGACTACTTTACCTGGGTTGCCTACGACGATCTGATAGGGCTCTACGTCTTTCGTTACAACCGCGTTACGGCCTACCACTGCCCCATCGCCAATCTTAACGCCGGCCATGACTACCGCGTCGTGGGCAATCCATACATCGTTACCGATACTAGTGTAATTGCAGTCCGCGACATAATCCTTACTCACAGACATGCTGCTTGATACCCAATCTATGGGATGATTATTAGGAGGCTGGCCTAGAATCACATTACGACCGATAGAACAGAATCGCCCGATCGAATCCAGATTCCATATTTCACCACCTTCACGCATATAGCTGTGGGCACCAATTCGAAGCGGATGATCAGCCTTGGGCAATCTGACGCGGACGTCACCCAAGCGGGAGTGCTCTTCCATTATCAGATGCGAGCGCGCGCTGATATTACCAAAGTCATGAATTCGAATGCCATGCCGCTTCGCCTTTAGCTTCTCTAATCTATTTAAGATGCTTGGCACTTATACCCGCCTCCTCTAATAATGTCGCCACTCACAGTGACTCTCGAACCACAATCATTGACCAATTGCATCGATACCTTGAATAGCAAGATACCTGAGCTACTGGCTATCGAAGAAATGTCATCTATTATCAATAGAATCTGGTAACTATACGGTATACTGCCCCGCAATGAGTAGTGCACACGACATTTTACAATCCGTTTTTGGTTTTTCATCTTTCCGCCCTCCCCAAGACAAAATAATCGAAGCCTTAATCGTAGGCGATGATGCTCTGGTTTTGATGCCTACCGGTGGTGGAAAGTCCCTCTGCTATCAAATTCCCGCCCTGGTTCGCGAAGGCTGCGGCATCGTTATCTCACCCCTTATTGCATTGATGCAGGATCAGGTCAGCGCGATGAAACTTTTAGGGGTTCGCGCGGCGTTCCTAAATTCGACGCTAAGCGCTGTCGAATCTCGAGAGATCGAGAACGCACTACTGGCGGGGGAGTTAGACCTTCTCTATATAGCACCAGAGCGATTTACCCAAGCCAATACCTTAAAACTATTACGGCAGGCTCCTCTCTCGTTATTTGCCATCGACGAGGCTCACTGTGTTTCACAATGGGGGCACGACTTTCGGGCCGACTATTTGCAGCTAAGCCTGCTGCATGAGCTATTCCCAGAAATACCTAGAATTGCCCTAACCGCGACTGCAGATGTCAGAACCCGCGAAGAAATTATTAGTCGCCTGCAATTAGAAGAGGCCGGCCAGTTTGTTGTCGGTTTCGACCGCCCCAACATCGCCTATCGCATCGCACTAAAACACAATGCAAAACAACAGTTCTTAAAATTCTTGAAAGATGAGCATGCCAAGGATGCCGGCATCGTATATTGCCTGTCTCGAAAGAAAACCGAGGACATAGCCTATTGGCTACAAGGCGAAGGGTTTAACGCACTGCCCTATCACGCCGGACTACCTAGCGAAACGCGAGCGGAGCATCAGCGTCGCTTTCTGCGGGATGAGGGAGTCATTGTCGTCGCGACGATCGCCTTTGGTATGGGAATCGATAAGCCTGACGTGCGTTTCGTCGCCCATCTAGACCTGCCCAAAACTATTGAGTCCTATTATCAAGAAACGGGTCGTGCCGGACGCGACGGCTTGCCTGCCGATGCATGGATGATCTATGGACTGCAGGATGTCATAAAACTTAGGCAGATGATGGAAGGCTCAGACGGCAGCGAAGAACATAAACGCGCCGAGCAACACCGCCTTAATGCCATGCTGGGTTTGTGTGAAATAACCAGTTGTCGACGCCAAGTCCTGCTTGCCTACTTCGGGGATACCCTGGAGCAACCCTGTGGTAACTGCGACTGCTGTCTCGATCCACCCCAGACTTGGGATGGCACCGAGGCAGCACGAAAGGCACTGAGTGTGGCCTATCGAACGGGCCAGCGTTTTGGCGTAAATCATTTAATCGATGTGCTGCGTGGCGCCGAAACCGAGAAGATAATGCAGTTCGACCACCATCGCCTCGCCTCCCACGGCATAGGTCAAGAGTTGGACAATAACCAATGGCGTTCGGTATATAGACAATTGGTCGCCATAGGCTATCTAAGCGTCGACCTCGAACGCTATGGCGCACTGAAACTGGAGGAAAGTTGTCGCCCCCTACTGCGCGGTGAAGAAACGATTCAACTAAGGCGCGATGTTAAACAGAAAACAGCGAAGCGACTCACTAAGACACCATTGGCCGCTGACGTGGATGTCGCCCTTTGGGAGGCACTGCGGGAATGTCGACGACAGTTTGCCGAAGACAAAGGCGTACCTCCTTATGTGATCTTTCACGACAGCGCGCTGCAGGAGATGTGCGTGAATCTGCCTCAAGACATGAATGCCTTCGGCATGGTCAGCGGTGTGGGGGAGAGGAAGCTGGACAAATATGGCCCTGCATTTTTAAGGGTTATTACGGACCATCTCGCCTAAATTCTTACTCAATTAGATATTGCAAAGGTGCAGCGTAGTTGGCACCCTTAAGCGCAGTCTCGAATAATAAAGTAAGGATTTCCGATGCACAGTCGAAACCAGTCTAAGCCTTTCATGACAGTACTCTCAAGCCTGTTTGTAATCCCGTTCGCAGCAACTATTCATGCTGCAGAACTAGACCGCATCGGCACCTTCGATTTCCCCACCTCAGGCTCGCCTGCCGCTCAGCAACATTTTATCCGCGGCGTGGGTTATCTACACAGCTTCGGCATGGCACAAGCACAGGCTGAATTTAGAAGTGCTCAGGAAATTCAGCCTGACTTCGCCATGGCTTACTGGGGTGAAGCTTTCACCTATCAACACCCCTTCTTCGGACAGAAAGATGCCGCTCCCGGCGAGGCCTTAATGCGTCTCGGCGCGACTAGCGAGGAGCGACTCGCCAAAGCACCTACGGAGCGAGAGAAAGGTTTTCTGCGGGCAGCGGAGGCCTACACCCTAACACTAGGAGGCATGGCAGAAAGGCGCATTGCATGGATGAATGCGATGGCCGACCTGTATGCACAATTTCCCGACGACAATGAAGTCAAAGCCTTCTATGCAGCCTCAATGCTGGCAGGCGCGACGGCCTCTGGCGCAGACAGCGAACGCATCAATATGCGTGCCGGCGCCCTAGCTCTGGAATTGTTTAAGGAAAATGACAATCACCCCGGCGCCGCTCATTACGTCATTCACGCCTTCGACGATCCAATCCATGCGCCGATCGCACTGGAAGCGGCAACTGCGTACGCAGATATTGCACCCGCGGTCTCCCATGCTCGCCATATGCCTACACACATCTTCATTCAGCATGGCATGTGGAATGAAGTCTCCGTCTGGAACGATTCTGCCTTCAACGCGGGGCTGGAGCTCTGGCAAGAAGGTGACTCCACTGGAGACATGAATCACTCCTCCGACTGGGGTCAGTATGGCGACCTGCAACTCGGCGATCTTGAAAAGTCCGAGAGATGGATCCGACGCGCTCAAATGGTGCTAGACAACGCTCCCAATAGCGGACGCGCGGCAGGCACCGTTAAAACAATGAAGGCTAGGCACATTATTGAAAGCAAACAGTGGCAAGTGCAGCCCTTTTCTGATGACCTAGACACCACCGAGTTGCTCGCGCTGGGTCTAAGCGCCGCTAGCCTCGGCGATCTCGCAGTCGCAAACCAAGTCGTGGAAAAATTGGACAAGATGCTAGCGGCTAGTCCCGATAATGGGCAACTAAAACTCGTTCACCACGAAGTAGCAGCCCTAACCCTACACAAGGAATCTATGCAGTCAGCTATGGTTGATGTTGCTAAGCGCCAGCAGGCCGTAGAGCTAATGCAGGCAGCAATGACACTTAGAGAAAGCCAGCGAGCGCCTAACGGTGCGGCTACTCCGCTAAAGCCGGTCCATGAACTGGCCGCGGAAATGATGCTGGAGATGTCGATGAATGACGAAGCAGCCCAGCTGTTTGCAGTCTCGTTGCAGCGTCTGAAAAATCGACCCTGGTCACTGCTAGGCGCTGCACGCAGCCACAAGAATTTGGGCGAGCAGGCTCAAGCCACCGAGATGTACGAATCCCTGTTAGCAGTCTGGAGCGACGATAGTCATCCAGCTGTTCAGGAAGCGAAACAATATCTAGGTTATTAATATTTCTAGTGATCAAAAATAAAAATACTGTCAAGAATTAGAAGAGAACACATATGAGCAAGCAGGAATTAGATAAAGTAGCAGCCAACGGCCTGATAAATCGACGTCACCTATTAGGCCTGGGTTTAGCGGGCATGGGCACAGTTGCATCCACTTCCCTATTAGGTGCCGATGCGGGCCTTAATCTGGAAATTCCAGGTTGGTCTAAGCAACCGGGTGCCAATGCCAGCGGCTATGGTTCCCGCTCTCGGTTTACCGACGATATGCAGAGAATGGCGGGCAACCCCAATCCACTTTATCCCGGAGGCGGCGCATCACGTTCACCACTGCATCAACTACACGGCAGCATCACACCGAATAGCCTACATTTTGAGCGGCATCACGCTGGCATTCCTGATATTGATCCGGCTCAGCACAAATTGGTCATTCATGGTTTGGTGCGTCAGCCTTTAGTGTTCAGCTACGAAGATCTATTGCGCTACCCAATGGTCAGCAAAATTTATTTTCTCGAGTGCTCCGGCAACAGTGGCTCACTGTTTGGACCGAATGCTGCCGACGGCAGCGCACAGAGTCTGCACGGTTTGGTTTCCGGTGCCGAATGGACAGGCATTCCGCTATCGACTCTTCTAGACGAGGCAGGTGTAGACCCCGATGCTAGGTGGATTAATGCCGTAGGCGCAGATGCAGCCAGCATGGGTCGCTCTATTCCTCTCAATCGTGCTATGGATGATGTAATGCTGGCACTGTTTCAAAATGGCGAGCCGGTGCGGCCTGGTCAAGGCTATCCAATGCGTCTTTTTGTGCCAGGTTGCGAAGGCAACATCAGCGTGAAATGGCTAACACAAATAAAACTTACCAAAGAGCCAACTCACTTCCGTGATGAAACTAGCAAGTACACAGATACAAGATTAGATCGTAAGAGCCTGCAATTTACCTTTCCTATGGGAACCAAGTCGGTCATCACTGCACCTTCTGGGCAGATGAAACTGGAACGCCAAGGTATCTATCAAGTAACAGGCATCGCTTGGTCTGGTCGCGGCAGTATTCGTCGCGTAGAGGTTAGCGCCGATGGCGGACGCACGTGGGCCGATGCAATGATTGACTCCCACCAGAGCGAGAAGGCATTGGCGAGGTTCAGAATTCCTTGGGAATGGTCTGGAGGCGATGCGGTCTTGCAGAGTCGCGCCACAGACAGCCAAGGCAATGTGCAACCAACGCGCACCAGCCTCGTCAACGAGAAAGGCAATATCAGCACCTACCATTTCCATGGCATTCAAAGCTGGGCCGTTAACACTGCAGGAGATATTGCCAATGTCTACGCTTAAGAAGCTAGTAACCACAGCAGCAGTTTCGATCAGCCTTGTAATAGGAATATCAGCTGCAGTTCAGGCGCAGTCGCTTGGTACGCCAGTCGATGAGAGCCAACTAAAGAATTTCGACCTAATCGCGCAAGCCGATGGCAGCGGTTACCCTGACGGTGGTGGCACAGCCATCCAGGGAAAGGCTATCTTCGAGAGAAGATGCGTTGCTTGCCACGGCATGAACGGCGAAGGAACCTCCGCGAATACGCGCCTAGTTGGCGGCGATATGCAATCCGAGGAGCGACCTATACGCACTGTAGGCAGCTACTGGCCCCATGCAAGCACGCTATTCGACTACGTACAGCGGGCCATGCCTGCGGACGCACCAAAATCTCTATCCAGCTCCGAGGTATATCAGGTGATTGCCTATGTCCTGAATATGAATGGCATTATTGAGGATTCTTTGCTGCTAAATAAGGAGTCCCTAATGCAGGTCGAGATGCCGAATAAAGATGGCTTCATCGATAGCAGCCAAGCCCTTTAAAATAGCCTCTGGGAACCTCTAAAGCAGACTGTAACCTTCTGTTACTAGAGGTTCCCTAGCCCCACAATTCCAAGTATTATCCCCCGCCTTAGCAATATCGTATTAAAAGGAATCCCATGAGAAGGCCCTGGTTGAATTTGTGCCTATTGTGCACAGCTGTAGCTTTGTTGTTTTCGAAATCAGTAAACGCAGCAGAATCCGGGCTAGTCATGCCCCTTATCGACGGTGAGCCTAGCTTCGCGGACTTCCAGAATATGACCCCCTCTTCTGCCTTGGCCCGCTCTATGGCAAAGGTCGATAGTTTCGTGCAGCGTGAACCTGAACCTGGCGAGCCCTCAGCACAACGCACCGAGGTGTACATTGGCTATGACCAAGTCCAGTTGCACGTGGTATTTCTAGCCTTCGATACTGACCCTGACCAAATACGCGCGAACCTTTCCTCACGCGAAAATATCGATGGCGATGACAACGTCGAGATCACATTCGACACATTCAACGATCAACGTGCTGCATTCTCATTCAGGACCACACCTTTAGGCATTCAATGGGATGCGCGCTGGACCGAGGGCTCCTCACGTCGCGCAGGCTTCGACACCACATTAGAAATGGTATGGGAGAGTGAAGGGGAACTTACCGATCAGGGCTACATGGCAAGAATGGCTATTCCGCTACGCAGCCTGCGCTTTCCAGATAGATCTGAACAGAACTGGCGCATTCAGTTCGCCCGCAATATACCGCGTTACGGCGAGGAGTCTTACTGGCCTCCTTATTCCGTAGACGTTGAGGGTCGCCTCAATCAGACTGCCACACTAACGGGTATTCGCGATGTGTCGCCAGGCAATAACTCACAAATCATTCCGTTTCTCTTTGCCAGAGAAGTTGATTCTCTCGACCTAGGCGCTACAGGCGGGCCTAAGTTCGATCAGAGTTCAGAACAGGATGTTGGCTTGGATGCAAAATTTGTATTCAACGATTCGATGGTACTCGACGTCACTCTTAATCCAGATTTTTCGCAAGTAGAATCGGACCAGCCACAGGTAACGCTGAACGAACGCTTCGAAGTACAGTTTCCGGAGCGTCGCCCCTTCTTCGTTGAAAATGCCGACTTTTTTGCAACGGACTCAACACTTGTATTCACCAGAAGAATTATCGACCCAGAGGGTGGTGCAAGATTCACAGGTCGCGCCGGCAATTTTGGCTTTGGCAGCATACTTATCAATGACGAAGCGCCAGGTCTAAACAGAGACGATGGCGACCCGCTACAAGGCGAAAAAGCCAATGTGGCAATCTTGCGCGGCTTCATGGATATTTCGGATCAGGACCGCGTCGGTGTGCTTCTGACGAATCGTGACCTTGCCGATGGACACAACCGTGTAGCGAGTATCGATGGTCGCTTCAAACTTAATAACAACTGGACCACGCAGCTACAGGTCGTCGGCACCGAGAGTGAACCGACTGATGGCGGCGCAGAGACTACCGGCTATCAGCGCAATATTCAGATCAACCGCGCCGGTCGTACCTTCAGCAACCATACCCATTTCATCGAGACAACTAGCGATTTCCGCACCGAACTTGGTTTTCAATCTCGCTTCTTCCGTTCAGATTCGTCGGGCCTTCACCAACGGGTTAACTTCAACTTCTATCCGGATAGATCTAACATCAATAGATGGAACGCCAATCTATTTGGTGTCTATATCAATGATATTGGCGGCGACAAGATCTTCTCGCAGCTAGGGCCAGGTGTAGGTGTAAACTTCGATACAAATATTTTTAATGCAAGTTACACAGAGTATTCAGAAACGCTGAGGCCAAAAGATTTTGCGGGCATCCTGTCGAATCGAACTTATAAGTACGAAGACTTCAATCTCGGCTTTACCAATACAACGCTAAATACGCTGTCTTTCAGTGCCAATTTCAGAACAGGAACAACTTTGAATTTGGTGCCTCCAAGAGGAACGCTACCCAATATAGCTGACACCCAGCGCTTCAGTGTGGACATGCTTTGGCGTCCATTCAGCAGCTTAAGAATTTCAAATACTTTCTTTCATACCGAATTGGAAACAGAAACTGGCGGCATGGATATTTTCAGCAACGATATTTTCCGTAGCAACTGGAACTATCAATTCACCAAGGAATGGTCACTGCGTTTCATCGCACAATATGATGAAACAGATGCCGGGCCTGCATCGAGATTAGTAGATGATGAGAATCTAAACTTTGATGTACTTTTGCGCTACGTAATCAACCCATGGTCAGCATTTTTCGTCGGGTATAACTCTAACCAGAGCAATTTCGACATCGTCGAGATGGAAGGTGAAAGAGAATTGGTTATAGCCAACGAGCTAAGAAATGATGGGGATCAATTCTTCGTGAAGTTCTCCTACCTGTTTCAACGCTGATAAGTATCTGAGGGAATAGCCGAATAACATGTTTGGCTATTCCCCATGGCAGGGTTTCCTGTTTGAATTTGTCATTCTGACCTTTAACAGCCGCTCGTAGAGCAACGCAATATCTTACTTCTCTTCCAGATCAAATTGCTTCATTTTGCGCCAAAGCGTCATTCGCGATATTCCAAAATATTTCGCGATTGATTCTCTGTGCCCGTCAAAATTTTCCATTGCAGCAGCTAGGCTATCACGGCTAATTCTCACAGAATGGGAAGGACTACTTGCGCCAGAGTCTATGGTTTCGGGCCCTATACTCGGGGCTTGTAGGCCTAAATTACGGATAACTACCGGGATGTCATCCAAAGCAATCGATTCGGTTTCGTCCCCAGACAGTGCCGCTATGTAGGTACAGACATTAACAAGCTCTCGAATATTACCAGGCCACTGATATGCCAAAATGCATTCAGAGACAGACTGATCGATACTTTTTACTGCCTTAGCGTGTCGAGAGAACTGCTGCTCTAGGAAATAATCGAAAAGTATTGGTATATCCCCAATTCTCGCTCGTAGCGGGGGAAGGCTTAGTGGCAGCACCTCGAGCCTATAGCGTAGATCTTCTCGGAATGTACCATTGGCAACAGCCGCTTCTAGACTCGTAGATGATGCTGAAATTATCTTCACATCAAAGGATATGGCGCTTGTCTCACCGACTGGTGTGTACTCTTTTTCCTGCAGAACCCGAAGCAGCTTTGACTGCAGGTTTACTGGAATTTCTGTCACCTCGTCCAGAAAGAGTGTCCCGCCCTCAGCCTCCGCCAACAGTCCCTTCTGATCTTTCTGGGCACCTGTAAACGCACCCTTTTTGTGGCCAAACAGCTGGGATTCCAGAAGGGTCTCGGTTAAGTTGGCGCAATTTAATGCAACAAATTTTTGCGATGAGCGCTCACATTCAAGATGAATCGATTGGGCGATTAACTCTTTTCCAGTGCCAGTTTCTCCATGAATAAAGAACGGTGCATCTGAATTTGCTGTCTTCTTGATCACTGAAATAAGATGAAGCATTGCAGGGTCAGAAGTCACTATTCCGTGAAAACTAACATCTGCTTTAGGGCTTTCATCCTTATCCTTTGGACCTGTTCTCGAACTCCTTACGGCACGGGGGTTCGGTGAACCAGAAGCAGATTCAGAAAACTTCAGCTCATCTGACACCAAATTCTTAAGAAGCTCATTATCCCAGGGCTTGAGTACAAACTTGTGAATAATCCCTTCATTAAATGCGTCAGTTACGCTGGAAAAGTCACTATAGCCACTAATTAAAACTCTTCTAGTCTGAGGAAAAAGCTGCGCGACATGGGTAAAGAATTCAGTACCTTCCATGCCTGGCATTCTTTGGTCTGAGAGGACCAGATCGAATTTCTGCAGACCACATTGCAATAGCGCTTCTTGCGGATCGGAATACGAGCTAATATTGTAATCAGAGGAGCGAAGCAGCCTTGTAAGAGACTTTAATACGTAGTTATCATCGTCTAGTATGAGTATATTGGCCATTACATCTAGTCTCTGCGATTAGTCGCTGCTGTAAATTGAGCTTCTTTAGACAGCTATTCTAGACCCAATACCAGATAGCCACAACGAGCAAAGAATATGAAAGGAATAGTGTTTACAACCTTCAATGATATGGTTGAAAAAGAGATAGGCATAGAAATGTGGGATGCCATACTCGATTCAGTTAATCCAAAATCAGAGGGAATCTATACATCTGTAGAAGATTTTCCAGATGAAGAATTATTAGCAATGGTCTCTGACCTCTCTGATAGAACCGGCACACCTGTTGTCGATCTATTGAAGGCGTTCGGCCAGTACCTATTTCATGTTCTGGCGATGAAACACAGTATTTTTGTAGAAGAAGAACCTTCGTTTTTGAGTTTTCTGAAAAGCGTCGACGAAGTGATTCATAAAGAAGTGGAAAAGCTATACCCGAATCCAAACCTTCCTACCTTAAGTTGGAAGCAAGAGGACGAAAACTCGCTAGAGCTCTATTACCGCTCACCACGTAAGCTTTGTCACCTTGCAGACGGGTTGATAAAAGGAGCTGCACAAAGGTATGACACGCAGTTCACCATGGAACATTCCCCGTGCATGCATAAAGGCAGCGATCATTGCTGTTTTAGAATCAAAGTTATATGACTGAAAATACCGACTACAAACGCGCCTATGAACGACAGAAGGTTGCCCGTGAGAGAGCCGAACATCTCCTAGAAACTCGATCGCGCGAATTATTTGAAACAAACACAACCCTATCTGTCGCCTACGAAGATCTAAAGAACCAGAAGGAACAAATGGTGCAACATGAGAAGCTTGCATCAATAGGCCTGCTTGCCGCCGGAGTAGCTCATGAAATCAACAACCCGATAGGATTCATACGGAGCAACTTAGAAACCCTCGAAAAATATTTGGAATCTATCCAGATAGTCTTGGCCGCCTATGAAAAGTTAAGCGAACAACTCCGAACACCCAATGCAGCAGAGAATCTTAGCCAGCCCCTAGACGAGCTTTCAGCTCTAATCAAAAAACACGAACTGGACTATATTACCGAAGACTCTATGTCATGCATCACGGAGAGCATAAGCGGAACTAAAAGGGTCGAGAATATCGTGCGCAATTTGCGGGACTTTTCCCGTACGGACAAGGATGAAAGGGTAAGTCTAAATATCAATGGCTGCATCGACGACTCGATTAATTTGATCACCAATGAGATTAAGTACAAATGTGTAATCAAGAAGGAATACGCAGAGGTACCAGAAATATTTGGTTGTCCGGGGCAACTCAATCAGGTTCTTATCAACATTCTTCTTAACTCCGTGCAGGCCATCGAAACGAAGGGTGAAATCAGAATACGCACAAGGGCTGACGCAGAGAATATTTTCATCGACATCATCGACAACGGCCCTGGCTTTTCGGAAGATAATATTAAGAAGCTTTTCGACCCCTTCTTTACGACCAAGGGCCTCAAGGAAGGAACAGGATTGGGGCTGTATATTAGTCACGGACTAGTACAAAAACACCGCGGGCAAATCACAGCAGCCAACGAGCCAGGCTCAGGCGCACGAATCACTATCTCCCTTCCAATCGACATGCGAGAAAGCATCCGCTCCGCCTCTGCCCCGTCTAAGCTCGATTAAATCAAGATTGTAACAATTAATCACAACACCCCCTCGCCACACTAGGCCCCTTTCAGACAGAGTTCGAACTTAGAACTTTGCGACAGAGGCCATGAAATCTGCGTTACAGAGCAGACAGCAGTTTCGAGCATCGCCTCGACCCCCAGCTTCCTTGCACCGAGAACCCATAGAGCTTGCAGCCAGACGTTGGCGTGTTGTAGCTATACGTTTATACTCAGGAAATTGTATGCCTCACTGGAGCCAAGCACCATGAAACACCTATCGAGCGGACTGTATCAGCCAATTCTTAAGCGACTAAGCGCTTCCATAATTAGCGTCTTATTCTGCGCTGTTCCTGTCTCCTCATTCGCCCAGAATGGCGCCGAGATAAGCGAGCAGTACCCAGAAGTAGCCGATCTTTTTAATGCTTTCGACGTAACTCAGGCACAAGCGTTCGAAGAGATTGCAGCGATAAATGCCAACCCTGCTACACAGCAGGCAAGGAATGAATTGCTAATGAACATGAATATGCGAGCCAGCATGAGCATGAGCGAGATGATGGCTGCCGGCATGATGAATCACGACGGTCCTGTCGACATGGACATGGGAATGAGCAACGGCCCTTACCATGATCTTGAAGTTGCAGCACGAATGCGCCTACTGGAAGTCATGCGCGGCAAGCATAGTAACAGTACTGCCGAAGATGCTTTCGAAAATAGCTCGGCCATTGGTCGCCACACTGCCGAAGTGTTGAAGCACGGAAGAAATTTCGAAGAAGCACTCTTTACCATCTACATTGATGACAACGTAGATGACAAACTTGCAGCTGTTGCCGATGCCATACAAAATTATCTTAGCGACGAGCAGCATTCTGTAGCTACCGTGCCGAAAGAAAGCGATTACCTGCTTAATCACGATCAAGCAAATGGACTTAAAACAGCGTTCCCTCTTCTCAGCGGCTTCATGTGGACTCATCAGTGGCTGCAACTCGCCGCACTCGAAGCTGTGATATTGCAGGGTCTAGACAGTCAATTTAACGGTGGTGTCGACGTAGCTCTGGAACGCTTCTGGAACAAGGTTGGCTCATCCGGCGGCATGAGTATGTTCCCAGCTCCTAGCGAACTGCCAATGGCACCAGCTATAGCGCCTGACCTTTATAGCCAATCTCCAGAAGCAGCAATTATTCTAGACAACTTGAATATTCTAGAGACTGTCATCGCTGATATCCTTGCCTTCCCGAATGCAGAGACTCGCGAAGAGCTAATGGATCAGGCCATCACTTACTTCACTGACAAAGATACCAACAACGCACAGTCAATGGACTATCTACTATTCGCACTTAGAGGCGGAATCTACAACCAGGGCGGACCTGCCGTTGGAGAGCTCATGCAGTCGGAAAGAAACCGCGCACGTGAAGCCATGAACATGCAGCACAACATGATCATGTCCTCTCCTCAGTAAGAATACGGATTGAATAAAGGGGTTGGGCCGAAAGGCCCAACCCCTTTTTTGATTGTGCCAGAAACCAAGGCCACAGAGTTGCTTGCACTGGGCAGAGCGAAGCGAGAAACTAACCCCTCATGCAGCAAGATGGCTCACCACATGTCTCGCACTAAGAAAGCAGCGATCGTGCTCTTGGTATTAATTGGCGCTCCCATCGGAATAGTGCTTTTAAGACCCGACTTCGTTCTTAACACCCTAGCCAGATCCACCCTCGCTCAGCAAGGCTACGAAATCTCATCACTAGAAGTGATACATCTAGGCACTCATTCAACCGCCCTAGATCAGTTGGTCCTAGTTAGCGAAGACCAGCGCATCGTGTTAAGTAGAATACATGCACAGTATTCCCTGACTCAGCTTCTAACTGGCACGATGCAATCTCTTTCCATAGGCCAGATAGAGATTCACTCGGAACCATCGAGCGATGGCACCTCTACCACTCTCTCCTCGCTGCTAGACACATTCGATGAATTTCCTGTGAGCGAGATATATCTTCCTAATGTGCAGCTGCTTAGTAGCGACTCAAGCTACAGCATAGGCTTGGGGATAGAGAGCCCACCGCTACGTATAGCAGGAGATGCACAATTTGAAATTCTCCAAGACACTGTAATCGAGTTCGAGGTCCAGCGTACAAAGCCAATGAACCTCGATATTCAATCCAGGATATTGATAGCGGGCACAGTAGTCTCTGAATCCGATATCGATATGCATGTCGCTGAGAACGCAATCACTGTAACTGCTAACAGCTCGCTAGTTCTCGAGCCTTTACAGGAACAACTCGAAAACCACCTTCCTGCGACAACGACAATTTCAAATGACAACCTCACATTGCTGAGCAGTTTCGAAGTTCAGGAGGTGTTCGGCAACCCTACTTTCAAGCAACTAAGTCTGGTACTCGACAGCCCCAACTCACAGCTGCAAATTGATCAGGAATCGGAACTCGGCAGCGCCACCATGCAATTGCGGCTCCCCTTAAGCATTCAGGGCGACATTGCGACTTCGACAGGCGAAATACAACTCACCTTCAGCGAAATTTACGGCAGCGGAGGCTGGGCTCTCGAAGACACAGGCTCGCAAAGCGAACACAGTTTCGAGAATACTCAGCTACACTGCCTATCCTTCAGCAGTTGCGACATGGAAAGCGATTGGCAAAGTAATCTCAGCAGCTGGCGCTATGGCGAATACCTTGGAGAAAACACAAGCGCAACTGCGCCACTGCGTTTTAACTATTCCAACGAAGAGATGCGTGTAGCAACAGACCTGGTTCAAGTATCAATCCCCTCAATTACAAGCTCCCCCGAATCTGCACTGTCGGAACTAGCAACAAATTTCCAGCTAGAGGAAGTGGAATTTCGTGTAGGCGAGGTGATCAGCGGCGGCCTTAATTTCCGCAGCAGAGAACTGCGCCTAGACAACAGTCTCGCTAACATTAGCAACCCAGCCTATTCAGGCAAGTTACAGCTGGAGCAGGACACTCTAACGGGGATATTAGAGATCGACTTGGACCAAAACCTTCGCCTAGGCGTGGGTCTACAACATTTTTTCCTGCGCGACACAGGCGATGTTGTCTTGAAACTCGCCGTCGCTGAATTCACAGAGGCAGAACCACTTTCTACGCTAATTAAGCCGAAGGATATAGACGCCGACATAGTCGCAGGTCAGATCGAGGGTTTAGCGAATATCTCCTGGAGCAGACAAGCCGATAACTCATGGCGTTTCGGTGGACCCATAGCTCTCAAGATCGACCAGCTGAGCGGCTATTACGCTGACTATTTTTTCGTCGACCTCAGTACCGATCTATTCGCAGAGGCAACTACCCCGCTTGGAATGCAGATCACTAATCCAGCAAAGGCGACTTTAAGCCGCATCGATATAGGCCTGCCGCTTGAGAACCTTTCCTGGCAATACCGCTTCGACACGCTAGCTGGGGAACTACAAATCAGCGACTTCGATACGGAGCTGTTGGGTGGGAAATTGAGCATCCCTGCTGCCCGCTACAATCCCGCAATGGATCGCCAACAAGTAGACGTAGTGATCGCCGACCTGAGGGTAGATTCTCTAGTGAACTTGGCAGAGTACCCCGGGATTGAGGCCGACGGTCTAATTAGCGGCTACCTCCCTTTCATCATCGAGGGCGATACCATTAGTATCGAAAAAGGTCTAGTTGGTGCGCTTAAGCCAGGGGGTAGTATTCGTTACACCCCAGCCACGCCAGGACCAAGTAGTAACCAGAGCCTGCAACTGGTCAACGATGCACTTGCCAATTATCAGTATCAAACTATGAATACTGAAGTATTCTACGACGAACAAGGCGAATTATTACTGAGCGTGCAGCTACAGGGCAACAATCCAGACATGAACGACGGACAGGCTATCAACCTCAATATAAATGTCACCGACAATATCCCTTCGTTACTTAAGAGTCTTCAGGCAAGTAGGGTCATAACCGATGAATTAGAGCGCTTTGTCGGCCGACCGTAACTAAACCGCGATTTCGCGGTCTAATGAACTCAAGCACCAAATCTTAAGCAAAGATTCATGTTTGGCCGATATACTTAAGGTACCTTAAAGCAAGATTATAACTGACTAAATTGGACAGAAAAATGCAGAGCAATAAGCCTCTAAAATCGCTACTGATAGGAATTAGTTTCATGCCATTGGTACTGACGGCATGCACGCCTACCATTCAAGTCGCCGTTCCAAATGAGCCGATAACTATCAACCTCAATGTTAGAATCGAGCACGAAATTCGAGTTAAAGTAGAAGAAGAATTGGATGGGATATTTACCCTCGACAGCGGCTTATTCTAATGAGGAAACTAATTATGAAGAATGCATTTTCTAGAATTTTACTACTCGGCTGTTTACTGCTGATAGTCCCCATAAGTTTTGCCCTAACCCTGCAAGAGGCAAAAAATGACGGCCTGGTAGGAGAGCAACGCAATGGCTATGTTGGCCTAGTAGTGGAATCCGCGCCAGTTGAAGTAGTGGCATTGACCCGTGATATAAACAATCAGCGCCGCGAGCTGTATCAGCAGATCGCAAGAGAGAATGGTGTTAGCGTAGAACAAGTGGCAGCCCTAGCCTATGAAAAAGCAGTAGAAGCTACGCCAGCCGGGCAGTATCTGCAAGATGCATCTGGCGCATGGATTAAGAAGTAATAACAGAATCATTTGGAATCAAAGCCTAGCCCCGGCCCGGGGCTCTCCTCTGGACTCTACGGAATGCACTTCGAATATTTATCAGTACTTAGCTTTATGGCAGTTACCTCGATCCTGCAATTGATACCTCCCTATCGCAAAGGACGGCTATAGTGGACGGCGAAATAGACCCTCTAATAGACCAAATTGTTGACCCCGCAATCTGGGCGGTCTGGTTAGATACCCTAGAATCATGGATCCTATCTGACGTCCTCGTCAGCGACACATTGGTCTGCCTCGGAATTATCGTACTCGCCGGCACAATTGCGTGGCCCATCGCTGCTAGACTGCGTGGAAAAATTGAACAGCAAATCGAGCAACAGTCCCGATTTCCGATCATGAGTCGAATCTGGGGGACCGCTCTAAACATTTCCTTTCCAGCGATCTGGTTACTTTTACAATGGCTTTCAGTTGTTCTTACAGAGCAATGGGACGTCTCCAATGCCTCCTTGTTGATTACAACCAGTCTGCTAACGGCCTGGGTCATCATTCAGGCTGCAACTATTTTCGTCAGCAGTCATTTCTGGTCACGCACCATTGCCATCACCGCCTGGGTTATTGCGGCGCTGAACATCCTCGGAATTCTTAATCCCACGATTCAGTTCCTGGACGAAATCTCCTTTAGCCTTGGTCAGGCCACAATATCTGTCCTTACAATCATGCAGGCCTTGGTAACCCTAGGAATTCTTTTGTGGCTATCAGCACTTGCCGGCCAGGTAACCGAGAGCAAGCTGAAGTCTTCACATAACCTGTCGCCATCCATCCAAGTTCTTACCATTAAGTTCATGCGCATATCATTAAGCGCTACTGCATTCATCATGGCTCTCGCGATCGTCGGTGTAGATTTGACGGCGTTTGCAGTCGTTGGTGGTGCCGTAGGTGTCGGCGTCGGTTTTGGTCTTCAGAAAATCTTCGCCAATCTCATTAGCGGATTCATTTTGCTAATGGACAAATCCATTAAGCCTGGAGATGTCATAGTGGTTGCTGACTACTATCTGTCTCTTATACACATCTCCGAGCCCACGAGACTCCTGAGCATCTC
>OLHJ01000026.1_pt1 | contig 79752 bp, 76 predicted proteins | sample 1609491 | NCBI WGS metagenome assembly OLHJ01 (sample SAMN05416861, study PRJEB24817) | seawater metagenome | isolation source: Sea water | place: Canada:Atlantic | collected 2013-11
GCGAAGTCTCTTATTAGCTTCGTTACCGACAGACCCGGACACGATACACGCTACGCTATCAACGCATCCAAGGTCTCGTCAGAGCTTGGTTACGACCCAGTTGAAGACTTCGATTCCGGTCTCAATAAGACAGTGGACTGGTACCTAGAGAATGAACAGTGGTGGCTCTCTATACAAGACGGGTCTTACAGGCAATAGCGGAAGCCCCGCCGTTACTAGGAGTGTGCTTGCACTCACAAACCTATAGTCCGCAATTAGCTATAGTAATAATAGGCTAGTCACTAAGAAGAAATTGACAGCAGCACGGTCTATTGATGTGAGTAAACCCTATTTGGACTCAGCCGTTAGTACTTGCTTGCCTTCAACAACTAGCAGTTAGCTATTCAGGATATCTTTGTCTTAGCAATATGCGCCGTACTAAAAAAATACTTCTTTTTACACTTCTCTCGATTTTTGTAGGCTCGCAGTCACATGCCTTCAAGATCAGTGGCAACAAGTGGGCAATTGGCGAGATAGAGTACTTCGTTGACATGGACGGAACTGCTGCGAGTGGCATTACTTGGAACACAGCCTTTATTGCTGCCATGAACGAATGGAACGCAGAGACACCGTTCAACTTTATTCTTCGTGAAGAAAATCGCAACCCTTGCGCTAATGATGGTTTGAATAGCGTCGATTTCAGTGACAGTTTTTGTGGCAGTGAGTTTGGTAGCAGTACTCTCGCTGTAACTGTGCTCAGCTATAAATCTGCGATTCTCGGTGCGCCCACAATCCGCGAAGCAGATATTATTATAGATCAGAATAAGGACTTTAACGTTTATGACGGCAGGCTAGTGCAGTTCGGCATACAGGGCTTGGACTTTCGGCGCGTTGCATTGCATGAGTTAGGTCACGTGCTTGGCCTGGATCATGAAACCTCAAACGCAGCTATCATGGCGCCGAATATTGGTAACTTGGATAGATTGCAAGCAGATGATATTGCTGGCGCAGAGCTGCTTTATGGCGGCGCGATAAATTGTGCCGTTGCTGAACTAGCATTCGGTTCAATCACTAATGCTCTAGAGGACACCGATTGCAGAGTAAGTGAGTTACTGCCGGGCAGTAGTGACAGCAGTCCGATAGACCTTTACAGCTTTGCACTAACAAGCCCGGCAACGATAAGCCTTGGCATGACATCTTCAACATTGGATTCGGTATTACTGATAGCGGATGAGAATCTGCAGGTCGTTGCCTTTGACGATAAATCCAGTAACGAATGCGATTCGTCTTTGACGCAATTCTTGCAACCGGGGAGCTATTTCCTGCTAGCGAATACATTCGACAGTCCCGTTAAGGATGAGTGTGATATTAGCGGTGATTATAAGATCAATGCAGCTCTCAGTAGCGTTGGACTAAATCCATTAGGTTCGAGCACGAGCCTCACGGGAGCGGCTGTCAATGCAGGCTTCAGCGCTGGCATCACTTCAAATAATGGAGTGAGTTTTACCAATCAATTCCCTCCTTCTGCCTCTTTAGACATAACTGCACAAATAGACATCGACCCCCAGCACTTTGGTCAGGCCGGCTTCCTGGTTATCGCTGCAGTTATTGATGAGCAGATACTTTTCTTAAACGAGGCAGGGCAGTTCATCGACTCTGCAGCGAATCCTGGGGTTATCACTCGGGCTGTTAACAAGACCCTCACTGCCACAGAAGAACTCACCGTAGTTGAGAACCTCATCCCAGCGTCGTTGGGCATCAGTGAGATGCAGGTGAGTTTCTTCTTCGGTTATGGCTTGATTAGCAGTCCTGGACAGCTGTATTACCATCAGACCCCTCTAAAGCTGATAATAGCGCCCTAGGGCTTCGTTCTGATTTCTTCCTAAGTCTTTAAAACGCCGAAAACTCGTATTCCAGACAGGCCCAATAAGCGGTATAATCCGCCTGCAATTTTTCTGGCACAATCGCCTGTAGCACCGTAATAGTACCTAGAAGCCGGTATTTAGCGGCTCTTAGGCCAACCCAGAGTTTACATCCCATGATCTACACACAAAAAGGAGCTATTTCTGTGCAATCAGAGACTGCCAAATACCGCCTGTTCGTACTCGCGCTGATGAATTTAAGTTTCCTGCTTCTCGGCAGCAATGCCGCCGCGCAGCAATCTATCGAAGACAATATCCGTCCTGCAGGACAGGTCTGCTTAGCAGGCCAGTCCTGTGTAGGCACCACAGTAGGAACTGCGCCGATGGCGGCAGCAGCGCCTAGTGCACCGGCAGCTGCTGCAGCGGTCGTTGAGGCAGTTGTGGAAGAGGTTGTGGAAGAGATGGTTGAGGCCGTAGCAGAAGTTGCTGCCTTCGACGTCGAATCTACTTACCAGATGAGCTGTTTTGCCTGTCATGGCACTGGAGCAGCTGGCGCCCCTATTATGGGTGACGCAGACGCATGGTCCGAGAGAATGGCGAAGGGAATGGACGCTGTAATGGTGAATGTGATCAATGGCGTGAATGCGATGCCACCTAAAGGTCTTTGTATGACCTGTAGCGATGATGATCTTCAATCTCTCGTTAGTTATATGTCTAGTCAGTAAGCGTTAAGGTTTATCCGTATAGAATTATTGTAGTAAAACCCGAATTTAATTAAATGAGTAAGGAGCTAAACGTGTTAAGTATTAAGAAAGTAATAATGTCAGCAATGCCTAAAGTAGGCCTATTCGTATTGGTTGCATCTTTCGCAACTGCAATTTCAGCTGATAATTCCCAGCAGCAAGTTCAGCTGGCGCAATTGACAGATGGTTTTGACGCAGAAGCTACCTACATGATGTCTTGTTTTGCCTGTCACAGCACTGGTGCTGCCGGCGCGCCAAAAGTAGGTCCTGGTAACGCAGAAGCTTGGGCTCCACGTGTCGAGAAGGGCATGGATGCAGTAGTAGCAAACGCTATCAATGGTTTGAACACTATGCCGCCTAAAGGCCTATGCTTTACCTGCACAGATGAAGATCTAGCAGCGCTTGTTCAGTACATGGTCAGCAGCAGCCAATAAGCCGCTACATGATCTAGAAAAAAATGAGCTGCTTGCAGCTCATTTTTTTTTGCGTTCGTTTTTCTCAAAGTTGGCGAGATTTGAATTTGTAGACTATTTATTAGTAGTTAGTAGTCAAAACCAGTTCGATCCCCCATGTCGCTAGCTACCATTCAATCTCGAGCTCTACTCGGTGTCGATGCACTGGAAGTAACCGTGGAGACACACCTGTCAAATGGCTTGCCCGCATTCGCAATAGTTGGTCTTCCCGAAACCGCAGTTAAAGAAAGCAAGGAAAGGGTCAGGAGTGCCATTATAAACTCGGGCTTAGAATTCCCCACCCGTCGCATTACCGTCAACCTCGCCCCCGCGGACTTGCCCAAGGCAGGTGGAAGATACGATCTTGCCATTGCCCTGAGTATCTTGATCGCTTCCGGGCAGCTAGAACGTAAACTGCTCGAGAACATGGAGGTGCTGGGTGAACTTGCTTTAGATGGCAGCATCCGCGCAGTACAGGGAATAGTCTGCGCAATCCTCGCCGCAAGGAAGCAGTCGAACCGTATCCTCCTACCGGCGGCAAATAATGAAGAGCTGGCTCTCGTCGCCTACCAACATAGTTATAGCGCTAGCAATCTATCGGAACTATTTCAGGCATTAACACAGGGCATGGCAACTCCGGAGTTTCCCCAAAGGACTATAGGTAAATCCCACGAACCGGACACTTACGATAGTTTCAAACAGATCAAAGGACAGACCTTCGCCAAACGCGCGGTGCAGATCGCAGCAGCCGGTGGCCACAATCTACTTATGATAGGCCCGCCAGGTAGCGGCAAGACGCTGCTGGCAAATCTACTGATTGGTTTGTTGCCGTGCCTGTCTGAGGCAGAAGCGCTAGAAGTAGCAACGATACAGTCTGTTGCCCAGCAGTCATTTCAACAAACGGATTGGACCGAGCGGCCTATTCGCAGCCCGCATCACACGGCAACGAGCGCCTCTCTCGTTGGTGGCGGCAATCGAGCCAGCCCTGGGGAGATAAGTTTGGCGCACCGAGGCGTATTGTTTCTCGATGAATTGAGTGAATTCAAACCTACTGTCTTGGATGCATTAAGAGAGCCCTTGGAGTCCGGTGAGATAACCGTGAGCCGTGCCAACTACCGGGTAAAGTTTCCAGCGAATTTCCAGTTGTTAGCCGCTATGAACCCTTGCCCCTGTGGCTACGCTAGTGATCCTCATCACGAGTGTCGCTGCACCGAGGAGCGCATCAACCGTTATCTTGGCAAGTTATCGGGCCCCTTGTTGGACCGCATAGACCTCGTCATCGAGGTACCCGCACTTTCGCAGGTCGAGTTACTGCAGGAGGCGGATGATGATATGAACTGGAGCGAGGTGCGCATCCGAATTGATCGCTGCCGGGAACTACAAACGCAGCGGGCGGGTAAGCTTAATTCGGAACTGCATTTGGGCGACCTCGATACCTACTGCAACTTAGACGAAGCGCTGCGGGTGGGCTTAGCAAGTATTATGGATAAGCTATCACTGTCTGCGCGGGCAACCCATCGGGTCGTAAAGATGGCTCGCACCATTGCTGACTTTGAGGGTAGGGCTACGATAGGGGAGCGAGACCTGATGGAGGCGATTAGTTACCGCCGCTGCCAGATCAGCAATCTACTCGCTCGTTGAGGGTGCTTCGAACTGGTCTATCTTCTCCGATAGCTCACCAAGGGATTGCTCCAACTCTTTAATCCGCTTCTCAGCACGCCCCAAAGCATCGCGCTGTGCATCAAACTCCTCGCGGCTCAGTAGATCCAGGCCCGCAAAGCTACTCTTCAGCAATTGCTCTATTTTGGTGCGCAGATCTTCGCGTACTTCTTCGGCTAAGGGCAGCATCGCGGAAAGGCGAGCGCTAAGGTCTTCGACAAATTTGTTATTGAACATTGCTACTAACTCTAGTCATTCAGGCAGGTTTCGGGAGCGGGCAAGAAGCTCGCGCAAATAAATTATTCGCCATTCTATCATCAATTTTGCGCCTGCTCGGCTAAGTAGCTACAGGCTTTGTCATGCAGAATTACCGAAATGTGCGGCTTACGCGCTCTCAATCACCTGAGCTTCCCCTTTTCTACTCAGAATGCACCGTGCTGGGGCACAAAATGCTTCGACGCACTGAGAGTGCTCAAGAATTTTGCTGAAAAGCCCTGATAGGCGTCATTTTCGTGCATAGAACCGGCCTTCTAGATAATTTTCGATAACTGGCACGACCCCTGCATAGAGCAGTATAAGTTGTAAGAATTTAAGCAGAGCAAAAACAGCTAAGGAGCAAAACAATGAAGTTAGTCACGGCTATTATCAAGCCATTCAAATTGGACGATGTCCGCGAGGCGTTATCTGAGATAGGCGTACAAGGCATTACCGTAACAGAAGTAAAAGGTTTTGGTCGTCAGAAGGGCCATACCGAATTGTACCGCGGTGCTGAGTATGTGGTTGATTTTCTACCAAAGGTAAAACTAGAAGTAGCAATTGCTGCAAGCCTGCTTGATCAAACTCTAGAGGCGATCACAAAGGCAGCGAATACCGGAAAGATCGGTGACGGTAAGATTTTTGTTGCAGATCTAACGCAGATCATTCGTATCCGTACTGGCGAGACTGGCGAAGAGGCCATCTAGATTCAGCGGCAAGCAGTCAGACTTTAAGTAATTAATTAGTAGTGAGTTAAACAAGATAAATATCGGTCTACGCAAAGCCAAAGTGCAGAGCAACTAAGTAGACCCATAAACCGGAGGTAAGAGGTGGAAAACCAAATTTTCGAATTGCAGTATGCAATGGATACGTTCTATTTTCTCATTTGTGGCGCGCTCGTAATGTGGATGGCAGCAGGATTTGCCATGCTAGAAGCTGGGCTTGTTCGTTCTAAGAACACCACAGAAATTCTCACAAAAAATGTCGCGTTATATGCGATTGCCTGCACCATGTATTTGGTTTGCGGTTATCAAATTATGTATGACGGCGGCTTCTTCTTATCTGGTGTTACTACAGTAGCGCAGATGGATGAAACAGCGATCGCAGCGGTACTCGCCGAATCTGCAGAAGCAGGCTTCGATGGCGATTCAGTCTACTCCGGCGCGTCGGACTTTTTCTTTCAAGTTGTATTCGTAGCAACGGCGATGTCAATTGTCTCCGGTGCGGTTGCCGAGCGAATGAAGCTTTGGGCTTTCCTAGCCTTCGCAGTTGTCATGACTGGCTTTATCTATCCAATGGAAGGTAGCTGGACTTGGAACGGAGACGCGGTATTCGGTCTATTCGAATTGAGCTACAGCGACTATGCAGGCTCAGGTATCGTTCACTTAGCTGGCGCGAGTGCGGCATTGGCTGGTGTGATTCTACTAGGACCAAGAAAAGGCAAATACAATTCGAAGGGAGCGCCTCAGGCGATTCCAGGAGCTAACTTACCACTTGCGACACTAGGTACATTCATTCTATGGATGGGCTGGTTCGGTTTCAACGGTGGCTCTACTCTGAAGCTAGGTGGCATCGGTGTAGCGAACGAAGTTGCAAACGTATTTCTAAACACTAACGCAGCAGCGGCTGGCGGATTGATAGCAGCACTTCTTGTAGCTAGGTTGATGTTCGGCAAGGCCGATCTGACAATGGCACTCAACGGCGCGCTAGCGGGTCTAGTAGCTATTACTGCAGAGCCTGCTGATCCAACTCCACTACTTGCTACGATCATTGGTGCAGTCGGCGGTGCAATCGTAGTGTTCAGCATCATCACTTTAGACAAGCTGAAGATTGACGATCCGGTCGGTGCTATCTCGGTTCACGGTACTGTAGGTATCTTCGGTATCTTCGCCGTACTTCTTTCCGATCCAGATGCGACTTTCATGGGCCAACTGGTCGGCATGTTAGTAATCTTTGGCTGGGTTTTTGGTACTAGCTTGATTGCATGGTTAGCAATCAAAGCGATCATCGGTCTTCGAGTTACTGAGGAAGAAGAAGCGGAAGGCGTAGACATGTCCGAATGTGGCATGGAAGCTTACCCGGAATTCGTTACTCAGTAAGCACAACGTATAACTCTCCCTTAGGGTAGTATTACTTTACCTAGCGCCTTTGATTTCAAAGGCGCTTTTTTTTGCCTGAAATCTAGCTATTTTCGTGGGAGAACTACTTCACATTTTTCACTATTTAATGTTGGCGACTACTGATTTGTGAATAATCTCACAAGAGTATTTTGCAAAGCCGAGTATGCTCGTTGAATGCAATTTTCAGAACCTTCAATCAATCCAGAGCGCTATTCAGCGGACAATCTACTACGGCTAAGCTGTGCTGAGTTATTACTCGGCATGTTTGTCTACGAATTAGACTGTGCATGGTCGAAGACACCGTTCCCGATGGATGGCTTTCATGTCAAAAATGTTGAAGATATCGAGGTTCTTACCAAGTACTGCAAGCATGTAGTCATCGACACGAATAAGGGAGTGCAGCCGCGGAAAGGGCGAAAGGAGCAGCTTACAATTCTAAGCAGTGCACGACGAGCTGCGCCTAATTCCATCTCGATCAAAGTTAATCGTGACGCGTACCCAGTTACTCGATCAATAAAGCAAGAAATAGACAAGGCCCATCGATTACATCTCACACTCAAAACAGAGTTTACGGCTCAGGCGCTTGGCGTTCGTAATGGCGAAGACATGGACATGCTCGCCTTGCAGAAGTCTATTGATGGAGTCATTAGTTCGGTTATTGCTAATCCACAGACACATATTTGGTTATTGAATACAGATCCAGAAGATAAAGCTGATACCCACTACTGCGTGCGTGCAGCTATCTGGGCGATAGTGTTAGCCAGGCAGGTGGGATTACCAGAGCGTGAGATAAAAATTCTAGGCCTTGGAACACTGCTAGCGGATATAGGTATGCAGCTGTTGCCAGAGAGACTGGTTAACAAGCAGGGGCCGTTCAGAAAGAAAGAATTTCTTGCCTATCGCAAGCATGTCGATTTTGGATTGGAGCTTATATCCCACTATCCCGACCTCGACAATCAGGTGAGTACGATCATCAAGTGTCACCATGAGCGCCAGGATGGACTCGGTTTTCCACGTAAGTTACGTGGCAAACAGATTCCACTATTAGCTCGGTTTGCCAATGTTGCGTATTGTTTCGAACGACTGCTGTGTAGTAATGGTAAAGGCGCATCCACACCGCCATCTAAAGCGCTCACAAAACTCTACAAGCAACGCACGCTAAAATTCCCTGAACAGCTAGTGGTTGAGCTTATTCACGTGATGGGCACTTATCCCATAGGGTCTTTGCTTACATTGTCTACTGGAGAAGTGGGGCTGGTACTGGAGCAAAATCTGCAAGAACGCTTATCACCAAAAATTGCGGTGTTAACTGATACAGAAAAGAACTTGCTGAAAGATCCCGTTGTCGTTGATCTAGCTAATCAGGGGAAATCGAAAATTGATAGATCTATTGTGTCTAGTTATAAATCCAAAAACCCTGCCAAGGGTTTAGGCGATGGCAAGGACTTAGACCCCCGCAATTACAGTTTTAGCTTCTTTGGAAAACGTGTGGGCTTTGGATCGTTCTCGGTTCGCCTTTAGTAGTACTAAACTACATGTCTCCGTACTTGTGTTGCAGGATAGCGAGCGCGGCAACCGGCGCAGTTTCAGTTCTCAAAATTCGCGAGCCTAAGGCGACGATCTGAAAATCATTGCGCTGCGCCCAGTCGATCTCCTTTTCTGAGAACCCACCCTCCGGCCCTATCAACAATAGGATATTGTTTTCCGCTATAGACTGAGGAAGCACATCAGAACCGCTTGGTTCTAACATCCACTTGTTGGCACTTTCATTTAAAGACAAGTCCATCAGAGCGATGGGTTTGTTTATAACCGGAATATCCAGTCTGCCACTCTGCTCACAGGCGCTGATGGCTATCTTCTGCCAGTGTTGCAGTTTCTTCTCCACGCGGTCGGCTTTAAGCCTAACCTCACCGAATTCGGTGTAGACAGGAGTAATCTCGGTAACTCCCAGTTCAGTGGATTTCTGCACGGCGAAGTCCATCCTGTCTCCGCGAGAAAGGCCAAGGCTTAAATGAAGAGAGAGAGAGGCCTGTTTAGTTGCATCATTTGCGTCGCGTTTTTTCTCGAGCAACTCTATATCCACTGCACGTTTTGCAACGGCGACTACCCTAGCAAGGAACTCCCCCTGCTGCGAATTGAAAACGAGAAGCTCGTCATCGACTCGTAGCCGTAAGACATTACTTAGATAATGTGCAATCTCTTTGGGAAGCGAGATAACAGCATTCAATGCGAGTGGACTATCGAGATAGACGCGGGAGAGTCGCATAGCCTAGTACCTACAGCAATTCACGTTGCGGGCGATTGGCAAGGTCTAGGTTCGTCCAAATCTGGGTGACGGCCTGACTAAGGTTCATGGAATAGAAGTGTAGGCCAGGCGCACCGCCTTGCAACAAGTCCTCACATAATTCAGTAACTACATCGATGCCGAAGCTACGTAGGCCCTCTGTGTCATCACCAAAACCAATGAGCCTCTTGTCTAACCAGCGCGGGATCTCTGCACCACAGCTAGCGCTGAAGCGGGCGAGGTTGGCGTAGTTGGTTATAGGCATGATGCCGGGAACAATTGGAATATCGATGCCTGCCGCTCTGCAATAATCTACAAAGCGGAAATAGGCGTCGGGATTATAGAAGTACTGAGTGATCGCCGAAGTTGCGCCGGCATCCACCTTACGTTTAAAGAAGTCTACATCGGATGCATAACTCTTTGATTCCGGATGTGTCTCAGGATAACAGGCGACATCGATATGAAAGTGATCACCCGTTTCTGCGCGAATAAACTCGACGAGTTCATTCGCATAGCGATGTTGCACGGCCGCGCCTACACCGGAAGGCATGTCGCCCCGTAGGGCGACCAAGCGTTTGATGCCCGCATCGATATATGTCTGTAACAGCTGGCGCAACTCGTCTTCATCTGAACCGCCGAAAGAGAGGTGGGGAGCCGCTTGGGAGCCGGCTGCCTGATAACGCAGCACGATCTGCTGCGTTCCTGTCTTGGTCGAGCCGCCAGCGCCATAGGTTACCGAGAAGAAATCGGGATTCAACTTGCTTAAGTTTTCATGCACGATATCCAGCTTCGATTCCCCCACCTCAGTACGAGGTGGAAAGAATTCAATGCTGTACTTTGATGGATTAAGTGAATCCATAGTTTAGCTATCCTTGGTACTTTATTTTAGTGCCTAGTACTTGTAGCTATCGGCCTTATAAGGACCGCTAACACTTACGTTGATGTACTTAGCTTGATCATCAGTTAGCTTCGTTAGTACTCCACCGAAACCACCAACCATCATGGCGGCAACTTCTTCGTCTAGATGCTTAGGTAGAACCTCAACGTAGAGATTACTTTCCTTCTCGGCGGCAGGCAGGTCGGCGAACTTTCTTTCATACATGAACATCTGTGCCAATACCTGATTCGCAAATGAACCATCCATTATGCGCGAAGGGTGTCCAGTTGCGTTACCAAGATTGATCAAGCGTCCTTCGGAAAGCAGAATCAAGTAATCATCTTTGTTCTCAGCGCCATCACGATAGATCTTGTGAACCTGAGGCTTAACTTCTTCCCAAGCCCAGTTTTCGCGCATAAAAGCTGTATCGATCTCGTTGTCGAAGTGACCGATGTTACAGATCACTGCGCCTTTCTTAACAGCTTGCAGCATGTACTTGTCGCATACATTGATATTGCCGGTAGTTGTCACGATAAGGTCTGTCTTGCCAAGTAGTACCGTGTCTATTCCTGCGCTTGAAGCTGTGTTCACGCCATCGATATAAGGCGAGACAATTTCGTATCCGTCCATGCAGGCCTGCATTGCGCAGATCGGATCGATCTCTGCAATACGTACAATCATTCCTTCTTGACGAAGGCTCTGTGCAGAACCCTTACCTACGTCACCGTAGCCAACCACTAATGCTTGCTTGCCGGAAAGCAACATGTCAGTGCCGCGCTTGATGCCATCGTTGAGTGAATGACGACAGCCGTATTTGTTGTCGTTCTTAGACTTCGTTACCGAGTCGTTCACGTTAATAGCAGGAACCTTCAATGAGCCTTCTTCTAACATCTCAAGAAGACGGTGCACACCAGTCGTTGTTTCTTCAGTAATGCCGTGAATATTTTCCAGAAGCTGTGGATACTTCTCATGCACCATCCCAGTGAGGTCGCCGCCGTCATCTAGGATCATGTTCACATCCCAAGGCTCACCATCTTTAAGAATAGTTTGCTCTATGCACCATTCGCCTTCTTCTTCTGTCTGACCCTTCCAGGCATAGACTGCGATTCCAGCGGCAGCCATGCAAGCAGCAGCATGGTCTTGAGTAGAGAAAATATTGCAAGATGACCAGCGCACTTCTGCACCTAGTTCTACAAGTGTTTCAATGAGCACGGCTGTCTGCACAGTCATGTGTATGCAACCAAGAATCTTCGCAGTAGCGAGAGGCTTTTGTGCTGCGTACTTATTACGTAGAGTCATTAGAGCCGGCATCTCTGCTTCGGCCAATGTAACTTCGCGGCGACCAAAATCCGCCAGGCTTATATCCGCTACTTTATAATCTTGTACTGATGAATCGTTCATTTCTAGCTCCGTAGATGTTGTGTTATAGGCCAGCTGCTGCTTTAAGAGCATCGGCTTTGTCAGTTTTTTCCCAGCTTAGGTCTAGGTCTTCGCGACCGAAGTGACCGTAAGCGGCTGTGTCTTTATAGATAGGTCTAAGTAGATCTAACATTTTGATCAGGCCTTTTGGACGTAGCTCAAAATGATCGCGAATAAGCTCAACGATTTTCTCGTTGCTCACTTTATTCGTGCCGAATGTTTCAACACTGATAGATGTAGGCTCCGCTACACCGATCGCGTAGGAAAGTTGAATTTCGCAGCGCTCGGCAATGCCTGCGGCTACGATGTTCTTAGCAACATAGCGTGCTGCATAGGCTGCGGAACGGTCAACCTTCGATGGGTCTTTTCCGGAGAAGGCGCCGCCACCGTGACGTGCCATGCCGCCGTAAGTATCAACGATAATTTTTCTGCCAGTGAGTCCGCAATCACCGTGTGGACCACCAATGACAAAGCGGCCGGTTGGATTGATAAAGTATTTTGTGTCAGCAGTAATCCAAGCCTCAGGAAGAACTGGCTTGATGATTTCTTCCATCACAGCTTCTTGCAAGTCTTTTAGCGAGATCTCTTCTTTGTGCTGGGTGGATAACACAACGGCATCGATAGCTACTGGCTTACCATCTTCGTAGCGAAAAGTTATTTGGCTCTTCGCATCTGGCTGCAACCAAGGCAAAGTTCCGTCTTTACGAACTTCAGACTGGCGCTTAACTAGTAAGTGCGAATAAGTAATTGGCGCGGGCATTAACACATCGGTTTCATTCGATGCGTAGCCAAACATCAAGCCCTGGTCTCCGGCACCCTGTTCGTGATCCGCCGTATCGTCAACGCCCATAGCGATGTCGGGAGACTGTTTGCCTATGCCATTGAGTACCGCACAGGTATTGCTATCGAAGCCACTCTCTGAATTGTTGTAGCCGATGTCATTCACTACACCGCGCACGATGTCTTCAATGTCCACATAGGCTTCTGTTGTGATTTCGCCAGCAACAATAACCATGCCTGTCTTAATCATAGTTTCGCAAGCTACGCGAGATCCCTTGTCTTGCTCTAGCAGAGCATCCAAGATTGCATCAGAGATTTGGTCCGCCATTTTATCTGGGTGACCCTCAGATACCGATTCGGATGTAAACAGTGTTGATTCTGCCATTTTTATTTCCTCAAAAATGTATAGTGATAGTTAAGTTGAGATAGTTAATTTTTAGTGCCAGATGCAATATTTTTAAATGTTCGCATCTGAATTTGAAATCCGTTACGTAGTCCTAAATAGGAACTTTGTTGTTTCTCGAGACCAGCCTTCTCAGCCCAATGATCCAGGTCGCCCTCCTCGAAACCAAGCCACAGATCGCCGCAAGATTCTCGAACCCAATCCTGATCGTGACTACACAATTCTACGATTAGTAGATAGCCACCAGAATTAAGCAGGGCTGCGATATCTTTAAAGGTCTTCGCAGGGGATGAGATGTGGTGCAATACCATGTCAAAAATAATTAGGTCGCTATTAACATTCTGTTTTCTAGCTACTGCTGTATCGCCAAGAATAAACTCGACGCCGCTATGGCCACAGGCAGTAATTGCGCAGCGTGATTTATCCAACATATCTTTGGAGTTATCGAGCGCGATTAAATTCTTAAAGCGCTGAGAAAGTTCTGTCAGCAATTGGCCTTCGCCGGGACCCACTTCCATTACTGCCGCATCTTCATTTAAGGCGAGACCAGTGATGAGGTCATGCAGGCTACTCGCATAGTCGGCGTGCTCGACGATCAGTCCCTGCTTCTCACGAAACTTATTCGCGTTCTTGTTGAAAAAATTAAGTGAAAGCTGTGCTCGCTCTAACTGAATTTGTTTAATCTTCCTGAGCTGCGCGCTAGGAACCTCTAGAGAATCGAGGTTCTCAAAAACTGTCTTTTTGATATCTCCATGAACATCATCTTCGGATAGGAGCGCGCGTCTATAGAAGATCGAGTTGCCCTCGCGCCGGGTAGATACTAGCTGGCTAGTAGCGAGTATCTTTAGATGATGACTGAGCGCGGACTGCCGAATATCGAGAATGCGGCACAGTTCCAGCACTCCAAACGACTCATTCTTGAGCAAGCGCAGAATCTGTAGTCGAAGATGGTCGGCCAGGGCCTTATGCAGCGCTGTGAGCGACTCTATCGGGCTCAAAGAGTCTGAGTTGCCGGTGGTCTTCAATGCAGGTGCTGCCATGTTGGGGGCCCGAGGGTGCTTAGTCGAAAGGCCGCCAATTTAGCAGCATTGCAGAGCAAATTCAATTCTATATCAAAATATATTGATATAGGTGTTGATCAATAACTGAGCAATTGAAAGTCTAAGGCGGCGAGATAAGCATTTAATTTGGCTTAGGGGCTCAATGTTGCACACATCGACCAATATATTGCCTCATAGGGCGGCATAAATATGGCATATTCGATTCAGGTGCGGGAAAATAGCCGTCTTACAGAGAATCCCCGAAGCACATCTCCGTTTACTCATCTGCATGGCTAGTTGGCTAGCAGCAGGGCACGGAGTCTATCGCTTCGCGAATCATGACAAACACGTAGCAATTGAAGGAAATCGACCAATGGCAGAACAAGCTGTGTCACGTAAACAGAGCGCCAATGCAATCCGTGCACTAAGCATGGATGCGGTACAGAAAGCGAAATCGGGTCACCCCGGCGCGCCGATGGGAATGGCAGACATAGCACAGGTGCTTTGGTGCGATTTTCTGAAGCACAATCCAGGCGATCCGAATTGGTTTAACCGTGATCGCTTCATCCTATCTAATGGCCACGGCTCGATGCTGATCTATTCTCTGCTGCATCTGACCGGTTATGACCTGTCTAATGACGATCTGCAGCAGTTCCGACAGTTCGATTCCAAGACACCTGGCCACCCTGAATACGGTTATACGCCTGGCGTAGAAACTACCACAGGCCCTCTGGGCCAAGGGCTTGCCAACGGAGTAGGCATGGCAATCGCCGAGAGGACCCTCGCTGCACAGTTTAATCGCGAGGGCCATGAGGTCATCGACCACAATACCTACGTGTTTGCTGGCGATGGTTGTCTGATGGAAGGTATCTCCCACGAGGTCTGCTCCCTAGCCGGCACGCTTAACCTAGGCAAGCTAGTCGTATTTTATGATGATAACGGCATTTCTATCGATGGTGAGGTAGAGCAGTGGTTCGCAGATGATACTGGCAAGCGCTTCGAAGCCTATGGCTGGCAGGTGTTGTCAGTAGATGGCCACGACCCGGATGCAATTAGTGATGCTATCAAACAAGCCCAAAGTGATACTGCACGTCCAACAATTATTAGCTGCAAGACAATTATCGGTTTTGGCTCTCCGAATAAGCAAGGCACCTCGGCAACACACGGCGCGCCTCTTGGAGATGAAGAGATCGCCGCGACAAGAGAAGCCTTGGATTGGCCACATGCACCTTTCGTAATACCAGAAGATATCAAGCAGGCCTGGGATGCGACAGAGCAAGGCTTTAGCGCCGAGTCAGCCTGGAAAGAGAAGCTGGTTATCTATGAAGAGGAATATCCAGAACTCGCCATGGAACTGGTGCGTAGATTGAAGGGTCAACTGCCGGGCTATTTCAGCGGCATGGCAGATGAATATATCGCCGAGTGTCAAAAAGCAGAAGACAATATTCCAAGCCGCAAAGCTTCACAGAACTCTATAGAAGCCTATGCAGCCTTGCTGCCAGAATTGATTGGTGGTTCTGCGGACCTTACCGGCTCCAACCTCACGAACTGGTCTGGTAGTTCTCCGATCTCAGAGAAGGCCGACGGCAACTATATCTATTACGGCGTCAGAGAATTCGGCATGACCGCAATCGCCACGGGTATGGCGTTGCACGGTGGGTTCATCCCCTATACCGCTACATTCCTGATCTTCATGGAATACGCACGCAATGCAGTAAGAATGTCGGCATTGATGAAGCAGCAGAGTATTTTTGTGTATACCCACGATTCTATCGGCCAGGGAGAAGATGGACCAACTCACCAACCGATTGAGCAAATCGCAAACCTGCGCACTACACCAAATATGTCGGTGTGGCGTCCCTGTGACAATGTGGAAACGGCTGTAGCCTGGAAGGCCGCGATCGAAAAGCAGAATGGGCCGACAAGCTTAGTTTTCTCTCGACAGAACCTGCCTCATCAAGCGCGCAGCGATGAACAAGTTCAGGCTATCTCACGTGGTGCTTACATTCTTAAAGACTGTGCCTCAGAGCCGACGGTAATCGTTCTGGCAACCGGCTCGGAAGTTGCCATCAGTCTGGCAGCTGTGGAAAGCCTGCAAGCCGAAGGCGTGCAAGCTCGCCTTGTATCAATTCCCTGTGTCGACGTTTTCGAAGCTCAAGATGCCGAATATCAAGAGCAGGTTCTTCCGAATGCAGTGCGCCAGCGTGTTGCTGTAGAGGCTGCTGGAGTTGATTACTGGCGCAAGTTAGTAGGTCTAGATGGCAAGGTGATCGGCATGAACTCTTTCGGCGAATCTGCTCCAGGTGCCGTACTCATGGAACACTTTGGTTTCACCACTGAGAATATTATTGCTGCCGTTAAGTCTTTCGGTTAGCTCTCATAGCACGGTAAATACAGATGACTTATCGCATCGCAATTAACGGATACGGCCGCATAGGCCGTTGTGTGCTGCGTGCGTTCTATGAATCTACTAATTATGCCGACATGAGAATCGTTGCGATCAACGACCTTGCCGACATCGCAAACCTATCCCATCTCACTCGTTATGACAGTACCCACGGTCGTTTCCTGGGGACAGTCGAAACCAGCAATACGGCATCTGGGAAAAACCTGATCGTGAATGGCGACGAGATTCGTGTATTTAACGAACCGGATGTAGGCAAACTCCCCTGGTCTGAGCTTGATGTCGATCTTGTTATGGAATGTAGCGGCGCATTTAAAGACCGTAAAACTGCACAGTTACACATTAGCGGTGGCGCCAAGAAAGTTTTGTTCTCGCAACCAGCGGAGAGTGATGTCGATGCCACCTTGGTTTACGGAACGAATCACACAACTTTGCAGCCCGATGCGCAAATAGTATCCAACGCGTCCTGTACTACGAATTGCATCGTGCCCGTGTTGAAGTTGATAAATGAAACATTCAAGATCGAATCAGGAGCTATTACTACGATTCACTCTGCAATGAATGATCAACCGGTTATCGATAGCTACCACGACGATGACCTACGTAAAACTCGAAGCGCGATGCAGTCGATAATCCCTGTAGATACAGCGCTAGCCAAAGGTATTGAAAGAATTCTTCCGGAGCTTACCGGCTTACTTGAAGCGCAAGCGATTCGCGTCCCAACGCTTAATGTTTCTCTTATGGATCTAACATTATCCGTTGCTAGTACTACAAATGTAGAGGCGGTGAATCAAGCAATTCGTGATGCCAGCGCAAGCTTACCGGCGAATGTGCTGGGCTTTACTGATGAGCCGCTCGCATCTTGCGACTTCAATCACGACCCGCGATCGGCTATCGTCGACCTGAATCAGACCAGTGTCGCGAACGGCACACTTATTAAACTATTCGTTTGGTTCGATAACGAGTGGGCCTACGCAAATAGGATGCTAGATGTAGCCCAGTATATGCGATCAAATACATAAACAAGCAGACACAACTTCTATTTGGAATAATTCGCCAATGTCATTTTTACGTATGGACCAACAAAATCTCGAAGGGAAGCGGGTTCTCATCCGCGAAGATCTCAACGTGGCTATTAATGATGGAGTGATTAGCAACGACACTAGAATCAGAGCTGCACTGCCTACAATCGTGATGGCCAGAGCAGCGGGTGCAGAAGTAATCATCATGTCCCACCTAGGTCGGCCAGTTGAAGCGAAATCCATCGAAGAGCAAGAAGAGTTTTCATTGCAGCCGGTAGCCGATAGGCTAACGGAACTGCTGGGTTGTGTTGTTGAGCTTAATCGCAGCTACCTAACTACTGCACCAGCCCATCGGGGAGCAGGTAGCGTTACTCTATTGGAAAACGTGCGCATCAATGCCGGCGAGAAGGCAAACGATGATGCGCTTGCTAAAAGTTATGCAGCACTGTGCGATGTATTTGTAATGGATGCCTTCGGCACGGCTCATCGTGCACAGGCGAGCACCCATGGTGTTGCGAAGCATGCGCTGATCGCGTGCGCAGGCCCGCTTCTCGCCAAGGAACTCGATGCCCTTAAGCGTTCTCTGAAGAGTCCCGAAAGACCGATGTTAGCGATAGTTGGGGGCGCGAAGGTTTCGAGCAAGTTAGAAGTGCTTAAGAATCTATCGACTGAAGTTGATCAACTCATTGTAGGTGGTGGCATCGCCAATACCTTTCTCGCGGCAGGCGGCGTAAATGTGGGCAAGTCACTATTTGAAGCGGATCTTATCGACACAGCTAAAGCCTTAATGGAAACGACTTCCATTCCATTGCCTACTGACGTGGTGGTTGCAAAAGAATTCGATGGGAATGCAGTCGCTGTAACGAAGCTAGTCGGTGATATCGAGGACGATGAGATGATCCTAGACATCGGCCCTGCAACCGCAAGGCACTTCGCAGAAATCATAGGTAGTATGAAAACTATAATCTGGAATGGCCCGGTTGGTGTATTCGAGTTTGAGCAATTCTCAAACGGCACCCAGGCGGTCGCGAAAGCGGTAGCCGATAGCTCTGGGTTTTCGATTGCCGGCGGTGGAGAAACCATTGCTGCGATAGACAAATATGCAATTACAGATAAAGTCTCCTATATTTCAACGGGGGGCGGCGCATTTTTAGAATACGTGCAGGGTTCTGTTTTACCTGCGGTGGAAATATTAGAGCAAAGAGCTAGCGAGAGTTAAGCGCCTTACTAGCTTCAATAATTTACTTACTTACAAAGAATAGACAAGAGAGATGAGGACAAATCATGGCACTAATTAGTTTAAGACAATTGTTAGATCACGCTGCAGAGCATAGTTACGGTGTTCCCGCTTTCAATGTAAATAATCTTGAACAGATTCGCGCCATCATGGAGGCAGCAGACGAGGCGAACAGCCCTGTTATCTTGCAAGCTTCTGCAGGCGCACGAAAATACGCCGGTTCAAATTTTTTGAAACATCTTATTCAGGCGGCAATTGAAGAATTTCCACATATACCTATTGTTATGCATCAAGATCATGGCTTCTCGCCAGCAATATGCCAGCGTTCTATCCAGCTAGGCTTCTCTTCTGTAATGATGGATGGCTCGCTTCAAGAAGATGGCAAGACACCCGCGGACTTCGATTACAATGTTAGGGTCACCAAGACAACGGTCGACATGGCGCATGCCTGCGGCGTATCAGTCGAAGGTGAGATCGGTTGCCTAGGCTCGCTGGAGACAGGCATGGCGGGAGAGGAAGACGGAAGTGGTGCTGAGGGTCAGTTAACCATGGCGCAGATGCTTACTGATCCGCAAGAGGCATCAGACTTTGTGGACGCGACCGATGTTGATGCCCTGGCCATAGCAGTAGGCACTAGCCACGGCGCTTATAAGTTTAGCCGCCCGCCAACAGGTGACATTCTGGCGATAGAGAGAATAAAAGAAATTCATGCAAAAATTCCGAACACACATTTAGTAATGCACGGATCTTCCTCGGTTCCCCAGGAATGGCTGGCGACTATTAATGAATTCGGTGGAGAGATTCCAGAGACTTACGGTGTGCCCGTTGAAGAAATTCAGGAAGGCATTAAGCACGGCGTACGTAAAGTGAATATCGATACGGATCTGCGTCTTGCATCCACCGGTGCTACACGTAAATTTCTTGCCGAGAACAAGTCCGAATTTGATCCAAGAAAATTTCTGATTCCAACCATGGATGCAATGAAGTCTATTGTTCTTGCTAGACTAGAGGCATTCGGAACGGCAGGGCAGATTTCTAATATCAAGAAGGTCTATAACCTGGAAGAGATGTCTGATCGCTATTCAAAGTAATGGTTAGGCAGCGAGCGAAAGCTCGCAGCTTGCGCGAAGAGGAATGAGAGCTGATGTTCAGCAAGGTCGACGCCAACCAACTTAGACAGAACCTGCAGGGCATACAGTTCTTGCATGATGGTGCCGGGCCTAGCGTAGAGCTCGGCTCTGAGGCAGTGCAGATCTATTCGGCCTACGAGAAATTCTACGGTCTAAATTTCTTAGAACTGGACTCAGATCTAGAGTCAATGAGATCGACTATAGGTACCTTTTCTAGCGGAACCTATGAATTAGTTTGTCAGCACTTCCTGCCTTCAACACGTCCACCGCGCAAGACCGCATTTTTACTACATGGCTATTTCGATCATGCAGGTTTATATCGTCATTTGATAAAGCATCTGCTTAAGTCTGACATCGCCGTCATTATTTTCGATTTGCCTGGCCATGGATTATCCAGTGGCGCCATCGCAAGCATTAACTCATTTCAAGAATACAGTGCTGCATTGCTAGCGTGTCTGAAGCTCGCTAAACAACAGAATGTTGCATCGCCCTGGATTGGAATAGGCCAAAGCACTGGCGGGGCGATCTTTATGGATGCGCTGTTAGAGAGCGGCTTAGAAAAACAATTCTCATTGCAAAACTATATTCTGCTTGGCCCATTGCTCAGGCCGAAGCAGTGGTCGCGCTCCAAAATTCTGTTTAGCCTGACCAGATTGTTTGTGGCGTCAACGCCGCGAAAATTTAGCAAGAATAGTCATGATGCAGAATTTTTGGAATTCCTCGAAAGCAAAGACGAGTTACAGAGTAGGATTCTTCCCCGTGACTGGATTCAGGCTATGATTGATTACATCAATCGCTTTGAGGCAGCACCTCGCAACGAACAATCATTGCAGATAGTTCAAGGAAGGGGGGATGGCACGGTTGAATGGAAGACGAATATCCCCGAAATACTGGCGAAGTTTCCAGGCTCCAAAGTTTATTGGGTCGATGAGGCCGGACACCATCTAGTCAACGAATCCTTACACTATCGTGAGCAGATCTTTGCGATCATAGATCGAATTCTAGAATAAGACCCTGCAACGAATAGTGCCAGTTACCTGATTCAGCTTCTGCAATGCGACTTCGCTATATTGCACGTCGATATCCATTACCACATAGCCGACATGCTCATTCGTTTGCAGATACTGCGAGCTAATATTGATTCCAGTATTCGAGAACACGTTGTTAATCTCAGAGAGTACGCCAGGCACATTCTCGTGGATATGCAAGAGTCGATGCTTGCCAGGGTGTGCGGGCAATGTTACTTCAGGGAAATTGACCGAGGCAAAACTGGATCCGTTGTCACTGTACTTTATAAGCTTCTCTGCGACCTCGACTCCGATATTCTCTTGAGCCTCCATCGTGCTTCCACCTACATGGGGAGTGATAATGCAGTTTTCGAACTGACGTAGTGGGGATATAAACTCTTCCGCATTCGACTTCGGTTCCTGCGGATAAACATCGATGGCAGCGCCAGCTAGGGCCTTTCTATCTAGTGCGCTAGCTAGGGCGTCGATATCAACTACTGAGCCGCGGGATGCGTTGATCAGGACCGATTCAGGCTTCATCCAAGCTAACTGCTCGGCACCGACCATGTCTTGGGTCTGTGGTGTTTCTGGCACATGCAGGCTAACCACATCGCATTCGCGCATGAGTTCTTCAAGGGAGTCCATCTGTACCGCATTGCCTAGAGGCAGTTTGGTCACTACGTCGTACAAGTAAACTTTCATACCCATCGATTCGGCAAGCACACTTAATTGTGAGCCAATATTGCCATAACCCACGATGCCGAGCTTCTTGCCCCGGGTCTCAAAGGAGCCCTTGGCAGCTTTCTGCCAAACACCTCGATGCAGTAGCGCATTCTTTTCAGGAATGCCCCTCAAAAGCAAGATTGACTGGCCTATGACTAATTCGGCTACGCTACGTGTATTGGAGAACGGTGCATTGAAGATAGGTATACCGCGTATCAGTGCCGCATTCAGATCAACCTGATTCGTGCCAATGCAGAAGCAACCCACAGCCTGCAGTTTCTTAGACGCTGCAAACACGGACTCTGTGAGCTGCGTGCGAGAGCGAATACCAACAAAATGCGCGTCGGCGATTTTCTCCGCTAAAGCGTCACCCTCCAGTGAAGTTTTCAGGGCTTCGATATTCTCATAGCCCGACTTCTGTAGAGTGTTGATAGCGCTCTGGTGAACGCCTTCCAATAGCAGAAACTTAATTTTCCGCTTTTCTAAGGATTTTGGATTCATAGGATTAGATTCGTGGGTTGAGATTAATAGGTAGTGATTGTCTGTACTGAGCGCTAGCTGGGAGTAAGTTACAGCCCCTCTGATTACCATGAAGGCCGCCATACCGGCCATCGAGAGCGATGCTCAAAAAGCTGGCGCATGGTAACATATTCTGCTTTTGCTATGCGCCGAGCCGCGCATTAATTCTAAAACCCAGCAGCAATTGAAGCGGCAACTCAGGCAGCGACAGGGTAAAGGACAGGAACATGAATTGTAGTAAAGCAGTACTGTTGGAGAAGCTAGTTGAGATCGTAGGCGCCCAATGGGTTAAGACCGACGCGAATGACCTGCAAAATTACGGCAAGGACTGGACCAAAGCCTATCCAGCAAACCCTGTGGCTATCGTGCTACCGAGTGATACTGAAGAAGTGATAGCAGTTGTGCAGTTGGCAAACCTGCATGAAATAGCGCTAGTTCCCTCTGGTGGTCGCACCGGCTTGAGTGGCGGCGCAGTGGCCTCGAATGAGGAGTTGGTTGTCGCCTTCGACCGCATGAATAAGATTCTTGAGTTCAACGCCGCCGATAGGCAGCTTGTTTGCGAGCCCGGTGTAATTACTGAGCAACTGCAGCAGTACGCAGAACAAGAAGGCCTGTTCTATCCAGTGGATTTTGCGTCTTCGGGTTCGAGCCAGCTAGGTGGTAACGTCTCGACCAATGCCGGCGGTATAAAAGTTATCCGTTACGGGATGACTCGCGAGTGGGTTAAGGGAATGAAGGTAGTCACTGGAAGTGGCGAGCTTCTCGATCTAAATCGTGGCCTGAGTAAGAATGCAACGGGCTATGACTTTCGTCATCTCTTTACCGGAGCAGAGGGAACGCTTGGTTTCGTAGTCGAGTTAACAGTGGCGCTTACCAACAAGCCGAAGGACCCGACTGTCTTAGTGCTGGGTGTAGAAAAGATGGAGCCCATAATGCAAGTGCTACAGGCATTTCAGGGCAAGCTGAATCTTACTGCATTCGAATTCTTCTCAGAGAAGGCGCTTAAGCATGTCATCGAAGAGAAACAACTGCAGCGACCGTTCGAGACAGAATCTGATTTCTATGCGCTAATCGAATTTGAAAACCTGTCTGAGCAAGATATGGAAACGGCCATGAACTTGTTCGAGTCATGTCTTGAAGAAGGCTGGATTGTCGATGGCACTATTAGCCAGAATAGTACTCAGGCAAATAATCTTTGGCGGCTGCGTGAAGACATATCGGAAACCATCTCAAAGTTTACGCCTTACAAGAATGACATCTCTGTTAAGGTTTCTAAAGTTCCAGAATTCTTACAAGAAGTGGACAGTTTAGTCACATCAGCGTATCCCGATTTCGAGATAATTTGGTTCGGTCACATAGGCGACGGAAACGTTCATCTAAATATTCTTAAGCCGGATACCTTAGCGGCAGAGGCGTTTTTCGAAGAGTGTGCAAAGGTTTCCGATCTGGTATTTGAGATCGTAGCCAAACACGGCGGAAGTATTTCTGCCGAACATGGCGTTGGTTTACTGAAGAAGCCATTTCTGCACTATTCACGCAGTGCTGCGGAGATAGCCTATATGAAAGCGATAAAGAAAATATTCGATCCCAAGAATATTATGAACCCTGGAAAGCTATTCGATTAGTGTGACTGTTTATTCAACTATTAGATGGGCCATCGATGAAACCATGATGGCGCCATGCCACGCGTTTACTGCTCTAGGTCGCCTGTGAGGACCCTCAATCAAGCTCCAAGAAGCCGTTACAATTTGCGACATTTAGTGTTTCCATCTGCTAATTTATAGGTATACACTGGATATTCGGTCGAATTTTCGCCGACGTATCGCTTTAATTAGCGCTTCGATTTCTAAAATTTTTAAGCACGAGAACAAGTATGTCAGATTCAGTTGAGGGTACCGTTAAGTGGTTTAATGACGAGAAGGGTTTTGGTTTCATTGAGCAGGAAGGTGGCAAAGATGTATTCGTACATTTCAGCGCTATCAATGGCTCAGGAAGAAAAACTCTTCATGAAGGTCAGAAAGTAACCATGGAAGTCACCCAAGGCCAGAAAGGTCCTCAGGCAGAGAACGTAAACCCACTCTAATAAGGTCTTCAACGACCCTATCTAAGTGGACTAACTGTCGATATTTGCTGGGATAAGAAAGAAAGCGAACATTCGTTCTAGAGCTTTGTCTTGATGATGCATCGAGGCTGAATATCTAGAGATCGATACTTCACCTGCTTTTTATTTTTCCAAAGCAATTAGCCGCACTCTCTTTCATCATCAGGGCAGGTATGTCTTGACCCCTGCGCTTGTGCCTAACAACAAGCGGTTAGCCCCTCGTTCTGCGAAAAGTCCATTACATACCACACCCGTTATCTGGTTGAGCTGAGTCTCCAGCTTTATCGGATCGTGAATTTCCAGATTGTAGATATCGAGAATATTGTTGCCGTTATCGGTTACACAGCCTTCCCGATAGACAGGGTCGCCATCAAGTTTCACGATCTCTCTTGCGACATAGCTGCGTGCCATTGGAATAACTTCTACTGGTAGGGGAAATTTACCTAGTACCGGCACCATTTTTGATTCGTCCGCGATGCACACAAATTCTTCGGACGCAGCAGCGATGATTTTCTCGCGCGTAAGCGCAGCTCCTCCCCCCTTGATAAGTTGTAACTGTTCATTGGTCTCGTCGGCGCCGTCGACATAGACGCGCAAAGTACCAGCGCTATTCAGATCCAGCACGGGTATGCCCAGTTCTTTTAAGCGCCTAGCGGATTCTTCCGAGCTCGCTACTGTGGCGTATATCTTGTGTTGAATTTTACCCAGTTCAGCGATAAACAGATTCGCCGTAGATCCAGTGCCAACACCAATAACTGTTTCCTTTTCCAGCAACGACTCTACATATTCAAAGGCAGTTCGTGCTACGGCTTGCTTAAGCTCATCTTGTGTCATGCTAATCCTTGTTCATTCTATTTGTGTTCGGAAGCAACCTGCCCTAGTAGCTGGCCCATTGCAACACTGGACGTGGCTGCCAGTGAAGTTTCAAAATTTATTGTGCCGTGCCCAAATAAAACGATGGCAGTTGAACCCAGCCGGAATCGCCCTAATTCGCCACCTAGAGGAAGCTCTACCGACGGGGCCTGATGTGAATAGTCGGTCTCTTGAATCTCCCGTTTTCCGGACCTCGGACAAACTTCTCCAGCCCATACTGTATCTATTCCGGCGACTATCATCGCGCCAACTAATATCACGGCCATGGCCCCCACCTCTGTTTCGAACAGGCAGATGAGTCGTTCATTTCTAGCAAACAAATTCGGCACGGCGTCGGCTGTGGTTTGATTCACCGAGAATAGTTTCCCTGGCACATATATCGTCTTCTTCAAGATTCCAGCCATCGGCATGTGCACGCGATGATAGTCTCTAGGGGAAAGGTAGATAGTAGCGAATTTTCCTTCCTGAAATAGCTCAGCCATTTGTGGGTCGCCACCAAGCAAGCTCTCGCAGCTGTAGTGCCTTCCCTTTGCCTGTAGAAGATTGCCGTCCATTATATCGCCCAGCTGACTAATCGCGCCGTCGGCAGGGCAAACAATGGCTCCGCTTGTATTGGCAAGCGGCCTAGCTCCAGCCTGTAATTCTCGTGTAAAGAAGGCGTTGAAGTTCTCGAACTTTTCTATGTCTTGAATTTTCGCCTGACTCAAGTCCACCTTGTAACGTTTGATGAAGGCGCGAATAAATAGTTTACGTAGCAGATGATTCTGCGCCAGCAGGCCAACTACTCGAGACAGCAGATGGTGTGGCAGCAGATATTGAAACAGTATGAATAGGCGCGACATAGAAAATCTTCAATCAAAAATTAATTTTTGTTAGTGCTCTTACAGTGCTAAATCTCAATCGGTACATCTGCATCATTTCCCCACTCAGACCATGAGCCATCGTAAGCCTTTATGTCATAACCAAGTATTTTTCCAACAAGGTAAGTTAGGCCAGAGCGATGATGGGTTTGACAATGAGTAATCACTTTCTTGTCTTTATTAATGCCTAGATCCTTAAGTCGCCGTTCAATATCTGGCAAAGGCTTAAGGCGCAAATCGTTCTCCCGGTCTTGAAGGTCAAGCCAGTTAAAATTAACGGCTCCTGGAATATGTCCGTTACGCAGAGCAGTAACTTTCGTTCCACTGAATTCCTCAGGGGCTCTAGCATCCCAAACGATGGAGCTAGAATCATCGATGCTTGCCAGCACCTCATCTTTAGAGACTAGTAACTCATCGTGAACAGTTACCGAATAGTTTGTAGCTGTTGCTACTGGCTTGTCGACGTTTGATCTTGATAGAGGGAAGCCCATTTTTACCCAAGCGTTAAGTCCGCCGTCGATATAGGAATAATTTTTGTGCCCGATAATATCTAGCGTCCATAGTAATCGGCCAGCCCAACCTCCACCCTCATCATCATAGACGATGACGTGTTTGTCAGCGCTCAACCCAATCCGAGAAAAGAGGGCATCTAGTTTGTCTTTACTTGGCAATTTACCAACCGCAGGCTTTGTGCCGCTCATTAACTCCGCAGGCTCAACTAATAGTGAGCCGGGTATATGATGGACATCAAATACAGATTGCTGCACGACAGCGACGAGTAAAAACTCGTCATCAATAGGCGATTCGTTGAAAGCCTCTGGGGATATTACGAGCGGTAGCGTAGTCATTCCTATTTATCTCTCGTCACTATTTTCAACTGCTGTGAGCTGCCTACTTAATTCTTCGTTATCCTAAATCTAGCATTACTCATTTAAGGAATCGACAATACGAAAATAGCTCTCAACACGCTCTTCCCTAATCTGACCGGCCTCTAAAGCGGCTTGAATTGCGCAACCGGGCTCCTGCCTATGAGAGCAATCTCTGAATTTGCAGGAACCGGCAAAGGGTCTAAATTCTATGAATCCGTCGAATACCTGCTGCTCATCTATGTGCCCAAGACCAAATTCCCGAATTCCGGGTGAATCGATCAGGTCGAATCCGGGCATATGATACAGGGAAGAGGTCGTTGTGGTGTGAGTGCCTCGATCCCAGGTCTCAGAAAGTGCCCCTACATCGGCGAGCTTTCCGCTACTTAATTTGTTCAGCAAAGAGGATTTGCCCACGCCGGACTGTCCGACCAAAATTGTGGTCTGCTCGGCCAGTACCTGTTTCAGTTCCGGCATGCCGCGACCATTTTCGGCAGACACTCTGTGAATAGAATAGCCAATATCACTGTAGACCGACAACATATTGTCCAAATCTGCCAATTCTTCCTCATTCAATAGATCTAGCTTGTTTAGCACCAGCACAGCACGCAGATGTAGCTGCTCGATTGCTACAAGATAGCGATCAATAAGACTTACATGAGGGGTTGGAGAGGAGGCGAACACGACGAGCACTAGGTCTATATTGGCTGCGATAGCCTTGAATTGTCCTTCGGGGCTAGGGCGTCCGAAGAAGTTTCGGCGCTGACCTAAGGCTAAAATTACCCCGCCATCAGCGCCATCATCAGACCACACTACTAGATCGCCGGTAACCAGTTTAGGCAGGTTTGATCTCTGCGTGCACCGAATAGTACGACCCTCATCTTCATCGAGAAGAGACTCAACATCTACATGCTGCCCGTAGTGGCTAATAATTCGACCATTGCAGTTTTCTAGTGAAGTTTGGGCAGCTTCAGAACTGGCATCATCGTGCCCCAGCTCCTTGCGTTGGTTCTGCGAAATGCGCGCTAACTGGTGTTTGCTTAATCTTCTTTTGCTCATCGACGGCCGGTAACTAGCATCATAGAGTCAGTAACTATTCAGGAGTGATCAAAGGATAAGATTATTGCATATTCCACTTGGGGAAGCTTTGCTACAATCGTCGTGCACTCGATAACTTCACGTCACACTGACCAATGCTTAGCGCGGGAAATAGGAATGGATAAAAGTCTAAATTTAATCTGGCTAGATCTGGAAATGACAGGTTTAAAGCCGGAGTCAGATCGTATCATCGAGATCGCTACATTGGTTACAGATGCGAATCTGAACATTCTCGCCGAAGGCCCTGTGCTTGCTATAAAACAACCGGATGCCGCATTGGACGCGATGGATGATTGGAATCAGAAACACCATGGTGCGTCGGGCTTGATAGACCGTGTGAAGAATAGTGATGTAGATGAGGAGGAGGCAACTCGGCAGACGATAGCGTTTCTATCTCAGTATTGTCCCAAAAACGCATCGCCCATGTGCGGCAATAGCATCTGTCAGGATCGCAGGTTCATGGCTAATTACATGCCAGAGCTAGAAGACTATTTCCACTACCGTAATCTGGATGTGAGTTCCGTCAAAGAACTCGCGCGTCGCTGGAAGCCGGATATCTTGAAAGGCTTAGTAAAGCAGGGAGCGCATCAAGCCATGGAAGATATTAGAGACTCAGTTAGCGAGCTAAAATACTACCGCGAACATTTTATCGACGCTTAGGAATAAGTCGCTAAGATTCGTGCTGTAGGAGTGCCCATTCGATATGCTCGTTGACCATTTCCGAGACATTATTTAATCGCGCTTGTAGCGCGCCGATAATTGCTTTTGAGCTTGGAGCGTTCCCGAGAGCGACCGCAATATTGCGCAACCAACAGTCGTAACCGATTCTACGAATGGCCGAGCCTTCAGTCCTTCTCAGAAATTCTCGCTCCGACCAGCCAAATAGATCCACTAATTGAGCATCATCTAGACTGTGCCTAGGGGTAAAGTCTTTCTCGGTTGTTGGTTCAGAAAATTTATTCCATGGGCAGACCAGTTGACAGTCGTCACAGCCGTAGATTCTATTGCCCATCGGTTTGCGAAATTCTACCGGGATAGAAGTACGTAGTTCGATTGTTAGATAAGAGATACACCGCGTAGCATCCAACAGATTGGGTTTCACGAATGCATTTGTTGGACAAATATCGATGCAGGCAGAACAACTGCCACAGTGATCGGATACTTGCTCGTCAATTGGCAGCGGCAGGTCAGTAAATAACTCACCCAGAAAAAACCAGGACCCAGCCTGCTTGTTGATAAGCATGGTATTTTTACCGATCCAACCCATTCCAGATTTTTCGGCGAGTGCGCGCTCAAGAACTGGAGCACTGTCGACGAAGGCGCGATAGCCAAACGGCCCCGCAACATCTTGAATTCTTCGAGCGAACTTTTGCAAGCGTTTACGAATCAACTTGTGATAGTCACGGCCTCGAGCATAGCGTGAGACGTACGCTTTACCGGTATTCTGCATGGAATCAAGGGAATCGTCTGACTCAAAAGCATAATCTAAGCGAACGCAGACAACACGAATCGTGCCGGGAACCAACTGTTCAGGGTGACACCGCTTGTCGTGGTTCTCCGCCATATACGACATGGCGCCATGATAGTTTCGATCTATCCATTCTTCTAAGTGGTGTTCGTACTTACTTAGATCGATATCTGTAATGCTTACTTCCTGGAAACCTAGTTCGACACCCCAATCTTTGATGTCGGCGGCAAGTTGCTTGAAATCGATCTCAGTCATGTAGGGGTTCTACTCAGAGTTTGCAGAGAATGTCGGCTGCTTGTTGCAAGGTGCTATCGTCTTTGCAAAAACAGAAACGAATAATTTTTGTTGCGGGAGGGTTTTCATAGAAGGGCGCTAATGGAATAGCGGCTACACCTTTCTCTTGAGTCAAATAGTTAACGAACTCCACATCGTTCTTATCGCTTATCTCACTATAATCTACTAGCTGAAAGTAGGTTCCCTTTGAGGGAGTGAATTTGAATCTAGAGGGAGCGATCAAATTGCAGAACGTGTCTCGCTTCTCTTGGTAAAAACCAGGCAGCTCTAGAGTATGCTCAGGACATTCGGCCATGAAATCGGCGATAGCATACTGAACAAAGCTAGAAGTAGTAAAAGTAACGTACTGGTGAATCTTACGAAATTCTGTGCTTAGTGCTTCAGGAGCAACACAGTAGGCTAGCTTCCAGCCGGTAGCGTGATAGGTCTTTCCAAAAGAAGAAACCACAAAACTCTTCGCCCGCAATTCACTGTGAGCCAATACACTCTCGTGTTTTTCTCCATCAAAGACCATGTGTTCATAGACTTCGTCGGAGAGAACCAAGATGTCATAATCTCGAATCAGGGTGGCAAGTTTATCGAGATCGGATTTGTTCAGTATGCTGCCACAGGGGTTGTGCGGCGAATTGATAATGATGAGTCGAGTTCGAGAATTGATCGCTTGTTCTAAGCGTTCCCAATCCATGCCGTAGTCAGGAAGCGTAAGTGGAACATGAATGGTTTTGCCACCCGCCAATTGCACAGCCGGTTCGTAGGAATCATAAGCGGGATCGAAGACAATAACCTCATCACCGGTGGTTACGACAGCATGCACTGCATCGAACAGTGCTTCAGTGGCGCCAGAGGTGACCGTAACTTCTGTTTCCGGATCAGCATCGCAGCCGTAGTAAGACTTTACCTTGTTAGCAATTTGCTGCCTTAGTGCAGGAATACCCGCCATAGGAGGGTATTGATTCTTGCGATCATTCAGGTGCTGGGCAACTAACTCTCTGAGTCGCTCTGGGCAATCGAAATCTGGAAAACCTTGTGAAAGATTAATAGCAGAATAGTCTTGTGCCATCTTCGACATGACTGTGAAGATAGTGGTTCCGACTTTTGGTAGTTTACTCTGCAACTTTCTCACTTAAGCTCACCTCATTGGGTTGGTAAGCTATTCTAACTGATTGTCTTAGCTAAGCGATATCGGGGAGGTGTTGAGTGGCTTTAGCCAGAGAGGGCGGCCGCAGGCTTGTGAGAGGACAGACATCGAGTAATGGGCTTACTGACGATGACTGCCCTTGTCTACAGGCTGCCTACTGCTGCAGCCATTCGTTCAGATCGATTATGTCTTGAGGCGTCAGTATTCCAGCTACTTGGCGTAGAGTTAGACTGTCCACAACATAGTTATATCGGGCGTCGGCATATTCACGCAGGGCCCTGTAAAGGTTTTCTCTAGCGCGCAAAACTTCAACGATATTTCGAGTACCGACCTCGGCACCAAGCTCAGTCGCATCCAGCGCGCTCTGAGCAGACGTGATCGATTGCTGTCTTTGAGCGATGACCAGGGCGTCAGTGTTTACGCGACGATAGGCATTGCGAATATTCTGCGTCAGTTGTCGCTCTGTAAGATTGAGTGATTCCTGTGCGGATATAACATTGTATTCGGCCGCTCTTCTTCTAGAACTAATGGCACCACCGGAATAAATTGGGATCGTAAGGTTCAATGCCATTGAGGTACGGTCGAAAGCACCGCCGCCAATCTGGACACCTTGGTTGACGATGGGAGCTGTCACGTTGTGGTTATAACCACCGCTAAAACTTACCGTGGGCAGATGATCGGATTTTCTGGCCTTCAAATTTTTCTTTGAAGCTTCCAGATTGTATTCAGCGGCAGCGATAGCGAGGCTGCTATTTTCTGCCTCGTATTCCCACTCGCTTAGCTCGCCGTCAACTTGGACAATGGGGAAGTCCGCGCGTAACACTTCTATAGAGGGATGAGATTGGCCAGTGATAGCTTCCAAGGCTTCATAGCGTGACTGCAAAATATCTCGCTGCAGTATCGTTGTATTCTGTGCCAGGTCATACGCTGCTTGGCTGTCGAACACATCAGTAATTGCGACCAAGCCAACTTCTTCTCGTTGTCTGGTCTGTTCTAGAGAGCGAAGAGCGGCTTCCTCTTCTTGCACATTCGTATCTACTGTATCGATGGCGCGTAGTACGTCGAAATAAGCGGCGGCAACGCGCATGATCAGGCCTTGCTCCTGTGCTGCTAGATTAACTGCTGCAGCTTTGTCGCGGGCCCTGGCGCTTTGGAAGTTGTACCAACTGGCTAGGTTTACAACACTCTGATTAAGACCCATGGTCCAGCCGTGATTGTTAATTCCGGGTCTGAAACTGTGGTCATCGATTCGTCTTGTTGTCGTTACTCCCGTAATTGGGTCTGTAAAACTAGGATAGCTTGAATCAGTCGGGCCACTCGTCAAGCGAGTGGTCGATGCGCTAAGTTGCGCGCTAGGCAGAAGTGATGAGCGGCTCTGAATCATGCTTTCTCGATTCTCGCGATAGCTGGCCTGGGCCTGTCGCAGCGTAGGATCATTATCCAGTGCGAGCTGCAGAATAGAGAGCAGGTCGTCGCCGTAGCTGAATGAGCTCGATAGGCAGCCCAAAACTAGAATTCCAATATACTTCGCTGGTTTTCGCATAATCTATGACCTTCTAAGTACTAAATTGTGTGATGTTCAAATGTCTGAAGAGCTTGTTAAACACTGCCTAAACAAGGGTTTCGAATGGCGTTTTGAAATTAGACGGCATTCTACACTTTTGTAACCAAAAGTGACAAACTAAACCCCTGCATTTGCGACAGTTAACCTTACTGAACCATTAGACGTTTATTTATCGCTTACAGTTACAGTGGAAGTTGCCTAATTCCTGCTCTGCGGGGGCTAATCCTATTCTCAGGCCGCTGTGGCGCCTAAGTTCAATTAACTCCAATAGCTGCGAAACGGCAGTATGCGACAATCAAGCTGGACGAAAACTACCTACAAAGTGTAGTTACAGTTAATCAAAAAGCTATCTAGCGGACTCTATTCGGGCTCGCCAGATAGTTCGGTATCGAGATAGTCAGATAATGCATCTAGACAGGAATGGGCGAGCTGCTTGCTACGCTCACCGGACCATCCGAAAGTTTCATCTGGTGTCGCGGTCGTATCCTTAAAGGGCATTTCTAAAGTCATGGCAAGACAGCCGTGTGTTTCGGCAATCTGCGCAGTGCTCATGGTTAAGTTGGCGGTGCCCGGAGTCTTCGCTGGATAACCTCTCTCAGTTTGAAAGTCTGGGTTTAACTCCGCTAATGTATTTTTGTAGAAGTCCAATCGTGCCTGCTTGGCAGTGTCCCAGTCGGCAAGACCCTCGGTGCCGGCAATGAAGCAGTAGGGCAAGGATTCGTCGCCATGGACATCCAGCATGAAATCAGCGCCGATTTCGTTGATTGCCTGCTTCACGAGATAGACTTCTGGGCTAGCGCCGATTTCGGGATCTGCCCATTCTCGATTCAAATTCCTGCCGGCAGCGTTGGTACGAAGATGCCCGCGTCGGCTTCCATCTGGATTCATATTCGGAACTAGGTAGACGTCGCACTGGCTAAGCAGTTTATTACTCGCAGCATTGGTTTCGTCGAGGAGGCGCTCGATGCAACCCTCCATCCACCATTCGGCCATAGACTCGCCGGGGTGCTGTCTGGCAATTATCCAACAGCTCTTCTTGGTTTGTTCATTCTGATTCGACGAGAATTTGAGTAAGTCGAGATCTTGGCCATCCAATGTTTTGCCAACGACGCGATGGGAGCATCTAGGTGACAACTGGCTTCTAGCAACGAGATCGGCATGGCGTTCCATAGAGTAAGGAGCGAAGTAGGCGAAGTAGACCGAATCGTATTCAGGCTCAAACTCGATGGTCAATGCGCCGTTCTCTAGCGAAGTTGGATGACGCAGCCAATTCTGGCGATCATAAGAATAACAAATGCGGTAGTTCTGAAATCCGGGGGGATAGGCGGCACCTCCAGCGTTTAGGATACGCATTGTGCAGCGCGTGGCTTTCACGCCACTAAGACGGAAATAGAACCACTGATAAAATTCCGATTCATTGTCGGCACGAATCTTCAGTTGTATGTCGCTGGCGTCAGCACAGCTGACTACCTCAATATTGCCTGCATCAAAATTCTGACTTATGTGCACAATCTTCCTCTTTTTGAAAATCTGGTTATTTTTTAGCTATTTAGCGGTTGTTAGCTTACTAATATTTGTTATCATTGCCGACCCTTTTTTTTAAGTAAGAGAAATCCTATGTCGGTAATTACTGACAACTTGAACATCGATTCCAACGAAGCCCTAATTACTCCAGGGCAATTAAAATCAGAGTTGCCTCTTGAAGGCGCGGCTCTGGAATCAGTGCAGCTAGCACGTAACACCATCTTTTCAATATTGGATAGAACCGACCCGCGTTTGTTTGTGGTTGTTGGTCCCTGTTCGATTCATGACACCGAAGCTGCTATCGATTACGCGAAGCGACTTAAGGAGTTGGCTGATAAAGTGCAGGACACGCTCTATATAGTTATGCGAGTCTATTTCGAGAAGCCGCGAACGTCGATTGGTTGGAAAGGATTAATCAATGATCCTTACCTAGACGATTCGTTCAAAATCGAAGACGGGCTACGTAAAGGCCGAAAGCTATTACTCGATATTGTAGAGCTAGGGCTACCAACTTCTACAGAGGCTCTCGATCCGATTTCTCCACAGTACATGCAAGATGTTATTGCCTGGTCTGCGATTGGTGCGCGCACAACAGAGTCACAGACTCACCGTGAAATGTCATCGGGCTTATCTTCCGCAGTAGGATTCAAGAATGGTACAGATGGTGGGTTGACCGTCGCAGTCAATGCGATGCAGTCAGTCTCTAGTCCACATCGATTTCTCGGAATTAATTCAGAGGGTCAGGTGTCAGTTGTAACTACCAAAGGCAATCCGTATGCACACGTAGTGTTGCGCGGCGGTGGAAAGGGCCCGAACTACGATACTGTTCATGTTGCGCAGTGTGAAAAAGCACTACTCGACGGTGGAGTGAACAGCAATATCATGATCGATTGCAGTCATGCGAATTCGAGTAAGGATCCTGACGTGCAGCCTCTGGTGTTGAAAGACATTAGCCATCAAATTCTTGAAGGCAATAAATCTATCATTGGTGTCATGCTCGAAAGTAATATCAATCATGGCAATCAATCTATTCCGAAAGACCTTAGTGAGTTGAAGTACGGGGTTTCAGTTACCGATGCCTGCATGGATTGGCAGACGACTGAACAGGCAATTCTCGGAATGGCAGAAAAACTGAAAGACGTATTACCTGCTAGATAGTTATCTAAATGTCAGAACGACGAGCCGGGCTGGGAAAGAAACTCCAGCTCTTCGGCTGTCGATTCTCTTCCTAGTATTTCATTGCGGTGAGGATAGCGACCAAAGCGATCGATAATCGCTTTGTGTTTTATCTCAAAATTAAAACTGTCTTCTAGCCCGGCTTGGTCGAACAAGAATAACGCAATGTCGTGTATCTCTTTCGACTCGCTATGCATGAAAGGCATATAGAAGAACGATCTTTTGCTGTTGTCTAATTCTTTATCAAATTTCTTCCTAATAGCTTCCTGCGCTAAAACTAGCGCCAAGGTGTCCGTTGCAAATGCGGCGCGCGTATCGCGAAACATGTTCCGCGAGAACTGATCCAGTACGATAATTTCTGCAAGCGCATCTAGGGGATGTTCGCGCCATGGGTAGAGAAGCCCTTGTGCTGCGCGATGATGGGTTTCCCCAAATTTAGCCCGCAGAGATTCATCGAAATCGAGATCTTTGATGAAGCGCTGTTTCGGTTCGATGTCTTCAAACCAAAATTGGATAACGTCAGTGGCGGACAAGGGATTTCCTAGATTCTAATTGTATCTACAGTACTTTATCGACAGTAGCGCAGTCATTATTAGAGGAAGCTAAGTGCATTTTCCCGTTGTCGCATGCTAAAAGAGGCTCCGAAGAGCCCCAATAGCTTGATGAATAACTGCTCTACTATTACCTAAGCACTTTTGGCATAAGCGATTTTCATCGGTTCCTGCTCTCTGCGTCCTAGTTTTAACCATTTCTGCACGAAGGGATTGTCCAGCATCGTCTGCATGTAAGTGTGCGCGTCTTGGCTGAGATCCGCCCCGTAGATATCGAAGCAAGCAGCGATCGGAGCATACATACAATCTGCAATCGAGAAGCGTCCATATAGATAGTTGCCATTTTCGCCAAACTTGCGCCGGCAACAGCTCCATATGGCGTCAATCCTAGCGATCTCATCGAGTAGTTCCGCAGATGGCTTGCGTTTATAAGAGGCCTTACAATTTAACGGCCATTCCTTTTTCAGATAGGGGAATTCTGAGTGAAGTTCGGCGCTAGTAGAGCGGGCACTGGCACGTCGTTTCGGACTGGCGGGCCAGGCAGAATCGTTTATAAACTGCTCTGAAATATATTCACAGATGGATAGAGAATCCCATACCGTTACCTCGCGATGTAACAGCACGGGTACTTTCAAGGACGGTGAGTAGGGGCCAAGTTTTTCTGCAGTATTGTCCTGATAGAGAGCAATCTGAATCTCTTCGAAATCCACGTCGAACATCTTCAGCAAGAGCCAGGGACACATGGACCATGAAGAATAATTTTTATTTCCAATTACAAGTCTAAGGTCGTTCATTTTCGTAACTCCGAATTACCAACTAATTGATTCACTAATAGATCAGTCCGAATAGCTTATTCGCCATCCGGGCTCTGTGTAAGCATAGAGGCGTTGTTATCTCGAATGCGGACAATGACTCGGCGATCAAAGAAATCTGACTCAAAATTTTGTGTTGTGTGTAACGGCTTAGTCTCACCGTGGGCGATTGTCTTAATGGAAGAATTTTGAATGCCCCTGCTATTGAAAAATTGTTTCACCGTATCCGAGCGCTCGCGGGAAAGCCTAAGATTCAAATCAGGATTGCCGTTTCTATCTGCGTAGCCGGTGATCTCGACACTAGCGGTAGGCATTTGTTCAGCGATCTTGATTAGGCTCATCAGCTGCTCTTCGTAGTGTGCTTCTATTGCGCTAGAACCACTGCGAAAATTGAGCGAGATAGTTGTGTTGTCACAACAGGCAACGGCTGGCAATTGAATGCTCGCCGGGTAAGTTCTAGCGCGAGACATTTCTTCGAGTTGCTGTTCAGCTAATTGCTGTCTGGCTTGCATTGCCTGAGCCTCTTCTTGCAGCGCGGCTAAACGTAACTGACTTTCATACAGGTTGGCTTGTAGCTCACCTACTTCGGATTTGGCACGCCATCCATCGCCAAACAAGGCGCCGAACGCTGCACCGACGATGACGCCAGGAGGACCTCCGGCAAGACCGCCAAGAACGGCACCGCTTACGAAGCCGGTGGTTTCTTCCTTAGATGCTGGGTTTTGGTAATCGGCACGTTGTACATCAGCAGCAGCGGTGGCTGAAGCTACTGCGAATACGAGAGTGAGAGAGATTTGCTTAATCATTTGAATAATCCTGTTTTAAATGGAACAAATATGGGGTTAATGACGTCTAATGTTCTGTGTATTAGGTTTTGGAACGTCTCAGCGATTCTCATCAAATCAACGTCAGTGAGAGTATTAAACAGAACAGTTATTGCTCCGAGAGGCGCGGAAAAAGGCCATGTGGTGATTAAATATGGCAGAATCATGGCAATCAACGCAGAGTGAGGATTGTCGCTCTGTTTAACCAGACAATTCCGGTATAGTCGCCCTAATTCCTTTACCTACAATGACTTACAGAGATTGGCATGTATAGAAAGAGAGCGAAATGAGTAGACGAATAGCAATAGTCGAGGACGAGGCTGCAATTCGAGAGAACTATGCGGATGTATTGCGCAAGCAAGGCTATGAAGTGCAGACTTTCGCGAATCGAAAAGACGCTATGTCGACATTTGATATTCGCTTACCGAATTTGGCGATAATCGATATCGGTTTGGAGAATGAGATAGATGGTGGCTTTACTCTATGTCAGGCCCTCAGGTCCCTCTCTGACACATTGCCGATTATTTTTCTTACGGCGCGAGATAATGATTTTGATACGGTAAGTGGATTACGTATGGGTGCGGATGATTATCTGACAAAGGATATTAGTCTGCCGCATCTAACCGCTAGAATTGCTGCTTTGTTTCGTCGTCTGGATGTGATCGACCAGCCTCCCTCGCCGGAAAGTTTGCTGCATAGAGGCAAGCTTTCATTGGATATCGGTCGTCTTACAATTCAGTGGGACGGGCAACCAGTTGCGCTAACTGTAACCGAGTTCTGGATGGTTCATGCTTTGGCAAAATTTCCGGGTCATGTGAAAAGTCGTCAGGTGTTAATGCAAGAATCAAAAATATTTGTTGATGGCAGTACTATTACCTCCCATGTAAAAAGAATTAGGAAAAAATTTATGCAGCTCGATACTGATTTCGATTGCATAGAAACCGTCTATGGAATGGGCTATCGCTGGAACATAACGCCAGAAACCGTAAGCTAGTATCGTATGAGCCTTTCATTCAGAAATCCTTTTGGAATTCGATTCAAGTTGGTATTCCTTTCCAGTTTCTTGCTGGTCATACCATGGCTGGGTTATCAATATATTCTCGAAATGGAACAGGTGCTTAGACGTGGGCAAGAACAAATTGTCCTTGGCACAGCACAAGCCTTGGCAACCGCGCTCAATGAGCGCCCAGAACTCTTCGATGAAGGAAGTTATACGCCTGCAAGAAGTAGCGAAGATCTTTATGTCTATCCGATCTTCTCCGCGCTTTCCTTAGATGACGGTGCACTCACTGACTGGGGCGAATATCAACAATACGAAGTAGAGTTCGGTGACAAGGATCAGTTGCGTACTTCTTTGAATCCTTCTCGTTATTACGGTAGCAAGGAAACGCTAAGTTTCCGCAATATGGTTGGCGAACATAATGGTTCTCTATATGCCTATTTCAAAGTTGTAGACGATGAAATTGTGTACCGGAGTCGCGATGCACTCAGTGTGCATCGCAGTGATTTTCTAGAAATCACTATGCTATCGAAGCAAGGGAATGAAATTAACCGCTATGTCATAGCTCCACATGAACCAGAGTTTCTCTATCCGTTTCAGGTGGAAGATGGTTACAACAATCCGGTGCACGAAGATAGAATAAGCGGCCAGTGGTACGAATCGAATGACGGTTATGAGATTGAGTTACAGATTCCAATGGACATGTTGGGAGACCGGTTAGGCTTTGCCATCTTCGACGTTGACGATCACATTCAGAGATACGTGGATAGAGTTGTAGCTACCTATGAGGTAGCTGATGCAGAGCGGCTTGGTTCTCTGCGTTTACCTACGCCCGAGATCGATAGAATCGTGGCAGGCATGGGACATAATAATTCGCGCATTCAGGTTGTTGATAGAAGCGGCAGGGTGCTTCAATCGGTAGGGGACATCCAGTCTGCGACCGGCTTATTACTGACCTCAACCTCAGATGAGGCCCCGATCAATAAGTATTGGTTGTATGTGCAGAATAAGATTCTGAACCCGCTCTACTACCAGTTTCTAACAAAGCCTAGCAATGATTTCATCGACGACTTGTATTCCGATGTGACCCGAGAGGGTGCGCATATAAATGCCGCGCTGAAGGGCGAGGCTACAACGCAGTTTAGAACTTTGACTGATTCCGAGACGCGGCTCTTAGAGGCAGCACACCCGATCTTTGCTAACGGCGAGATCATGGGTGCTGTGGTTGTCGATCAGAATATGAATGGTCTCAGGACGTTTCGAAACCAAGCGATGGAGACGCTTTTCAATACCATGCTTGCGGTGATGTTGGTTGTAGTGCTCGGGCTATTCTTTTCTGCATCAAGAATTTCTTCGCGTATACGCCTACTTAGAAATCAAGCCGAAGGAATTATAGGAGAAACAGGCAGAATACAGAACACGATTGCCCCAACGCGGAATTCAGATGAGATCGGCGACCTATCACGCAGCTTTTCCAATATTGTTGAGCGCTTAACTCAGTATACGAACTATCTAGAAAATATGTCTTCTAGGCTGTCTCATGAATTGCGTACACCAGTGACAGTGGTGCGCTCTTCTCTGGAAAATCTTGGCCTTACTGCATCCGATCATGAATCGGCTGTATATATTGAGCGTGCCGAGGAAGGTATCAAGCGCTTGAACCTGATTCTGACCAATATGAGCGAGGCGACACGCCTAGAACAAATGTTACAAACCTCTGAGAAAGAGAAGATAGACCTTAGTAAAGTCCTTCCAGGTTGTGTAGAAGGATACAAACTTGCCTATCCTGACGTTCGATTCGAATTGGATATGAGTGAGCAAGAAATCTTTATCGACGGCGTGCCAGAATACATAGCACAGCTGTTAGACAAACTAATTGCTAACGCCGTCGAGTTTTCCTATGCAGATCAGCCGATCACGGTATTCAGTCGCGCGCTGCGTGACCATGCAATCATTAAGGTTTCTAACGCAGGCCCATATCTGCCTGAGGAGATGAAAGACAGACTCTTCGAATCGATGATCTCCGTGCGGCCACAAGAGAAGCAAGACCAGCCGCATTTGGGCATCGGCTTGCATATCGCTAGACTAATTACTGAATTTCATGGTGGGCAGATTCGCGCAGAGGACAGGCAAGACAGAGAGGGTGTAGTAATAAGCGTTGTTGTTCCTTTATTCTACCGCTGACCTAGTGCAGTTCGATTGATCTACCCTGATCTTGATGCACCATCGCAGGCAGATTAATTAATCTCCAGTGTAGTACTTTGAAGCATTCTCTTTAACCACTGGTGAATCGGTAGACCAAGCGTGGCAGGTATTCAATACAACGGGCCGCTTTTCACTATCGCCGACATCGGAATCAGCCTTATTTTTCTTGTGCCTTAGCAGTGGCCAGATCGTTTGCATTGCAACCGTTGCCATAGGAAACAGGAGTTCTGTCAGATGTGTGCAACCTTGTACACCACCTACTTTCTGTCTTATTGCCTTACGCCATCCTGCTCCCATCTGTATGCCAATCACTGATTTATAGGCTGGAGTGATGCTAGGACACATCTCAAATGGACTGTGTTCAGTTGCCGCTATGACATCTTGAATTACAAAATTGTCATCTATAGTCACTCTAAGCAGCATTTCATGCAGCGGCTCGCCTATGGGCACTTCTCCTCGCCAGTTATTGCTGAACTGGTAAGTCTTCTTGTCGGTCATGTGTGCTTCGATGTCCCAAAGCCCGTCCTCACGCTCGTAACCTCGATAGTCGATGGCGCGTGTGTGTACATGTTTGCGGGCGGTAGGTTCTGGCAATGGCATAAAAGTACCTTGGTTCTATAGCGGGGAAAATAGCCCGGAGTTCGTGTTTTCAGGGTGATTGCAGTGGTTCATGACCGACTGTCTGCGAGGTGAGAGTATAACTCAAGACGGAATTTTTGTGTGCCCTGCTCCAGCATTTGAGGCATAATGCTCGACTAGATTATTCAGGAGACACAAAATGACTACAGCAAGTGCACGCCATATCCTTGTCCAGACAGAAGACGAATGTAACGCATTGAAGGATAGAATAAATGGAGGTGAAGATTTCGCAGATGTAGCGAAAGAGCATTCCACCTGCCCTTCAAAAGCACAGGGCGGCGATCTAGGCCAATTTGGCCCAGGAATGATGGTCAAGGAATTCGATGAAGTTGTTTTTAGCGCAGCTGTAAATTCATTACAGGGTCCAGTTAAAACACAATTTGGTTATCACCTCTTGGAAGTAACCAGCCGCGAAGACTAGTAATTTGCAAATCCTATCTATTTCATTCTTCAAGATAGAGATCGCCACAATGAGCAGCTTAGTTTTTGATGCTAAGCAATCGATAGCTAAGCTGCCAATCTAATGAACAAAAATTCTAAGCAAGATTCAAAAAAATTCGATGCCGAAGATGTGGAAATAATTTCCAGATCTCTCGAGCATGATGGATTTCTTCAGATCGAACACCTACAACTTCGCCACCGCCTATTTTCAGGTGAATGGAGCGAAGTATTTAAGAGAGAACTCCAGCTAAAAGACCCAGCGGTCGGCGTGCTCTTGTTCGACCCGGATCGGGATGCACTGCTGCTTGTCAGGCAGTTTAGGATTGGAATGTTCAATGACACCTATGAGCGCGGTAGTGAAGCTTTAGGGTGGCCACTGGAAATAGTGGCAGGCATGGTTGATAGCTCAGAGCAATACGAGGAAGTTGCCCTCAGAGAGTCAAAAGAAGAATCGAACTGCGTACCAAGCAATCTCATCAAAATCTGCGAGTATTACAATAGCCCCGGCGGCAGTAACGAGAAGATCATTTTATTCTGCGGACGGATAGATAGCAGAAGTGCAGGCGGCGTCTATGGACTGGTTGAGGAGCACGAAGATATCGAAGTCCAGATACACAGTTACGCCGACGCAGTACAAATGCTTGAGACTGGCGAGATTAATAATGCGATGACAATCATTGCTCTGCAGTGGCTGCAGCTGCATCGCCAGGAACTTCTCGATAGCTGGAATTAAGGCTTAGAGTCCGCCAAATTTGGGATATCGCGCCCCTTCACCCTATATTTAGGCAAATCTTGATCACTTCTAGCGGTTTACGGGGTCAATTGGCTCGCAATAAGGTCCTAAAACGTTACAATTGGTCATTCTTGCGTCGATGGTAAAGTCGAACGGACGCCGACCGAAAATAGTTAAGGTGCCATAGAATTGCTCAGGCATCTTGCGTGATAACGAAATTCAAAAGAAAGGGCTGAGATTCCCCTGTTGTGAATCTGACCTAGGCCCTGAGAAAACATGGCAAAAAGTAGCTACAGTGTAGATTTGATTAAGCAGATGGCGGAATGTGACGCTAACTATATTCGCTTGCTTAAGTTAGTGCCGCATCTACAGGCTTATCGCGATAAGTCTTTTGCGCAGATGGCGATGCTCAACAACACTGGCCGTGAAAAGGCTATTATTGAGCAACTAAAAAATAGTTCTGAGCCTGAAAAACTTTTAGAAGGATTGTTCGTAGAATATTGTATTGCGGATGAGACAAGCTTTGGTGGCAAAGTTACGGTTGAGATCGAAATCGTTGAGGCATTTAAATACACCACAACTTTAGAGATTAGACAAAAGCCTGTTCTCGAAAAATGGATGACCAATCCTTCAATGTTGGTTCGTGTCTATCACGACGCGAGTACTGCTGAGGTTATATCCTATCAAGGGCATAGAAATCTGCAGTCGAGATATGAACAACCGAATGTGAACATGTACCATTCGGATGAAAAGATGCAAGTGAATAAATTTCTGGGAGATTGGCTAACTCACAGTCTTAAAGTTGGAAGAAGTACTGAATTAGTAAGCGCCACTTAAAAGTTAACAATAATTATCATCAATGGCAGTCATGACCTCATTGATCACACAGAATCCAATTAAGATTACTCAGATTACTGATACTCATTTGTACGGTGAGCCTTCCGGCACGCTATTGAAAATGAATACCAATGAGACGCTAGGTCATGTGTTGGAATTAGTGAAGGCGAATGAGGATGGTATCGATCTCGTATTAGCTACGGGGGATATCACGCAAGATGCTTCAGAACAATCCTACGTGAATTTTCTTAAGATCGTTGCTTCATTGAATTCACCCTTCAGATGGATACCTGGGAATCATGACAATGCAGCCGTCATGCAAAGAATTGCTGAAGGTACCGAGGCTAACGAGAAAACTGCGCAACTAAATAATTGGCTAATCATCTTACTCGACTCAAGTGTCTTAGGTCAGGTACATGGAAAGCTAACGAAGACAGAAATAAAATTTTTAACTAGCGTTTTACGTGCTGCAGAGAAAGACGACAGTATCGAACACTGTCTTATAACTATGCATCATAATCCCGTGCCAGGAAATTCGGCATGGATGAAAGATATCGGCCTGGAGAATGGTGAAGAGTTTTTCGAAGCCATTAAGATATCAAAGAAGGTAAGAAGTTTGCTGTATGGTCATATCCATCAAGAATTGGATTTCGAGCATGAAGGCATTCGCTGTATGTGTACTCCATCAACTTGCATCCAGTTTAAACCGAATGTCACCAGTTTCTCTTTGGATAGGGTCAATCCGGGATATAGATCATTACAATTGTATTCCGACGGAAGTATCGAATCAGTAGTAAGAAGGGTGTCCGGCGAAACCTTCGAAGCAGACTACAATAGCCCCGGCTACTAACGCTCTAAAGAGAATCATTCGCATTGTCTGTTCAACCCCATGTGCTCTATCTGCACGGCTTTCTGAGTTCTCCACAGTCACTCAAGGCACAGCAGACGTTGGCCTATTGCATTGAGATTGGTCTGGGTGAGAACATCACTATTCCGCAAATGAGTCATGGCCCCGCAGAGACCATCGCCGAGCTAAGCAAACTGATAGACAAGATTGGTTCAGACCATCTAGTGCTAATGGGGAGTTCACTGGGTGGATACTATGCCACTTATCTTGCGGAGCTCTATAAGGCTCCGGCCGTATTGATAAACCCAGCCGTGAGGCCCTATGATTTATGGGAATCGCGCCTCGGTGAGAATAGAAATTATTACTCAGACGAGATTCATGTCGTCACCAGAGCGCATATTGACGAGCTTAAGCAGATCGATGTTAGTAAGCTGTCAGAACCGAACAATTTCAAAGTATTTTTGCAGACAGGAGACGAGACGCTGGACTATCGGCAGGCGCTTGAAAAGTTTGGCAAGAGCCAATGTGTAGTGCACGAGAAGGGTAGTCATAGCTATGATGACTTCGAACATGAATTACCTCTCATGTTTGAATTCTTCCTATCAAGAATTGGCCAAAATAAGCGATAAAATACTATTGGGTCGCAGAAAAATTCAGAGCTTCCAAAAACCTTCTAACAGGTAACAATCGAAGCCTATACGCAATGAGAATTAGTTCATGAGTAACACCTACAACGCTGATGCCATCGAAGTACTTACCGGTCTAGATCCGGTAAGAAAACGGCCCGGTATGTACACCGACACCACGCGCCCGAATCATCTTGTCCAAGAGGTGATCGATAATAGTGTGGATGAGGCCCTAGCGGGTCATGCAAGTCACCTTAATCTGCAATTGAACAAAGACGGTTCGGTAGAGGTGAGTGACGACGGTCGCGGCATGCCTGTGGATAAGCACAAAGGCGAAAAGGTCAGTGGTGTAGAGTTAATTCTTACTCGTCTTCACGCTGGAGGTAAATTCTCTAACAAGAATTACCAATATTCGGGGGGATTGCACGGGGTTGGTGTCTCAGTAGTTAACGCACTATCTAAATCTCTGGAAGTAATCGTAAAGCGAGATGGCAAAGTGTATGCCATGTCTTTTAAAGACGGTAATAAGGCCTCAGAGCTGAAGGCGATAGATACCGTAGGCAAGAGAAACACTGGCACCACGGTTATATTCCTGCCCGATGAAAAATACTTTGATTCTGCAAAGATCTCCATAATTAAACTGAAGCACGTACTCCGCGCTAAGGCAGTTCTCTGCTCGGGACTGCGAGTTAGCTTTATCGACAATACCGTCAGTGAGGATAAGGCACAGAGCGAAGAGTGGTGCTTTGAAGACGGCCTGATCGACTACCTAACGCAGGCTACAGCGGACTACGAGACGTTACCGAAGGAGCCATTCTATGGTTCGATACAGGGTGGCGACGAGGCGGTAGATTGGGCGGTTCAATGGCTTCCCGAAGGCGGCGAGACTACCGGTGAGAGTTATGTGAACCTAATTCCGACCCCACTAGGCGGCACCCATGTCAGCGGTTTGCGTACTGGCCTGCTAGATGCGCTGCGTGAGTTCTGTGAATTCCGCAACCTACTGCCCCGTGGCCTGAAGCTAACCGGAGACGATGTCTGGGATAAATGCAGCTATGTACTTTCTTCGAAAGTCTTAGATCCACAATTCTCAGGTCAGACTAAAGAACGACTCTCATCGCGGCAATGCGCCGTGTTCGTAGCCGGCATCATCAAGGATTCTTTCAGTCTCTGGCTTAATCAACACACCGATGAGGCGGAGTTGATTGCAGAGCTCTGTATTAGCAATGCCCAGGTACGTCTGAAGGCCAGCAAACAGGTTGCTCGCAAGAAGGTTACCTCTGGGCCTGCTTTACCAGGAAAATTGGCGGACTGCTCGACCCAAGATGTGATGTCTGGGGAATTGTTTCTCGTGGAAGGAGACTCGGCGGGCGGCTCTGCGAAACAGGCACGAGACAGAGAAACTCAAGCGATACTTCCCCTCAGGGGAAAGATCCTTAATACCTGGGAGGTAGATTCAAATGAAATTCTCGCCTCGCAGACGGTTCATGACGTAGCAGTCGCATTGGGTGTGGATCCAGGCACTAGCGATATCGACGGTTTGCGCTACGGCAAGATCTGCATCCTCGCTGATGCCGACTCCGATGGTCTACACATTGCTACGCTGTTGTGCGCTTTATTCGTTAAGCACTTCCGGCCCTTGGTAGCGGGTGGATTTATCTATGTCTCAATGCCTCCCTTGTTCCGTATAGATGTTGGCAAGGAAGTCTTCTATGCGCTGGACGAAGCTGAGAAGAATGGCATTCTTGATCGCATCGAGGCAGAGAAGAAGTCAGGCAAGGTAAACGTCCAACGCTTTAAGGGTTTGGGTGAGATGAATCCCTTGCAGCTGCGTGAGACAACGATGGCAAGAGATACACGGCGCCTCGTGCAATTGACTCTGGAAGAAGACCCAACGGCGAAGAAAAAGAGTAGTACGTTCCAGATGATGGACTTGTTACTTGCTAAAAACCGATCGGCAGATAGAAAAGCTTGGCTCGAAGCCAGCGGCAGTCTCGCTGACTACGCCGAGTAAATGATGATGGCAGCAAGTAGTCGTAGTATCGAATTAGATTAGTTATTAAAGAATAGAAACCGAGAATTCAATGAACGAAGAAATCACAATTAGTGAAGATGGCGTCGAACAGATTGCGTTAAAAACTTACACGCAGCAGGCCTATCTGAACTATTCGATGTATGTAATTAACGACCGCGCCCTGCCTAACATAGGCGATGGCTTGAAGCCGGTACAGCGTCGAATCGTTTACGCCATGTCCGAGCTAGGATTGAAGGCGAGTGCAAAATTCAAAAAATCGGCGCGAACCATTGGTGATGTAATCGGTAAATTCCATCCCCACGGCGACTCCGCCTGCTACGAAGCGATGGTGCTTATGTCACAGCCCTTCACCTACCGCTATCCATTGGTAGACGGTCAAGGTAATTGGGGTTCCCAGGATGATCCTAAATCCTTTGCAGCAATGCGCTATACAGAATCTCGATTGCAGAGCTACGCGGATGTACTTCTCGGCGAGCTTGGTCAGGGCACGGTAGATTGGAAAGCGAATTTCGATGGCACTTTGGAAGAGCCCGAGATTCTACCAGCGCGCTTACCGAATATCTTGCTTAACGGGGGCAGTGGTATAGCAGTTGGTATGGCTACTGACATTCCTCCGCACAACCTAAGAGAAGTAGCTCAAGCCTGTATTCAGCTCTTGGACAAGCCAAAGACAACGATCAAAGACATCTGCAAGATTATCAAAGGGCCGGACTATCCAACAGAAGCGGAGTTGATCACTCCAAAGAATGATATTGAAAACATGTACACCACTGGTCGTGGCACACTGAAAGCACGTGCGACCTATATCAAAGAGAATGGCGAAATTCTTATCAACGCACTGCCCTTTCAAGTTTCCGGCGCAAAGGTGTTAGAGCAGATAGCGGCGCAGATGCAGAAGAAGAAGCTACCGATGGTAGTCGATCTACGTGACGAGTCTGATCACGAAAATCCCACTCGTATTATCGTCGTGCCAAAATCGAATCGCGTCGATATCGATGCCATCATGTCGCACCTGTATTCCACGACTGATTTAGAAAAAAACTACCGCGTTAATTTCAATATGATTGGAATCGACAAGCGGCCACAAGTCAAAGACATCCTTAGCCTGCTGAAAGAATGGCTACAGTTCCGTACCGAAACTGTACGTCGACGTCTGCAGTATCGCTTGGACAAGATCATTGATCGCATGCATATTCTTGAAGGCTTGCTTGTTGCATTCTTGAATATCGATGAAGTTATTAAGATCGTTCGCACAGAAGATAAGCCGAAGCCGGCACTCATTAAGAAATTCAAAATCTCTGATCGTCAGGCAGAAGCGATCCTGGAATTGAAGCTACGCCAGTTGGCGAAGCTCGAAGAAATCAAGATTGTCACAGAGCAGAAAGAACTCGCCGCAGAGAGGAAGACTCTGGAGCAATTACTAAACTCTGCAGCCCGGCTGAAGACGTTCATAAAGGGTGAGATTCAGGCCGATGCTGAAAAATTTGGTGATGCGCGCCGCACACCTCTTGTTGAAAGAGAAGAAGCGAAGGCATTCGCTCAAACTGAATTAATCTCGACTGAGCCGGTTACTATTGTGTTGTCCGATAGAGGTTGGATGCGCGCGGCGAAAGGCCACGAGGTCGATCCGGCTTCCTTGCAGTACAAGTCAGGCGATGCTTTTAAGATTGCGGCCCGAGGCAAAAGCAATCAACTTGCAATATTTATGGATTCTACCGGTCGGGCTTATTCTTTACCGGCACACAGCTTACCCTCCGCTCGCGGTCAGGGTGAACCAGTCTCAGGAAGGGTAAGTCCGCCTCCCGGCGCAACATTCGAAGGCGTATTGATAGGGGAGGACGATAAAGATGTCTTGCTTGCGAGTGACGCTGGATATGGATTCGTCTGTAAGATTGGCGACCTGATCAGCAAGAACAAGTCCGGAAAGGCTGTGTTACGAGCACCGAAGGGTGGGCAAGTAATTACGCCGCGGATAGTAAACGATTACAAGAAAAATCTGATTGTTGCGATTACTAACGAAGGCCGCATGCTGATGTTTCCAATCGCAGAACTACCGCGCTTGGCTAAGGGTAAAGGAAACAAGATCATTAGTATTCCAACAGCGCGTGTTGCAGATCGTATAGAGTTTATAGTCGCGCTTACGGTTCTCACCGATGTAGATACCTTGACAATTCATGCCGGGCGAAGACATCACAATCTCAAGCCTGCGGACCTAGAACACTATCGAGGCGAGAGGGGTCGACGCGGCAACAAGCTGCCACGTGGATTCCAGAATGTAGATCGAGTTGAAGTTATTTCGAAGGGAGAGCCGCAAGGCGACTAGAGCTTTTCCTTCAGGTCTTAGTCGGCGTACAAGGTGGCCAGCTGCATAGCCTGTCGTTCGAGCAGAAGTGAATTGTCTGACATAGGATCGTTGCTCAAGTAGGTTTTCATCTGGCCATCATCAAAAATGGCCGAAAATTCTTCGGCATCGATTCGGGCTGCAGCTCCGGCATGATCGAAGCAACGTCCGCTAATTAATAAAGCATTGTTCGGCGCTTCATCGCAGATTTTTCTTGTAGCATCCAGTGTCTTGCCGGTTAGATTATTCTTCTCTTGTGTCACCGGTGAATACAGACCACTGACGGCCTGTCCACTATGGACAGCGAGCTTAAACTTTGCGGCAATATGTTCGCCTTCAATGTCGTTCAAATCACCTACCAGCTGTAAGAACAACTGTCCTGAGCAGATGGCATAGAATGCCTGTTCTTCTTCTAGTTGTTCGGATGCAAAATTAATTACAACCTCATCTTCTGCGCAGTAGGTTACTTTTCCGTTATACAGCTGCGCGACCTTTCCAGCGAAGAAATAATACTTGTTCAAAAGGTTGACCAGCGTGCTCTCGCTAAGCGTAGAGGCAAGGTAATGAAAGTTGGCCATCTTGATGGATAGAAGAGTGACGTCCTGGGTACCGTAACTGGGTGTAAATTGTTCCGGGTCAACCTCGGGCTTTCGATGTCCAAAGTTATCCAGGAAGGTGTTCTGCGCCAAGAATTCGGCAGTGGCATTGAACTGCCGGATAGCCATACTAAGCTCATTGTGATTAGTGGGTTCTGGGCAGGTATCTATCTCACCCTTGCGAATATTGCTGATGGCAAAGGCGAGCAAATTCGCAGGAAAGCTAATCAGGTATTGAAAATAAGTGGTGGTAAGCGTGACAGCGACTATTAAGAGTAGAACAGTTGCGGCTAGAATGAATAGAAAATTATTCACGATGCCAGTTTCGATATAACTCAAGTCGAGACTAAGGCGCACATAGCCCGCTGTGGAACCGGCAACATTTATCGGCGCGACATAGTCGGCTTGAACTCTATTGAATTGAATCGGCAGTGGAATAATTGTAGCGGGTGTTTCTAATTCGCTTCTAGCGGCGGCGATGACCTCATCGTCGATATTGACCACGGCGATCTCACCGATAGATGAGTTTCTAGCGAGGTTGCCGAGTATCACATTCATGCTAATCATGTCGTTCGCCAGCACCAGTTCCGTCAGCTGCGTTGCTGTTTGTTGCGCCAATATGTTGCCGAGATTGTCCGCCTGTTGGCGCAAGATATTCTGTGTATTGTAGTTGCTGATTAGCCAGAACACCGACATCGCGAGCAATAATAGCAGGCAGACCGCAGTGGCAAACTTTCGAGAAATTTGCGTATTTTTTTTCGCGGACGCCGAAGATGTTGCTTCAGGCGAACTATTCTGAGGGAGATCTTTTTGCAACGCGACTACTCTATTGGTGACTCTTGACGGTTTAGAGTCTTAAGAATAACAGTTACCGCCGTGCACCCCCAATCAAATTGTTCAATAGGGCGTTACTTAACTGGGGTTAAACAAACTGTCTGTGTCTCGACAAAGTTGAAGTTCATGGAGCGGGATGGCTGATGCAGACAATTCCCCTGCATGAAATCGACCTTGGCTCGCCATAGCAACGGCAGAATAGGTAGTTGTTCCAGCAGAGGGGCAATTACATAGATCTTTCTTTCGTGTAACTGGGTTACCAGAGAATTCAAAGATTCTAGATTGGCTTGGTTCACATCGAGTTTCGTTAAGAGGCTAGTGTCCAGCTTCACGTAACTGGCAGGCACTAGGGATAAGTAGCGTAGTGGTTTAGGCGTGCAACCAAAATTCGACACAGAGAGTTTGCTGCCTAGTTTTTCAATGACCTCACAAAAGGTGATTAGGTGATGCTGCGCTATAAGCGCATCGGTCTCACTGATCTGAAAGACCAGCTGCGAGGCGAAGGCCTTCCTTTCCCTCAGCCTGTCTTCCAGCCAGCGCAGAAAATGGATGTTAACCAGTGAATTGTGGCTCAGGTTTATAACGAGACGCAGATTCACAATCGCACCCCCTGAAAGCCGGCTGATGACTTGTTCGATTATGCGTCGATCGAGTTGATCGCCAAGCGCATTCCTCGCCGCGGTTTCGAATAATAAGTGAGTGGGCAAGCTTTGTTCGTGGTGTGCGAGTGAGCAGCGCACCTCATAGCGTTGTAGTGGGTCTTCAGCGAGTCTAACCAATGCTTGAAAGCTAAGTTCTAGCTCAGGGCATTCTAATGCCCTATGCAACTGTTTAAGAGCGATGTCCGGACTGATCGAGGATAAATAAACGGGTAGCTCTCTATGGTGGTGCTCAAGGCTCAGACTGTGCCGGGCTCTGGCGAAGACGACGGGCCAGGAAGGTATATTCGATTCCAGTTTGGCCAAGCCAACACCGCACTTGAGCTCGAGCTGCCGTGGTAATGAGGGTGAAACCGCGCTTAACAAAGCTTGCTTGAGTTTGTCCGTGATTAGCCGCGCGTTGATACTACGATCAGCAAGCAGCAGCGCTGCAAACTCGAAGTTGTGGCAACGACAAAGCAGGACGCGTTTCGGCAGGGCAGTCTTTAAAAGCTGTGCGATATCGCTTAGCAACAGATCGGCCTCTGATAAGCCAACCCAGCTGCGAATCTCATAGAAGTTTTCAAGTTGCAGCAACGCGAGTGTTGCCGTGAGATTGCGCCTGCGACACTCTTCCAGACATGCGTCTATAGCACGGCAAAGATAGCGTTGGCCATGCAGGCCGGTAAGAGCATCTTTTTCAAAGGTCTCCCTCTTGCCGATCTGTGCTGGTGGTGCTTTCTGTTGAGGACTAGGGCTATGGGAGTCTTGTGGTAATTGCTGGTCGCTAACGGAATTCGGCGATTGTAGAGGGGATCTTCGTGGGTATTGACTGTCCATCCCTTGTGATGTCCTTAGGCTATTCTGGTTTTACCTCGCTCCCCAGGATTTTCCCTTACGAGTCTTGGAACTAGATATCCCGGCAGTGAAGCGTGCAGGGTCTTTATCAGTTCCGTGGCGTGTTGGTCGGTCACATAGAAGTGCTCGGTACCGGCAACCTGATCGGGCATGTGTAAGTAATAGGGTAGTACATTGTGCTGAAAAAGCGCCTTATTCAGATCAATCAACGCCTCAGAATTGTCGTTAACATCCTTTAAAACAACTGCTTGATTCAGCAAGGTGACGCCAACGTCGCTTAAAGCGCTAAAAGCACGATAAACTGTGCTGTCTAGCTCCTGGCGATGATTGCAATGCACAACCATAACGAGTCGTAGTCGTGTCTCACTCAGGCAACGCACTAGTTCGGGGGTTATACGCTGCGGAATCACGATGGGCAGGCGGGTATGAATCCTGACGGTAGTCAGATGTTTGATATTCGCCAATTGCTGGAGTAGCCAGTGAAATTGTTTATCCGAGATCGCCAGAGGGTCTCCGCCGCTGAGGATTACTTCCTCGATACTGCTGTCATTTGCTATGTAGGCGAATGCCTTCTCCCACTGCACTCTGCTGGGGGAGTTAGCCTGGTAGTCAAAATGGCGCCGGAAGCAGTAACGGCAATGGATTGCGCAATGTGGCGCAGCCGTTAGCAGCACCCGACCCTGATATTTATGCAACAGCCCCGGTACTGGGTTGAACTCCTCCTCATGAAGGGGATCAGCAACAAAACCCTCAGTGTGGGTTTCTTCGGATTCGCAAGGCCATATCTGTCTTAGCAGCGGATCTTGCCAATTGCCTTTCTCGATGCGCTCTACGAAAGGCCTAGGTGCCTTCAAAGGGAATTGAGTGAGGGCATCCAAGCTGTAGGGGCTGGACTGCGCATCAAGCCTTAGTATCTGCAATAATTCCTGCGGATCCGTTATCAGATCGGATAGAATCTCTTGCCAGGTTTCAGAGCGGTCTGACTGAATTAGTGAAACAGCCTGATTTCTCATCGCGTAATCCAAAACAAAGTTTGATTTTATAAAGGCAGTTGCTAGTATCCGTTGCCACATCATAGCAACATAAGGCTACAGCCTTCGATAGATAGTTGTTCGCGGCTGAAATAATCGGCACGGATCGAAATAACGGCTTTGTATACAAATACCTTAAGAGGAAAAAATGGCGACTTACTCCACCAGCGAATTTAAATCAGGGCTTAAGGTCCTTATCGATTCTGAACCCTGCTCGATGATCGAAGTTGAGAAGGTCAAGCCCGGCAAGGGGCAGGCATTCGATCGCGTGAAGCTGCGTAATCTCGTAAACGGAAGAGTCTGGGAGCGTACCTACAAATCTGGTGAATCAGTCGAAGTGGCTGATGTCATGGAATTAGAGATGGAGTACCTATACGAAGACGGAGAGTTCTGGCATTTCATGAAGACCGATGACAGCTTCGAGCAAGTTGCCGCTGATGTAAACGCTATTACCGATGCGAAAAATTGGCTGAAGGAACAGGATAGATATACCGTCGTCCTGTGGAACGAAGCGCCTATCTCGGTTACTGCACCAAATTTTGTGGAGCTTGAAGTGGCCGACACCGACCCTGGCTTGAAGGGTGATACGGCGCAAGGCGGAACTAAGCCGGCGACCTTGAGTTCTGGTGCAGTAGTGAAGGTGCCTTTGTTCGTCAATATAGGTGATGTGCTTCGAGTCGATACTAGAAACTCCGAATATCAGAATCGCGTTAATAAATAGAATTTCTACTAGTCATACCGCGTAAGCACTCTGTAGATTTTGAAAGGATGAATTCATGGTTGATTGGAAACCAAGTGCCTCCTTACAGAATTTGCAGCGGCGCGCAGATGTACTCGCCAAAATCCGCCGCTTCTTTTCCGAGCGCGATGTCCTCGAAGTAGAGACTCCTCTACTTTCCAGTTCAACCGTACCCGATGTCTATATAGAATCTATCGCAGCTGAAGTGAAAGATGGCAGTACAAGTCATCAGAACTTTTTGCAAACCTCTCCTGAATTTTTTATGAAACGATTGCTGGCTAGTGGCAGCGGATCGATCTATCAAATAGCGAAAGCCTTTAGGCAGGAAGAGAAAGGTGCAAGACATAACATCGAATTTACTCTGCTCGAATGGTATAGGGTGTCTTATTCTTTAGATCAGTTAATGACTGAGTTAGAGCAATTAGTGCAAGAGCTACTCGACTGCGAGCCGGTTCTACGCTTTACCTACCGGCAGATATTCCAACAACATCTGCAAATAGACCCTCATGAAATCACACTAGAAGAGCTGCGCGATTTGACCCGTAAAGAAGTCGATTTGAGTGCTAGGGATTTAAGCAAGACAGACTATCTACAGCTGCTACTGAGTCATAGTATTGAGCCGCAGCTTCCGTCTTTTTGTATTGTCTATGACTATCCCAAAGAGCAGGCGGCGCTAGCTAGTCTTGCGAAAGACGCGCAAGGTATCGTCGTTGCGAAACGCTTCGAACTGTTTGGTCATGGAATGGAGTTAGCGAATGGGTATTTCGAACTGAGCAACGCCAGCGAACAGCGCGCACGCTTCGATGCGGACAACGCTACAAGAAAAGAAAAGGGCTTGCAGGTTCATGCTGCTGACGAAAAGCTGATCGCGGCGCTAGAAAGTGGATTGCCGAGCTGTTCAGGTGTTGCTGTGGGCGTGGATCGGTTGTTAATGTTGTTAGTTGAAGCAAAAAACATCGGTGAAGTAATTAGTTTCGATAGTGATCACATTTAAAAATAGACTAATAAACAGCTTCTATTCTGCATCCTTCGCTTCTTCTAACATTCTCTCTATGTAGAGTTTTCTAAGCTTTCCTACAATTTCTCCAGGCTTTCCGTCCGCTATCTTCTCGCCGTCGATAGATACAACAGGCAGGGCGATTGTCGTGGCACTACTGATAAAAGCTTCATCGGCCTGCAGCGCTTCTTCGATCGTAAACAGACGTTGCTCCATTTCTATTCCTTCGCGTTCGGAAATTTCAATTAGCGTGCGACGGCGTATGCCAGGAAGAATTAAATTGGAAAGTGGGCGTGTGATGATCTTCCCATCTTTGATGATGTAAGCGCTAGAAGACACTCCTTCAGTAACGAATCCATCTTCTACCATCCAGCCTTCGTTCGCTCCCTTGCTATGAGCATCTTGTTTCGCGAGACACTGAGCAAGCAGATTCAATGATTTTATGTCACGCCGTTTCCAGCGGATATCTTCGCTCGTAGAAACGGCGATACCAGTTTCGGCGAGTGGATTGTTAAGCAGACTCATCTCAGATGTGAAGGCAACAAGAGAGGGGGCGGTATCGATTGGAAAGGCGAAGTCCCTGTCGGCGATACCTCTTGTAACCTGTGAATACACGAAGCCTTCTTTTAGTTCATTGCGAATGATGAGTTCCTGCATGATATCGAGGTACTCTCGTTGGGAGCATGGCCAGGTAATACTCAGTTCCGATAGAGACCTATCTAAGCGCTCCAGGAAATAATCGCGATCGACTAATTTGCCAGTAATGACTGGCACAACTTCATACACGCCATCACCAAAGATAAAGCCACGATCGAATATAGAAATCTTTGCCGTCTCTTCAGGGGCATACTCGCCATTCACATACACTATTCTACTCAAACTACACCTCTTCCATAATGCCGTTCTCTAATTCGATGAATCGTACTATTTAAATTGCTCTGCGAAATCCGTTAACTCGCTGCCGTCTAGACGCTGTACTGTCCAGCCTTCCATTGGCGCTGCACCTATCGATCGATAGAATTGAATTGATGGTTCATTCCAATCTAGCACCGACCACTCCACTCGCGTGCAGTTGCGCTCCACGGCCAGCTTAGCAATATAAGCTAGTAGCAGTTTCCCACAACCCTTGCCGCGCATCTTCGGCTGCACATAGATGTCTTCGAGATAGATGCCGGGTCTACCGGTGAAAGTAGAGAAGTTGTGAAAGAACAGAGAGTAACCAATGGCTTCGCCCTCATACTCCCCGATCGTAACTTCGGCGTAAGCCTTTTCGCCGAATAGAGTTTCTTCGAGCGTCGCTACTGTGGCAACAACTTCGTGGCTCAGTTTCTCGTAGTCCGCCAATTCCTGAATGAAACCTAGGATCAGTGCGCAGTCTTCGATTGTAGCCGAACGGATAGTAAAATTAGGGACGCTGGTGGGTTGTTCCATAAAATATTCTCTTTTCTTCTGGGATAGACGCAATAATATTCTCATCAAACCTTGAATCTGTACTTACTGTTGAGGTTTGTACATGGCCAAGGCGGCCAATTATACAGTACATCTGCGCCGCAGAGCATCTGCCTCCCTCTGTAAGTGTTGGCCCCCGGCTGCTATAATATGCGCCCTTTTTGTCCCAAGATGGGTGACACATAAGGCGTACACAACGAACACAGTACTAGCCTGGCTGAATGAGCCAACATAAGGAACTACGATGTCAGACAAGAAATCTACGATTATCTATACCGAGACAGACGAGGCGCCAGCCTTAGCCACTTATTCACTACTACCTATCATTAAGGCATATACAGATGCTTCCGACGTGGCCGTCGAGACTCGCGACATATCCCTTTCCGGACGCGTAATTGCAAGCTTTCCAGACTTTCTGAATGCCGATCAGCAGCAGGGCGACGCTCTAGCAGAGCTGGGGGAAATGACACAAGACCCAATGGCTAACATCATTAAGTTACCCAATATCTCAGCCTCTCTGCCGCAGATGATCGCGGTTATCAAGGAGCTACAGGCCAAGGGCTACGCACTTCCTGACTATACGGAAGATCCTAGCACTGATGCAGAACGCGACATCAAGGCGCGTTATGACAAGATAAAAGGCAGTGCGGTAAATCCGGTGCTCAGAGAAGGTAATTCTGATCGTCGTGCGCCAGCATCCGTGAAGTCCTATGCGCAAAAGAATCCTCATTCTATGGGAGCTTGGTCTAAGGATTCCAAATCACATGTCGCCAACATGGAGTCGGGTGACTTCTTTGGCAGCGAACAATCAGCAACTCTTGCCGCTGCTACAACCGCTAAGATTGAGCACCGTGATGGTGCTGGCAATGTAACCGTCCTTAAGGAAGGCATAGACCTGCTAGCAGACGAGATTATAGATGCCTCAGTGATGAACAAAAACGCATTGCGTACGTTTCTTGCCAAGCAGATAGAAGATGCCAAGAGTCAGGGCATACTCTTCTCTCTTCATTTGAAAGCAACGATGATGAAGGTGTCGGACCCGATAATTTTCGGTCATGCCGTTACAGTTTTCTATGAAGAAGTATTTAACAAGTACGCGGATGTATTTGCAGAGCTTGGTGTCGATGCTAACAATGGTGTTGGTGACGTTTACAGCAAGATTAAGTCTCTTCCCGATGCGCAACGTGAAGAAATCGAAGCAGACCTTCAGGCTTGTTACGCGAACCGTCCTGAAATGGCGATGGTAGATTCGGATAAGGGAATAACTAATCTACACGTGCCTAGCGATGTAATCATTGATGCTTCAATGCCGGCGGCATTGCGAACTTCGGGGCAGATGTGGGGCCCTGACGGAAACCTACAAGACATGAAGGCGGTGATTCCAGATCGTTGCTATGCGGGTGTGTATCAGGAAGTATTCGATTTTTGTAGAGCAAATGGTGCATTCGATGTTTCAACGATGGGCAGTGTTCCTAACGTTGGTCTTATGGCGCAGAAAGCAGAAGAGTATGGGTCCCATGATAAGACATTCGAAATTCCAGCTAATGGCACAGTCACTGTAGTCGATGGCGATGGCAATACCTTGCTTGAGCACACCGTTGAAGAAGGCGATATCTGGCGTATGTGCCAGGCGAAAGATGCACCGATTCAAGATTGGGTTAAGCTGGCGGTAAGTCGAGCAAGACTATCTGGTACTCCTGCAGTGTTCTGGTTGAATGAAAATCGCAGTCACGATGCCGAGATCATCAAAAAGGTAAATACTTATCTTGCTGATCACAATACTGATGGCTTGGAAATTAGCATCATGGCGCCAGAGGCAGCGACACGCCTTTCTTTACAACGAGCGAAAGACGGTCTAGATACAATTTCCGTAACAGGCAACGTGTTGCGCGACTACCTAACAGATCTATTCCCAATATTGGAACTCGGTACCAGTGCTAAAATGCTTTCCGTTGTTCCATTAATGAAAGGCGGTGGTCTGTTTGAAACTGGTGCCGGCGGATCAGCGCCTAAGCACGTGCAGCAGTTTGAAAAAGAGAATCACCTACGTTGGGATTCACTCGGTGAATTTTTGGCACTGGCGGCATCGCTTGAGCATCTGGCGAATGTCACAGGAAATGATCGAGCGAAGATACTCGCCGATTCATTAGATAAAGCAACAGGGGACTTTTTGGATAACAACAAGTCGCCATCGCGCAAAGTGAATGAGTTAGACAACCGCGGTAGTCACTTCTATCTAGCCATGTATTGGGCACAAGCCTTAGCTGCGCAGAATGATGATGCAGCACTTAAGGCGCGTTTCGCACCAGTTGCTCAGGCCATGACCGAGAACGAAACAAAGATCGTTGAAGAGCTGAACTCCGCACAGGGCCCGGCTATGGATGTGGGTGGATACTACAAGCTAGATGCTGCAAAGGCATCTGCAGCGATGTGCCCAAGCGCGACGCTAAATGCGATAGTCGCAGCGGTTTAAGCGACCTTTACCTTTTTTAGTCACTCTCGGCGAGCAATACGTAAGCGCCGAGAGTGATTAGAATCGTTCCTGAAATTCTATTCATGTTATATCTGAATTTTTGATTCCCTCGAATTAAGGATGCCGCTTTGTCTGAAAAAAATGTAACGAACAAGTCACAGGGAATGGCAGACAAGGTTACGATCAAGCCAAGCAGTAAAAACTGCGGCGCGGCTGGCCCGGCCTCGGGTACGACGAACTGCGGTAACAATGCGAGGAAGAAAAGTGCTGTTTTCGGATTGCTTACCTCGATAATGACGCTTTGAATAAAGATTTTTTCATCTTTAGATCGATCAAATTCTCCTGTGTAGTTTCATTCACTTTCCCAACTAGCTTATCTTTCTTCTGCAAGAAGTTAATTCCAAAATAGCCCAACCCTAGATAGATAAGGTAGCTAGCACCGATGAGTTTTAGTAGCGTGTAAGCCAGAGGGGAATATGTAAATAATACAGAGAGACCCAGCACAGCGGCAACGACATGCACTAGACCGCCTACAGCTAAACCTGCGACGGCGGCAAGTCCGGCGTAGACACCTTGCGCGATGGTACGTGCCATGACATAAAAATTCGCAGGGCCCGGCGAAAGATTCATAATGAACGCTCCGCGGTGAAAAGTAGAAGGTCGTTTAGTGGTGGCATATTTTCTCCAGAGTAAAAAAAAGCCCATCTGAATCGATGGGCTTTTTGTCTTCTACTATCCTCGTAGTAAAACTATTGAGGATGAGAGTTACTTAACAGGTCGAACGTAACGCTTGATTCCACCAACTGGGCCAACTTCAGCGCCGAAGATGTTGCCATGAGAATCGGCAACCACGCCCTCTGCAGTACAAGTACCGCGACAGTCTGGCTGTGGATCAGGGATCAAGAATTCTACTTCACCAGTAATGGCGCTACCGATACGTATGCCACGAACCCAGTCGCCGTGATCAGGGTTAACAGAACCGGATTCTGAATCGGCACCGTAAAGTACATCGTGCTCATCGATATAGATTCCACTCAAGCGGCTGAACTGATGCCATACGTCGAGTAGGTTTCCTTCTTGATCGAAAATCTGGATACGGTCGTTGCCACGGTCTGCTACAAATAGACGACCCTTCGAGTCCATAGCCAAGCCATGTGGTTGGCGGAAGTTGCCAGGCTCTGTTCCCCATTCGCCGAATGAGAAAAGGTGGTTACCGTCCGCATCAAATTTGTGTACGCGGTTGGTAGACCCTTCAGCGCTGGAATGTCCTTCACCAACAAAAATGGATCCGTCTGGTGCAACATGCACATCATTCGGCGTGTAGAAGTATTCGTCATCCTGACCGCCGCCTTTCTTACCTAGGGACATCAGGTGAACACCAGTAGGACTGAACTTATGAACTTGGTGCCCATAATGTTCGCCGTCATAGCTTGGTGTCTGTTCTGAACCACGCGCATCGGCGACCCATACATTACCGTCGTGATCTACGTGAATTCCGTGAGGCCAAGTAATGTAACCGGCACCAAAGCTACGAACCATGTCGCCATTCTTGCTGAATAGCATAATTAGGTTTGTGTCAGGCTGCTCAACACAAACATTCACATTACCGCCGCAGCGTTCTGCGACCCAGATGCTCTCGCCATCGGCATCGATTTCAACGGTGCTTGAGGAACCCCAAGCACGTCCCGCAGGCATCTTGAAATAGCCAGACTGGGTGATGTAAGGATTTTCCAGATCGTTTGTAGGAGGCATGTCAGCTTGGGCAAAAACCAAGGCTGGAGCTATCGCCAATGCTAGTAAAGCTGGTTTTATTTTGTTATTAGTCATCTTCTAGAACTCTCAGTGCTCTTTCATTTATGGAGGTGGGATACAAGAATAAACTAGGGGAAAGTGCAATTCAATTGTAATGTGTGCCATAGTTTTACAGCTCTAAGAGGCCCAGAGGACGCGCTTATGGACATAAAAACAGCAAGTATATTCGTAGCAGATCAAGGCGAGGCATTGGCGTTCTACACCGATACCCTTGGTTTTCAGAAGATTAATGATATTGATCTTGGTGAATTTCGATGGCTTACGGTCTCTAGCGCCGGTTCTAACGAGACTGAGTTGCTCTTGGAGCCCAATGTACATCCGGCTGCTAAGGCTTATCAAACCGCTCTGTATGCTGACGGAATTCCCGCTGCTCTTTTCCACAGCACGGATATACAAGAAGAATATAAGCGTTTGCTAGCGAAGGGTGTTTCGTTCAAGGATCAGCCAGTCGAGAATGATGGCGCCTGGTTAGCCATCTTCGATGATAGCTGTGGTAATTGGATTCAGTTAATACAGGTATAGCCGCTTAGTAGTGGGGAGTTTATTTTAAGTGGCGACATAAATTGCTATAGTCGATCTGTACAATTTTTTTCTAGTCCCTGCTCGATATCCGAATTCCAAAGGGATCAATCTGTATTAAGACATTATTCATTTCCGTGATATCTCGAGCCGTTGCCTTTGAGTCGTCATGATAGGCATACACTACAACCTTTAGTGCTTCTTCACGGCGTGCAGGTAAGCTAGCCATCTCAGAGTCAAAGCCCTGTGGGATGAACACATTTACGATATCCATCTTCTCTCCTGCGTCCGCCGTAAAACCTCTCTTATTAGAGTACCAGGCAGCTTTCGTAGCAGGCAGGTTTTTTGCTATCTCCGAGTCGTAGATAAAAATCACGTCAACTTCAGTGATGATGATTGCATTCGGATCTAGCGTGGATGAAATGAATACAGAGTCGACTTCAGCAAGAGAGGTTCCGCTCATAATAAGCGAAGTGCAAAAAATAAAACTCGCTGAAAGAAATCTATTTATTCGCATGGGTGATTCGATCCAATAAGTTACTCAAGTTGATATCCTCTCCAAAATGGTACTGCTAAAAAAACCAGAGTTGGATATTAACCCAACTCTGGTTTTTTTTGAATTTCCAAAACCTGACATTGAATTCAGGTCATGAGTAATTGAGCAGTAACTATTCTTCGATAGCAACTGTTCCAGTTTCAGACTTAGGTGTGCCATCACCATTTAGACCCATAGATTCATAGCGTCTCCATCCTGCAAGAATTCCCTGCAAGCCATGGTTACCTTCGTGGCAAGCGTATTCATACACTGGGTCAGCAGCGCGGCGCATGGGAACTTTTCCAGACCAGCTAACATCCCAAGACTGAGAATCTTCTACAGTGAAGTCATAATCCAGTGTGTTCTCGTCAACCCAGCTGAAGCGTTCCTGAATCACTGCCTGATCCGACATGCCGCGCAAATTGTAATCATGGTAGAAGTGCTTTGTAGTGATGACTAGCTCATCGCCATCCCAATAGCCTACTGAATCACCTTCCCATTTCAATTGCTTGGTATTGTGCTCACTGTCCAAACGAATGATGCGTGCTGTGTGCACCATTTCGTTCAATATCATTATCGTGTCTTTAGTTTGCACGAGCTGCATATTGTTGTTGTAGGAGCCAGGAATCATTGGTGGTCCGGCAACAAAGCCAGTAAGACAGCGATCGACAGTAGTTCTGCCTTCAGGTCCAGCGCTCTCGAATACCATTTGTCCGTAGGTGGCGCGACGCTCCTTACCAATAGCGTTTAGCTCGGGTACGCGGCCATTCGGTGGATCGTAAACTAGTGATGTGCGCCGATCAGCAATAGTCTCGACGCCTCGCTCGTACCAAAATTCATTGTAGGAGATTACCCCGGGCGGATATCCGGCACCGCCTACTGAGTCGATAATCAGGTCGCGATTTTGGCGACGATTCTCGAAGGCTTCCCATTCTGCGGCTTCTTCCGGCGTCAGAGTGGCCTTATCGGCTAATTCCCTAGGGCGGTTTAGCGGAGTCAGTGTTCGGAACGTGTAGGTTCCTTGGAAATCCGGTTGGCCGTATTCGGTACGGGGCATTTCTCCCGATTGAGCTAGTAGCGGCGATGCTACTAACAGGCCGATAATGGCTAAAGAAAGTTTCGTGATTGCTCTGTTGTGCATTTGAACCTCCAACAGTATTCTAATTCTAGTGGTATGAGGGGCTAATTCACTGAAACTACGCGTGTTTAGGCCATTTTTCAAGGATATTCGGGTCTTCCTAGCCCCCAAATAGAGACGTTTTAGTAGAACAGAGGCTCACAGCATGGCAGCTGCCAAGTGCAGGGTGCTGCAAGCAATTCAGCTACGATTCAGAGTCGTCAGTCTACTGTAGGACATCCCTATCTAATCAGGGGGCATAGAATTTCCGGAGAAAGCGAATGAAGTACCCAAAATTACTAGTCAGCCTCACATTGGCGTTATCGCTAACAGGCTGCATAGGCTCTGTAATTGGAGTGGCGGTAGATACAACAACGGCGGTGATCAAGGCACCCTTCCAGATCACTGGGGCCGTGGTGGGTGTGGCTGCTGATACTACAGGCACAGTGATTGCTGCGCCTTTTAGGATGGCTCACGCTGCTGTGGGGGGAGATCGGCACGATCGTCATCACGACCACGATCATTCTGAGTCGGGACACAGCGGCGAGCATGCAGACTTTGAGAATGCTCATCCTGAGCCGTCTGACGTGCACCATGACGTTGGAAATGAGCACTAGCTAAGCGCATACGAATTAGCCTCTGTGTCACCAAGGGTTTAGCTTCTAGCTGGTCAAATTGAATTGATTCGGTAGGTGGTTTATTCTTGCCATCGACCAATTCTTCAAGCTAGAGCACCTTCAAATGGCAATTTCCGCCAGTACCATCAGCAGTGGCAGTAATAACAAGCAGACACATTCATCTTTGGGTGCGTTTAAGTTTCCGTTTGCTCTATCCATCGCCCTCATTATTCTCAGCTTTGTCCCACGAGTTCAGGGCAATGTGACTTTGGCGTGGTCATTCTGGGGTGCGGCCGCTGGGCTGCTGCTGTGGCAAGCCTATCTAGTCTTTAATTCTAGAAACAAGAACGAAGATCGTGTGTTCAGCATATTGCTGCGACCACAACATTACATCCAGGCCATGGTGCAGTTTAGTGTCTATGCCTACTGGGGATATTATTGGCGGCCGGTTTACGACCATGCCTGGTTGATTCTGGCGCAGTTAATATTTGCCTATACTTTCGATATGTTGCTGGCTTGGTCAAGGCGACGCGAATACAGTTTAGGTTTCGGTCCCATTCCTATAATCCTCAGCATCAATCTGTTCCTTTGGTTTAGAGATGATTGGTTCTACATGCAATTCATAATGATTGCCGTCGGCTTCATGGGTAAGGAATATGTGCGCTGGAATCGAGACGGGCGTAGCTCGCATATATTCAATCCGTCTGCGTTTGCTCTGGGCCTGTTCTCCCTAGTATTGATCGCTACGAACACCACCGACTTAACCTGGGGACAGGAGATCGCATCGACTCTTACTCTAGCCCCAAACATCTACACATTTCTCTTCCTGGTTGGCTTGGTCGTTATGTACTTCTTTTCCATAACACTCGTTGCCGGTATGGCGGCAATAACGTTATTTGGAGTTAGTGCCTTGTACTCGGCCGGCACGGGTGTGCCGTACTTTCTTGACTCGGAAATTCCAGCGGCTGTTTTTCTTGGCCTCCACTTATTGATTACCGATCCATCTACCTCGCCGAGAACGCCATTAGGCAAGACATTTTTTGGAGTACTCTACGGACTTGGCGTATTTGGTCTCTATACTCTACTAGGCGCCATGGGCGAGCCAACGTTCTATGACAAACTTCTCGTAGTGCCATTGCTTAACCTCAGTGTTATTGCCATCGATAGGACAGTACGATCTATTCATTCTCAAGCTCTTCTAAATGTTTGGAAAGAGAGTTGGCTAGGTGGGCGATCCAATCTTGCACACATGAGTATCTGGATAGTTATCTTCGCTTCTATGTCCTTTCTAGGTAAAACCGATGGCAAACACCAAGGCGATAGTCTGCCATTCTGGGAGCAAGCTTGTGCCAGTGATTTGCCGAATGCTTGTGGCCGAATGTTACAATTGGAGGCAACCTACTGTGGCGACAACGCTGCCTGGGCGTGTAATGAATTGGGTGCGCACTATCGCGAGGGAATAATTGCCGATGCCAATCAAGAGTTATCCATGGCCTATTTTTCACGCGGTTGTGAGTTAAAGTTCCGAGCATCCTGCCTTAATTTGCTAGATACAGATTTGGTGGCGCGAGAAGTGCCGCATGAATTAGATCTGCGTTTGTTGCTACGGGAGGGCGGTCAGAACTTAATGACTCTCTCTGAACAGGAGTTATATGAACGAGCCTGCCAGCACGATTGGGTTTTTGCCTGTGAGAATACTGAGGGTGCTAGGGCTCGGATATGAGCAAGTCTCAGGATCAACAGATAGATCCTAATGTGTCGCAGGTGCCGGGCCGAACTCTTGGCCTCGCTATTATGTGTTTGGCGATCCTCTTTGTTGCCGTATGGATGTCTTTTCAATCGCGGCAGTCAGAGAGCCTTGGGTCGGCAGCCTCGTCTTCTTCCTTCGAACAAGAAGCAATAACTGGTTTTCTTAACGATGCTTGGTTCCTGCCTGACGAGCCACTATTGGGCTTTGTCCAAATTCCTGCAGGACCCTTTACTATGGGAAGCAATCCAGCTCTGGATCGACTGGCCTATGAAAATGAACGCTGGTCGAGTAATCGACGCCAAGGAACAGTAGAGGTCGACGATTTCTATATAGGTTTGTTTGAGGTTACCGCAGCTCAATTCCGTGCATTTACAGCAGAGAATCCAGATCTAGCGAATAGGGTGGCAGCGGATATTCAGGGTGATATGCCAGTGACGAATATTGTCTGGCCAGAGGCCTTAGCCTACGCACGCTGGTTACAGCAGAAGTTAGAAAATTCTGCAGATACCCCCGCAGAGCTACGTAACTATCTTGCGGCAGGCGGGCAGCTAAGCCTCCCTTCGGAGGCTGAATGGGAGAAAGCTGCACGGGGGACTGATGGGCGAATCTTTCCTTGGGGAAACTCACCCTCAAAGGAATTTGCAAACTACGGATCAAGCACGATATTAGCGGTAGGCTCCCGATCCTGCACTGAGTGTGCCTTCGGCCTGCAAGACATGAGCGGCAATGTCTGGGAATTAACGCGCAGTCCATTACAGCCTTATCCCTACAATCCAAATGACGATGCCCAGAATCTTTCTGAAGATGCGCTGTGGGTGATGCGCGGCGGATCTTTCGCAGATGGCTTGGGCAATGTGCGCGCCGCAGTGCGTGGTGGTGTCGACCCTAGCGTACGTAATAACACCATCGGTTTCCGCCTGGTTATAAGCAAACCCTAAACACTCCTATTCAGGCGCGCCGCTTTTCACGATGCCCTGTCAACCAATATCCTCTCTACGCGTTTAACTTAACTAACGATAAAAATTTCTGCCGTTAGTTGGCAGATTAAATAGTGAAGTTAAATATCAACGCAGCTAACTGGAGACGTGCTATGAAACTATTTTCTGCTACGAATGTAACTGCGGCCTTGGCTTGTGCCTTGCTAATGTCGGCGCCAAGTGTAAGTGCCGAATCACTTCGCAAGAGTAATCACAGGCATGTTGTTGTGCACACCCACAGAGCAGCCAACAAAGTTGTAGTAAGCAGAGCTGCGCCGATTCGAACTGTTGCCATAGCTTCAGCAGTAAGCATGAAGAGTCTGCCAGTAGGATATGTGCGCTTTCTGCACGGTGATGAAATGTTCTATTACAACGAAGGGGTGTACTACACAAAGAAGCCTTCCGGCTTCGTGGTGGTTAAACCGCGGGCTGGATTCCGAGTAGCTGCGCTACCCAGTGGTTATAGGACAATCCGAGATAGAGGCGTGACGTTTTATAGTTTCAACAAGATTCGTTACCGAAAGCTTGATGGTTTTTTCGTAGTCGTATAGTCAGAAAATACGAGCAGTAAAAACCATCAAGCAAGTAAACTCAAAATCAATCGGGAAGGGCAAAGACGAGAATCAAATCACCGCCTCTTCGTCCTCTCGATCCTCCGCCGGATGCAACGGTCACGTATTCTTGGCCGTCGATAACATATATCGAAGGTGAGGCAAAAACACCTGCACCAGTATTAAATTTCCAAAGCTCTTCGCCAGTATAGGCATCGTAGGCGTAAAAATAACCAGCAGTGTTGCTGCCTGCCCCAACGAAGACTATTCCGCCTGCAGTAACTACCGAGCCTGCTTGCCCATATCCTTCGAAAATCTGTCTCCAGATCAATTCGCCGCTTGTTGGGTCATAAGCAGAGAAATATCCTTTCGGATCGCGACCAGAATTAAACGGCTGGTCGATAGCATTGATGTAAAGGTAGCCTGTGTCCTTACTGTAGGAAATCGGTGCGTAGTTGGCTCCGCCTCCATAACCTGGAGAGAAAATCTGGTTCGGGCCTATAGGAGTAAACTGCTCGACGAGTTCGTTTGCCTCCATCTGTTGCGCAGGAATATCCGTTGGGAAAACCGGTGACACCGGTTCCATTCTCTCACCATTCGCCTTGTGCGGAATCGGCTGCGTTGGATAGGGAACTTCGCCTTCTACAGCAGTTACCGTTGAGACTGGTGTTTCGATGATCGGATGTACCGGCTCGCCAGTTTCCCGATTAAGAATATATAGCCAGCTGTTCTTGCTCGCCTGTGCGAGAGCTTTCACATCCTGTCCATCAACTTCCATATCAAACAAGACCGGTTGATTACCAGAGTCGTAGTCCCATACGTCATGGTGCACTTGTTGGTAGTACCACTCCAGATTTCCCTCTTCTAGCGACAGAGCGATAATCGAATCGCTGAACAGATTCATGCCATCGCGCTTCGTGCTGTCGCCGAATGGGTTACCTACAGCAACGTAGACCATGCCCAGTTCGGGGTCGATGGCTGGTGTTTCCCATATGCCACCGCCGTTACGTTCTCCGCCGACCCAGGTCGGCCCTGCTATGTCCCAGCCCTGATCAGTTTCATCCTGCGGTACGGTATTGAAGTTCCAAATGCCTTCGCCAGTCTTGGCGTCGATCGCCAACACATAGCCTCCGGCAATATGGCTCTCGCTGCGCGTCGTGCCAACATAGATAACGCCGTCATAGACCTGTGGAGCCGTGGTGAACCAGTAGCCGACCGAGATGGCTGTTTCGATATCCGGGTTCTTCTCATGCAGCACATCGAGAATCACCGGAGCCTGACCATTGTCTCCGAAACCTTCTATTGGCACGCCAGTAATAGCATCGAGCGCGAAGATAAATGAGCCCGCCGCGGAATACACCACGCCGTCTTCATAGGCTACGCCTCTATGCCTGAACACATAGCCCTCGCGTCGGCCGCCACCCAACAGGCGAGTTACGTCGTAGGTCCAAAGTAGGTGCCCGTCTTCTGCGTTTAGCGCGTAGACGCTGCCACGGGAGTCGGTGACATACATTATCTCGCCTACAATCACTGGAGTGGTCTGATTGCTTACGCCGTCAATTACACCGTGTTGGAATAGCCATTTGGGCGTTAACTCGGCGACGTTGTCACGAGTGATCTGGTCGCTGGGGGTATAGCGGGAGCCGGCAAGGTCTAGGTTATGCAGGCGCCAATCCATGTTCTGAACAGATGATCTTGGGCGAAGTGCAGACGCGACTTCCACCTGTTCAATTTCGCCACCGGTACTACTGCTGCTCGTCGCTACTTCGATAGAAGTAGATTCGCCCTCGGGAGCACAGCCAATTAATAACAGAGACAGGCCGGTTATTAGTAATAAGGTTCGAATCGATTGATGTCTTGAGTGCAACATTGTTCGTGCTCCCTTGTTGTTATAGAAAACTAATATTCAAAACGTTAGAGACTACTCTCTAGCATAAATTCAACGATGGCTTTTAGTTGCTCATCGCTACAGCTTGCGCATAGACCTCGAGGAGGCATGATGCCATTCAGGCCTGCAATCGTATTTTGAACGAGTGTGTCCATGCCTTTCTCCATGCGAATTTCCCACTCGATCTGATCACCTACTTCGGGCGAATGAGCGGCACCTGTGCCGTGACAGGCAAAACACGTCGCTTGATAAGTTTGTTCCGCATCGAAGGAGTCGTCCTCTGCGGCATTAAGCGTTGCGGCAAAGAATAGGCAAGCACTGCCAGCGGCGAAAAGGTTTTTGAATTTCATCTGAAGACTCTCGTTTCTACTAATATTGCTTGCGTACGATATTGAAGAAGTCGACAAACTTCTGCATGTTTACCGCATCCTGGGAAATGAGCAGCGAATGATCGCCTCCAGGAATCTCGACATAGACGTGTTGCATGCCCAATTCTTGCATCTTCGCGACCCAGGCTCGTGTTCGCTCTACAGGAACGGCATCATCGTTGTCCCCCTGCAGAACGAAAATAGGCAGATGCTTGATGTTGTTCAGAATATTGTTCATCGGTGCATCTGCTTCCGGTGCAGGTGCTGCTACGCCTAAGCCGGCAAATATGTCCGGATACTTTGCGGCAATATGATAGGTGCCCGCGCCACCCATGGAATGGCCCCATAGGTAAATTCGGTTTGAATCGACGGCGAATTCGTCGCGCATCAACTGTAAGACGTTCATGACATCTTGCTCGCTACGCTCGGCATCCTGCATGTCATCTAGATCTCTTGAGCCGTACCAGCCGCGGCGGATATAGCCGAGCGGTGTGACTACGATATAGCCATTTGCTTCAGCCTGATCCAGTAGCCCGTGATACCCCATCAGCCAGTCATGGCTCCTACCTAAGCCATGCAGAGAAACGATCAGTGGCGCCGGTTCACTGCTGTCATAGTTTGATGGAACAAAGACGGCATAGGGAATCGATTCACCAGTGCCTGGGAATTCGTAGCTACGGTGTTGAACGCGCGGGTCATCGATATGTTGCTCATCATCGGTCAACTGACGATCCGCGAAGGAAAGCGCGCTGGTAGAGAGGGTGAATGCTATCAGCGTGAGCTGCAGGAGTGCTTTCATTGTTGTTTTCTCCTGCCCCTAGAGGCAGCGGTTTATTGAGATGGCCTCAGAGAATAAACCAATTCCGCCTTGTATATCAAAGACGAACAGCGAGAGAGCAATATTTGAGGGTAACAGCGGCTTACTGCGCCGCTGAGAGTTCGAGGGGCAAGCTGACAGAGGCTAGTTAATGGTTTCGCCGAATACACCGCTCTCGGCAAGTGAGCGAATCAGTGCGATGGCATCACGGTCGGTCTGCAGATAGGCAGATTTCAAATGTTCTCCAACATCATCAGAGCCGTCTTCCTCTAGTTCGCGCCTATAGCTGAAGCGTACAAATAGATACCCTTCTTCTGGCTCTTCTAGATGAGTAACGCTCTCGGCGTCTATCTGCTCGTACTCTTCCATGGTTTGAGTGTGAATTTTCTCGTCGGGGTAGAGCATCACCCGTTCGTGAAATGTAAAATCCCCTACCTCGATGATGCGCTCGAACTCATCTTCAGCATATTCTTTGTTGGTCACCTTCAAACTACTATTGAAAGTATCTGGGCGTCTCGCACGCAGCATCAGGCCTTCCCACAGCTGGGTGCGGGTGAGAACTGGCAAGTCCTCTTCGCTAAGGTCATTTACCTGAATGATGTGTTCAAATTCTAGCAATACTTTCTCCCGCGTACATCGACTAGTCTATCTGTAGGTTCCATGATTCTACTTCACCTAGCATTTCGAAATCTGTCCAATCGAATTTTAGCGGCGTTACTGATATATAGCCCTGCTGATAGGCATAGGTGTCAGTGCTTGAGTCTTCTGACTGCACTATTCTTCGAACACTCTCGTAATCTGTGGTCATGGCATTTTGTACTGTCGCATCGTAACGAGCGGTGCTCAGGTAAGAATCTCCCATAGGCCGTACGGCAACTCCCTTCAGATCGCCGGCAGGCACATTGATAGATATCATCGTGCCGCTGGGTGCTCCAAGTCTGCGATAGCGATCCACTAGATCGGCAGTAAATTTGGCGGTAATGGCAGTATTCTCGCTATTTGGGTCTTCCGAGACTGCGATTGCGGGAAGTCCGTGATACAAGCCTTCCATCGCCGCGCCTACTGTCCCGGATAGATGAGAGACGTTCCCTACGTTTGCGCCTCGATTAATGCCGGACACGACGATATCGAAGGGCTGATCTTTACCTAGCTCTTTGATACCAAAGCGCACCGCATCGGCTGGTCGGCCATGCACGGCGTAGCCGAAGAAACGACCATCTTGCTCAAAATTGTCTACTGTAATGGAGCCTATAGAGGATTGGCTGGCACCGGACTGATTCACATTAGGCGCGGAGACAACTACTTCTACATCTGCCAGTGCTGACAGAGCCGCATGCAGTGCGTGCAGGCGTGGCGATTCTATACCGTCGTCGTTTGAAAGCAGTACGCGGTAGGATTGTGCTGACGCTAGAGTACTGAGGCAAGTCAGCACAATCGTCGTCACAATATGAGAGAGGCGTATTGAGTTATTTCCTAATCTATTTGGTCGCATCATCTGTTTCTCGTGAATTGCCTTAACTATCGCAATAAGTTGTTATGAAGTATTGTTGTTGGCGTAATTGAACTAGGATTGGCTAACAACACAATCGACTATAGTACAGATTAGCCTATACAATTTATAGCCATACACTTCAGGATCTTAGAATGCGCAAGATAGTAAAAATAGTAGTGAAAACTCTAGCATTGTCCATGACCTTGGCTGCGGTGACGCAGGCTCTGGGACAGGACTCAAACAGCGATAGAGACAATGAAAATAATCTAATGATGGCGATGGCGTGGAAACAGACCGCCGCAGAATATCGTGCGCTCTATCATCAGGGTTTTAATCTGGCGCGCATGCGTGTCGAGCTCGCATTGGCGCAGCAGCAAGATGACTCTCTGCCCCTTGCGATAATTAGTGATGTAGATGAAACCTTGCTGCTGGCGAACGACTATTGGGGCTATCTCATCACGCAGGGTCAAGATTTCTTCGACGATGCATCCTGGGACCGTTGGGTCGCACAGAATCGTGCAATCGCAAGCCCCGGAGCGTTAGATTTTCTAAATTTTTGTGTAAGCAATTCAGTAGAAATATTCTATGTGACCAATCGCGATCAGGGCGAGACCACAGTGCAATTAGCAATCGGCAACCTAAATGCAGTGGGCTTTCCATCTGTTGACGCTGCGCACATGCGAGTCTTGCGGGAGAGTTCCAACAAGGAGCTCGTGCAGCAAGAAATACGCGAAGACTATGAAGTGGTGGCATTGCTAGGAGACAACCTCAATGACTTTGCGCGTCGTTACTACTCTACCGATGTAGATCAGCGGTTAAACCTTATGGAGGAGGATAGAGACCTTTTTGGCCGTGACTATATTCTCTTTCCGAATCCTACCGATGGGCATTGGATTCGCGCCATCTTCGGTGAGTCAGAACCGGCGCCCTCAAATGAGAATCGTGAAATTCTTAAGAACGCAGCGAAGCGTGCTGCCTGGGCTCCGTAGATTGTGATAAACATTGATAAGATTCTATAAGTCGACAGGCTTAAACCCAAAAAATAGACTGCAGGGCAGTCGCTTGGCAAACATACTAACAGGATAGAAAATGAATTCAGACGTACTCTTTAAGCCCTTCGATCATCCAAAACTGCAACTGCCTAACCGTATTCTAATGGCGCCGATGACGAGGCAGTTTTCGCCTAATGGCATACCCGATGAAAACGTTGAAAAATATTATAGAAGACGAGCAGAGGGCAACGTTGGTCTGATCATTACCGAAGGTACCACCGTTAATCACAAAGCCGCATCTTCAGCTGTTCAGATTCCTTGTTTCCATGGCGAAGCATTGGAAGGCTGGGAAAAGGTAGTTAAGAGTGTTCACGAAGCCGGTGGCAAGATAGCACCGCAGTTATGGCACGTTGGTGGTATTCGCAAGCCCGGTGAAGGCCCGTATCCCGACTACCCTTCGGCGACACCCTCCGGCTTGCTTGGCCCAGGCAAGAAAGTGCTGGAGCCTCTATCTACCGCAGAAATAGATGAGCTGATTGCAGCGTATGCCCAGGCAGCCGTTGATGCGGTTCGCATTGGCTTCGATGCTATTGAATTGCATGGCGCGCACGGTTATCTGATCGATAATTTTTTCTGGGAAGGCACGAATCAGAGAGAAGACAAATACGGAGGCTCACTGAAGAATCGCACGCGTTTCGCTGTGGAGATCATGGAGGCGATACGCGGTGAAATTGGCGAGGAATTCCCGCTTATTCTTCGTTTCTCACAATGGAAGCAACAAGATTTTGACGCAAAGCTAGCACCGACACCCGATGAGTTAGAGCAGTTCCTAAGTCCCTTGTCTGATGCCGGTGTGGATATCTTCCATTGCAGCACACGACGCTTCTGGGAGCCGGAGTTCGACGGTTCTTCATTGAACCTTGCGGGCTGGGTAAAACAGATTACCGGCAAGCCAACGATCAGTGTTGGTAGTGTTAGCTTAAGTGAGGAGTTTGTAGCAACTTACCGCGATGGTTCTGCGGAAGTTGCAGGAATCGACGAACTTCTTAGTCGCATGGAAGCCGATGAGTTTGATTTGATCGCAGTCGGTCGCGCGCTTTTGGCAAATCCCGATTGGGCTGATAAAGTTCGCAACAATGACATGGATTCGATAAAGACTTTTCGCAAAGAGCAGTTGACGGAATTAATCTAGCTCAGCGCGAAACTAGGTCTGTATAAAAGGGTAAGGGAATGACACAGCAAGGCCACTCGAAAGCAAAACTAATTCTTATAGCGGTTGTATTAGTCTTGCTGTCCATCGCATTGAGACTGTTTCTACCGCCTTCGGTTTCAAGTAGTGCGCAGTTATCTGATTCGCCGGCAGCGATAGGGCGAGGAGAGTATCTGGTAATAGCGGGTGGATGTATTAGTTGTCATCGTGGTGAAGAGGATGAAGAATCATTTGTCGGTGGTCTTGCACTCGAAACAGACTTTGGAACTTTCTTCGCGCCGAACATTACACCTGACATGGAAACAGGTGTAGGAAACTGGCAGGCCAAAGACTTTCTTAGAGCTCTAAAGCATGGACGAACACCCAGCGGCAGTTTTTATTACCCAGCATTTCCCTTTCGTGCCTATGCAGGCCTGAGTGATCAAGACGCAGTGGATATTGGTTCCTATCTCATGAGTCTCGAGCCCGTTAGTAATTCTGTGCCCAAAGCACAGACGCCTGCTTGGTTGAATCGCTGGGCGATGGCAGGGTGGAATGTATTGGCTGACATGAGTGAAGCCGATGCTGAAAATTTCGAAGATGAGCTAGTGCAGCGAGGCGCCTATCTAGCTAGAAATCTTGGTCATTGCGGCGAATGTCACACGCCAAGAAACGCTGTGGGAATATTGGATGCGAATCGAGAGTTCGCGGGGGCGAATCTTGGAGAAGAAGTTATCGAAGCAATCGACGCGGCGGCGATGGAAGAGTGGACAGCGACTGATCTGGATTTATTCTTGCTGCTGGGCTTAAAGCCAGATGGTGACTTCGCCGGTGGCGATATGAACGATGTTATTGAACATAACACTAGCAAGATCAGTGATGAAGATAGAGCAGCATTAGCCGCATTCTTTACGCGGCACAATCAACCAGCTGAAGCACAGTAAAGGTTCGAATCCTCAAACATAAAAAAGGGCAGCCTAGGCTGCCCTTTTTTATTGAGTAGAGAACTATAATCTAGTCATTGTCTACTCGGAAATCATCGTGACAATTTCCGCAGCCGCCACCTAGTGCTCTAAAGGCGCCTAATGTTGCAGCTCTGTCGCCACCGGCTGCTACATCAGCAAAAGTGCCAGCAGCTTCCATAAGTGCTTGAGCCTTCTCTGCGAAACCTGCTGGATCTTCCCAGATTACATCCAGCGCTTCTGTTTCAACGTCGAAGTCGCGAGTGTCTACTGCCGCGAATAAATCGGGAATCATCGGTGCAAGAGCTGCGATATTGCGCCCATTCTTTTCGGCAACAGCCGCGTCAAATGGTGCGCCGCGAGCCATGCCAGCGATAGGAACGAGGTTAAATAAGAGCAGTTTGAATACAGATTGGCGCGTTTCAGCGGCCCCTGCAGCTATCTGTGCTGGCGTAGGTGCATCTTGGGCTGACGCTGTGAAGAATGAGCCCGAAACAAGCATCGCTAAAGCAGAAATCAATACGAGTGCTTTTTTGATCATGTAGTTCTCCGATCCCTTGCGGGATATTTCTAGTTAAATTAATTCGATCAGCCGAATTGGTGCAATCCAGAGCACTAAAACTCGCCTTCTGCAAAACGGCAGTAGCAGACTATATTACAAGTGATTTGCAATTGTCACTGCTGCCTAGACAAATCTTCTAAGCAAATTCCTCTTTTAGTATAGCTGCTGAGTAAATGAGATCTAGGAGGCGGAAGTATGGGTGTTGCATGCCAGACACATCGTGCACGTAGCCACCCTTCGGCCCGGGTACACTGGTATAGTAGACGGATTTCATAAAGAGAGTCTAACGAGCAACTAAATTAGTTCGCAACTTCTTTCCAGACGAACAGGCGGGTGGCAAGAATAAACGCGATGACGAACCACACCGCAATGCCAATCAGGCTTGGTGCAATAGACAACAGACTCGCGCCGTTGTTAGCTATCTCACGCATGGCGGTGGAAACAAAGCTCAGTGGCAGTATCTTCGCGATGGGCTGGATTAGTTCTGGCATTGATTCTATGGGATAGAAAACGCCAGAAAGAAATATTTGCGGAAATATAACTATATTACCTACTGCCATTACCGCTTGTTGAGTCTTGGCTATGCTACCCAAACAGAAACCCAAGCAGAGGAAAATGAATGTCCCGAGCATGATGATGAAATAGAACGATGCGAAGTTGCCGACGATACTGACATCCAAGGCAAACACTGCAAAGAGTATTAGCACGCTAAGCTGTATCAGAATTATCGCCATTCTTGCGAGTACTATGGCAGTGATGAAATCACGCGGTTTGATTGGCGTGACGAAAAGTCGCTTCAATATTCCCTTGCGGCGATACTCAACGATATTAAAACCACTACCTGCAATGCTCAACTGCATAAGAGTAAATGCCATGAGACCGGGTAATAGAAAGTCGAGATAGCGTTGCGATCGTGCCTGCACATCTTCAACAGCGAGGCTAAACATCGGTTCGATATTTCTAAACTCGCGTTCAATCGAAATTAAGGTTTGTTCCAGTAAAGGCATAATGAGGCCAAGCTGTTGTACTTGTGCCGCATCTACTAATAACTGTAATTCTGCGCCATCGCTCTGTGCATCGAAACCTTCAGGGAGTATCAGCACCATTGTCTGATCGCCTTCCACTAATTCGGTGCGCAGCCCGGCTTCCTCTCCAAGAGTGACGTCAAACAATGGGTTGTCGATCAGCATCAGTGCAAAGTCAGTAGAAACTTCACTAGCTGAATTATTGACGATGCCAAGCTCTATCGGATCCATCTCGCCGTTGTTAGCAAAACCAAAGACCGTCATAAAAATAATGGGGAAAAATAAGCTGAAGAAAATCGATTGTCTGTCACGCAGAAAAATTTTCAAAAATACTTTAGCTAGATGTAATTGCAGTTTTGTCGGCATTAATCTCGCAACCCGTGGCCAGTAAGTGCAAGGAAAACATCTTCGATGTTTCCATGCAGAGGTGCTTGAGGGGGTTCAGGCGCATGTTTCAAAATTAGATTCTGAGGAGTATCTTCCGCGATCAACTTGCCATGATCCATGATCGCGATTCTCTCGCAAAGAGATTCGGCTTCTTCCATGTTGTGCGTAGTTAACACTATCGTCATGCCCGCGTTGTTTAGTTCGCGAACCAAATCCCACAGGTTGTGTTTAGCCTGTGGGTCTAAACCCGTGGTCGGCTCATCGAGAAATAATACCTTTGGACTATTGACCAGTGCGCAGGCAATAGAGAAGCGTTGCTTCTGGCCGCCGGAAAGATTGTCAGGTTTTGCTTGTGCCTTATCCAGCAAATTAACTTTGCCTAGCAATTCGTCTGTATCGACTGCGCACTCGTAGAGCGCCGCGAAAAGTGTAAGTAGTTCAGCGAGAGTCACATTGTCGAAGTATTCGTTGGCTTGTAATTGCACGCCAATAATTTCTTTAACTTTGTAGGGTTCTGCTGCGACATTGATGCCATCGATAAACGCAGTTCCGCCATCGATATCGTTGAGACCTTCTAGCATTTCTAGAGTGGTTGTCTTGCCGGCGCCATTGGGCCCGAGAATGCCAAAAATTTCCCCGGCTGCGATAGAGAGTGAAATACCATCGACGGCATAGAAGAACTCGGACTTATTGTCAGGGAGAGGATATTTCTTTGCGAGATCTTTTACTTCAATAATAGGCATGCGTTAGTCCTGCTGGCTGCCAAGTATCATACCCTAACTTATGGTCAATAAAACTACAGGTATTAGCAGCAACGGGCTAAATGCGCAGAGGGCACATAGAATGAACCTCGACCCAGGGGCCGAGGCAGATCGATTAGTAATGATATTGACGCTCGCGAGGTTTGATCGGCGCAAGGAAGAAGTAGAATATCCAAGCGAACCAAGACAGGCAGAACATAGCGAGCAACCAAGCGATTTTCTCATACCCTGTGGTCTTGTCCGAAGTTGCGATGATCCAGACCGGGAGAACCCAAATTGCCAAGACTGCCGCACCGCCCAATAGGGCAAAGCCAAAGGAAAGCAGGGGCAATACAGCCACTACACCAATGATGACTAATACGATGACTAGGAAATTCGACAATAGCTTCATAAATTACTCCTTGTGGCTCTGGCGCCTGATAAAAACGCTACTATTTAGCGATAGCCCTATTAGTATTGCGAATACTGTGCCAATTTTATTAATTAAATATAAACAATGACTTAGGTAATCTTAGGAGCAAATTTAGAGTCGGGTAGAGGGGAGAAATGACTAAAAATGGCGAATTTAACCAGCCTGCGCGGCATTTGTAGCTCGCGAGCTCACTAGGTCTCGCGTTTCCTACCTATAGCTTGATCCAATAGAGCTGTGAGTTGTTTGACTTCAGTTGTGCTCAAAGTCATTGGAATCATTTGATAACCGCTGAAGGATTTTGACGACAATTCAATGCCTACAGATTTTCTTGGTGAGTTATCTAACTTGTGAGCCTTCAATGACAGACACCCAAAGCCGGGCCCACTGCCAGGAACCTCAGCAATTGTTCTTTGGATACCTGCACCAAAAATCGCACCTTTAAAGCCGCCATGCTTAAGCATTTTCATGATGATTGAGCCGGCGACGAATAGGAACAAGATTACGAATAGATAGTCGAGATTTGATTCCATCTTTTTAAATGCCCCCTAGGCACATAACGCCCGCAGAACTAGATGCGCTTCTCTGAAACCCAGCCAAGCACACAGCATTTGTGTGTGTAATCAACTTCTCTGGACATGTTGAAGATTTTCAGTTCTTATAGTTTTTTCATCTTTCTAGCGTATGTGAAGGTCTAATAAAAATGAAAATATTTACTATGCGCCCATCATTTCAAGGCTATGCATATAGCCATATTGTTCAGTGGTATTACGATCGTGCGTGGAACACCATGACTGGTGCTAAGCGAGCAATTGTCGCTAGAACAGTAGACTTATACATCTCAGAAGTCGCTGAAGAACACCGTACAGTGCGTTTCAATATTCCTGAGAACACTGATGACGGCGATGAGTTTCTTGCCTGTAATAAGAAGAACATCAAAATCATTGATGACTTTTTTGCAGACAATGCCGTTCGCAGCAAGCACTTCCGAGATTGTCTCGAAATATTTGTTGCTCGTGCTATCGATGAAATATTCGAAACTGATTTGTGCGACGTTTTACAGCAGCGCATGTTTCCAGAGCAAGTAAGTCCCCAAACTCAAGAAGAACTAGACATGTTGCTGGCAGAGACTAATTCCTCTTACACTGATGCGGTGAATGAATGTGTGCGGGTTTTCAGAAATGGGCTAGGAGATGACAGTGACGAAGATCTAGAAATTCTTGAGAGCAAGTTGCTTACTGCGCGCTCCAAGTTAGATCGAAACGTAGGGGCTATTGAGTCGGAGTTAAATCGGCGTAAAGAGAAACAACGCTCGAAGTCTGATTAGTTCCAAACTCCTGCCTGTGTGTTTGTTCTAGCTTCAATGACTCCAAATTAGCAGCTAGTGATATCTCGAGCTAGGGCAGGAGGCGATCAGTAGCAATTGCAACGCCTGAACCCGGGATAAGCATGCTTCGTCGTTCCCTGAATCGCATTGCAGATTCCGTGTCTTCAGTAAAATTTCTAGTCTCTAGCCACGCGGAGTAGCTTGGATACCAGACTATTCTATTTAGATTAGAGTAATCAGCATTACTGCCCAATTCTCGAAATAATCCGATAACCCTTACTCCCCAATGGGGCTCCCAAGTTACCCAAGCTTCCTTGCTCAAACGAACTGCGTCACTGACGTCCGCCAGTTCATATTTTTCTTCACGGTGCACATAGAAGCCCTCCAAGCTTGGAACTTCCAACCCAGCGGGAAGATATATTGCTTCGAAGAGTCTGTTTGAAACTGTTGTCACTGAGCTTAATGATTGCAGCGTCTGGTTGAATACGTCTACTTGGCTAAGCGCAGAGTTCGGCCATGCCATCATAAGTCCTATCTGATTGTCAGCTAAACCTGCAAATGGCGCATCAACTGGTTTTTCCGCAGCTATCCAGATGGCATAAATGACCCCGCTACTAAGAGTAGGCTTGGCGAGTATTTCGCGTTGAATTAGCGCAATGAGTTCGGAGTTATCCAATTCTGTTTCTAGGATAGAATAACTAAAATTATGATCCAGCGATTCGTCTGATAGCTGGATTGTTTGCCCATAGACAGCAATGGGAAAAGACAAACCAACAATTATCAAAAACTGACGTAAGTATTTTATACCGAGAGAAAATTTCATTTTCATTCCCTGTTAAGTTTCACTGTTGGTGTGCTAATAATACGATCAATGCAAAACTAGTGCAGTGCCGCAATCTGCCAACCCAAATGACGCTTACTGTGCAGTGATATAGATCCCGAGTATGACCATTAAGATTAGTATCTTTGGTACATCTTGGGTCGTCTTTTTCTGTGTTGTTGAATTTTCCATGTAGTTAAGCCTACAAGGGAAGAATTCAAGATTATATGGGTTGGGTAAACCATATATATCGGTACAGCAATTTCGCTGCTAATTTCGGTGGTATTCACAAGAGCATCGATTCTTCTATTGAGAATACTACCAAATGCGGACGCGCTCATCGGGAGCTAGGTAAAGCAACTCTTCGGGCTGGACATCGAATGCTGCGTACCACTCATCGAAGTTTCTAACTACACCGTTCACACGGTATTGAGCAGGCGAATGAGGGTCAGAGGTTAGCATTTGAATTGCTGCATCCTCTCGATATTTGGC